>Ga0315279_10005252_pt1 | contig 16894 bp, 22 predicted proteins | sample YL17G06_20_MG_FD_203694 | JGI IMG/M metagenome (GOLD analysis project Ga0315279, IMG submission 203694) | Sediment microbial communities from Yellowstone Lake, YNP, Wyoming, USA - YL17G06_20 | ecosystem: Environmental > Aquatic > Freshwater > Lake > Sediment | place: USA: Wyoming | collected...
AATTTTTTTATCATTTCAAGATATTTTTCTATTGTAAAAACGGACGACGGGCATTTATTGCACCAGTTGGGATTTTTCTTCCATTTTTCATAAAAATCGGCACAATGCCCCATAGGAGGTTTTACGTGGGGAAAAAGGATAAAATTTACCTTAAAGCGGAAAAGGACACGCAGGACTGACCACGCTAATGTACAGAACCGAGATCACAGACGAGGAAAATAATTAAACCGATTAAAACTATTAAACCATTAAATTTAGAACCCTTAGATACGGGTTATAAAGAATTATTCAGTTAGGAAAATAATAGTTTATAACCCAATTATAGGATTTAATGTTTTATCACTTTTATCACTTATATCACTTTTATAAGGATTTAAAAATGAAAAAAAAGAAATGGATCGTCGGTTATTCTAACCGATAGAACCTAACAAACCTTCTGGATGGTGGACACGGTCGATCTTCGTGGATTACCGGCAGCTCAGCCAAAAATTCCGTCAATCTCTGCCCAGACATCTTAACCATATCTCCAATTTCTGTGCGCTTGAGATCCTTACCACCTTGGAGCGCGGTCATGACCTTGGCGTGATTGCCTTGCCCCCACGTTAGTTTCTGTGCTGCCATTGCATATGAGAAGAAAACCGTTTCCGCCCATCGTATTGCAATTTCGGCGTATTCGTCCGGGATTGAATAAAAAATCAAATTGTTTTGCGGTTTAAGTTTTACAATTTCTCCATTTACTTCAAGCTCGGTAATCGGCGTGTATTTCTCTGCATAATACAGGAACTCCTTTGACGCCAACGTTAAATTCATGGCGACCTTTCTGGTAATGTCAAATATTCGGTAATATACCGATTGTTCAATATTGCTGTATAATTCATTGTCGGATAACTCGTTGCGTCGTGCCTTTTTCCATTCGGCAATTTTTGAAGATTCCTGAAATTCAACCGTCCTACCGTGGATAACTTTCAATAATTTTCCAATATTTTCAACCACTTCGTTTTTTAATTCTTCCGTTTCGGGATCTATCGGCATGTCCTCCTTGGTTTCTTTCGGTCGATTTGGCATGATATAAAACGGTCTGATAAATGCGCCACTCCTGAATCGTTCGGGCGATACTTCTCCACCAAATACTTCCGGCACCGTCGTCCATAATCCGGAATATCTTGGGTCCCATTCGGTAATAAGTCCGTATCCAACCGTTTCCTTTCCAATCTTGCTTCCATCGTAGGCATCTATAATCAGCTCGTTTAATTCCGAACCGTTGTCCCGCTTCATAAATTTCAGGAATCCTGACGCTTCCGATAAATAATGAAGTCGCCTATTAAATCCCTTCGGCGTGACCATCTTTTCATCACTACAAAACGCCTTTATGAAGGCTTCCGGTGTAATTTTTTGTGCCAGTGAGTGATAGTAATTTATAACGGCGGTGTCTTTGGTTATGCCGTTAATCACCGCATTACACGCCGTGGTTTTCCCGGATACCGACGATCTCCCAAGTATAATACACCAAAGGTTATTATTCACTTTGCCAGATTGTGGATTCATGTATGCATCGAATAGGTGAGAGAATAATATCAGCATCGCCGCGAGATGGTATTCCGGATACGAATCCATAACCGACGTGGCGTATTTGCACCATTTGGAAATTAGGTTATCTTCTATCGGCACACCGATGACAAAAATCGGGTCATTTTCAATGCGTGTCTCCGACTGGTCGGCTGGAATATCTATGAGCTTTTTACTTGGCAAGCCGGTATCCTTTGGTTGCCACCGGGTGGTTCTTTGCGATAGCGCACGATCTATGGTGCGTGGTAAATAGTCCTCACGATCCCATTTTTTTCTCGACAGTTTGCCACCTCTCATTATTCTTTCAATCTGTGCCTGATCGTCGGTATAAAATGCAATCATACCGGCAAGAGCCAAATCCGCCTCACTCGAATATCCTTTTTCGGTTTGACTTTCAGGATACCCGTTTATATCGCCATTCATCAGGCGTTGGAAGTTATGGTAATTTCTGGCATGAGAAAACACGGAGAGTATATCCGAATCGGAGAGCTGCGGCGCTGTGGTGCTTTGAATAAACGGTTTTACCTTTGCTTCCTTCCCAAGGAATGGAGAAAGCACTTCTCGGACAAGCTCGGCGGGATATTCACAAATCTCCGAAGGCACGCCTTCCAAACGATTCCCGGTAACGGTGAAAAATCTACCCGTTGAATAAATCTCCACGCCATTCTTTTTTCTACCGGTTTTATAGGGGATTTCGTTACACTTGATCAATAGGTGCAATCCGGTGCCACTAGGTGATATTTCAGTATAGGATTTTAGTTTGGAAAGCACCTCGGAAAATTTTGTAATATTTCCGTTTTTATCGATGCACTTGTCCAGATCAATTCCGGTTAAGCCTTTGCCATTAAACACAAAACCGATACCGCCTTTTCTCGGCTCTCTCTTTATTACGTCGTCAAACGTTGACCACGTCGCCGGGTCGGTGGAGCTGCCGTTTGGTATCTTTGTTGGATGGTCGCCGTTCATTTCCATTTTCCACGTTACCCAATTTGGGGTATTTTTGAGAGTATCGGGTACTTCCGAGTATGCGTCCATCATTGCGCCTCCGTGCCTTCATAGAAATAATTTTTTTCAAACAGCACCAAGAACAGGTCGGCGCCAGCACCCAGTCCCGCGTGGTTGTAGGTTAATAGATCGTCGTGTGCTTCTCGATAGTGTTTGGCACAGTATTTTTTAACATACCTATCGGTAGTTTTGACTTTAACGACATTGGCGCACCCAGACCACTGACAAGGTAGTGGCAAGGTTTCTGCGGTCATGGTTTCGCCTCCACCGGCACATAGTAAGGCGTTCCAGCTACGACGATACGCCGCATCTTACCCCATCTGACTTGATCACGGTATTTCCTGATGCGGGCTCGTATATCACACCGGTTTACACCGGCGATAATATCCTCTTCCCGAATGGCATTTTTCGGGATAGATATATTTTTATCAGAGGATGAAAGACCACTACTTTGAGCCATCAGGAACACCCCCTGTTGGCTTTGATGTGGCTATCACCTTTTGGGTATTGGCATTGTGCCGCTCTTTCTGGCATGGCGGCACTAAAAACTTCTCTCATTTTTTCACCCTCCTTGGAGGAAGGGGGTTTGGCACACGTTCGCCAGTATCAAGTAGTTTATAGAGTCGCCAGCCGCAATTCGGGCATTGAAGGGGCTTTTCCTTCTTTGTTATCCAGATGTGGTCGCATTTCGGGCATTTTTCCGCTAAATGTGTGGACATAATATTGTGGTGTAAAAAAAGCCCTATTTATGGCTTATTGCAGGAAAAAAAACACACACACGCATTTTTAACAAAACGGACGATTTTCCGAGGTTTTTAAGCAAAGGAAAAATGAAACGCGCGGAAGGAAAATATATTAATATATTTTTTACACCATTTTTCGCATTAACATTTTTTTCATACCCCCATTCCTCGCGTTTCCCAAGCACATACATAGAAACACACGTGGAGATCTGGAACCTGTCACCAAAACGCATGGTGAACATCCACCGACAGGTTGGTGAGGGTGATCACGGTGCGGAAAGTGGAATTCAAATCTTTACCTTGTATGGACAGTATCCGATCGGCTTGCAGGGTTGGTAACTAGGAAAATGATCCCTACAAGCCATGCAAGCTGCCGCATCGGCTTCTGGCGTCGTTTCTCTCATTTCAGGCATTGGGAAACACCCTTCGCGGAAATGTTTGACAAGCTCGGCTGGCGTGTCAAAACTGCGACCACATTGACAATCAAACATTTTTTATCACCTATACGCCTTGGATATCTCGTCGGTGTTTTCTTTTTCTCGGAGTATATTTTGCAAGCTAAGCGTGGCTGGCGTATCAAGATTGTCCATAAAAAAATAATTCTTGCCGTCCTTCTTCCATTTCTCCATCTCGGCAGGGCTGAAACCTTTAACGAGTGCCCATTCTTTCTCCAACCGCTCCACCGTTGACATGATGAGAAATTTTACCTTGTCATCTATTTTTTCTGGTTTTTTGAACCGAAACACCACGCCTTTCTCTCTCATGCAGATATGGACGGTGGCAATTTTTTTACCGAAATCTTCCGGCTTATCTTTCATTTTTTCACCTTTGCCCTACTTCGCGCCGTCCGTATTTGGTCGTTTCTTTTGGCATCACAGTTAATACAGTAGTGAGAATGTCCATCAGGAGAATTGGCGAAAAAATCAAAATGCTCAATCTTTTTTAATATTCCGCAGGTTCGGCAAACTTTCTCACTAACCGGCTTTAGGATTCTCCTTGGTGCAACACGCGGTAGAGGCGTGATTGTCATAGGCTGGCACGGAGTTGTGTGGTGGATTGACAAATCATAAGGCGAGCCGAATTTTCCGCCGCACTTGTTGCAGGTCAGGTAGTCATTGGAAAATTTAAGGGTGTATTCCGCCATTTATATCAACCCCACGAGCATTGATGCCGAACATCTCCCGCACTCGCATTGATAAATCCCGACAGGATAAGAGGGAACGCGAATATCTGGTCTGACCGTCGCGTTGCATCGCGGGCACCGCGTTTTTACGGTGTAATTGGATATCTTACCCACGACTCTTGGAAGCTTGGCGGTCTTGGTGATAGGCGATCTACCATTCCGACAGTCGATGCAACAATTTTCCCGATTATCCGGGTTACCCGCACGCCTGTAAAATGAATCTAAGGTTTTTTCTTTCACACAACGTTTGCACCGTTTCGTGGTTGTGCGTTCTATCTCTGATGGTGGTTTCGCCAGAAACATGGTTACCCCCACCCCCTTTCCCCACACCAATCACGGATATAAAGAAATCCGACAAATGAACCGACGACGATCAACAGAATGGCTATCCATTCGCACACCAGATCAAAGCCGTTCATGGGCTACCACCTTTACCGAAACGGTGAACGCATCTCGTAATAAATTCGGAAATTCCAAAAAGGCGTCCTGAGCTATCTTGCCTCACTTCATAATTGGCGATAAGCAGGTCTATTGTGGTCTGGTCGAGCTGTGCGACCACGCGCTTTTTCTTCTCCATGTTTGTTGTATGTGCGATGCATATTTATTCGCTTTGACCAATAATAATCTCAAAATGGATTCGTCCAAATCGCTTCCAACCGACGATTAATAAAACGCACGATCACAGGTTGGAAAATTGAACCGATGCAGGTGGTGAACGCTTGGAGATAGAGTGGGTGATAATGAGATAAAGCTAGGCACCGCATCCGTGACCATCCATCAGCACAAAATTGGCTTTCTTTCCCATCTTAAAATTGCACCACTCCGGAAAATCCGTCGGCAAATAATCCCGGTCGTTTGACTCCAAAATGCAGGATTCCGTCCCGCAGACCTCACAAACGTATTTTGTCACTTTTTCACCTCCTTCTGGTTCATGCTATCTTTCCTCTCCTCTCAACAAGTTTTAATCCTAACCTTTCGACGGCTCCTTGTGTCCGGTTATAGGATAGGCAAAAATGCGCTGATAGGGCGGTAAGTGAAACCTTTGGATTTTCTGTGACGTATTTTTTTATCTCTTCACCACGCCTTTGGATGAGCTCTTCCATATTTCTCTCTGCAATACTCTTTTTTGGTTCTCTCTTGGGCACCACTTTGTATGAACCGGTCTGGACGATGCGAGTGTTTACCTGACGTGCGGATTCATCCCTTTGCTTATCGTATTCGGTGGTGAGTTCTTTATCCGGTTTGAAGGTCACCCAATAGTCCACCTTCCTCTTCTCAAAATGCATTTTTCGGGTGTATTCTTTTCCAATCGTTGATATGTCGGAGGAAGTCAGTTTCAGGATATTGAAACCACCGGCATGGAACGACTTAAAAACCGTGCCGGTCAGATCGCACATATCCCGCGTCTGGTTGTCGGTGTGCTTTTTCAGTGGTGCAGTTAGGAGAAGAATCCACCTATTGGTTCTGCATATAGAGAGAAGCGCGTTAAAATTTCGGTTCTCCGGTGTGTTCCAAGAACGGTTGGATATTGCCAGGCTGCAATCATCTACAAGGACGACCTGATATTTTCCAGTCGATGAAAGTAACTCCAATATACGTGCGGTATCTTCCAGCGTGGCGACGTTCTTTAGAGAGAAATAGTCCTGCCATTTGCCGCCTTTTCTCTTTGCTATCGCCTCGCCGAGGCGTTTTCCTATCCAAAGGCACGAATAGGATTTACCAGAACCACGCCGCCCCTGTATGAAGATAACCAAGTCCTGCCGATCTGCGCCTGTGACACGTTCTGCCGCCCATTCTATGAAGGGACTTTCTGGCATTGGCACTTCACCATCTGCGATCTTCTGGGCGTAATTTGCGAACCGTCCTAACGCGCCTTTATTGACTGGTCCCAAATTGATTATGCCAGTATTATTTACGAATGGGATCGCCTCTGCCTCCGTCACATCAAACCACCCGTGGACTCTTCCTCAAAATCAAGTGCCAACGAGAGATAGGAGACCAATTCCCCAACAGCGGTAACACTGGCTGTGGTTACTGACCTTGGTTTCTTATCTCTTTCATCGACATATAATTTCCAGATGCGTTCTCTCTCTGTCCTATTCGGGCAGAAGGCGATCAATGCGGCGGTTGCGGATTCTATATCCACCTCTGGCGAGCTCACTCGCATGACTTCAAAATAGTTCCTGCATAGTGACAAGAGGAAAAATACATACATCGCCTTTGGGCTGCCGGTGATGAGACCGCCCGCGCCTGCATCCGTTGGGGAGATTACCGGCGGAAGTGAGCGTGTTTCTGCCATGTGTGGGTTGCGTTGCCTGTCTTTTAAATTTTTTCTCCTTTCTTTTATGCGGCAATTATCTCCTTTGTTTCTTGCACCCATTGTGCCACCCTTCCAAAAAAAGCCGTGTTGTGCCACCCGTGGAGGTCGTTGATTGGACATGCGGGGATACGGTTCTTGGGTGGCACAAATCAATAATCGCGTACGCGAACGCACGAACGGTTGGAAAAAAGGATGGCAAAGAGGGGGTGATTATTCTGGTGTGCTTGGCTGGTTCTCTATAAAGTTTTGAGTGACCTTTTTACCAAGTGCCAGGCTCAGCTCATCAATGGTCTTTTCCATTTGTTTCATCCGCTCACTCATCTGGCTGCCTTCGGTTGTCCACCAGTTCTTTATTGTCTGGTTTTCTTTTTCAACATCATCAAGGCGATCACGGAGTTTATCTTTGCTGGTGCGGAGGTAGTCCATATCATCCTTTAATCTGCGGTTGGCGGCATCCGTTTCTTCCAGTTTGGCGTTTATTATCGTTGTTTCTTTGGACAGCTCTGCCTGTGTTTCCACATATTCATCTGACGTTTCTACCAGTAGGGCGTATTCACCTTTCAGGTAAAGTTTACCTAGGTCTTCATCTGACATTCCAGCGTATGTTTTGGCTATTTCGCTCGCGTGTCCATCAAGGAGCTGGGCAATTGCCAGCCCGTTGTCCTGCGTGTTCTGAAATCTACCTTCAAAGAACTTTCGGAATCCGTGGTTGTGTATCAGGCTTCTACCTGTTTCTGAGCACACTTTATTTCCACCATCTATACCGGCGCCTACTGCCTTTTTTAGGTCGTCGGTCACTGAGCTGTAAGATACAGGAAACAGGCGCTGGTCATTAACGTCCACGGAGATATTTCTTGTCTTAAAATTCTTTCCCATTTTGGACGCCGCTTCAAGATATGAAGGACGGATTTTAATCCATTCGCGGACTGCGGCTACGGCTTCGTATGATATGAAGGTAATATGCCTGCCACCAACTTTAACGGTTCTTTTACCATCTATCTGCGATTGGATGGTGATCTTTGCTGGAATCCTATTCAGGTCAATGTCAGAACATCTGATGGACAGGAGTTCTCCAATTCTCATGCCACCACTGGAAAGGCACAGTAGTATGGCTTTCATTTTTACGTCACAGTGGAGGAGAATGGCTTTAACTTCCTTCTTTGTTGGCACGTGTTCATCTGAAATGGGTTTGCAATCTTTTGGAATCTGGTTTCGTAGGAGTGCTTTTTTTCGTGACGTAAAACCAAAATCGCAAAGGTCAAAGAATTTTGTTATCTGTATAAATGCCTGTTTTTGTGATCCGGGCGCCTTGTCTTTTTGGGATTGGAGATATTTCTTAACATCTGCAAAGTGATCGCGGTCTGTGGAGAAATACTGATCAACATATTCGGCGCATTGTTCTTTTACCGCTTTGGGATATATGAAGGACACAAACGCCCAAATCATGGCTCTATATCCCATCTTGGTGCTTTCCGATCGGTTCCCAAGCGCATCATAAAAACTGTCCAGTTTGGACATCGTTTCTGGTTTTACTTCTTTCTTTGCCATAGTTTAATATGATCACAGGCGGTATATAAAAATTGTTCTGGTTTCAGAACTCTTTTTAAAAAAGTTTTGCCAAAACGTCGTAAAAATGATATTTTGGAATGTCTTGATCTCGCCCCGACAACCATATCATATTCGTTAATTGGCTCAATCACCTTTTCGATGTCTTCTGCTTTATGCTGACCATCGGCATCGATAAATAATAAAACATTTCCTGATGCATGCCTAATTCCGGTTTTTATCGCAGCCCCATATCCTTGGTTATAGGAGTGGTGAAGGACAATCACCCCGGTTTCTTTTGCTTGTTTATACGTATTATCAATAGAACCATCGTCAATAACGATTATCTCGTCAGTAATCCTCGACTTTTTGATATCATTGATAACATTCTGGATAATCTTTTCTTCGTTATAAGCCGGAATTATTATGCTTACCTTAATTGAATCTTCCATGGTACCACGCAATGCATTTTCTACAATTCTGAATTCGGTTGAATTTGGTAATACCGTACCTGAATTTTCTTTATGTAATTATTGATTTGATAATGGTAAATCCTTTTTTAAAAAAAATTACAGAATAAACTAAGAGTTTTCTGTTTTTGAATTTAAACTCACAATCTCTTATAATAAAATTTTTGATTGTTCATTTGATCAGCATTCATAATTCCCCGGACATCAATCAGAACAGGCTTTTTATTCATAAGTTTCTGGATTTCCCGAATTGTCATTCCCTTGAATTGCTTATGCGCCACCGCAATGATGACCGCATCCATCTTTTTGTCAAGCTTGGACAGCGGTTTTGCACCGAACTGTCTGATTACGGAATCTGAAAGCAGGGGGTCATAACCAAACACGTTTACTTCATACTCCTTCAGCTCGTGCACCATTTCCTCGACGGGTGATTCCCTGATGTCTGCCACGTCCTCCTTGTACGTGAGGCCCATGATGAGGACATTAGATCCCTTGATCTTCTTGCCGACTTTGTTCAGCCCCTTGACTGCAAGGTTTGCGACGTACTTTGGCATGGAATCGTTGATGCCCCGCCCGGCGAGGATGACCTGGGGATGGTACCCGACTTCCTTTGCTTTCTTGACAAGGTAATAGGGGTCAACGGGGATGCAGTGCCCTCCGACGAGACCCGGGCGGTAGTGGTGGAAGTTCCACTTGGTACCGGCCGCCTTGAGCACTTCTTCAGTATCAATGCCGAGCCGTGCAAAGATCATGGAGAGCTCGTTCATCAGCGCGATGTTGAGATCCCGCTGGACGTTCTCGATGACTTTCGCGGCTTCTGCGGTCCTGATATCCGGTGCCCGGTACACGGTGGTGACCAGCCCGTAGAGCTCGGACAACTGGTCAAGCGTCTCCCTGTCCATCCCGGCAACGACCTTGGTGATATTTTTGAGTACGTGTTCCTCATCACCGGGGTTGATCCGTTCCGGTGAATAGCCGATTGTAAAGTCCCTGCCGCAGACCATTCCGGACTCCCGTTCGAGGATGGGGGCCATGATCTCTTCGGAGACGCCGGGATAGACCGTGGATTCCAGGACAACAATCGCCCCCTTTTTAAGGTTTCTGCCAACGATCTCCGTGGCTGATATCACCGGTTCGAGGTCCGGGTCTTTTGCCTTTGTCACCGGTGTCGGGACGGCGATGATGACAAAATCCGCTTCCCTGATCATCGAAGGATCGGTAGTCGCCTCGATCTTGTTTCCCGGTGCCGCATTCAGCTCATCCACTTTCTTTTTGTCCCTGCGAAACCCGATCGTCCGGATATGCCGGGAAAAATCCTGCGCGAGCGGCAGGCCGACATACCCCAGACCGACAACACAGACTGTCTTGTTTTTTATTGATCTCTGAACCACTGGATCGTCTCCTCAAGCCCGGTTTTTACCGTATACGATGGGGAATACTGCAATAAATTCTTTGCCTGTGTGATATCAGCAAGGGAATCCCGGATATCCCCGGGCCTCGGCTTCTCATGGATGATCGGTACCGGATTTCCGGTAATTTCCATGATCAGGTGAGCGAGATCATTCACCGAGATCCTCTGGCAGTAGGCAATATTGAAAACACCCTGCGCATCGCTCTCCATCGCCCTGATATTGACTTGGACGACATCCCTGACGTACGTAAAATCCCGCGTCTGCTCCCCGTCACCGAACACGACCGGTGATTCCTTCCTGAGAATCTTTGTGATGAATTTTGGGATCACTGCCGCGTAATCGGATTTGGGATCCTGCCGGGGCCCGAATACATTGAAATACCGCAACGAGATGGTCTTCATATCGTACAGATCCGAAAACACCCGCAGGTAATATTCTCCTGCCAGTTTTGAGACTGCGTATGGCGATTGTGGGTTGGGCGGCATATCCTCCCGTTTGGGAAGTGTCGGGGTATCGCCGTAGACTGACGACGATGACGCAAAAACAATCTTTGGGACACCACAATCACGCGCGGCTGATACTACATTGAGCGTTCCCGTGACATTCGCCTCGTTGGTTGCATTCGGGTTTTTTATCGACCGGGGAACAGAGGCGATTGCCCCTTCGTGAAAGATCCCGTCAGCACCTTCAAACACCGTTTTCAGCAGTGGAAGATCCGTGATACTCCCCCGGATAAAGGTTGCGTTTTTCCTTTCAAGAAACGATGCGATATTTTCCATCCTTCCGGAAAAAAGGTTATCGATGATGACAACATCATGCTGCTGATGTAAGAGTTCCCCGACAATATGGGAACCGATGAACCCTGCCCCACCAGTAACGATGTATTTCATGAGATATTTCCTGATAAATCGGATAGATTGAATGTTCCTGAGAAAATTTGTCCTGTGATAATATTAAATCACTTCATAAAACTGCAAAATTCCATCCGTTTCTTTTTTCTGCAGTGAGTTCCTGGTATGGACTGATGACCAATCTCTCCCTAAAGCAGTACTGGTAAAAACCGGAACCATGAATCATCTCAAAGTAAAGTACAACCCCACACAGATGGGTGAGGGAAAAAAAGGTTCCCAGGGTATCACCTTGACCCTGATCTCCTCTTTTCTTCTCTTCTCTAGAGAGAAATAACCCCGATACGGGCTCCGTTTCCCATTTTTTACCGTCGAAGCCGCTTTCGACAGGGATCGGGTGTTCACCGGCACTTTTATCTCCCTTAATATCGCTTATTTCCCGAAAATAACCGATTAAAACAAAATAAAAATTGCTCTTTATATTCGTTCCTGCAGGGCGTTTTTGAGGGGTTATCTGCACTACGTTTTCCGGATTATCGTGGCATAGAACGAAGTGGAGGGGCGGTTTTTGAAGGCCTGAAAAGGGGGAAAATAATGAATAGCGGTGGGTTGTCACTAGAAACGTGTTTTGGGGAATACCTTTGTTGTACCATGCGCCCATAACCCAAATTGGCTACTTGAAAATCGTCCATAACGCACACTGTTTGCCTGCAATCGCCCGCTGCGGCCAGATTTGACAGGAAATTTTATTTATTCAGCCAAACCCTTATTCTCAAACAGCGTAGAGATATTGCCGCACTGCCCCGCAGCAGCAGGGAAGTGAGGGCGGAAACGTTCCTGTGATCGTATTATACGGTAGCGGACGCTCCAGCCCGCCCACGGGATCCCTGCCCCGGGTCATGCGGCAGGAGAGTAAAAAAATGAAACCAGCAACACTGAAAAAAAAGTACAGGCAGATGGACAGGTGCGTGCGCCAGGCACTGAAAAAGGATGGCGCAGAGTATCGCCGCACGGCAGAGAAGCAATCCGCAAGAACTCTGAATCAGGGATCCCGGCTCCAGGGCGGACCCGGACCTGACATGGCTGCAGGATCATGCAGTGGCAGAGTCGCATACCGGGAACCATATCATGCATCGGGTGATGACGGATGACCCGGGGACACCCGCCGCTCGTGGCAATCGGCGAGGCAAAGCGGAAGGCGGCCGTGCGCGGATTTGCGCTGATCGCGGTGGAGACAGACCGCCCTCTTCCGTTCGATTTCGTGATCAGTGACCGGGGCTGCATCAGCCTCGTCCATGTCAGGAGAATGAGGTATCCGCGGTTCGGCATTCCTGACATTGAAAGATCCTGTGCGCAGGAGATCGCTGAACTGCGCAGCATTCCCATCACCGAAGAGATCTTCCGCGAACTCTGGGTGAAAGGGCCGGACCGGCACTGGCACCGGTACCTGGTACTGCCGGAGAGCATCGAGGTTCTCGAAGACGGAGATGATGAGGACAAAAAGAACGGGGAGGTGCCGCCACCTCCCTTTTTCCACCTTCTCGGGGATCTCCGTTCAACTGATGCGTTCGCCGAATTTTCTTAATCAAATCCCATTTTCAATTATATAGGTTTATGGTATCTGATAGCCTGTCACAACGAAGCAGATGGATTTCTGTGGAAATCAATCATTGGTGTATCAGATCAAATAAACTTTAGGAAGGTAATTTCCTAAACCACTCAATAGACAAATTACGACGTGTTATTTTTCGATTATTGATACATTTTGGATCCATTATTTATTTTGATCTAAAATATACATTAACAGTGAGAAATTAAAATGATCAATGAAAAAATCTTTAATTCCTGTGTCATCATCACGTTCTCTGATTAAAATCAGAAAAAACCGAATACACATATAAGGCGGAAAGAGAAAGAGTTGAAGAACTCATAAAAACATATAACCAAGACAGACCATGAAGTGGCAGGGTAAGCAGGTGTTGGTGACCGGCGCGGGTGGTTTCATAGGCAGCCATCTTGTAGATGCACTGGTTCAGAAAGGAGCCGGCGTCACCGCGTTCGTCCACTACAATGCACGCGATGATTGGGGCTGGCTTGAAGGGAGATATTCAGCCGATTCCCAAAACATCAGGATAATCTCTGGAGATATTATGGATGCAGTCTTGGTAAAAAAAGCCGTGGTGAACCAAGATGTTGTATTTCATCTCGCAGCGCTTATTGGCATTCCTTATTCGTACGCCGCACCAGAGTCATATGTCAACACGAATATTAAAGGCACACTTAACGTGATGCAGGCCTGTCTTGAGGCAGGTGTCCGGCATGTCATCCACACGTCAACCAGCGAAGTTTATGGCACAGCGCAATATTCACCGATTGATGAAAAACACCCACTCCAAGGACAGTCGCCCTATTCCGCGAGCAAGATCGGTGCTGACAAAATCGCCGAATCATACTACTGTTCATTCGGACTTCCGGTGGTGACCATGCGTCCGTTCAATACGTTCGGACCCCGGCAGTCAACCCGTGCCGTTATCCCGACGATCATTACGCAGGCACTTACTTCTGATACAATCAGACTGGGTTCTCTCACTCCAGTACGCGATCTCACATTTGTCGCGGATACCGTGCTGGGATTTCTTCAGATAGCCGGAAGTAACAAGGCGATCGGGAAGACAATTAATACTGGCACAGGAGTTGGCATTTCGATCGGAGAACTTGCAGAAAGGATCATCAAATTAGTTAATCCAAAAGCAACGATCCACTGTGTTCAGGATCGCGTCCGTCCGGAAAAAAGTGAGGTGATGAAGCTGGTCTGCGACAATACACTCGCCCGGCAGATTGCCGGATGGCAACCCAGGCACACTCTTGAAGAAGGTCTTTCCATCACTATCGAATGGATGAAAGATCATATCATGGAGTATAAACCCGGGGTATACACGGTTTAGGTGGTTTTATACAAGCAATTATTCTGGCAGGTGGAAAAGGGCGACGTCTTCTCCCATATACCACAGTACTTCCCAAACCCCTCCTGCCGATAGGTGACTACCCGATTCTCGAGGTCATCCTCCGCCAGCTCCGGCATTTTGGATTTGATCGAATTACTATCTGCACCGGGTATCTTCATGAGTTGATCCATAGCTATCTTAACAGCAACAGAAATCTTGACATGAAGATCAGCTATACGCATGAAACTGAACCGCTCGGTACGATCGGTCCTCTCCGTCTCATAAAAAATCTTGATAATAACTTCCTCGTGATGAATGGTGATATCCTTACTGATCTAAACTACCGTGCACTCTTTGAAGCCCATAAAAGTCAACGGGCCATCGCGACGATTGCCACCTCCCAGAGGGACATGGGCATCGACTTTGGCGTTCTTGAGAAAAATTCCGATAAAAAGATTGTCAAGTTCCATGAGAAACCCACCTATCACTTTGACGTCAGCATGGGGATCCATATGTTCTCAAAAAAAGTCCTTAATTATGTGCCAGCAGGAAAGCCATTCGGGTTTGACCAGCTGATGTATACCTTAATAGACCGGAATGAGGAGGTATATAGTTACCCTCATGATGGCTACTGGCTGGATATCGGGCGACCGGACGATTACGCGCGTTCCATTGAAGAGTTCGAACAGTATAAAGACAGGTTTCTTCCATGAAGATCCTCATCATCGGAGCGTCCGGATTTACCAGAAGGGCGATGATTCAATATCTTATCTTCTAGAGTGAACTGGAACTCTACAGTCTGTTACACACCTCACATAATTGCCCGGTGCCGATCAGGCAATCACAACAATAAATGGGGACCTTCTTGACCCTCGCGCTTTCGTGAGATTCTCGCGGAGATCCGGCCCGTTTATATTATCCGCCTTGGAGGGGGGAACAGACGCAGCCCTCAGGATATGATCATGACCAATGCAATTGGCACTCAGAACCTTCTTGACGCAGTAGGAGATGAGGGTTTGAAGTGCAGGATCCTCATTGTGTCATCTTCTGCTGTCTACGGTTATGCTGGTGATATGCCAATTTCCGAAACAGCACCATTGAGTCCACAATCAGCATATGGTATCAGTAAAGTTGCACAGGAACTTGTCGGAAAGATGGATTACGCTCGAAACGGAATGCAAGTGGCCATTGCCCGTCCTTTTAACCTCGTGGGTCCCGGGCAGCCTGAATCTTTTGTCTGCGGAGGTATTGTTAGCCAGATTAAACGGATGGGAAATGGGGTAAACAACACACTCAGGCTCCTTGAATTACAATCAAGAAGGGATTTCATCGATGTCCGTGATGTTGTGCGAGCTTACTGGGCGATTATCCATCACCCTCTTTTTGAGGAGAGGTGTACAGGTAGAACATTCAATATCGGTTCAGGAATAGCATATAGTGTTGCCGATATTGTGCATATAGTTGAAGAGATTACCGAGGTGTCCTATAAAATCTCCCTTCCGGATATACCCCCAACGATTCTTATCCCGACCCAGCAGAGTAATAATACGTTGATTAAAGAAATTACCGGGTGGAATCCCAAAATTCCCTTTAAAACATCACTTTTCGATATGCTCGCTGAAGTATCAACGTCGGACTGATCAAAAAAATACTTCCTTTAAGCACTTTCTCATTTTAAGTTTCTTGATTAGAATCTGAAAAAAATTCTCTTTGTCTTAATGGATATCGTGTTGCAAAAGAAAAGCGGATATTCATTTTTTGAATATATTTAGATTGATTCAATGTTCTCCATGCTACCGGAAAACAGGTTGTCAAGGACGACAACCTCGTGCTGCTGCCGTGCCAGCTCCCCGACAATATGGGAACCGATGAACCCTGCGCCACCAGTGACGATGTATTTCATGGGATATTCCTTGATAAATCGGATGGATTGAATGTTCCTGAGAAAATTTGTCCTGTGATAATATTAAATCACTTCATAAAACTGAAAAATTCCATCCGTTTCTTTTTTCTGCAGTGAGTTCCTGGTATGGACTGATGACCAATATCTCCCTAAATCAGTACCGGTAAAAACCGGAACCATGAATCATGTCAAAGTAAAGTACAACCTCACACAGATGGAGGGAGGAAAAACACGTTCATGGGGTATGCTACCTCTGCCCTGATCACCTCTGCCCCGATCACCTCTTTTCTCCTGTTCTCTAGAGAGAAATAACCCCGATACGGGCTCCGTTTCCCATTTTTTACCGTCGAAGCCGCTTTCGATAGGGATCGGGTGTTCACCGGCACTTTTATCTCCCTTAATATCGCTTATTTCCCGAAAATAACCGATTAAAACAAAATAAAAATTGCTCTTTATATTCATTCCTGCAGGGCGTTTTTGAGGGTGATCTTGCACTACGTTTTCCGGATTATCGTGGCATAGAACGAAGTGGAGGGGCGGTTTTTGAAGGCCTGAAAAGGGGGAAAATGATGAATAGCGGTGGGTTGGTAGTCAGGGTTACATTATTATGAGAATTTGGCAGGAAATAGTGTGTTGTTTCACAATGGTCGGGGGAGAATTTTAAAAAAAAATAATTAAATTTCTTTCTTCAACAGGAGGGAAAAAATTTCATATCAAAAAAAAAAATTTCGCATCCTACACTTCCGGCGTTGTCAATTTTCTGTATACATCACGGATTGCTGCAATATCATCACTTGTAAGCTGATTTGCGATAGTCCTGCACCGGAGACAAGAAACCGGGGGACATCAGTGATCATTGCCGCAAGCAATACATCCGGGACATCACCGGATGTATAGTACTGGCAATCAATTCTGGACCTTCTTGCCCGGTCGATCATTTCAACCTCAGCATTC
>Ga0315279_10005254_pt1 | contig 16889 bp, 20 predicted proteins | sample YL17G06_20_MG_FD_203694 | JGI IMG/M metagenome (GOLD analysis project Ga0315279, IMG submission 203694) | Sediment microbial communities from Yellowstone Lake, YNP, Wyoming, USA - YL17G06_20 | ecosystem: Environmental > Aquatic > Freshwater > Lake > Sediment | place: USA: Wyoming | collected...
TCTGGGGCATGAGGATGTCAAAACGACTATGATTTACACGCATGTCCTCAACAAAGGAGGCCGTGGGGTCAGGAGTCCGGCAGACTCACTCTGAGGGCCTCTGGCGGCATATCACACCGCTGCAAGATAGCCACGCGGGCGGTATATCGCCCCCCGCGTCGATTTGAATACCGCTGCAAGTTGTGCTAGCAAAAATAATTGCAATCCCTCCCGATCACGCCAATAATAGCTGCTAAGCTGACCCAGATGACTATGTTTGCGCACTTTTCACGGGTCTGATACGCCGGTCAGCATAATTACAAGTTGGACGGACTTGATTGCCTCACCTAACCTGGTTATACTTCCGGTATGAAAACGGCCGTATCAATTCCCGACGACGTCTTCGATGAAGCGGAGCGGTTGGCACGCCGGATGAAGAAGTCCCGAAGCCAGCTGTTCAGCAATGCACTTGCAGAGTATCTCGCTCGTCACACGCCGGACAGCGTGACGGAAGCGATGGATCGAGTCTGCGCCGAGATCGGTCCTGAAGCAGACGCGTTCCTGTCTGCTGTCTCTCGTCGAATCCTGGAGCACAGCGAGTGGTGATTTCCCAGGGAGACATCTGGTGGGCAGATCTCCCAGACCCGACTGGATCTGGACCGATATTCCGCAGACCCGTAGTGATCGTCCAGGGGGAGCCACTAAACCGGAGCCGAATAGCGACGGTTGTGTGCGTTCCGCTCACGAGTAACCTCAAGTGGGCCAAAGCTCCAGGCAACGTCTTGCTTTCTCTCCGCTTGACGGGGCTCCCAAAAGATTCGGTCGCCAATGTCTCACAAATCGTGACGTTGGACAAAGCGCTGCTCACTGATCGGACAGGGAAACTACCCCGGGCTCAGCTTGGTCTGATTCTCTCAGGAATTGACGTAGTACTCGGTCGATAGGCATCCGTCCAACAACACGCTCGAGCGGACGGCCGGATACCGTGGTCATCGGGGAGTCAGTGGTTTCTCGGCACTCCCATCAAGTGCGCGGCCGCCGCTCAGCGCGGCGTTAGCCAGACAACGTTAAAGCAAGGAGTGCGAGTGGTGTCCGCATGGTCAGAAATCCTGGAGGCAATTCAGGACATTCAGACCGCCGCGAAAAAGGATGGTGATCCTTTGTGGTACCGCGGTCACCGTCTTTCGTCGTGGTCCATAAAATCGACAGCTCATCGTTGGGTTGATCGTTCTTTCGAGGCGGTAGGCCAGAACCCGCCGGAACGAGATAGGATCGAACTTTTGCGTGACGTTACCAAGACGCTGTTTCATCGCTTCAAGGCTCGTGGTTGGCAATTGTTGAGCCCAGAGGAGAGGTCCGACTGGGGCCTCGTTTTCGCCATGCAACACTACGGAGTGCCGACTCGTCTCGTCGATTGGACCGAGAATTTCGTTTGTGCCCTCTACTTTGCACAGCGAGGAAGAGCACAAACCGATGACGCTGCAATTTTCGTTCTCAATCCTCAAAAGCTAAACAAGCAAACAATTCAAAGAGAGGGACTCGTCGCGCTTGGTGGAGACAGCAACGTCGCCAAGAACGTAAATACGAATTCATACCACCCTGCTATAGTTCGTCCGGGAGAGGACGTGGAAACGATAGCTGTTGTGCCGGTGCTCACAAATCCACGAATGGTTGCACAGCGTGCAGCGTTTACCTTGGGTGGTGCGAACTTTCAACCCTTAGAGGAGCGATACGCATCCTGTATTAAGAAGATCGTGCTGCCTGCAAACCTTTTCGACGAAGCGAATCGATTTCTCGAAATGGCCGGGCAGAGCCACTTTGGCTATTTCCCTGATCTTGATGGGTTGCGGCAGGAACTCGAAGCAGGCCTGGAACGGGAGATCTCCATGGCCCAACAGACCTATCGAAAAGGGGTTGGCTAACAAGGGCATGGAGCCGACGGCGAACAAAACCCGCCGCGGCTCATGCCCAGGCCGTTATGCGCGCTTGAGGTAGAAGATGGAAATCCCGGAAAGCATGAAGAAAGAGCTATCGGCCTGGAACAACGGCAAAGGAATAGACCTTGCTAGTTGGGTTGGATGTTCAGGAAACTTTTCTCTAGCTGTTGGCTACATGGCCATTTTCTGGCCAGATCTCGTTGAGTTTGAGGGCTACATTTTCCATAAGGGATTTTCAGAGGAAAGCCTCAGAGGCTTTGAGTCGCGGAAGGGTGCCAGCCGAAAGTCCACGGAATGGGTGATGAACCACATTCATCTGGATGGACTTCAGCATGGCCGGTGCGAGGACTTATCCAAGGACAAGTTGACGCTGCTCGGAAACGGATTGCGAGAAATCTATGAGGCAAAACTCAAATGGCAGTTCCCCGACCGCCCATGCGTAGTTGAGTTCTATATCCCAGAAGATGAAGAGCGCCTAGGTGATTACCAGTTATCGTTCTGGCAGTTAAAGCATGAGGAAGGGCACGCATAACAATTCGCTGCAGCGGACGGCCCTGACGGGCCGCCGCTGAGCTCAGGCGTTCGGCGGCTTGGGCGATTGCCAAATTGCTCCTTTGGTGTGCGAATTGAGGAGACGAGGATGCCCTTTTCCCCAGAGGTGAAAACCAGGATGTTTGCTCGTTGTATGCGGCACTGCTGTCTCTGCCGGAAGCAATGCGGCGCAAACATCGAGGCAGCACACATTGTTGACGAGGCCGCTGGTGGGTCGAATGACGAGGAGAATGGAATTCCCGTCTGCTTTGATTGTCACCAAGAGGTCGGTGCATACCGTGATAGTCACCCAAAAGGTAATAAGTTCAGAGAAGAGGAACTCCGGGCGCGTCGAGATAGGGTCTACGAACTGGTCCAATCGGGGCAGATTTCCGCTTTACCTCCTGGCGAATCGCAAACTTATACGATTCAGGAACAGCAAATAAATGCTGCCGTCCTGATCCAAGGGCCAAATGCCATCAACATTAGCGGTCCAAATGCCGTCGTTCTTGAGCCGAACGCAATCAAGATAGTTGGTCCTGTGGTTCAGAATGACAAGAAGCCGTGAGCCATGCCAGGCGCTGAACCTGAGGGTGAGTGCCGCCGAACCATGCGCTGCACCTGACCGGGGCCGCCATACTGGTTTTCCGAGACGCCACGCTGTTACAGGTGGCCCCGGCAGGTGAGCTTGGTTGTTATCCGCACCAAGGGGCACGTGAAATATGAGCGACGCATCCACCGGCTCTGCCGAGCAGCAGGAAACAGCCAAGGTCGATCAGTACCTTCGACTTGTAGAGACCCGAATTTTGCGAGCGCTGTTTTCTGAAGCCGTCCAGCAATCCTGCTCCACGACTCTCCTTCTCGGCTTCGCCACCATCGATGCTCTCGGTAAACTGACCCACCCGAATGTCAGAGCAGGAGCCGGCCTGCGGTTCAAGTACTTCTTGGGCTTCCTTGGCGCCACGTACAAACTGCGGGCCAACGAACTGTGGACACTGCGAAACGCTCTCGTTCACAATGCAATCAACGTCGAATCGTATCTCTCTTCGGTCGATATTGAAGGTTGGACGCACCTGGAGACACTGGGTGGAACGGGGCTGATTTACATCAACACCTCTCTGTTCACCGCAGATCTCAAGAACGCGTTCGAGCGCACGAAGGCGCTATTCGCCAGCGACGGCTCGGCGATTCGGTCGGCAGCGGCCAGGCTCAAGTGGGTCGACAATGCGCCGAGAGGCATCGGCAACGAGCCGATTCCGACTCCGCCGCCTCAGATTCAGTTCATATTCGCGTCTTGATGGGCGGCTAACAACGCCTTCGAGCGGACCGCTGGCTCGGATGTTTCACGACGAGGATCGCGCATTGGCATCACTAGCCCATGAGAATGGAGGTTAGCGGTGAGATTCGCCATATGGGTGTTCCGCATCGCTGGGCTCTACGGCATCATCGTTGTGGCACCGATGTTCTTCTTCGAGCGTCAGATCGCACCGGGCATCACGCATCCCGTGTTCTTCTACGCGTGGCTCAGCGTGGACTTGGTCTGGCAGATCCTCTTCCTAGTGCTGTCGACAGATCCCATTCGCTATCGGCCGATAATGCTGGTCTCCCTTCTCGAGAAGGCGACGGCAGTCATCGCGATCCCTTGGCTGTATGTCCTGGGACGTATTGGAAGCCTGTGGCTGGGTGCGGCCGCGGTCGACTTGGTCTTTGGTGTTCTGTTTCTCGCGGCCTACCGGGGGACGGGCCAGGTGCCGAGTTCAGATGGCGCCTAACCCGTCGCTCCAGCCGCCCGCTGAAAAGCGCGGCGGCTGAGCGGCAAGACGTTAGGCAACAAGGACTCGCCGTGAACTGGATAGCGAAGATACTGCGTCGCGCTGAGAATGGTTCGCGGAAAGGCCGCGCTAGGAAACGGGACTGTGTCGTGCGTAGACCCGATCAGAGTGCCGTGAGCGTCAGAACAGACAACCCGATTCGGATGCCAGAGGACGATGTCCTCGGCCGGGCGAAGGTCGCTCGATCGTTCGCGGAACAAATCCTCTCGCTTGATGTGACCGAAGGTATCGTTGTTGGCGTCCTCGGTCCTTGGGGGTCTGGAAAGACCTCGTTTGTCAACCTTGCGCGGGCACACTTGGAAAGCGTTGGCGTCGCGGTGCTCGACTTCAATCCCTGGATGTTCAGCGGTGCCGAGCAACTCGTCGAGTCGTTCTTCGTTGAGCTCTCTGCACAGCTTAGGCTCCACCCTGGGCTTTCTGAAGTTGGCAAGGACCTGGAGGACTACGGCGAGACCTTCTCTGGAATGGGTTGGCTGCCTCTCGTTGGTCCGTGGATCGAGCGAGGCCGAGCGGCCACCAAGATTCTGGCGAAGATCCTCCAGCGTAGAAAGGAAGGCGTGAGTGCTCGCCGAGCCAGGGTCGAGAGGGCCCTCGCTGCCCTCGGCAAGCCACTTGTCGTAGTGCTCGATGACATCGACCGGCTGACCACCTCCGAGATCCGAGACATCTTCAAGCTTGTCCGGCTAACCGCGAACTTCCCGAACGTTATCTACATCGTGGCGTTCGACCGTATTCGAGTGGAGAAAGCTCTCGCCGAACAAGGCGTTCCAGGCCGTGACTACCTCGAGAAGATCCTGCAGCTGGGCGTTGACCTCCCTGCAGTGCCGGCACACCTGCTGAACATGCAGATCTTCCACGCAATTGACAAGGCCCTTTCCACAGTCGATAACAAAGGCCCCTTCGATGAGAGTGTTTGGCCCGACGTCTTCATGGAGGTCATTCGGCCCCTCCTCAGGAACATTCGAGATGTGCGCCGTTATGCGGCCGCCGTACACGGCACAGTGCAAGATTTGGGTGGACAGGTTGCTCTTGCAGATGTGTTAGCACTGGAAGCCATTCGCGTCTTTCTCCCTGACGTGTTCCGTCAGATGCACGGAGCTGTAGACGGACTCACCACAACCTCCGGCCTCGGCTATGGCGGTCACGGAGATGCACCACACTTGAAGGAGCAGATCGACCGATTGATCGAGGCTGCCGACGGTCGCGCTGATGTCGTCCGGGCACTCGTCCAGCGGCTCTTCCCAGGAGGGCAGCGGCACATCGGCGGCTCTCACTACGGGGGAGACTGGAAGGGCCGGTGGCTTAGGGAGCGGCGTGTTGCCCATGAAGACATCCTTCGCCTTTACCTGGAGCGAGTCGTCGGCGAAGGGCTCCAGGCGTTCACCGATGCCGAACAGGCTTGGGTCCGCATGGCCGAGCTCGGGGCTCTTGACAGCTACCTCCGTTCGTTGGACACCGAGCGACTGCAGGACGTCATCGCGTCGTTGGAAACATACGAGGACCAGTTCGCCCCCGAGCACGTGGTGCCCGGGACGGTCGTCCTCCTCAATCTCTTGCCGGAATTGCCTAAGCGCCACCGCGGTATGTTCGACCTCGACACAAGGATGGTCATAGGGCGAGTCGTCTACCGGCTCGTACGTTCGCTCAAGGAACCCGACGCGATAGAGGCAGCAGTTCGGGAAATTCTGCCTCAAGTCGCTACGCTTTCCTCCAAGTTGGAACTGATTACTGACGTCGGATACCGAGAAGGGGCGGGTCACAAGCTTGTCTCGGAAGCCGCAGCAAGCAAGTTTAAGAAGGATTGGCGTGTCGAAGTACGCGCGGCTAGTGCCGACGTTTTGGCTGAGGAACGCGACCTTCTCGGGATCTTGCTCCTTGCAAGAAGAGAGGCAGATCCTGCGGAGCCATCCATCGAAATCGCCGACTTGCCGCGCATGACTCTTGCGCTCTTGCGCTCAGCGCGTAGCGAGGAACGGAGCCAATCGATGGGAAGCCGTGCCGTACGCCGGTCCGCTCGTCTTGCATGGGATGCACTGGTCGAGTTGTATGGTGACGAAGGCACCCTCCGTGAGCGAATCGAGGAGCTGAAGGCCTCGCAGCCCGAGGGCAACGATGAGATCCTCCAGCTAGCGGACAAGTATGTCGGCGGGTGGCGTCCTAGAGACTTCGGTGAGGATTAGCGTGGCAGATCGCCAGAACCTGATCGCAAAAGGCAGCTTTGTGGGCCACTCTCAAGACGCCTTGGAAGTTGCCTAACAACGGCATCCAGCGGACGGCGCTGCGCACCGCCGCTGATGCCGAGCGTTAGGCCCCTATAGGAAAACTCATGGAGAAGCTTCCCAATATAGGAGATGCCGAAGAAAAGGCGCTTGCTGAGATTCAGCGGATTTTGAAAGAGATACGTGCCCTGGCAACAGATGTGGACTCGTTCAGTGATGGTCTTGATCGCTTACGACAAATCCGAGGCGCCCATTACGAGAATATGAATCAGATTCAGCACGAATGTCTTCTCCTCCAAGCGCTTCGTTGGCTTCGGGACCGGGGTTACACCAGTGATAGACTTGATTGGTACTGGAATCCTCACCAGGCCGGCGATTCTTCCGAGCCCGATTTACTCGCAAAACGTGACGGAGAAGTAATTCTGAGTGCCGAAGCAACGACATCCGAGATTCCTCAAGGCGTTATTGATTCTCGCATGAGAGATACACTGGCAAAACTGAATGGCTTTCAGGGCGAAAGGTTTTACTTTGTTCGGACGAAAGAAATGGCTCAAAGAGCACAAACGAAGGTCGCACGTAATTCATGGAAAATAAGGGTTGTTCAAATTCCGTGAGCGGGGCCTAACTCCGGCTCCAGCGGCCAGCGGCTCTGCCGCTGGTGGTAGGCACCGGGCTTGCCAGAAAATGAATAGGAAGGACAAGCTGCCTGGTTATAGCGCTCTTCCTTGCGCACGCCCCGCTGGATGCGATCGCTCGGTCGTCTGAAAAGCAGCACCACAGCAACTTCGGCTCCTCTGTCCCCAAAACATCCCAGCAGCTACCGACAACCTGCCTCAGAACATAGATTCTGGCTAAAAAACCTCAACACATGATTCTGGAAACGATCAGCCACTTTACTTGTGTGAGTGCCCTGATACACGTCGAAGCTGTTCGCGATTTTATACTTATCGAGAACTTCATGCAGCCTGCCGGCATCAATTCGTAAACCGTCCTGGTCACCCACATCCATCGCGATTGCGCGATACTGGCGGAGACTTCCGATGTACTGATCCACGAAAGCCAGCGGTGCATTCGCCGCCCATTTCGCGAGGACATCCGGTTGAGCCACGCCGTCCTTCGTCGGCAGGTCAAGATAAAGCGGTGGATTCTTCGGATCGGGTGACCATGCCGCCGCAGTGGCAAGCTGGGCACGAGGAAAGAATGATAGTTTTGCCGAATCCTCGGGAGTCTTCACCGCCTCCAGAGCTTTTTCCATTTCTGGGTTCGCAGGTCCGGCCGGCCGGGGAGACAAGCAACACGGGCTCATGATGTACAGGCTGCCGAACACCTCGGCATGCTTCATGCCGATGCGGGTTGCGCCGTACCCTCCCATAGAGTGGCCAACCAGGCCACGGCTCGTTCGATCGGGAATCGTGCGGTAATGAGCGTCGATATATGCAACCACATCGTGCGCGATAAATTGCTCGAAGTCTCCGGTGGTGACTGAACTCGAATACATAGAACCGTTGTGCAGCGTCTTCGAATCGGGCAGCACGACGATCATCTCTCTAGCGCCCAGGGCGAAAGCGCCTTCTATGGTCTGAGGCACATGGATTTCGTGGCTCCACTGCTCGGCGCCGATGGAATAGCCGTGCAACGCATATACGACCGGGTAGCGCCGGGATTTCTCCCTGCCATAGCTGGGTGGCAAAAACACGACCACGTCGCGGTCGACGGCATCCCCCTCCAAATTGCCCTCCAGGGCTGTCCCGTGGATCTTAATGTGCTCGACCGTCACACGCTTCGCGCCGGAAACAACCGGAGGCACTTCGGTCTGCACTTGTGCCACAAGCCGAGGCCCCAGAGCAACGGCTATAGCCAGCGATATCAGCCAAGACAATTTTGTCGTGATCATCGATGCCCTTTCTTGAAACACGTCCCATAAGATCATGTATCAGAGGATCATTTGCTGAGTCTGTGAAAAACGCCCGTTGCCTTCCATTTTGTGGCGGGTTTGTCGTACGTGAGCTTGAGATCGGATTCGGACGCTCCAGCTGCCACGCTCAGCGCGGCCACCAAAATCAACGCTGGTCTCACTGCGAAACGCATTCGCCGTTGTAGCACTTCGCCCCTCTCCAATGACTCGGGCAAACGTACATTCACCGCCAAAATCAACGACCATGTGACATCGAGCGTCCGGCCGAAGTAATCCTTAATGTGCGCCTATGTTCGCTATCGGACTGAGTCACACTTCATTTTCGGCGGTCGATGCGTCTTAGAGCAGCTTTCTAGAAGAGCCTCGGTGCAAAATCCTTGAGATCGCGACGCCAGGTCTGCCACTCATGATCCGTCCCGGGTGATTCGAAGAAGACATGCTGAATCTTCGCTTCGTCAAGTGAAGCATGCAGTCTTTGAAGTCCTGCGCGCATTCTCTCGGGTTCCACAGTTCCGACGCCGATCCAGAGCAAGTGCACTTTCTTGGCGAACGCTGCCGGATCAGCGAATACCCCGTTGTACTCGGTCTTGGGATCCAGTTTCCGGTCCCCAAGCACGAGCATCCCGCCAGCTCCACTGAATCCGCCAATGTAGGAGAACAGATCGAGATGATTCAGCGTGATCTGGAACGTCTGCATGCCTCCCATCGAAAGGCCAGCCATTGCGCGGTGATCGCGATCCGGGAGTGTCCTGAAGGTCTTGTCAATGTATGGAATCAGAACCTGAGTCACATCATCTTCAAACGCCGCCGCCATGTCCTGAATCGCCTTCATCATTTCGGGAGAACCAAAGGGCTTTCCGGTCAGATCGGGCGGAGCTTGGCCGGCGCGCCGGGCGTAGCCATATGCCATTACGATAATCATGGGCTTGCATTTTCCGGCTGCGATGAGATTGTCGAGGATGAAGTTGGCGTTCCCCTGCCTGATCCATCCCGTCTCATCCTCGCCTCCACCATGCTGAAGATAGAGCACCGGATAGCGCACCTTGGTCTGTGTATCGTAATTCGGCGGCAGATAAACCAGCGCGTGCCGCCAGGTGCCCGTCACCTTCGAGTTGTACCAAACCTCACGCACCTGCCCGTGGGGCACATCTTGAATCGAATAATAGGTCGAGCCTGGCTCCGGAACCTCAACTGCGCTCGCATGCTTGCTTCCACCAAAGAACGCATGACTGTTGGTGTCGCTGACTTCGGCGCCGTCGATGATTAATGTGTAATAGTGCAAGCCGGGAACAAGGGGAGGTGTGGTAACAGTCCAGAATCCGTCCGCTTGTTTCACCATGTCTACTTTCGGCCCGCTCCAGAAATTCAATCTGACTTTCGTGGCGTCGGGAGCTTTCACACGAATCTGAACCCTCCCGGCACTATCAACGCGAGGATACTCTGCTCCCCAAACGTTGGTCGCAGCGGGCTGAAAGTCACCCGACTCTTGGGACCAAGAAAGACTCGATAATAGGAACATTACTATTCCGAACCACCGCATCTGTTCTCTCCTTGTTAACGTCCAATTTCAACCATGCCGTGATGGGCCAGCCTCTCGCTTCCACACTTGCAGACTGGCGCCTCAGATTGTGTTACTGCTCAACTGAAACAACGGTCACAGACTTAGGATCCAATTTCAGAGCAAGCTTGCCGCCTTGAACCCTCGCCGAAACGGGCTTCGGCACGACCGTTTTGGGTGCGTCGAAGGAGTTGACGCTGTCAACCTTGGGCGCAGTGAGTATTTCTCCCGCCGCCGCTTTAGCCGTGATGCCGGACAGGCTCGCCTCGATTTCGGCCGGTTGATTGGGGTCGAGATTGATGATGGCCAACCACAGCTTGCCAGTCGTGTCCTTGGCGGCGATCGCATCCACGCGCGGCAAGCTGATGTTGCCATGCGTGTAGGTGCCGGCGTCGAAGGCGACCGGCACAAAGGTGGCGTCCTGGAACGGCACATACATTTTGAAGACGTAGTATGTGGGAGTGAGAACCATCTTTTCTTTATCGGTCATGATCATGGCTTGAAGCACATTGATCATCTGGGCAATGTTGGCCATGCGGACGCGGTCGGCGTGGCGGGCAAAGATGTTCAGGTTCAGTGCCGCGAGGACCGCGTCCCGCAGGCTGTTCTGCTGCACCAGGAACCCCGGATTGCTGCCAGGTAGCGGCGCGTACCAACTGCCCCACTCGTCCACAACGAGGGCGACCTTTTTGGCCGGGTCGTACTTGTCCATGATGGCCGAATGCCTATTAACAAGACCGTCCATCTCCAAAGTAGATTTGAGAAACTGAGCGTACTCGGTTTCGCCGAAACCTACGGAAGCAAACTTATCCTGCCACCGCACCACCGTGTAGTTGTGCATGGAAAGACCATTAATGTCCCAGCTCCAAGTGTGATGCTGATAGGCCTTCATGACGGCTTCCGTCCAATCGATCCAGCGGGGTCCGTCGCCACCAGGGCCCACGGCGATTTTCAGCATTTGCTGCTTGGCCTGCTGTGCCGGATTGAAGTTCCTGACGAAGCGGCTGTAAATCTTAAGCTGGCTCAGATAGTAGTCGGGTGCCATGTTGCCGCCGCAATCCCAGCTCTCATTGCCGATGCCTAGGAAGGGCACCTTATAAGGAGCTGGATGACCGTTGGCAGCGCGTTCCTTTGCCAGCATCGTCGGCTGTGCGGTAGTCATGTATTCCAACCATTCCGCAGCTTCCTGCGGAGTGCCGGAGCCGACATTAACCGACACATAGGCGTCGGCGCCAATCTGGTCGAGGAAGTCCATGAATTCATGCGTTCCGAAGGTGTTCGGCTCGATCACGCCGCCCCAGTTGGGATTGAGGGTCTCCACCCGCTGATTGGCCGGGCCGATGCCCTTGCGCCAGTGGTATTCGTCCGCGAAGCAGCCACCCGGCCAGCGAACGTTGGGTACCCTCAGTGCCTTGAGCGCGGCAACGACGTCGTTGCGGATACCGCGAATATTGGGAATATTGGAGTCTGGACCAACCCAGATGCCTTCATACACGCCGCGGCCGAGATGCTCGGCGAACTGGCCGAAAATATTGCGGTCGATCTTGGCGCCGGTTTTAGACGCGTCAATCGACAACTTGACGCTCTCTGCGGCCATCACAGGCATGGTCACCGTCAAGCTCGCCAACACCAGGCCGATAGCAAGTGACCGCAACACAGGCGCTGCGCTTTGAGCCGGATTACTTGTCAGTCCTAAATCAGAAGTGTGTATCAAGGCCATTCTTTTCCTCCCAAAAAATCCGCAGGCGGCAAAATGACGTGTGAGTAAACGTTTACTCAGCCAGGCAAAATCCATCTCATATCCGGCATTATAGATTTCGGCAGTTGCGGTTCAGTTTCGCTATTTTTTCTTTGCCGGACCTGTTGACTCACGAACGACAAACTCCGGATCAATCACAATTTCACGACCTGGGATCCTCGGTGAGTTGCGCCCGGGAACCAGGCATTCGAAGGCAATGTGGCCGATCTGCTGGCGCGGGATGTGCACCGTCGTCAGCGGCGGAGAACTGAACTCTGATAATTTGATATTGTCAAAGCCGGTTACGGCAACGTCCTGGGGAATCCGCAATCCGTGTTCCCGAAGCTCCCGCAACACTCCGACCGCCATAAAGTCATTTACGCAGACGATTGCGGTTGGTTCGAAGCCGGTCGCAAGAAGCTCCCTGGTTGCGAGGCGGCCTCCCTCGAATCCATCGGCATGTGTGACGCTTCGGAATTCAACCGGAGGCGAGCATTGGACGACGGCGCGCGAGAAGGATGTCTGCCGTTCGCTGGTCGGGCCCAGCGAAGCATGGTGCCCGACGAATGCCATCCGTTCATGCCCAAGGCTGTGAAGGTATCTTACGATCTTCTCTATGCCATTCCGATAATTGACGCGGATATTGGTGATGTTCTCTCGCGCTGTCCCCACATCATGAAAAACGACCGGAATAGAACTGTCAGTCAGTTCATCAATCAGATATGGGTCCATTTCCGAGACGACGACCGCCAATCCTGCGACACGCCTTCCAATCATCAGCCGGATGCTGGATACCAAACGCGCCGGCTGATAATCCGTATTTGCCACAATGACTTCGAAGTTGGCGGCTAACGCATCCGCTTCCAACTGGCGGAAGATATCAAGGAAAAACGGATTCTCCATGTTGGATACGATCATCCCGATGGTTCGACTCCGACCCCCTGCCAGAGTCCGCGCATGCAGGTTGGGATGGTATTTCAACTCTGCAACCGCTTTTATCACTCTCGCACGGGTGTGACTTTTCACTATCGAGGGATTGTTCAGTGCTCTTGAGACTGTAGCCATGGAGACGCCAGCTCTCTTGGCCACTTCGGCAAGGTTCATCGCAAACCAGTCCCTGCAATAAAAAGTGCAGGTGCTATAACACCATAATCCTTCTTACCTCCCGCGCCGCTTGAATGCGAAGGGCCTCCACAGCAGATGGTGTGTGCCGGCGAGGCCAAGGGAGGCAAGCCAAGGCTCTTGCCTAGATGTAAAGCTTTGCGCCAAGCGCATACTATGCTCAGGAAATATCGAATAAAAAGTCGTATTTTTGGCTAGAATCTATCGAATTGTTAGAAGTATTCTCGACTCATGAACACCACTCTCGATGAATGGGAAATATTACAGGCAGTGGTCCAGCTTGGCGGGTTCGCACCTGCAGCGGAGCAACTCAATCGCTCTCAATCCACGATCAGCTATGCAATCGCTCGGCTTCAGGAACGACTTGGAATCAAGCTGTTGGAATTAAAAGGCAGAAAAGCCCATTTGACTGAACTGGGTCGCGTGCTACTCACCGACGCCGAACCCCATTTGACCGGATTTCATCAACTCGAACAGAGGGCCCGTTCACTCGCCTCGGGTGGAGAATCAGAGATTCGATTGTCCGTGGACAGCATTTTCCCGAATGATCGGCTCTTTGGAGCTCTCTTCGAATTCTCTCGGCAATTCCCGTATGTGCAGACTAAACTCCGGCAAGCAACATTTCTCTCCTCGGACTCTGAGTTCTTGGCGCATAGCGCCCATCTCTGTGTTGCCGGACTGGCGTCACTGGAGTATTACGTAAAACCGATCCTGGGAATCAGGATGCTCGCAGTCGCCCGGCAGGATCACCCACTCCATTCGCGTCTGCAGCCGCTGTCTCGGATCGACCTGATTCATCACACGATCGTGACTATCGAAGGAGTGGCCCCCGGCGTCCCTAAACGCCAACCACGCAGTCCCGCCCAACGTTTTATGTCAGTCACCACCATAGAAGCGGCAATTGCTGCTGTTCGCAGCGGGCTCTGTTTCGGCTGGCTACCCATTTACCGCATTCAGCCCTACTTGGATAGTGGAGAATTGCTTCCGCTGCGTATGCCAGTCGGCGGCATCAGAGAAGTTCGTCTCAGCGCTTTCTGCAAGGACCTGAGCCCCCGCCTCCGAGAACTCAATGCCCTTGCTGAATTGCTCGGTATCAATCGCGATCTGGAATTGATTTAGTGCACTCGCAGAAAGCAATGATCTCTTGTGTTGCCGGATTTGGTGCAATCCGCAATGTGAGCTCGTTCGTCGTTTCCGCCGCTTCCATTAGGGCTGCAGAAAGTTTTTCAGCCTTGTCCACCCTGCCCACGAAGTTCAGCTATCGAGTCACCTTAAGATGGGTGTGGGCCGCAAGATTTGTGTAGTTGTGCGGACCTCCATCCCAGCGGGTACCCTCGTGATCTTCGTGCGCTCCTCTTCGGTTCCACCAAATATCATCATACCGATGCGCCCGTTGTCGAGCGACAAAGCCTCTGTCCATTACGGGTCTTCGATCATGTGCCAGGACGAGGAGGATGTAGAGAATGAGAAAGCTCACCGTTGGTACCACAAAGAAATCCGCCGCGTGCAAAATCTTCCATTCGTCGAGAGTAGTGTTCATGAATGGACGACAGATCCAGCAATTCGATGGATTGTTGCCAAAAAGACGACAAGATATCTGGTTAGAGGCAGATGGTGTGGTAAGCCATCCCACCTCAAAACACAGACCGGTGGAATCAGTGGCGGTTTTTCTTATGCATCCGCGCTGATCTTTCCTATGATTACGGCTTGGCGTCATTGCGGCCTAGCGCTGCGTGTCTGCGCTCCAACCGAGCCGCACGAGGAGTTGCGAGATGCCCAGGATCAGGGGACTCCGGTGGTGGATGATCGGCCTGATCATGCTCAGCTCGATCGCGAATTACCTGACGCGAAGCACGCTTGCGGTCGCCGCGCCGACCGTGCTCGCCGACCTGCACATCACCGAGAAGCAATACTCGTAGATCCTCGGCGCCTTCCAGGGAGCGATCATGATCCAGCCCGTCTGCGGCTATGTGCTGGATGTACTCGGGCTCAAGATCGGCCTCGCGATTTTCGTTGCCGGCTGGTCGCTCGTAAACATGGCGCACGGGCTGGCTTACAGCTGGCAGGCCCTCGCTGGGCTCAGAGGCCTGCTCGGCTTCGCCGAAGGCTCGGCTAATCCCGCGGGGATGAAAGCCACCGCCGAGTGGTTTCCCGCGAGGGAGCGGGGACTCGCCGGCGGAGTCTACAACATCGGAGCCTCGGCGGGCTCGATGCTCGCCCCCCCTCTGGTAGTCTGGGCCATCCTGGCCTACAACTGGCGGGCTGCGTTCGCAATAACGGGAGCGCTGGGGCTGGTCTGGGTGGTGCTGTGGCTTTTGTTCTACCAGCCGCCGGAGAAACACCCGGCACTTTCGGACGCAGAGCGAGCCTACATCTCCGCCGGGCAGGAAACTTTTCTTAAGAGCGACGGGCGGCGGCCGTCGATTTCGAGCATCCTCCGGCATCGCAATTTCTGGGGCATTGCGCTGCCGCGCTTCCTCGCCGATCCCACCTGGGGGACGCTTACGTTCTGGCTGCCGCTATACCTCAGCAGCGTCCTCCACTTCGACTTGAAGCATATTGCGCTCTTCGCGTGGATGCCGTTCCTGGCAGCGGATTTCGGCTGCCTGTTCGGCGGATCCGTCGCGATGGCGCTTCAAAAGTATTGCGGCATCAGCGTGGTGAACGCCCGCAGATGCGCCTTCAGCCTGGGCGCCTGCCTCATGCTGGGCGTCGGCTTTGTCGGGCTCGTGAAAAGCCCTTACACCGCGATAGCGCTCCTGAGCCTGGCTGGGTTTGCACACCAGACGCTGTCGGTGACGGTGATTACGATGTCCTCCGACCTTTTCAAAAAGAACGAGGTCGCCACCATTGCGGGAATGGCGGGAACTTTCGGCAATGCCGGGCTCCTTGTTTTCTCCTTGCTCATCGGAGGCCTGGTGGCGACTCTTGGCTACACGCCATTCTTTATTTGCCTGGGCTTGTTTGACGTCGCCGGGGCGGTCGTGCTCTGGACCGTGGTCCGCGAGCACAAGCCCGGGTAGGATCTATTCACCGCAGAGGCACAGAGCACGCAGAGAAAGTCCGATATGCCTGACACAACCCCGACGATCCGAAACCCGATCCTGCCCGGGTTCAACCCGGATCCATCGATCATCCGCGTTGGCGACGACTACTACATCGCCACCTCGACTTTCGAATGGTACCCCGGCGTCCAGATCCACCACTCGCGAGACCTCGTTCACTGGCGCCTGCTGACCAGGCCGCTCAGGCGGTCGAGCCAGCTCAACATGATCGGTAACCCCGACTCGTGCGGCATCTGGGCCCCGTGCCTGAGCTACAGCGACGGCCTGTTCTACCTGATCTACACCGATGTCAAACGCTACGGCCGCACGACCCAGGGCGGCAGCAGCGGCGCGTCGTTCAGGGACTTCCACAATTACCTCGTGACCAGCCCGCGGATCGACGGTGAGTGGTCGGACCCGGTCTATCTCAACAGCAGCGGATTTGACCCTTCCCTGTTCCACGATGAAGACGGCCGGAAGTACCTGGTCAATATGCTGTGGGACCACAGGCCGGGCCGGAACCGCTTCGCGGGAATCGTGCTCCAGGAATATTCCGTGGAGCAGCGGGAACTCGTTGGCCCGTGGAACCTGATCTTCCAAGGCACACCCCTAGGCTTCACCGAGGGGCCGCACCTTTACAGGCGGAACGGCTACTACTACCTGCTGACAGCCGAAGGCGGCACAGGCTGGGGACACGCCGTCACTTTCGCGCGGTCGCGCGAGTTGACGGGGCCGTATGAGCTCCACCCGGATGTTTACATCCTGACCTCCCGCCATCGCCCCGACGCCGAACTGCAGCGCGCAGGACACGCTGACCTGGTCGAAACCCAGACAGGGGAGACGTACATGGTGCATCTCTGCGGACGGCCCCTGCGCAATCGGGGAAGAGCTTATAGGTGAAATAAGTGGCCCTTTGGAATCCAGAGCCAGCTACGACTTCTCCCCAACTTCTGAGAAGTGGTGATGTGTTAACTTCCCGCGATTGATCCCGGATTCGCTCCCCATCTGTTACAG
>Ga0315279_10005255_pt1 | contig 16889 bp, 15 predicted proteins | sample YL17G06_20_MG_FD_203694 | JGI IMG/M metagenome (GOLD analysis project Ga0315279, IMG submission 203694) | Sediment microbial communities from Yellowstone Lake, YNP, Wyoming, USA - YL17G06_20 | ecosystem: Environmental > Aquatic > Freshwater > Lake > Sediment | place: USA: Wyoming | collected...
CGCTTTACCGGTCTCCGGATCGTGATAGAGCAGCCGCTCAACCACCTTCCCCTGTCCGATGGTTTTTGAAACTATCTCAGGAACATCCTTAGGCGTTACCTGCTGGTAAAAAATCCCTTGAGGATCTATCCCTACTACCGCTGCCTTTGCACAAAACCCATGGCAGCCGGTTTCTCTTATCTCAACCTTCTGTCCCCATTTCTTCTTTTTGATCTCTGCTCTGAATGCTTTGCACAGTTCTTCTGCACCGTAAGCCCGGCAACCCGTCATGCAGATCCTCACACACATCTTTTGAGGATCGACTTTCTTCTGAATAGCAAGCCTCAATTCCTCCAGATCTTTTATGCTCTTTAACCTGCTCATGAAGAACCCTTTCCCATTAACTGTACTGTTTTAAAATAGATTCAACCTTCTGAGGTATCAATTTCCCGTAGTAATCCCTGTCGATCATCATCACCGGGGCGAGAAAACAGGCCCCGAGACAGGCAACGGTCTCCAGAGAGAACTGGTAGTCCTCGGTAGTCTCACCGTCCTTAATGCCCAGAGCCTGCTCGATGACCTTGAGAACAGGCTTCGCATCCCGCACATGGCAGGCTGTTCCCCTGCATGCCCGGATGGTGTGTTTTCCTCTCCGTTCGAGATAGAACTTGGCGTAAAAGGTGATGACGCCGTACACCCTGGCAACGGGCACCTTTGTTTTCCTGCTGATGTGCAGAATGACTTCTTCCGGGAGGTACCCGTATATCTCCTGAGCTTCCTGGAGAATGGCAATGAGCGTACCCTTCTTGCCCCGATACTTTTCAATCACCTTATCCAGATTGTTGACATCAAACTCGTTCCCCATGGTCAATCCCTTCCTTTCTCAGATATCCATTCGTGATGTCGCACCTTGTTTTTTTTATAGATTGAGAGCCTCTATAGCCTTTACCAGGAGCGTGAGCGTCTTGTTTACAGGGACAGGTATGCCCTGAGCCTCACCCTCCCGGACTATTGCACCATTGATATAATCAATCTCCGTTCTCTTATGATTCAAAACGTCCTGGAGCATTGATGAATAATTACTCGCCGTCGCCTGGCATACCCTTTCCGTTTGGGCGACAGGGTCGGGCCATTTAACCTGAATACCCTTTGTCTTTGCAACTGCTGCCGCCTCTTCAACTGCGCTTCGCATGATCTCCCTTGTTTCCGGATAGTCAAGGAGTTCGCCATTCCGCAAACGGAGAATGGCAGTCAACGGGTTGATAGCTGCATTGATGAGGGCTTTACTCCAGAGTATCCCCCCGACGTCATCGGTAAGAGCAGTCTCTATTCCTGCTCTGTTTAACAGGGAGGAAATCTCTCCTGCTTTCTCTCTGGATGCCTCAGACAGCGCACCGATAATCGTTTCTCCCTTTCCTGCATGACGGATCTTTCCTGATCCGAGATCCGTGGCTCCTTGAGCGGTTATTCCACCCAGAGTATTTTCTATTCCTACGGCTTGAGCAATTATTTCAACATTCCCCAGCCCATTCTGGACGGTCAAAACAGGCGTGCCGCTTTTGAGAACAGGCGCTACTTCTCGAACGGCCTTTTCTGTATCGTAGGACTTCACACACAGGATTACAAAGTCAGCTTCGCCAATTTCATTAGGACTTGTAAATATCTCGACACGGACTGTGCTCACACCCCGTTCACTTTCTATTGTCAAGCCATCTCTTGTGATTTTCTCAACCCGTTCCCTATTGCTCTCCAGCATCGTAACCCGCTGTCCTGATTGTATCAGGAAGTGTGCAAAAAGACTCCCGATAGCACCTCCGCCTATAATGAGGATGTTCACGGTACACTCTCTTTATCCAACCAGTTCTTCTGAATTTCCAGGGCAACCTTTTCAACCTCCAGGTATACTGCAGGGCTTGCTTTCCAGGGGACCATATCCTTCTGATATCCTTCCATGATGCTCTCACTGTAGGGCAAGAATCCTAACAGGTGAAAATCTCTCAGGTTATCCTGGAGATAGAGTCTTTCTTCTTCACTCCTCACTTTGTTTCCTACCACTCCGATCTTCTTCAGTCCCAGATGTCCTGCCAGTTCCCTGATGCGATAGGCCGTTTCCAGGCTCCTTTTAGCAGGCTCCACCACGATCAGCAGCATGTCAACAGCCCTGGCTGTTCCTCTGCCCAGGTGTTCTATGCCCGCCTCCATGTCAAGTATGACCATCTCGTTCCGTGCAAGCAAGAGATGCTGAATGAGCGCCCTCAACAGAACACTCTCAGGACATACGCATCCACTCCCTCCCTTTTTGACGGTACCCATTACCATGAGCTTCATCCCGTCATGCTCTCTCCAGAGCTTTTCGGGGAGATCGTCTACCTTGGGATTGAGCTTAAACAGTGCGCCGAGAGAACCCGTCTTGGCACCGGTCCTCTCTTCAATCAAATCTTTCATCTCGACTAAGGGCCTTATCGTCTCAGGGGCGGGAAACCCGAGGGTTGCCGCGAGATTCGTATCAGGGTCAGCATCCACGGCAACAACCGAGTAGCCCAATGCTGCAAATACATGAGCAAGCGATGCAGCAAGTGTTGTTTTTCCGACGCCGCCTTTGCCGGTTACTGCTATCTTCATTTACTCTTTACCACTGGATGGCTACACCTCTCATTACTGTCGATGACTGGATGGGACAATAAAAGTTGCAGGTATAAAAACAATTTGTCTCTCACAATAAATGAACGTTTAAAGAAAGTATCTTTTGACAGTTACTAATAATATAGATCATGCAATCAGTTCAGAAATAATCTCTGCGATGTCTTTTACTTTTACCGTTTCCTGTGCCTTCTCGTCTTTGACACCATCTTCAAACATCGTCAAGCAGTAGGGGCAGGCAACTGCTATCGTCGAAGGATTTGTCTGAAGGGCTTCCTGGGTTCGCTCTAAATAGATTCTCTTGCCCACCTTCTCTTCCATCCACATTCTTCCACCACCTGCACCACAACAAAAGCTTTTATTCTCTCGTCTTTTCATTTCAAGCGGTGGGTTCCCTCCGGATGCAACCTTTAGTATTTCTCGTGGTTCATGATAGATTCCATTATACCTTCCCAGATAGCATGAATCATGAATGACCGTCTTCCCGTCTGCTTTTGCCTTCAAGGTAATAATTCCCTTGCCCAAGAGATCAGAGAGCAACTGAGTATGATGTATCACTCCAAAATCAGCCCCGAATTGTCTATAATCATTCTTGAGTACGTTAAAACAGTGCGGACAATGGGTAACGATCTTTTTTATGTTATATTTTCTGATAAGTTCGACATTAGATCGGGCCAACTGATCGAAGACGTACTCATTCCCCAACCGGCGCTGGGAATCACCGCAACACTTTTCCTCGGTGCCCAGAATCCCCCAGGAAAGATTGGCCGCATTGAGTATATGGCTTACGGCAACAGCAACCTGACGATTTCTTGAATCAAAAGCGCCGGCACATCCTACAAAAAAGAGGTAATCTACTTTCATACCCTCAGAGAGTATTTTAATATCGAGCCCCTGAGCCCACTTTGTCCGTTCAGACGGAGCGATTCCCCACGGATTAAAACGCTGCTCAGAATTTTCAAAAAAGTTTATCAGTTCTCCTGGGAACGATGCCTTTTCCATTACTAAGTGCCGTCTCATCCAGAGAAGTTTTGGCACATGTTCGATAAATACCGGGCATTTCTCCATACATGCGCCACACGTTGTACATTCCCAGATGGCCTCAGTAGAGATACTCTCTTCCTTCTGATGGTTGATGAGCGGAACAACCATAGCGGCATCATCAGGGGCTTCCGCCAGGGTGTCAGCAGGGCGAGAGGATAGGATCGCTCTTCCATTCTTTAAAAGATTCATTTTCCCCTGGTGAATAAGAATTCTGGGATTCAATTCTTTCCCGGTATTATTAGCTGGACAGGCTGCCTGACATCTCCCGCACTCGGTGCAAGAGAAAAAGTCTAAAAGATCCTTCCACGAAAATTGCACGATCTTTGAAACCCCAAAGGTGAGCCCCTTTCTGAACGTCATCCGGGGAAGCGTATTAACAAAAGAAAAGCTTCTGAAAAAACAGTTTGGAATTGCAGTTAAAATGTGGAGGTGTTTGCTATACGGTAAGTAGTTTAAGAAAAAGAGGAGAATAATCGCGTGGATCCACCAAAAGCAGCGTGATAACAGATGGGTTGTATCGCTGTCTACACCTGTAAAAAGGCTCGAAAGACCCGAAGAGAGAGGGACCCAAGCTTTCATCGTGTCATCGCCTAACTGAATCTCAGCGGCGTGTAAACCGAAGTAGGCTGCCATAAGAAAGGCAACAAGCGAAAGGATGAAAAAAGCTTCAAAGGTAGCCTCGATATGGGGAGGACGGAAAAATATTCTCCTGATGACGGCGACCACTACTGACATGAGGACTGCCAGAGACATGATATCTGCCAAGAAGAGCAAGATGCCATAAGGGACGTGGCCTAAAAACTCAAAAGAGAAACGAGGGAATATACCAGCAACGATGAATTGGAAATTGATGAGGAGAAGTACCATAAATCCCCAGAAGAGAACGAAGTGGTTTATCCCGAACTTTTCACTCACAACACGGAGCTGGATGAATGCATACAGGATCATGCCCTTGAAGCGCGACCAGAGTAGATCAAACCTGTTTTCCCACCTCCCCAGACAGAGCATCGCAAAATACCGGTATACGTTTCTCAAAAAGAAACCTGCTGCAAACAGAAAAACGATAGCAAATAGGAATGACTCTAACCTGCTCAAAACAGACCCCCTTCTTTTGATCCCTTTTACTTACGAGTATTGAGTGATTACTTTTCTCTCTAACGTTTCATATACCAGAGATGTCCCTACCAATACGATCCCCTCTTGTAGTGCAGCTCATTCACACACCATAGATTTTGCACCCCGTTCTTTGAGCTGTTCTATAATTACTGGCACGATCTGGAAGACATCTCCCACAATGCCCAGGTGTGCAACTTCGAAAATAGGTGCAGTCTTATCCTTATTGATAGCAATAATGTGGTCAGCGTTCTGCATGCCAACCAGGTGCTGGATAGCGCCTGAAATACCACATGCGATATACAACTTTGGTTTTACGGTCTTTCCAGTCTGACCCACCTGACGGTCTGGAGAAATCCATCCTGCATCCACTGCACTGCGGGAGCATCCCACAACACCTCCTAAAAGGTCAGCGAGATTTTGTAACAGCTTAAAATTATCGGCATTCAGCATACCTCGTCCGCCGCTCACGATAATGTTTGCCGCAGAAATATCTACAGAACTTTCTGAAACGAGATTGATAACTTCCAATACCTTGGTAGTAACTTCACGTTCGGGCAGGGTAAAGGGCTCTATGATCGTTTCGCCTTTCCTGCCTGGCATAAAATCCTGCTTGGACATAACATGCGGTCTTACTGAAGCCATCTGGGGTCGGGCAGTTTCAGTTAAGATAGTCGCCATAATGTTTCCACCAAAGGCAGGTCGGGTCTGTTCAAGAAGACGCATCTTCTTATCAATGGTAAGTCCAGTACAATCAGCTGTTAAACCGGTATTGAGTTCCGTAGCCACCGCTCCGGCAAGGTCTCTGCCCAATCCAGTTGCGCCCATGAGGACAATTTCAGGTTTGTACTTTCTTATGAGTGATATCGACCCGTGAAGATATGGCTCTGTGCGATAGTAGCTTAGGATAGGGTCATCCATGAGATATACTTTTTCTGCACCATACCCGAAAGCCTCGTTTGCAAGTGCTTTAATATTTGAGCCCAAGATAAATGCAGACAGTTCAACACCCAAATCCTGTGCTAATGTCCTTCCCACGCCCAGTAATTCCCAGGAGACGGAGTGTACTACCCCATCAGTTTGTTCAACGAATACCCATACCCCTTTCCAGGCAAGAACATCCACTCCACCTTTTTTGAGTTCTGTTTCCTCCTCATCACTCAAACTTTCTGATTCTATTTCAGAGGGGATTGCTGCTTCACCCGGAGGGAAAATAATCTCAATGGCATTGGCTGGACATACTTTGATACATTTTCGGCATCCAATGCATTGAGCATCTTGAAATATTGGTTCTCCTGACTCACTCATTTCAACGGCATCTGTCGGACAGGCCGCCTGACATTTAGCGCCACAGGCAATACACGTTCCCTGTATGAGTGCCGCTTTACCCCGTGGCTTCTTCTTTCCCTTCAATTTCTTTTCCATCCTTCCTCCCGAGGACTTTTACTCACTTGTCAAAAGAAACAATGTCCCAGCTCGAAAGTTTTTCAATCGTTTTGTCTATCGCCTGGTGTATATACTGTCCTTCACCAGGAATAATCTCACCCTTTTCCCTCTGTGGTGCAAAAATCCTTCTGACCTGTGTGGGTGAACCCTTGAGTCCGATCACATTCAGGCCCAGTTTTAATTCACCATTTGTCCAGACAGGAAGTATTTTTTCTGCTGCATCAAGCCTGCCGGGTACTGTAGGATAACGGGGCATATTGATCTCTCGGAGCACGGTAATGAGGGCGGGGAGTTTTGACTCTACAATCTCATGACATCCCTCAAGCCTTCTCCGCACCTGTATGGTCTTCTTGCTCTCATCAATTACCAGGATCTTGTCAACGAGAGTGAGTTGGGAGAACTTCAACCGGCGTGCTATTCCGGGACCCACCTGTGCCGTGTCACCATCAATCGTCTGCTTCCCGCAGATAATCAGGTCAATTGGTACTTTTTCACCGAGTTTAGCAACAGCTTCAGCCAATACCTTGCTCGTTGCAAGGGTATCTGCACCTCCGAATGCACGGTCGCTGAGAAGTACAGCGTCATCAATCCCCAATGCAATAGCTCGCTTGAGCACACTCTCAGCCGCTGGAGGACCCATTGATAGAGCGGTAATATGTGCTCCATACTTGTCTTTTAACCTTAAGGCCTCCTCAATAGCATGGGTATCAAAGGGATTAGTAATAAAAGGGACCCCTTCTCTCACTAACGTATTCGTGACAGGGTCAATGGTGACTTGAGTTGTGTCAGGAACCATTTTTACACATACAACGATTTTCATAAAAACACTCCTCATCACTCAAAAATATTCATTTGCAAATTGAGCATTTATTTATTTATGCTGGGTAGAGATCCTTCCACTGGACATCACGCGGATGGGAAAAATATTGCGGACATACTTTAGTCGTATTCCTCATTCAAGATCTGCACCTTTTTCTCTTCCACAGGAGAAAAATAATTACTATTATGAAATAGCATATATTCCGTTTTTGTCAATCTAAAATAACAATCCAGGATTGCACTCTGCAAAGATATCAATATTTATGTTCTCGGGCGGAACCTCCAAACTTTTTTATTCTTTTCCTATAGCTTTCTCTAGGCGGGTTTTAATGGGAAGGGGCTTATAGTGTTCGATTCGTCAACGTAGAGAGTCTTTATGTGTCCAAGAACAAGGGGGAAATATTGATGAGGTCAGTTTCAGCTATTTTCATTCTGTTTTCCTTCAGTTTTTTTGATTGACGAATACCGTCAGGAGATATAGATTATTTCTGCAAATTATTTCTAAGAGTGAGGTGATGACTCATGAAAGTCAAACACAGAATGATTAAAAAACTTGTTACGATAGATCCGGATGCCACCATCCCCCAGGCGATTGACATCATGAAACAACACTCCATCAGACACCTGCCGGTGGTGGAGGGGAAAAATTTTGTAGGGTTCGTTACCGCTGGAGACCTCCGGCAGGCCTTTTATCCATCTATGATCAATAAGCTCACCATCAAGGACATCATGATCAAGAAACCTATCACGGTTGATCCGGAAACGAGCCTTGAAGAAGCAACCGGCCTCATCTTCCGCCACAGGATTGGAGGTTTGCCGGTAGTGGACGGTGCGAAACTTGTAGGTATCATTACGGTTACAGATATTCTCGAGGCATTCATCCAGATCATGGGGGTTTTGAAATCCAGCTCACGCATTGATGTGATCCTCGGTGATAAACCTAATGCCCTTGAGCAGGTTTCACGCATTATCAAGGAGAACAAAGGGGAGATAATCAGCATGGGCATGTCTTCTCACCGAACAAAGGGCAAGAGAATATACTACTTCCGCCTTGAAAGATGCAACACAGCCCGTATCGCCAAGGCACTGGAGAAAAAAGGTTACAAAGTTACCATGGTTATAGAATAGGGGGAAAGTAATATTCATGAAAAAACTATATTCAACTATTGCCTATTGCTCCGCCGAAGACGGACCTGTTGCTCGCGTCATTTTACTCACCGCTTGTTGCTTATTGCTAATTGCCAGCCTTTTCACTGCAAGCATCTCATCTGCCTTTGATCTTGAATCAACAAGTATCGCAGAGCTGAAAAAAATGCAGTACGCGCCAGACCAGATTCTGGTCACGTTTAAAGATGATGTTTCTGATTCCCTCAAAGACCAGATACATAAGAGCCTGGGCGCATTGAGAACGAGAAAGTCGTACGGTAACTTTTACCATGTGGTTACCGTCACTGAAGGTACTGTCAACGAGATGGTTCGTGCCTATGCTCATAACCCCTCTGTCAAATACGCAGAACCAGACTACTTCAGATTCATTTATTTCACACCGAACGATGAGTTCTACAGCTTTCAGTGGAACTTCCCTCAGATCAATCTCCCTTCGGCATGGAATACGTCTACCGGCTCAGGCGTGATTGCGGCCGTAGTTGACACCGGCGTCAATCCGAATGGGGGAGACGATTTTGGTGGCAGACTGATCCAGGGACATAACTTTGTCAGGAACACGGAGGACTCTACAGATGACAATGGTCATGGCACCCACGTTGCAGGGACCATCGGAGAGGAAACTAACAATTTAACAGGATGTGCCGGCGTTGCTTTTAATGCCAGTATTCTTCCGGTGAAGGTTTTGAACCGTCGCGGTGTCGGCTATTCCAGCAATATTAATGACGGCATCCGCTGGGCTGCTGATAATGGCGCCGATGTGATCAACTTGAGTCTCGGCTCCTCAACCAGCTCTCAGACTGAGGAGGATGCCATAAATTATGCTTACAACAAGGGAGTGGTAATCTGCGCTGCTTCAGGCAATGATGGGGAGGATACCGTGGGTTATCCTGCAGCCTATGAAAACTGTATTGCTGTAGGGGCAACCCGATATGATAAACAGCTTGCCCCTTACTCGAATACCGGAGTAGCCCTTGATGTTGTGGCACCAGGTGGCGACATCAGCGTAGACCAGAATCATGATGATAATCCAGATGGAATCCTTCAGGAGACATTTACAAGATTCCTCTTTAGATACTATTGGGATTATTATTACTTTCAAGGTACATCCATGGCATCACCCCATGTGGCAGGCGTGGCTGCCCTTGTCATCTCAATTCATCCCACCTACACTCCGGCTCAGGTGAGAAACGCAATCCAATCCTCTGCTCAGGATCTTGGAGATCCCGGCTGGGATCCAGAATTCGGCTGGGGTCTGATTGATGCGAATGCAGCGTTGAATAAGTAGGCAGAAGGCAATAGTTAAAATCTTCTATAGGGCGATGAGGAGATGGGGTGATGGGGTGATTTTTTCTCCCTAATTCCCTAACACCCTACCTCCCCAATCTTATAAATCCGAAATAACCAGAATGCTAAAACAGTTTAGGAGCTTTTTCAGAATTCTTACCCAGAAGCCACATATACCTGATAAACAGAAAGCTAATGAATTGGTAACGACCATCCTGAACCGGAGGAGTTGCAGGTCGTTCACTGATGAGGACATCAACGATGAGGATTTCAACCTGATCCTTGAGGCCGGCCGGTTTGCGCCCAGCACTGCCAATATGCAGACCTGGAGTTTTATCACCTTTACCCGCAATGAATGGAGAGAGGTCTTTGACCGGCCTATTCCCTTTAATGGGGCGCGGGCTATCGTTATCTGTGCTGACCCCTGCCGGAACAAGCAATTACTCACAGAGTTTTCCCGTACACCGTTCGTTTCAAATACCCTGTCAGTATTCAATGCCGGCATCGCTGCCATGAATATGAATATCACTGCTGAATGCCTGGGCATACGCAGCATCATGCTCTCTGATACAGGCACAACCGGCCTCCTTGACTTTTCCTGCCTCAGGGAACGCCTCTTACTGCCTCAAGGTGTCATCCCCATCACCACTCTTGTCCTCGGCAGGTCAAGCGAAACAATTTCAATCGCTCCCCCGAGGTTTGGCCGGAATTCCGTAGTCATGAAAAATTCCTACCGGGCATGTCCCCGGGAAGAACTGGAGGAATGGTTTGACCGGATGAAAGTCGGCTTCAAGCTCTTATATCCCTTCTCTGACCTGTCCTCAAAGATTGCCTACTATCAGGAAAAAATGGAAACAGTAGAGAGGGAATTGGAGAAACTGTTCAAGAAGGAGAAGGAGAATGACTGACCCGCGGGTTTCTGAGCTGGCAAGAATCATCATCAACTACTCCACCCGGGTACGGAAAGGAGATATTGTTGTCATCAGTTCATCAGGCACCACTGCAATACCTCTGGTTAAAGAACTCCATAAGCGTTCCCTTGAGCAGGGTGCACAGTACGTTCATTACCACATCTCTGTCCCGGAGATTGCCCGCGACTTCTTTAATATTGCTTCCCCGGAACAGGTGAGCTATTTCCCGCAGCACGAGCTCGACCTTATGAAAAAAGCCACGGTCTACATCGGTATTGCAGCCGCTGACAACTCCATGGTCCTTGCCAATGCCAAACAGGAGACCATGGTTCTCTATACCAAGACCATGAAGCTTATTCAGGATGAACGGGTCAAGCATACGCGCTGGCTCGTCACCCGCTACCCCACCCACAGCGCTGCCCAGGACGCCAAGATGAGCCTGGAGGAATTCGAGACCTTCCTCTTTTCCGCCTGCAACATCAACTGGCAGAAAGAAGCAAAGAAACAGGAAGAACTCAAGAAGCTGATGGAAAAAACAGATGAGGTGAAACTGATTGCTTCCGATACTTCCCTTACTTTCTCTATCAAGGGGATGACGGCGATCAAATGCTGCGGTATGCGAAATCTGCCTGACGGCGAAGTATTCACCGCGCCGGTTAAAGATTCCATTGACGGATATATCACCTTCAACTGTCCGGCGATCTACCAGGGAAAAGAATACAACTCCATCAGGCTGAGATTTAAAAAAGGAAAGATTGTGGAAGCCACATCCCCCGGGAAAGAAAGAGAGCTTAATAAGGTGCTGGATACGGATGACGGCTCACGTTATGTCGGGGAGTTCTCCCTGGGTGTCAATCCAGCCATCCAGTTCCCCATGCGCAATATCCTCTTTGACGAAAAGATCTCTGGATCCATTCACCTGGCAATGGGGAACAGCTACGACGATTGCAGCAACGGTAACACCAGTGCAATCCACTGGGACATGGTCAAGCTCTTGCAGGGTGATGGAAAGATCTTCTTTGATGGAAAGCTGATCCAGAAGGACGGGAGGTTCGTCCATCCGAAGCTTATATCTCTAAACCCAAAATAATAACACGGGGATAGCATGACGCGGTGACGCGGGGATTTTATTTCTCCGTGTCTCCCCCTCTCCGCGTCTCCCTATCTCTCGACGGTTTCGGTCCGCAATCACTTGTTTAAGTATGCCTTCCTGAGCTTCTCCAGCAACTCCCTTCTCTTCTGATAGAGCCTTTTATGCCGTCTCACTTTAGCACTGCTTAGCGCATATGCAGTAATGATGGGCAGGGCTACCGTTGTATCAAGGTAAACCACCACGGCGTCAGGCAGGGCATTCGGGTCAACCTTGCCCCAGCTCACCGCCTCACTCGGGGTCGCACCGGACAGCCCGCCGGTGTCAGGTCTTGCATCAGTTATCTGAATAAAGTAATCATGGCCTGCTTCTTCCAGCCCCAGAACTTCCTGAATCTGAGGCTCGGTCTGGAGCATAAAGTTTTTGGGAGAACCGCCTCCTAAGATGAATACACCGCTCTTCCCTCCCCTTCTCTTTGCGTTGTAGACGATGGAGGCCGTTTCATTAACATCAAGACTTACATTGATCCGGGAACCTTTTCCTCTTAAGCTCAGTTCAGCGAGATTCATGCCAATAGAGCTGTCACCAGGTGAAGAGGAATATACCGGCACGTCATACTGAAATGCAGTGGACAGTATCGAGGCCTCCTTTTTCCCCAGAGTCTTTTCCCTTTCGTAGACGTATTTTCCGATCAGGTAGTGAAACTCTGCCGTTCCCATCTCTTTTTGAAACTCAGACTGTGCCAGGATCTTCCGGAAAAAATGGTCAGTGGAGAGAAGTACCTTATAGTCCATCACTACATCATAAATTCTTACCACGCCTTCTCTTCTCAACAACGTATCGTTATAAAAGTGACTCCCCTCATGCAGGTCAAGCCCCAGGGCAAAATGTGCGTCATGGTAAAGATTTGCACCGGTAGAGACTATCCAGTCAACAAATCCATTCTTGATGAGAGGTATAATACACGATTTGCCCAAACCGGCGGGAGTAAGTGCACCTGCCAGGCTCATCCCAATGGCCACATCTTGTTTAAGCATCTTCTTTGCGAAGAGCCGGCAGGCATCTCTTAATTTTCCGGCGTTATAGACTAAGAAGGTATCCTCTACCAGCTCCTTCAATCTGACGTCTGCTTTCAGGGGAGGTGGATTGATCGCTTTCCCCTGCAGGAATTTCTTTTTTGCAGCCATATCGTCTCCTTGCACAAAACTGATCTTTGAGACATTCTATAATTGATAAATCACCTCTTGCAAGGATTTTATCTGATTCTCCAATTTATCCCCTTGTTAAACCACCATTTATCTGTTATGAAATCAGCAAATTCAACAAAAGGAGAACGGTATGGCGGAAAGACAATACATCATTGATGATTTTAAAACAGAAGACGCCTGGAGGATGTTCCGAATCATGGCAGAGTTTGTTGAAGGATTCGAGACTCTCTCTGAGGTTGGGCATGCGGTAACGATCTTTGGGTCAGCCCGCATCAAGCGGGGCGATGAACTCTATAAAAAGACCGAACAGCTTGCTCGTCTTCTGGTAAAGAATGGATTTTCCATAATTACCGGCGGTGGGCCTGGGGTAATGGAAGCTGCAAACAAAGGTGCATCAGATGCCGGCGGAAAATCTATCGGCCTCAACATCGAGCTCCCCATGGAACAAAAGCCCAACCTTTATGCAAACATTAATTTAAATTTCCGCTACTTTTTCTGCCGCAAAGTGATGTTTGTGAAATATGCCATGGCATACGTAATCATGCCAGGCGGGTTTGGTACGCTTGATGAATTCTTTGAGGCAGTTACGCTCATCCAGACCCACAAGATTAAGCCGTTTCCTGTGATCATGGTCGGGAGCGCTTATTGGAGCGGGCTGATCAACTGGATGAAAGGCTCTCTCCGCAAGGAAAAGATGATCTCCAAGGAAGACCTGGAGATCTTTCAGGTCATTGATGACCCTGAGGATATTTTAAAAACGATTAAAAAATTCCACGACATCCTTTACTGACGGGATGTCCTCTCCCCTTCGATTTTCTTCCTTTCTTCTTCCAGGGCCTTTTTCCCTGCCTCGACTGCAGCAAGGAGTTCCCGCTTCTTATCCTCTGCCAGGGTTCTTCCACCTTCGATTAACTGTGCGCTCTTTGTCTTCACATCCTGAACGATCCCGTCCAATCTTCCCAGCCATTTCTCCTCAAGTTCCTTAGCCATCTGGAGCGCCTTGTCAGCCCCTTCTTTTACCTTCTGTCTGGTCTTCTCTCCAGATTCCGGGGCATAGAGTAGCGCCAGCCCGGCACCAATGAGTCCTCCTGCCAGAAAGACGGTCATTACCTTGCCAAAGGATCCTTCCTGTTTCTCTTCAGTCATGTTATTCCTCCTTTTATTTATTCCGAAAAAAATACTCCACCCCGCGGGAGACCCCTTTCAGGATGGCGGAAATGTTATTGAAAGGCGCAAGGATACCTTGACGTACAACACTTACGGTCTTTACCACACCGTCAATAATAGTAAGGAGATTGCTGGATGCATAGTTGATGCTTGAATCAACCCGCTCGAGCTGGTAACGGGCGATCTTCGTCACGGACCTCACGTCTTCTGCTATCAGCCTTACTTCCGCAGTTAACGGTACAATCTCTTTATCTATCTTATGGATTAATTCTGACAGGCTTTCCGTGATCCTCTTTATCTCCGAGACTACCATAATAGCGGCAACAGCAAAGATTACCATGGCGAGAGCGATGACTACCAGGCAGATAGCTTGAATTTGAAACATCTCTCTTCCTCCTGTTAGGTCACAAAGTTATAGTTATCTTATAAAAATTCCCTTGTCATGTAAACAATAAAAAACAGGGGTTAGGGATTGGGGATTAGGGGTTCGGGGATCCGCCTTTGGCGGATTAACCACAAATCCCTGTTTCTCTGCGTTTGACTTCACTTGTCTCGCTGTGGTATCAACATTCTCTGTATGAAGGAACACCGTTTTCAACTACGTTACGGCAAGGGCAAAAAAGGTTTTACACTTAAATCTAAAAATCTTCTCGGTGTATTAAAGGTAGGGGCGAGCCGCCGGTTCGCCCCTACATCTATCATTGAATCCTCGCTTGATAAGCCCATCCACTCCCTGCCCTTCAACGATTTCTTCTCGCCAAAGGATTCAGTTGCCATTGTCTGCTCTGATATCACCCGTTATACTGGCAGCGACCAATTTCTTCACATCTTGATCAAGAGGCTATCCCGTATTGGGATAAAAGACTTTTCCATTTCTATAACAATCTCATTGGGGATCCATCGTCCCCAGAATGAAGATGAAATCAAACATCTCTTGGGTAAATTATTATACGGTAAAATAAGGACTTACAATCACACCCCTAAAGATAATTCTAACCTGAAGCTTCTGGGCATTACCAGCAGAGGCACCAGGTCTGAGTTCAATCGAAGGGTTATAGAGGCAGACAAAATCATCCTTACCGGTGCGCTTGGTTTCCACTATTTTGCCGGTTTCAGCGGCGGCAGGAAGGGATTGATGCCAGGGGTTGCATCGTTTGATGCATGTGTTAACAATCATCTGCTGGTGCTCAAGCCTGAAGGCGGTAAAGATCGGCATGCAAGAACCGGAAAGCTTCAGGGGAATCCTGTTCATGAAGACATGATGGAAGCATGTCAGGGACTTCCTCCTGTCTTTCTTCTCAATACCATTCTTTCCCCTGATAAAAAAATCATTGGGGCAGTCTCAGGGGATCTTACACTCGCCTTTGAAAAAGGCTGTGAAATGTTCATGAAAGACTTCTCTGTTCCTGTAACGAAAAAGGCTGATCTGGTGATAGCAAGCTGCGGTGGTTTTCCCAAGGATATTAACTTCATCCAGGCTCACAAGTCAATGGATTATGCCATGAACGCATTGAGAGAAGGCGGGGTGATGGTCATTCTTGCAGAATGTCCTGAAGGGTATGGAAATCCCACCTTCCATGGATGGTTTAAGTTTAATGATTTAAATGAGTTAGAGGAACGCCTTAAGGCTCATTATGAGATCAATGGCCAGACCGCCTACTCTACCCTGTTAAAGGCAAAGAGGGCAAAGATCATCCTCCTTTCAGCGCTGCCACCGGATGAGGTAAGGCAGATGTCTATGGTCCCGGCAGAGGACATGGAAGAGGCCCTTTCTCTTGCCAGAACATTCCTCAGTGACAACCCGTCCTGCTACATAATTCCTGAAGCAGGAAGCACGCTGCCGGGATTAGATTACAGCTCTCAACTGTCAGCCTGCAGCCATCAAAGCTGAGAGCGGATCTTTTTCACTCTCCTCTTGCACTTCCCCGCAAATTAAGCTAAATTATTATTGTAGTGTATCAAAAACATCCTCCAATGAAGGGATATACCTATTAATCTTAAACAATTAACAGCGGGAGAGAAGATGAAAAGAAAAAAGGCACTATTTATCTCAGCTCTTTTAGTTCTCATAGCACTTTTTTCAGGGGCAGGCGAAGTATGCGCCCAATGCGAGGCAGTATACGTGCCATTGCAGGAGGCTCTTAATACCATGGCAAGTGACAGCCAGGTAACATTTGCAACCAGAACTGTTCCTGCATGGTCTGCTAACCCAAAAGGCTACATCTATAATCCGGACTATTATTATGAGTTTTCCCCGGCGAGTGGTACACCAACGGAAGCATTGATCATCTATCCGGGCGGTTGTGTTGATGCCGGGGCCTATGCGCCGGAGGCTCACGACATCGCTGCTGCCGGGTATCTGGTGGCTCTCGTACCGATGCCTGAGTACATAGCCATATTCGGCATAGATCGCGCTGATGCGGTGATCAGCAACTATCCTACCATTCAAAAATGGTCTATTGCCGGTCATTCCCTTGGAGGGGTAAACGCCTGCTGGTATGTTGAAAATAAACAAGGTACGTACAGTAACGCCCATAAGATCAATGGGCTTGTTTTGTGGGCATCGTATCCTGAAGAGAATACATATCTTACTACCTATCCCATAAAGGCCATGTCCATCTGGGGGACAAATGACGGGGGGATGGATGCTACGGATATTAATGATTCAAAAGATAACCTGCCGCCTGACACCCGCTTTGTTGCCCTCCAGGGAGCAAACCATTCCCAGTTCGGCTGGTACGGGATGAATGCCACTGATTATAGTTTTGTGCAGCCTGGTGATAATCCTGCTGACATTACCCGGCAGGAGCAGACCGACCTGATTGTCAAATACACACTGAGCCTCATGAAATCGATAACCCCCAGTGTTCCCGCGGCACTTGAGACCATTACCGCAGAGGATGGCTCCGTATGGGAGAGGGTGAGTGTCCCGGGTTTTGGCGATAAGTATAACACCGGTGTTGTTGCTCTCTGTCCATTCCAGGGAAGTTTATATGCGATCACGAGAAACGATAATACCGG
>Ga0315279_10005257_pt1 | contig 16887 bp, 14 predicted proteins | sample YL17G06_20_MG_FD_203694 | JGI IMG/M metagenome (GOLD analysis project Ga0315279, IMG submission 203694) | Sediment microbial communities from Yellowstone Lake, YNP, Wyoming, USA - YL17G06_20 | ecosystem: Environmental > Aquatic > Freshwater > Lake > Sediment | place: USA: Wyoming | collected...
GAATTTGAGTTTGGTCGCTCTTACTCTTATCTCTTAACAGGAGGTTTCTTTTTGTGGTAGACTGGTATTATATTTTTCCTATTTTACCGTTGGGAGTCTACCCTTGTTCTCCAGATATATATAACGTTGTTGAATTCGTCCACTTGCTATCGGTCAGGTTCTTATCTCTCAGCGCTGAAACTCTCAACCGCCTTCGCCACGGCTGAGGTGCAAACCTCCACGTGGCGCGCGATCTCCGCAAAAGGGATTCCCATCCCATGACTCAACTGAAAGGATATCTTTGCCCGAATTTGACAAACCTTTCTCCTCTTCCCTCCACTCTGAAGCTCTTCCTCGTCGATCCCTCCCTCTTTACACAACCTCTTCATTATTTCATCAATAGGTTTCTTTCTCCCTCCAAGCCCTCGGAGACCTTAGAGATGCGAGAGAGAAAGTTGAGGCGGTCCTTCCCTTCCTGAAAGAGGGGCTGTCCTTGGGTTGCCAGGATCATTACGTGGTGAAGGGTTCCAGGAGAATCTAATCTGGCCTGCCGAGCCATAAGAGGCTTCTATCATGACTCAACACCTTTGTAAAGTGTAAGAATTCAACAACGTCCCCCAGTTCATGGTTTCCTTGAGGTGGTGGCAGGAGATCCAATCCAGGCTTATCGTAAAGGTGCCATCTGATCCCATCAGGTCTATAAATCTGTACTTCCTCAGGAGGCTGACATCGTGATCGCCGACTCGCATCCTTATGACTCAGAGCTCTGGCTGGCCTCAAAAGGAATTTATGCTTCAGAATTGGCGGTCAGAGAAGGTGGAGTTGTCATTTTGATCACCCTTTGTCAAGAGGGGGTGTCACCCAGCCATCCAGAAATTCTTGAGATGGGATATCAAACGTTTGAAGAGGTTGACCGAAAAGTCCGAAAAGGGACAATGAATAAATTGACAGTCGCTGCCCATCTCGTCCATGTGGGAAGGGTGATCAAAGAAAGGGCAAAGGGGATCATGGTTTCCCAGGGAATATCGAAAAGTGAAACCGAGAGATTAGGCCTCCTTCATGCCCGAGAACCGCAGGAGGCATTAGAAATCGCCTTTTCACTCATGGGACGCAATGCAAAAGTCGCAGTGCTTCAAAGAGGCGGTGAGATTCTACCCATCATCAAATAAACCACTCCCCCCCTTAACCCGCCCAAGAATGTGCAAAAATTGACTTCTTCCTGAAGTCGTTGACTGACAGATTTCGAACATGATTCAAGGTTTCACTTGGTAATCGTTATCTGGAATGCTGGACTAAAACCTTCCTTCATATTCCGTGTTCTTTTTTATTTGACATGCGACTCCTCTGCTTATATATTCAACTCATCCCAAAGCAAGTTCTTATCACTTATTACTTCATGGAAACTATGGTAGAATTTCAAAGCAGACAAAAGAAAAACAGATAATTATCATTTGTTCGAACATTCATGTTCTATTAAATTTGTTCTGTATTGAATTTAAGAAAAAGGGGGAACAGGGGAATGAAGCATGTCAGAGTCCTTGTTATTCTATTTGCTTTCTTGACCGCACTGGTTTTCATAATAGGTCCGGCATTAGCCTTGGACAAGAAACCAAATATCGTGCTCATGCTTGCAGATAACGTTGGTTATGGCGACCTTGGGTCGTATGGTGGTGGCGAAATACGTGGCGCGGCAACTCCACGTCTGGATGAACTTGCAAACGGAGGGATGCGCTTTACCCATTTTCTGGTAGAACCAGCTTGTACACCTTCGCGAGCGGCACTTATGACCGGGCGATACTCAATCCGTGCCGGACTATCATTGGTTGCCGTAGCGGGTACGCCAAACACATTGTCTTCCAAAGAAGTGACCATGGCGAGAATGTTCAAAGAAGCCGGTTACAACACAGCGATGTTGGGTAAGTGGCACCTCGGTACGGAGGAGCAGAGTCTCCCACAGAACCAAGGGTTTGACGAGTTTTGGGGTTTCCTGGACAGTACCGACGACACCCTGATCTGGCCCGGAATGAAAATGACGCACAACGTTATCATGCCCGAGTCGGCGCAACCGCAAATCCTGCAAGCCAACGCCGGAGAAAAACTGAAGAAGATAAAACCCTATACTCTTGAAGAGCGCCGCACCATTGACCTGGAGATGGCTGATAAGGCAGTGAATTACATCAAAACCCATGCCGGCACTGACAAGCCGTTTTTTCTCTATATCGCATGGTCGCGAACCCACTACCCGAATCTCCCTTCGAAAGAGTTCGAAGGCAAGTCCCGGGTCGGGAACTATGGCGACAGCCTGATGGAGTTAGACTATAATGTGGGAAGGGTGCTGGATGCTGTTAAAGAAAAAGACATTGAGGATAATACCATCGTGGTGTTCTGCAGCGACAACGGTCCAGAGAGAGAAGTTGTATGGACTCTCGGCGGAATGATGGGTGACGGTGGCTTATCCGGTCCCTTCCGCGGAGAGCTAGGCGATCCCTGGGAAGGGTCCGTTAGAACAGTGGGAATGATCAAGTGGCCGGGTAAGATCAAGCCACGCGCTTCAAATGAGATGTTTTCTATTATGGATTTCTTCCCGACTTTGGCGACATTTGCCGATGCAAAAATTCCGACCGACCGTCCAATAGATGGCATTGATCAATCCGCTTACCTGCTTGGCAAGCAGGGGAAAGGCAACAGAAATAGCCTCATTACCTTCATTGGTGACCAGCTTGTAGCAGTACGCTGGAGACAGTTCAGGGTGTATATGGTCGATACAATTCCAACTGGGTCCGGTCCGAGCCGGCTGGGCGGTATAGGTGGAGCTGCCATCCCCATGAACGGCTATCCTGCGATTTACAATATCGAACTTGATCCACGGGAAGAGCACAACCTCAGTGCATTCTTCGGATGGCTGGGTATTCCTGTAGTGAAGGTTATCATGGACTACAAGGCAACGCTCCAAAAACACCCCAATCCACCGGCGCCAAACCTGACGAAGTGGTAATAGCCAGGTTGGTTCACCGTTGCCCCTGAAAACTCTTCAGTCCTTTATGCGTTTTCGGAGGCAACGGGAAACAAAGTCCCTGAAAAGGACCACAAAAGCGTCTTAGAAGGTTTTTAAACGCAAAAGATTCCATGCTCTTCAGATCATACGACATCTTCTGCTGTTGGGTATGGACTCGAATTTAGGTTCACTATTTACTTATCACTACTTATCCGTTCGGCCAGATATTAGGGCTTTGAGTTTTGCGTCGATGCGTTGGTAATCATTTCTGGTAAGTCCTTCCTTCCCCAGGGCTTCTCGGTAAATGGTCTCTGCCTCTTTCTTCTTCCCTTGGTTCTCGTAAATCTCACCCATAAGGAAATAGGAGTCTGCAAAGGCAGGAGCAAGATCGATCAAGTCTCTGAGGACTTTTATCGCCTGATCTGCATCTCGGTTCTGCTTCAGATAAAAGGCAAGGGTATAACCGTACTTGACATCAGGCCGTAATTGAAAGGCTTTCGAACTCCACTCGATCGCCTCTTTGATGCGGTCTTTCGCCAGGATGACGCTAAGGTTATAGGCTGCTACAGCCAGTGTTGGATCAGCTTTCAGAGCTGCTCGAAGATACTCCTCTGCTTTGGGGAGATCGTTCTGCTCGGCCTTCAATAATCCCATGTTAAAATTGACCGTTGCGTTTTTCGGATTGATCTTTAGTGCCTTGTTCAAGGATTCTTCAGCCTTTGCCTTTTCTCCCATGCGGGCATGAGCAATGGAAGCGTTGACATAAGGTGAGATCGCCCTTGGTTCGAGTTTCGCTGCCATTTCATAGGCAGTGAGGGCGAAAGGGAAATCATTACGTTGGAGGAAATAGTTCCCCCGGTTGTAATGCGAGGACCAATGGTCGGGCCACGATAATAGCGAATCAAAATACTCTTCTGTAGCTTTTTCAAACTTCACACGATCCTCATCCTTGAAGAGGAATGATGGATAATCGGCGAGTGCCATGGCAGCTCGGATACGAACCAGACGGTAGTCATCCCCTATTGCTTCGAGAAGGACTTTGCTCGTTTCCCGGAAGGTTACAGCGGCAAGGGAATCGGCTGCAGCTCCACGAACCAGTGGCGATGGGTCCTTCATAGCCTTGGTCATTGCAGGCCACTTGCTTGCGTCATCACATACCCGAAGAAGCCGGATCAGAGAAGTTGCATATATTTCATCATGGTCTTTGCTTCCGAGGTAGTCCAACATTTCTGGAAGCCGATTCCAGTCCCCCTTCCTGGCTGCATCAATCAGGCTGGCCCGATGAAGTATCCGTGCCTGATAGTCGCGCTTGTGCCACTTTCGAACCCATTGGTCTGCCCATGGGGCATCCTTATCTTTGTGGCAGAGGTTACAAGCATTGGGAGATTTGAAGGCAATGGTTGCTGCAGGCGTTGGAGGAAGCATGGAGTGGTTGCTTCGTCTCATCCGTGCAAAATCAGTCATGGGCATGTGACAGGAAATGCACTTGTTCCCAAGGCTACCAATTTTATGGTGCGTGTGTGCCATAGCATTCTCCACCCGTTGTTTATGACAAGGCATGCAGGCCTCATTGGCCTTTTCCTCTGTCTTAAACCGATAACGGCCACTTGAGGTGTGACAGTGCATACAACTAAGTTTGCCGGATTTGACGCACGGGCTCATCCGCCAAAGCGTATAGGTGTAGTTTTCCCCGAGATCGCGACCATCTGGATAAAAATCAGGGTCTTCCAGCGTTACCAGATCGTAGTGGTCGAAATATCGATCGCCTGGTTTAAAGGTTGTGGTTAAAGGAGCCATCTTGGCGTGACACGGCGCACAGCTGGAGTTGTGCTGCTCAGGGATGAAAGGTTTCGTCCTGATTATCTTGAGGTCTTTGGGCACTGTTCCTTTGGGCGCATCTCTGCATGCGCGGTTATGCTCCTCACTTGGACCATGACAGGTCTCGCAGTTAATACCTGGCTCAGCCCAGACGGTGCGGTAAGTATCAGCCTGGAGATCATAATTTGTTGAGAGTTGGCTCACATGGCAACTGTAACAGGCTGTGTTGAACGTGTACTGCTGATCCTTCCAGGACAGAGGTTCGTCCGTTTCTGTGCGGTCGGGGGAGTGGCGGACACCACTTACAGCGGTATCGAACCATTCTTTCTTTGTGACATCGTACGCTAATGGGAGAACCTGCAAACGACCCCGTTCCATAGGTGTTAAAAAATAATAAACATACTTTCCACCCAGAACATGCTCCATCCGGTATTTTTTCCTGTCCCAGGGCCAGGTTCCTTTTTCCCTCACCCAGCCGGCTTCATCGCTGATGTCTACACGGTAACGGAATTTGCCGATGACAATTTCTTTCTTCTGGGGAGTCAGCTTATCGCGGGCAAGCTGGACCGTATAAGGTTGCATGGCAAGCCCATGGAAGGAGGTCGACCAGAGTTGATAAAACTTTTCATGACATTCCCGGCAACTCACGGAGCCGGCAAAGCCCTTTAATTTAGGTGAGGGTTTCTTCTCGGCACCGATTACAGGAGGCCCATCTAACCCCGTAAAAAACCAGATCCCCCAAGTCAAACATAAAATGACAAAAACTTTCAAAATCAATTTAATTTTACCTATCTCGGACTACCTTTCGATGAAGTATTGCGTAAAGTTAATTTACTACACAAGCACATGCTTGTCTATTGTTAATCCTCTGGCCTCTATTATCAGAATTATAAAGGGCGGCCCAAAAATGTGACGGGAAAAAGTTATGAAAGCTGTCAGGTCAACAGTACAAATCCCCTCCATGCCTATAGCGGGATTTATGACATTGTGGTGGTGAAATTATCTGATGCACCGCCTGCGCCTGTCGTAGTTCCAACCATGACCGAATGGGGAATGATCATTCTTACAGTCCTCTTAGGAATAGGGGCGGTTTATTATCTGAGAAAACGGAGGTTAACAGTTTAAAAACAATTCCCCAATAAAAGAATTCTGAAAGGGGTGAGGCACAATACCTCACCCCTTTTTTTATGTTTGTTTCAATCAGAAATCATTACCTTTAGAAACCTCTCAGTTTGATGAGTAGTAGGTGTAACATGTAATAAAATGAGTTTCATAGAAGTATTGTGGTTAAGGTAACCCTATGAACTTAAACAGCCGAATTATTTCCCTTTTCGAACAGAACCTACTAATTGTGCCGAGTCTGTGTCTAAGAATAGAACGGCAGCATTGTGAGTGCGCAGGATGGATGCTGGGCAACTCCTTGAAATTGGCCCCTCCACTGTCCCTCTCACCGCTTCGGCCTTGGAGGATGCAGGCACCATGCAGTAAATGAACGTGGCGGACAGGATTGCCGAAATTGTAAGTGTGATTGCCTTCCGGGGAACGTTATCGAGATTTTGGAAACATCCATCATGCACCTGCTGTTGACGGGAAACGAGGTCGAGCTCCACAACCTTTACGAACAACGGATCCTGAAAGTTCGCAAATGGAGGATCATTGAAGGCAAGATGTCCATTCTCTCCAATTCCAATGCAGGTAATATCCAAAGGATGATCTTTTAAAAGATCTGTGTAGCGTTTGCACTCAACACCAAGATCCTCAGCCATCCCATTCAGATAATAAATATTGCCAGGGCGAACTTTTTCGAAGAGCTTCATCCGCAGAAAATGCCCAAAACTCTCTGGGGCTTCACCCGAAAGGCCAACATATTCATCCAAGTGAAAGGCGGTCACCCTGCTCCAATGAATACCAGGGCTCTGGCTCAACCCTTCCAGGAATTCGTTTTGCGAAGGAGCAGATGCAAAGACCATGGAAAGGGCTTCCTTCATTCTCAAGATCTCCCTCATCTTTTCAGCCACGGCCTGACCAGCAGACCGTCCCATCTCTTTTCTATCAGAGAAGATTTTGACCTGCAATTTCTCCACGGCAAACGCCCGTACCAGGCCGCTCATACAAAACCTTTTCTCTTTTTTCTCAAAACATGACAACAAATGATTTCGGGTCTCCTCATTGCCTTTTCTTAACCCGCCAGTTGCAAAAAAACAATATCGAAACCGGGCGGGGGTACTGGAAAAGCGTTGCAGCGGCACCTTTGGAAGTTAGCTGCATGCGTCTCCAGGCAAAACCGGGACTTCACGTAAAGTGAGATCCTCTGTAACTCTTCATTTACGAAAAATCCGCAATTGCAAGGGTTTGGAAGTATCCCTGCCCGGGTTTGATATTGCAACATCTGGGTTAACATAAATCTACGAAATTATCTTGACCAAATTTTTTCATCCGATTAGAATGGATGGGAAAGGGCTGTATGGCATCATAAGTTTAATCTATAACCATCCATCATCTCAATATGATCTACCGGGGTTTATCTGTACTTACTGGTGAGCCTGTGGAAGTAGAGGTCCACGGGGCAGTTATCCAAAGCGTGACGCCATTCAAAATGGAGGAGCCTCTTCCCTATATATCGCCTGGTTTTCTGGATATGCAAGTCAATGGCTTTATGGGAAGTGACTACAGCCTTGAAGATCTTTCCGAAGAACACGTCAAAAAGATTGTACGCCATCTGAACCGCTCCGGAACGACCCAGCATGTTCCCACGATCATCTCAAGCCCTCGGGAAAGGATCATCAGGAATCTGAAGGTCATTTCGAAGGCCATTCAAAACTCAGAGGATATTGCCCGTTCCATTTTGGGGATTCATATCGAAGGTCCTTTCATATCTCCGGCTGATGGCCCCCGGGGCGCCCACAATGCTGCCTACGCTCGTCCTCCCGATCTGAACGAATTCAAGGAGTGGCAGGAAGCAGCGGAGGGACGCATTACAATTGTCACCCTTGCTCCGGAATGGGAAGGGGCACTCAAATTTATAGAAGCAATTACTTCAATGGGCGTTAAGGCAGCGATTGGTCATACCGCCGCACCACCAGACCGGATCAGGGCGGCTGTGGAGGCAGGTGCACGTTTATCCACTCACCTTGGGAACGCAAGCCATCCCGTGATCCCTCGCCTCAAGAACTATCTTTGGGAACAACTGGCAGAAGACCGCCTCATGGCCGGGATCATCTGCGACGGTTTTCATCTGCCGAAATCAGTGGTTCAGGTTTTTGCACGAACAAAGGGCCCTGACCGTCTGATCCTTGTCAGTGATGCCGCCTACCTCGGCGGCCTCAAACCCGGGCTCTATCAATGGAACAATGTGGAAGTTCAGGTCTTTGAGGATGGACATTTGGGGCTTTCGGGAACAGAAAGTCTTGCGGGTGCTGCTCATCTTCTGGATTGGGACATCCCGCGGTTCATGGAATTCACTAGCTACACCTTAGGTGAAACTATTCCATTGTGCACTCAGAACCCGGGCCGCATCCAGGGCGCTCCGGACAATTATGGCAGACTGGAGCCCGGCGCTCCGGCAAATCTCGTTATATTCGACTATGAGCCCGGAATGGACAGATTGAACATCCATAAAACGATCCGTGGTGGCCAAGAAGTTTACCTGACAGTTGCATAACTTTCGCAGGGAGGTGAGCTTCTAAGGCTTTGCAAAGCGGTCATTCATGAGATTTATGGGTAACAAGACGTTTTCACCTAAGGTGAGTTCTGGAAAGGGCTTGAAACCTCTGGAGCCATAGGTTAAAAGGTTGCGCTTCAAAGCCTTTTCCGCCCACCTCCCTGCTCTTTATGCGGCGTTTTTAACGCAATGTTAAGGTTTATACTCACAACTCCGCATGACCAGTAGATAGGACATGGAGTTCCGAAGGGTAAAAAGTGGAAAAGAGGTAATCTTCGCCGTTAGAAGAACTGGAACCAATTCTGGAACTTGGATAAAAAATATATTTGGAAAGGAGAATGGTATGAAAAGGTTATGGTTTCTCTTAATTTTGCTTGTTTTGGTATCAAGTTTGGCTTCCGCCGCGGGACAAGAAGAAAAGGTCTCAATCCGGCTGGGTCACATTCGGGATACCAATCACCCCACGCATATGGCCGCCCTGAGATTTAAGGATCTGGTCAGCCAGAAGTCCGGTGGAAGGATCGAAATCAAGGTCTTCCCAAACAGTCAACTGGGTGGACCCAAGGAGATGTTTGCCCAGATGCAAATGGGAGACTTAGAGATGGTCTACGGAGGAATTAACACCTTTGCCTGGATCAAAGGTGGAGAGCCCTATGAAATCACCGCGATCCCATTTCTCTTTAGAGATTATGCCCATATGAGTAAGGCCCTCTTGTCCGATTTCTTCAAACCTGTTCAGGAGAAGGCAGAACAGGAAACGGGGATCAAGATCGTGACCATCAATGGCGATACGGCTCCCAGAGGCCTGAGTACAAGGGATAAGCCGGTTTACAAAGCAGAGGATTTCAAAGGGTTGAAGATAAGAACCGCTGCCAGCCCCACGGTTCTAACAGCGATGAAAACTCTCGGCGCCTTACCCCAACAGGTTCCCTTCTCAGAACTCTATATGGCTCTGAAAACAGGAATTGTAGATGCTCAGGAGAACGGTGCCATCGTAGTGCAATCAGCGAGCCTTTTCGAGGTCCAGAAATACTATATGAAGACCGATTACATTCGTGACATCGAGACTTTTTGCATGGCGATGCCTTTCTGGAAGAAACTCTCTAAGAAGGATCAAGAACTGATCTTTGACGCCTCTGAGAAATCGGGTAACTATGAGACCGAGCTCACTCAAAAGCAACTAACTACCGTTTATGATTCTCTCAAGACCAAGATAACTGTGGTGACACCGCCGCAATTGGATTTAGACTCAATCCGGAAAAAGCTCGAGGGAGCTTTTGACAGTTTTGAAGGGACGAAGTGGCCAACTGGATTGATTAAAAAGGTCAGTGCCCTGAAGTAAACCTGACAGTTGCATAACTTTCGCAGGGAGGTGAGCTTCTAAGGCTTTGCAAAGCGGTCATTCATGAGATTTATGGGTAACAAGACGTTTTCACCTAGGGTGAGTTCTGAAAAGGGCTTGAAACCTCTGGAGCCATACGTTAAAAGGTTACGCTTCAAAGCCTTTTCCGCCCACCTCCCTGCTCTTTATTCGGCGTTTTTAATGCAATGTTAAGGTAAAGCTGTTTCGATCGGGAGGATAATTCCCCCTGTTTTCCTCTTTGAGGATGCCGATGATACTCATTCTGTTTGTATTGCTTTTTCTTTTGATCGGGTTCGGTTTCAGCATCTGGACCTCCATGGGAATCAGTGGAATGATCTACATTCTGATCCGCGGGCAGGTCTCTTTAAAGGTTCTGGCTTCAACCATGGTGAGCGGAGTCGATATCGCCACTCTGGTCGCCATTCCTTTCTTCATGCTTGCCGGGGAACTGATGAACTCATCAGGAATCACCCGTAAACTGGCCGATTTTGCCGATTACTTCGTAGGCCGTTTCAGAGGCGGCCTTGCCTATGTGGCCATTGTGGTAAACGTCATCATGGCCGGTGTCTCAGGATCGGCGGTCGCGGATGCGAGTGCCGTCTCCTCCGTGCTTCTCCCGACCATGAAGGAGAGAGGCTACGATCTACCCTTTGCTGCCTCCATCAATGCTGCGGCTGCTGTCATCGGCCCGATTATTCCCCCGAGCATTCCAATGATCTTTATCGGAGTGATCAGCGGATTATCGATCGGCAGGCTTTTTCTCGGTGGAGTTATTCCCGGTCTGCTCATGGGGTTATTCCTGGCCGTTACAGTCGCTTTATTCACCAGGAAGAAGAACTATCCGGTGGTTAAGAAAGAACTGAATCTGAAAGTATTCTTGAACCTGATGAAGGACACCGTATTCGCTCTCTCCGCACCCCTCATCATTATCCTGGGGGTCATTTTCGGAATCGTCACCCTTGTCGAAGTTGCAGTCCTTGCCAATTTTTACATTCTGATTATATCGCTTTTCATTTACCGGTCCATCCGGTTCAAGGATATACCCAGAATTTTTGCCAAGGCAGCAGTCTTCTCCACATCCATCATGATCATCTTTGCAGTGGTCGGCCTCTATCAGTATATCGTCGCTTCAGAGCAGCTGGGGGAAAAACTGGGCTTACTGATCGCCAGCATGAATTTAAATCAATTCACCTTTCTGCTTCTGGCCAACGTCTTCTTTCTCTTCATGGGCTGCATTTTAGATGCGGTGCCGGTCATGCTTATCTTCTTTCCGGTCCTTCTGCCTGCAGCGACGAAACTCGGAGTGGATCCAACGCATTTCGGGGTCATTGTGGTGATCAACTTGATGATCGGACTATTGACGCCGCCCATTGGGGCGCTCCTGTTCTTAGAGGCCAAAATTGCGGATCTCGAGTTCGACGTTCTGGTCAGGCATATCTGGCCGTATACCATTGCGCTGATCATTGTACTTTTTCTCTGCACCTACATCCCACAATTGGTTCTTTACATCCCGAATCTGATTTTGTAGTGAGGCCAAGATGAAGTCTTGGATTGTTCGAGCAGTAGGAAGTCTGGAATGGTTTGCGGGCACTCTTTTTCTGGCCCTTTTCCTTTTGAATATTCTACGCATCTTCTTAAGATATTTCCTTGGGGTCGCCTGGCTGTGGGAACCGGACTTTTCTCGTCTCCTGTTTATCTGGATCGTCTTCATCGGCGCTACGGTGCTCTATGTTGGGAAAGGCCACTTGATGGTAGATTTCTTTTTAAACCGAATGAAATCAAAAACTCGGGAACGCATGCATTTCATCATCGATCTTGTAACAACCCTATTTCTATTTGTGCTCGTTCTTAAAGGGATTGAAGTCACCCGGGTGCGAATGCGGATCCCTTTCGATACCTGGGATCTCCCGACAGGGTATGCCTATCTGGCTGTTCCCATATGCGGTGCCATCATGATCATTGCAACCCTCGTCAGGATGGCTGAATATCTATTTGAGAGGAGGGAAGGATGAACGCTGAAGCGATCTTTTATCGAAATGCTCTTGTAGAGATCATGGATAAAATTCTTGGAGAAGTTGAAACGATTCAGAAAGCCTCTCGCGTGGTGGCTGAATCCATTGCCAGGGAGGAACCCGTCCATGTGATCGGTCCTGGCGGACATTCCAATATGGCTGCCGAAGAGGTCCTGTGGCGGGCAGGAGGATTGGCACCGATCAACGCAATCTTGGACCCGGGAACCAATCTCATTCACGGCGCCAAACGCTCCAATTTCATCGAACGCACGCCGGGATATGCCCTAAAGGTTCTGGATGCCTACCGGGTAGGCCGAAAGCCTGGGGAGGTGATTATTATCGCCAACGCATACGGTGTCAACGCCATGTGCATCGATACGGTGTTGGAAGCAAAAAAGCGCGGGATGATTACCATCGGAATCACCTCCCGCTCCTTTGCAGATGTCCTCCCCAAAGATCATCCATCACGTCATCCATCTGGAAAAAACCTTTACCAGGAGGTGAACTATTTCTTGAATTGTCATCTCCCTTATGGAGATGCTGTGGTGGAAATAAAAGGCTGTGCCCAAAAAACAGGTCCAACCTCCACCTTCTGCAATGTGTTCACGATCAATCTACTGATCATCGAGACGGTGAAAAGACTGATGGAGATGGGAGTCAAGCCCCCACTGTGGATGAGCGCCAATCTGCCAGGTGGGGACGAAGCCAATCGTTCTTTAGAAGAGAAATATATTCCCAGAATCAAGCATTTGGGTTAACCCCTGCTTGCTCCCCCTTTTGAAAGAGCGGGGTAAGGAGGAATTTGTTCATAGGGAGGAAAGAAAATGAAAGCAGTCGTAAAATATGGAAGGGGTAAGGGTCTTATTGAAATTCAGGAGGTTCCTGAACCAAAGATCAAGAAGGAGGATGATGTCCTGATCGAGGTGAAGGCCGTATCGGTCTGTGGAAGTGATCTTCATATCTATCACGACAGTCATCCCTACTGGCCTCCGGTTGTTTTGGGCCACGAATTCTCTGGGGTGATCGTTGATGTTGGAAAAGAGGTAAAAGACTGGAAGATCGGAGACCGGATTGTCAGTGAGACCCGCACAGGTTCCTGTGGAATCTGCTATACCTGTCAAAGCGGGTTCCCCCAGCTCTGTGAACAGAAGAGGGCTTACGGCATTGGAATTAATGGTGCTTATACAAAGTATGTGGCAGGTCCTGCTCGCCTTCTCCACCACCTCCCGGATAACGTTCCCTTCGAGGTAGGGGCAGTGATTGAACCCACGGCGATTTGCGTCACATCCATCCTCGAAAGATCGCAGCTTCGGGCAGGAGAGTCTGTGGTCATCACCGGGCCGGGTCCCATTGGGCTCATCTCCCTTACGATTGCAAAAGCGGCCGGAGTGAAGATGATGGTGGTGACCGGAACCGGCGCGGACGAGGGGATGAGATTTCAAAAAGCGAGAGAACTGGGGGCAGATGTCACAATCAATGTTGAAAAAGAGAATCCGGTCGAAAAGGTCTTACAGTTGACCGGTGGCCTTGGCGCGGATATCTTGATTGAGACTTCAGGAAGTGGAAGGGCAATCTACCAGGCCTTTGAGATGGTGCGGAGATTGGGGAGGATCTGCGCCATTGGAATTTCAGGCAGGGAGGAAGTCCCGATCCCTTACGACCGGGGAATCTTTAAGGCCCTCCGTTATGATTTCTGTTTCTCCAGCAGCTGGACCGCCTGGGAGAGAGCGATCGGCCTCATCTCCAAAGGATTGCTTCCGGCAGAAAAGTTAATTACGCATAAGCTTCCGCTTGAGAGGTGGGAGGAGGCCTTTCATTTGTTGGAAAACCTTCAGGCTGCTAAGGTGATTTTAATTCCGTAGAAATAAGGGAGGGTAAAATGGAACGACATCAGTATCGGGTGGTCATCACCGATTGTGACCATGGTTCTATTGAAGAGGAAAAGGAGGAGTTTGGACGGATAGGGGCTGAACTCATTTTGGCACAGGTCCAAGAGGAGAAGGATCTGATTCAGGGCTGCAAGGAGGCCGATGGTCTCGTGAACCAGTATGCCCTCTTGACCCGGAGGGTCTTTGAAAATCTTCCAAAATGCAAAGTGGTTGCACGATATGGGGTCGGAGTGGACTCTGTGGATCTTAAGACTGCTACGGATTTGGGAATCGTGGTTGCCAATGTGCCCGACTATTGTATGGATGAGGTGGCAAACCAGACGATCGCGATGATGTTGGCATTGATGAGAAAAGTGGCCTTCTTTGATCAAAAGGTGAAGTCAGGCCAATGGGATTTTCGACAAGGAAGACCCATCCATCGCCTCAAAGGAAGAACGATGGGCCTGGTCGGATCAGGAAGAATCGGGCTGGAAGTAGCAAAGATCATCGCCGCCTTTGGCGTTAAGGTGATCGCCTTCGATCCCTTCCTTGAGAAGGCTCCCGAAGGAGTTGAGTTGAAAGACCTCGATACCGTTTTGAAGGAATCCGATTTCATTTCCATCCACTGTCCATTAAACGATTCAACCCGACATTTGATTGGAGAAAGGGAATTTAAAAAAATGGAGAAGAAACCTCTTCTCATCAATACCTCCAGAGGCCCGATCATCGATGAAAAGGCATTGATTCAGGCTTTAAAAGAAAGCATTATCTCCGGTGCGGGTTTAGATGTTTTGGAGAAAGAACCACCTGACCCTCGAAATCCATTGTTAACAATGGATAACGTCATTCTCTCTCCCCATGTGAGTTTCTATTCAGTAGAGTCGATCAGTGAGCTAAAACGAAGAACAGCAAAGAATGTGTCGGAGGTATTGACGGATAAATGGCCAGGGTCAGTCGTCAATCAAGAAGTAAAAGGTAAGACGCGGGTTCTTATTTCTGGTTAGTTCCTCCCATCTAACATACCGCACAGTATCCAGTTGCTGACCAAAAATGTGCGTTTGGTTGACACCTTCAGTCTGATTCGTGAGGATTTATTGAGATGACGAACGGCATGCTTCTCCATTGAACATGGAAACCCCACCCAGTAAGAAGAACTTTTTCGTCTCTTTTAAAAGATGCAATTGCGGTGTTTCATGGTCTATTTTAAGAGTTCCATGGGTCGAAGAGATAAGGAGGGACCAAAGATGAAGAGACATGGAAGATGGGATCTGCCTGAAGACCGATACTTCGATCCTGACCCGGCGCAGCGAAGCATTGCAGCCGAGCTATACAAATCAGTAGCCAATTTACCTATTATCAGTCCCCATAGCCACGTGGACCCGCGCCTATTAGCTGACGAAAATGCCTCTTTTGGAACACCTGCCGACCTTCTGATCATTCCGGATCATTACGTTTTCCGCATGCTCTATTCCCAAGGTATTCCCCTCGAAAACCTGGGAATCCCGAGGAGAGATGGTGGTCCTACCGAGAAGGACCACCGCAAGGTCTGGCAGATTTTTGCCGATCGCTTCTACCTCTTCCGCGGTACGCCCACAGGCGTCTGGTTGGCCGATGAATTAAGAAACGTATTTGGGATCGAGGAGAAATTGACCGGAGAAAATGCACAATCCATTTATGACCAAATTGAGGCCAAACTCAAATTACCCGAGTTCAGGCCCCGTGCCCTGTTTAAGCGCTTCAACATCGAAGTCATGTGCACAACGGATGCAGCTACTGATCCCCTCGCCCAACACCAGGCGATTCGCAAGTCCGGATGGGCTACCAAGATCCGACCCACCTTTCGGCCGGACGCGGTCATCAACCTGATGACTCCTGGCTGGAGAGACAATGTCAAAGCCCTGAGCAAAGCGAGCGGTATCACCGTCACCTCATACAAAAAGTTCATTCGAGCCCTTGAAGAGCGCAGGGCTTTCTTCAAATCAATGGGCACGGTAGCAACCGACCATGCCTCAGAGACGGCTTACACAGCGGAGTTAGGCTCATCGGAAACAGAGGCCATTTTCAAGCGGGCACTGCGAGGCAAGGCAAATACCGAGGATGCAAAGCGTTTCAATGCGCACATGATCATGGAGTTCGCTCGTATGAGCATCGACGATGGACTGGTGATTCAGCTTCATGTGGGCTCGATCCGCGACCATAATGATCTCATCTACCACCGCTTCGGAGCCAACATGGGAGCAGACATACCCAGGCAAAGCGAATTTACCCAAAACCTTCGCCCGCTTTTGAATAGATATGGCATCGACTCTCGGCTGACGTTGATCGTTTTTAACTTAGACGAATCGACCTATTCGCGTGAACTGGCTCCCCTTGCCGGCCATTACCCAGCTGTTAAACTTGGCCCGCCTTGGTGGTTCTACGACAGTATCAATGGCATGAGGTACTATTTTGACCGAGTGATGGAAACGGCGGGACTCCATAATACGGTGGGATTCAATGATGATACCCGGGCGTTTCCTTCCATTCCTGCACGCCACGACCTCTGGCGCCGTGTGAGCTCCAACTGGATCGCAGGACTCGTTGTACGAGGAATCGTGGATATGGAAGATGCAAAGGAAATGATCTTGGACATGGCCTATAGGCTCGTCAAGAAAGCTTATAAGATCCCGTAAATGTGAAGCACGCTGGGAAAACTCTCACTTCTATGCAATCAGCCCAGGCTAATACAAGAAAACGATTGGTTTCACAGGAAGCGTGATTTCCGGGGTTTGCAATTATATGATCCTCACATATTGATGTACCCCTCTATCATCCTGCGGCTTAGGGCACTGGTCCTGAGCAAGACGTTAAATTGCTCACCAGAAGCTGGAGGGGTCATCTCAGAACAGACTAAAGATTCCAAAGGCCGGTAAATTCTTTCCGGCCTTTTTTATTCCTTTAGTTCATAAACATGGGTATTCACACCCTCCTGCGAGCAAATCAAACTCTTTCTCTATCCACCCGAACAAGATCTATGGTCTGTTTAGATCATATAGGAATCCACTGGGCAATTAAAGGATAGCGTAGAAAAAGGATGATAGGAGGAAATCTGTCCCTCCCTATTTGATAAAGCCGAACAACCGGGGCAGCCACATCGTGAGCGGCGGCCAGTAGGTCACCACGGCTAGGACCGCAATCTCGATGGCCAGAAG
>Ga0315279_10005258_pt1 | contig 16881 bp, 10 predicted proteins | sample YL17G06_20_MG_FD_203694 | JGI IMG/M metagenome (GOLD analysis project Ga0315279, IMG submission 203694) | Sediment microbial communities from Yellowstone Lake, YNP, Wyoming, USA - YL17G06_20 | ecosystem: Environmental > Aquatic > Freshwater > Lake > Sediment | place: USA: Wyoming | collected...
CCCCACCCGCTCATTCTCCGCGCACGCCACCAGCGTCGCCCCCGACCCTGCGAACGGGTCCAGCACCGTCCCGTTGCGCTTGGTGAAGAACCGCAGGAACTCCGCCACCATCTCCTCTGGGAACCGCGCCGGATGCAGCTCCGTCGGCTTGTTCCTCCAGTAGCGCGGAGAATCGCACACGAACCAAGTCCGCGTGAACTTGATCCAGTCTTTGCCGGTGAGATCGTTCAGATCATTCCGTACCATGCCCCTCATCCGAGCCCCGCGATCAGTTCCCTCAACCGCGTCCACCTTCTCGCCGGCCGGTTGTTCCGAACGGCGGTCCAGACCGCCGGGCGGTTGCCGAGGAGAACGCACTTGCGCTGGGCGCGGGTGAGGCCGGTGTAGAGCAGGTTGCGCTGGAGCATCACGTACTGGCTGGTGTGGCAGATCAGCACCACCGCCGGGTATTCGCTTCCTTGGGCCTTGTGGACGGTGAGAGCGTAGGCGAGTTCGAGCTCGTCCAGGTCATCGGGATCGTAGATCGCCGAAGCGTCGGAAAACTGCACGGCGACAGAGCTCTTGCTGGTATCTATCCCCACCACCGTGCCCACATCCCCGTTGAACACTTCCTTCTCGTAGTTGTTCACCGTCTGCACCACCCGGTCGCCCTCGCGGATGGTCTTCTCACCCCGCCGCACCTCCTGCTTGCCCGCCTGAGGCGAATTGAGCGCGGACTGGAGCACCCGGTTGAGCTGCACTGTCCCCAGCTCGCGCTTGTTCATGGGCGTGAGCACCTGGATGTCCGAGGAGGTGAAGCCCTGCCGCGGCAGGTCTTCTTGCACGATCTGCACGATCCTCTCGGCGAACCGCCCCGAATCCTCTTCGGAGACCAGGATGCAGTCGTCGGTGTCGCTTGGGTGCGCGGGGAAAAGCGGCAGCTTCCCCTCGTTGACCCGGTACGCGGCCATCACGATCTGGCTTTCCTGGTCCTGGCGGAAGATCTCCGTCAGCCTGGCCACCGGCAACGCCTCGGATTCGATCAGGTCGTGCAGCACCAGCCCAGGCCCCACCGATGGCAACTGGTCCACATCGCCCACCAGCACGAAGCGGGCCTGGTCGGGGATCGCCCGCACCAGCGCGAACGTCAGCTCGATGTCCAGCATAGAGGCCTCGTCCACGATCACCACGTCACCCTCCAGCGGCCTCCGCTCATTACGCCGGAACACCCACTCCCGCGGGTCTATCTCCAGCAGGCGATGAATCGTCTTCGCCCCGCGGCCGGTCACCTCGGACAGCCGCTTCGCCGCCCGCCCGGTGGGGCTGGCAAGCAGCACCCGGCACCCGGACTGCTCGAACACCTCCACAATGGCGCGGGTGACCGTCGTCTTGCCGACCCCCGGCCCGCCGGTGAGGATGAGCACCTTGCTGGTGAGCGCTAGTCTCACCGCCTCGGCCTGCTCCTCGCTAAGCGCCATCTCTCCCACCCGCCTATCGCCCTCCAGCCACTCGCGGAGCATCCGCTCCGTGGCATAGGCGGCCGCGGGGGCGTTCACCAGCCGCCGCAGATGCCGCCCCGTCTCCTGCTCCGCGCGCCACAGCTTGGGCAGGTACACCACCTCCGCCACCCCTTCCTCATCACCCAACCGCGCGCGCTCCACCACCGCCCACTTCCCCGCCACCAGCGCATCGTAGGCGTCAGAGAGGAGTTCCGCGTCACCGCACTCAAGCAACTGCCCCGAGTACTCCAGCAAGCGCTCCTTCGGTAGGAAGCAATGCCCTTGCTGGGAGGCCTGCTGCAGCGCGTGGCCGAGCCCGGCCTGGAGGCGATGAGGGGAATTGCGAGGCATGCCCACCGCGCGGGCGATGCGGTCCGCGGTCTTGAACCCGATGCCCTCAACCTCCAGCGCAAGCTGATACGGGTTCTCCTCCACCACCGGAAGCGCGTCGTGCCGATAGTGCTTCTCGATGCGGATCGCCTGTGCCGCCGTGATCCCCATCCCCTGGAGCCGCATCAACGTGCGCTGCTTGTCGTCGAGGAGCTGGCGCTTCCACTCCTCCGCGATCCTCTGCGCCCGCCGGGGCCCGATGCCGGGCACCTGCCGGAGACGCTTGGCGTCCCCGAGCGCCTGCAGCGTCTCCTCCCCGAACTCGGCCACCAGCAGCTCCGCAGTCTTCGGCCCCACTCCGGCGATTGCTCCTGAGGAGAGAAATCGCTTGATCTCATCTGGAGTCATCGGCGGCCTGATCTCATAGCGGTGGAAACGGAACTGGTCCCCCCACTGCGGATGGGTGGTCCACTCCCCCCACAGCCTCACCTCCATCCCCTCCCTCGCCTCCGCCAGGTTCCCCACCACCGCCACCAACGCCCCCTCTCCACTTCCCTCACTCACCCTCACCCGCGCCACCGTCCACCCGTCCTCTGGATTGTGGTGGCGGACGGATTCGACTACGCCGATGAGCTCGCGCACAAGCTGGTCCTGGGAGTCGGAAGTCACGCGGGTGGGGTTCGGCAGGGGGAGGGAGGTGACCTGCCAGCTAGGGCTGTGGCGCTGATGCAAGCGCCCCTTCCACCCGATACACCAGCAACCGCCACCTGCCCGACTCTTGCTGCTCCACCAATCTCACGGCCTCCGCCAGGCGCGGTGAGCTGAGGAACTGCACGCGCTTGTCCTCTCCGGCAACGAAGAGCACGATCACCGATACCTGGTGCCCGCGCAGAAACGGCACGACCTGGCCTTCACGCGAGAACTCCGGGCAGATCACCGCCGGTCGTTGGGTGAGGTAGTTCACCATCCACGGGTTGTTGGAGGCGACGACCTCATCTCGTGATGTCTCCCGCAGGAGCCACTGCGCCGCCTTCTCTCGCAAGGAGGCGACCGCCGGCCGCGCCGCCGCCGCCCTCACGTGCCGCTGATAGCGATCCTTGTCCTGTAGATAAGCGCTATACAGCGCCAACATGCACGCCCCCGCAAGCAGAACCGGCCCGGCTTTCCTCAGCAGCCTCCACCGCGGCCGCGCCGCCGCCTCCAGCAGAGACGGGATGGGCAGCAGGTAGCTCGCCAGCAGATACCGCCAAGCGCCCACCGCCGCCCAGGATAAGCAGTAGCAAGCCAGGTTGGCAACCGCGTACCCGGCGATCACCCCTCGCTCCCGCCGCCACCATCCCACCGGCAGCAGCGGAATCAGCAGGAGCAGAAAGCCGAGCTGTGACACCACCACCGCCATATCCTCTCGGGTCCGCGCCCACATCAGCTTGCCCACCAGCCGCGGATTCCGTTGGATGAACTCAAGTGGACCCACCGGCTCTCGGTCCAGCCCAAACCATGTCGCCTCCCGCGACTCGGCAACCGCGTAGTTGTAGGAGTAGGCGTTGTAAAGGGGAGAGCCGTTGATCCGCCAGTTCGCATACAGATACGGCGAGGCTACCACCGCCGCCCCCACCATCAGCCACAGCAAGCTCCGCCAGCGCCTGCCAAACATATAACCGATAGCCAGCACTGCCAGCAGCACCATCCCGGTCGGCCGTGCCAGATATCCCAGCCCGACGAGCGCCCCATCTGCCAGCGACCAGAGAGGCGGCGCCCCCTCCCGCGCGTTCCACGCGTACAGCACCAGCGCGGCGACGCTCACCGTGAACGACAGCGGATCGGCCAGCGGCCCGACCCCGTACACGATCAGCCATGGGTTCACCGCCACCAGCGCCCCGCCCAACACGCCCACCACCCATCCGAACACCCGCACGAACAGCAGCAGGCACAGCACACATCCCAACGTGGACAGCAACAGGTTCACCCACCGCGCCACCGTCAGGTCGTTTGCCGATGGGAACAGCCTCATCCCAGCCGCCACCAACGCCGGATAGATAGGCGACCGGTTGCCGATAGTGCTTCTCACCACCGGCTTGTCATCCGCGAGGTGGGACTTGATGGAGAGCACTAGCCCGTCGCCCCGCACTATGTGGCGGGCCACATCGAGGTACTCCGCCGCGTCCGGTGACGGCTCCGTCCCGACCACCAGGAACGGCACCCGCGCCCCCACCGCCAGCGCCAGCACCACCAGCACCGCCACCACCATCCGCTGGCCGCCCGCGCGCGGCCGCCCGCCTGCCTCGACCACCTGTCCGGCCTGGCCTTCCCCGCTCATGGTGAGGTTCAGTTCCATGTATCTGGCTTGCTTACCTCTGGGCGAGGTGGCCGCGACGGGACTCAACCCGAAGAGGGACCGTGATGTGCGCACCGAACACGCATTGGCGTACACTACCCGCTTACGAACGGAGAGCAATGGTGAACGTGCAAGCCCTTCGACGAACCTTCCGGAACCCCGGCCACGAGTGGCGCGGCGCGCCGTTCTGGTCCTGGAACGATAACCTCGACCCGGCCGAGCTGAGGAGCCAGGTCCGCGCCATGAAGCGCGCCGGGCTCGGCGGGTTCTTCATGCACAACCGCATCGGCCTGGTCACTCCCTTCATGAGCGGACGATGGATGGAGTGCATCGCCGCTACCGTGGACGAGGCCGACAAGCAGCAAATGAGCGCCTGGCTCTATGACGAGGACCGATGGCCGAGCGGCTTCGGGGGCGGGCTGGTGGTCAAGCGCGACCCCGACTTCGGGGCGAAGTACCTGGAGCTGACGCCGAAGGGCGACGGAGAGCACCGGTTCGTGGTCCGCCTCGAGAACGGAGCTGTGGCCGCATATCGAAAACTTGCCAAGGGTGGAAGGCCTCGGCGCGGGGAGCAGGTCCAGACCTTCAAGGTGGCCACCGCTCCCCCCTCCGGCTGGTTCAACGACCGGCCCTACGCCGACAACATGAACCCCGATTCGGTGAAGGCCTTCATCGAGATCTGCTACCGCCCCTATGCCAGGCGATTCTCCAAGCGCTTCGGCAAGACCATCCCCGGCATCTTCACCGATGAGCCGAACATCTCCAGCAACTACGGCCTGCCCCACGCGCCCCGCGTGCCCTGGACCCGGCGGCTGCCCGCGGAGTTCAGGAAGCGGCGGGGCTACGACCTGATCGCCCGCCTGCCGGAGATCTTCTCCGATAGCCCAACCTTCGCCCGCACCCGCCACGACTACTGGCGCACCGTCACCGAGCTGTTCTCCGAGGCCTACACCAAGCAGTTGGGCGAGTGGTGTGAGCGGCACGGCCTCGAGCTGACCGGGCACATGCTCTGCGAGCAGGAGTTCGAGAACGAGATCCCCGTCGGCGGCGCCGCCATGCCCAGCTTAGCGTACATGCAGCGACCAGGCATAGATATCCTTACCGAGCAGACGAGGGAAGTCCTGACCTGCAAGCAGGCCTCCAGCGTCGCCCATCAGTTCGGCCGCCCGCGCACCCTGAGCGAGACGTATGGCACCTCCGGCTGGCACTTCACCTTCGAGGCGCAGAAGTGGTCCGGCGACTGGCAGACCATCCTGGGCATCAACACCCGCTGCCAGCACCTCACCCCCTACAGCATCCGCGGCATGAGGAAGCGAGACTACCCGCCCACCTTCTCCTGGCATCAGCCCTGGTGGAAGTACTTCCCCGCCGTCGAGGACTACTTCGCCCGCGCTACCTTGTTCACCACCGTCGGCGAGCCGGTGCGCGACGTGCTGCTCCTGCACAACATCTCCACCGCCTGGGCGGGGCCGCCCGAAGCCGACGCCCGCCGCCACCACAGCGATCACCTCAACCAGGTCGCCGAATGGCTCCTCGCCCTCCATTACGACTTCGATCTCGGCGACGAGATCGTCATGTCCCAGCATGGCGGCATGAAGGGCAAGCAACTAGTCATTGGCAAAGCCGCCTACAAGCTGGTCGTGATCCCGGAGTGCGACACCATCTTCGCCTCCACCGCCGACCTCCTCCGCCGCTTCCTCGACGCCGGCGGCAAGGTCATCTGCATGAGGCGCCGGCCCACCATGATCGAGGGGGAGCTCGCCCCCGAACTGGACGACATCTTCGAGCATCCGAACGTAGTTACCATCAGGGCCAAGCGCGGCGAACTCGAAGATGCCCTGCGCGCCCACCTTCCACGCCGCGTTTCCATCATCGGCGAGGCCGGCCGCGAGGCCGGTGACATCATCTACCACGCCCGCAGGCATGGCGGCTGCACCTATGTCATGCTCGCCAACCGCCACCGCCAGACCGGGCAGCGCCTCAACGTGGAGCTGGCCGACGAGGGCGGCGTGGAGCAGTGGGACCTGGAAACCGGCCGCATCTCTTCCCTCCCCGCCCGCACCGCGGACGGCAAGACCGTCGTCTCTCTCGATCTCCCCGCCACCGGCTCCGCCGCCCTGGTGCTCGATCCCAGGCGCCGGCCGGCGGCCCGCGCCGCACGCCGGCGGCAGGTCCTCAGACAGGTCGCCCTCCCGGACCAGTGGTCGGTCAGGCGTTCCACCGAGAACAGCCTGCCCCTCGACACCTGCCAGTGGCGCTTCGCCGGACGAACATGGTCCCTCGCGATGCCCGTCTTCCTCGCCCAGAAGCAGATTCGCGCCGAGATGGGACTGCTCGACATCTCCCACGCCGGCATCCCCCAGCCCTGGGTGAGGTATGCGAAGCCGAGCGAGGTCCCGCCGCGCGCTATCGAGCTGCGGTTCACCTTCCGCGTGGACAAGCTGCCCGCATCCGGCATCCACCTGGTGCTCGAGTCGGCGGAGCTGTTCGACATCTCCGTCAACGGCCGCCCCCTCCCCAACCGCAGGCGCGGCTGGTGGCTGGACAAGAGCATGGATCGGGTGCCCCTCTCGAACGTGAAGCGGGGCGAGAACGAGTTGACGCTGCGGTGCCAGTACCGCGATGCGCACCAGTACGAGCTGGAGGAGTGCTACCTCATCGGTGACTTCGGCGTGGACCGCGACACCGGCGCCATCACCACCGAGCCAGCCACCGTCAAGGCGGGCGATTGGTGCGACCAGGGCTATCCTTACTATGCTGGCAACCTATACTACGGCCGGGACATCAACCTGCGCCTCAAGCCCGGCGAGCGCGCGGTGGTCTCCGTCGGCCCCCACTTCTCCGCCTGCCTCGCCGTGCACGTCAACGGCAAGCTCGCCGGCGTGCGCGGCTGGGCGCCCTACCAGGTGGACATCACCCGCCTGGTGAGACCCGGCCGCAACCACCTCGAGATCGAACTCTGCGGTAGCCCGCGCAACCTGCTTGGGCCCAACCACCTCGACGAGAAGCGCCCCGCCTGGACCGGCCCGGGCGAGTTCATCCGCCTGGATCGCTGGGTGGAGCAGCGAAACCTGGTGGCATATGGGTTGTTCGGAAAGGTCCTGGTGGAGATCACCGAGTAGGGGCGACCCGCCGGGCCGCCCCCATGGAGATGATTGTGCCTGCCATCCTTCTCCCCCGCCCCCGCCTCCTCACCGAGGACCAGCTAGCCCGCATCCACGAGGCCGCCCTCCGCATCTTAGAAGGCATCGGCGTGCTCAGCCGGACGCCGCATGTCGTGCAGGCCGCGGCGCGGATCGGCCTGCAGGTCCGCAACCATCGCGTGCTGTTCGACCGCGCCACTGTCAACGCGTTCGTGGACGAGTTCCGCGCTCGACCCGCAGTGGTGAAGGAAGAGGAACCCGATCCTCTGCCCGAGATCATCCTCGCTCCGTGCCAGTACGCGGTGGCAGTCCACGACCTCGAAACCGACCAGGTCGTCCCGTTCACCACCGACCGGCTGATCGAGGCCGCCAAGCTGCTCGACACGCTCACTCCGTGGGCCGTGATCGCGAAGGCGCCGGGAACGCCGATGGATGTTCCCGGCGACCTCCAGCCGGTCCTCAAGTACAAGATCCAGGCCCTCTACTGCCGCCACGGCCGCCGCCCCGTCGAGCTCGGCAGCCCCCGCGCCACGCCCTACCTGCTGGACATGGCGGAGGCGCTTGGGAATCCCTTCACCACCGCCGACGTCTATGTCGTCAGTCCCCTCACCATCGGCGGCGAGTCCTTCGACTGCGCGCTGGAGCAGAAGCACCGGCTGAAGAGCCTGTGGGTCAGCAACATGTCGTCAATGGGGGCGACGGCGCCGATCGCGCTGGGGGATGCGCTGGCGCTGGGAGTTGCGGAGGTGGTGGGAGCGGCGATCCTGGCGCGGGAGGTCGTGGGCCTGCCTGTGGACTGGTCCGTGCGCGTCACCCCCTTCGACCCGAGGCCCATGTCCCTCACCCTCGGCGGGCCGGAGGAGTATCCCCTACAATGGGCCTCGGATGAGGTCAACGCCTGGTACCATGGCCGCGCACCCCGTCCTCCCTGGGGCAGCCTGCACAGCCAGGCGAAGCTCCCCGATCAGCAAGCCGCCGTAGAACGCATGACCTCCATGCTCACCTCCGCCCTCTTCGGAACTCGTACCTTCGTGGGCCTGGGCCGGCTGTCACTGGACGAGGTGTTCAGCGCCGAGCAGGCGGTTGTTGACCTGGAGATCCGCGACCACGTGCAGCGCCTGATCTCCGGCATTGACATTGACTGCGATCCCGAGGCCTGCCTCGCCGAGGTCGCCTCCGGCCTCGCCGACGGCTTCCTCGGGCTGGACTCCACCGTAGCCGCCTACCAGCAGGTCTACTGGCGGCCGCGTCTCTTCTGGCGGGGCATGGTGGCGGAATGGCTCCGCGCCCGCAGGCAGCGCGAGGAGGACGTAGACCTACACCTGCGCGCCAAGGAGATGGTCCGCCAGCAGCTCAAGCAATGGGACTACGAACTGGAGCCCGACCTGCGCCGGGAGGTGGAAAGGATCTACGATCGCGCGGAGAGGGAGCTGCTCGCCTAGCGCGTCGCGCCCCCCATCAGGCCACAGAAAAAGGGGCCGCCTCCTGCGAGGCGGCCCCCTCTTGCCGGTGTCATGCTATTCGTAGAAAGCTCGGTGGACGAAGACGCAAGCCTGATCTCTGAGGATCGTGAGATCCGGACGGAAGGTGCCGTCGTCGAACCCGCGGACGACATTCCTCAGCTTGCAGTACTCCACGTACTTGTAAGCGTACCCATAGTCCGGATCGGTGGGCAGAAGATCCGCGAAGCTGGGGGTGGGAGGCCCATCCGGCACTCCCGCGTCCCCGCCGCACATGGCGCGCGCGATGAACACGCACATGTCCGCCCGGTCAATCTGGTCATCCGGATGAAAGAGGCCGTCGGGATAGCCGCGGATGATATCGTGGTTGTACACGTACTCAACATACTTGAACGCCCAGTGGTCTGGGGGCACGTCGGTGAACTGTCCCGGCGCGGCGGCATATGGCACATTGGCTTCACCCCCGCAGAGCACGCGGGCGATTAGCCCCGCCATCGCCGCTCTCTGGACCGGGTTTAGCGGCCAGGCGAGTACTCCAGGGGGTCCCCACCAGCCGTTGACGATGTCCAGCTCGTACAGATGCTGAATCTCATCATAGGCCCAGTAGAAAGTGGGCACATCCACGAAGGTCCGTCCATCCCACATGGTGTAGACGTACGCGCCCCAATCGGGGCCGAGGTTCATGGCATATGTGGTGAAGGTCACGTAGTTGCCAAGCAGGTTGATGCGGGGCCCCCAGCACTCACCTTGGGGAATCACCGGGTCCCAAACGAAGCTTCCGTCCGGCAGATCCACCCGCAGGTACATCCGCAGGGCGCGGGTGGTCCCGGCGACGCGATTCCGCGCGAAGAGCGTGAACACGCCACCCGAGGACCAGGTCGGGTCCAGATCGAAGGCGTTGGACTCGAACAGCACCAGAGTGCCTGTGTAGTTCAGATTCGGATCGAAGCAGTCGCCGTAGCTCTCCCCGCCTATATCCGTGGCGCTCGCCCGCTCCGTGGTGGCTACCGCACTATCGTAGACGTAGATGTCGTAGTACATGTCATGGTCGCCGGCGACCAGATTCGTGGCGAGAGAGGAATAGGCAATGATCCGCCCGTCCCCGCTGATACACGGCGTCATAGACCCGTCGTCGGCCTCCTCTCCCCAGTTGCTGAAGGTGATCCGGGTGGTCGTCCCCGCCACCCGGTCCCGGACAAAGATGTCAGCGACGTTGTTGGTGTCGCCCGGCCCCAGGTTCGTGGCCTCCGACGCGAACGCTACATACCGCCCGTTATTGCTGATGCTTGGGGAGAAAGAGGCGCCATTGCCGATGGCCCCGGCGGTGTTCATACTTATCAACTCCGTGACTCCCTGCACCCGGTCCCGGACAAAGATGTCAGAAGCGCCGTTGTTGTCGCCGAATGCCAGGTTGCTCGCCTGCGAGGTATACACCACGTATCGGCCCTCCGGGGTCATCTCCGGGTCGTAGCAATCCCCCAGCGCCTCCGCGCCGGAGTTGTTCACGCTGACGCGGCTGACATATGGCGCCGGCACCGGGGCCACGAATATGTTCGTGAACCCATGTCCCGGGGGCCAGGGACCATAGCCCGAGGAGACGAAGGCGACCAAGTCCCCGGCCGCGCTGATCACAGGTTCGCTGTGGTAGCCCTCCGCGGTGACGTACCCGAACTCATCGCCATCATTGCTGATGAGGTAGGAACGCCCAGTCCCCGGTCGCGGACCCAGACGTCGTAGATCTCGATGCCCTCAGGGGTCAGATTATAGCGCGCAAAGGCAATGAAGCGACCGATGGCATCAGAGGAGGGGCTGTAGGTCCACGTCGCAAGGGGGCTGTTCGCGTCGTCGAGGCCGGCCGGGTCAACGTAGTCCGGCAGGAGTATCTCCGAGTCCAGCGTGGCGCCTGCCACAGCCGCCCATAGGCAGACCAGGACTCCCAGCCACAGCCATACATGCCTTCGCGCCATGTTGCGCACCTCCCCGGCAGTCTCTCTTCCCGACCGCCGCCGCTCGCATTCCCTGGCCAGGCCTCACGCGGCCAGCCCCACCAGGCCCGGCCCACATTCCACCACAATTGACGCGGCCCGGGGGCAAGAAGTTCCGCCCCCCGCCCCCTTCTTGCTCCGCCCCATCCCCGGCCCCGCCAGCCGCCAGGCTCCCAGCGGCTGCCCCTGCTGTTGGCTGCCCCCCTGCCTACCTCTTCAACCACCTGTCAAACCACCCAAACGCATCCTCCTGTATCTCCAGGTCCAACTTGTGGGGGTCGGGGTAGCAGTGGCACGAGTAGCGCTCAGACGCCCCCGCCTTTTCGTACACCTCCCCCAGCATCTCGTCCGCCCGGCGCATCTCCGGCAGGCGGAAAGCGGGTCCTGCAGGTTGTTCAGCACCATCGTGGGCTTAGGCGCCCGCAGGCAGCGCGAGGAGGACGTAGACCTCCACCGGCGCGCCAAGGAGATGGTCCGCCAGCAGCTCAAGCAATGGGACTACGAACTGGAGCCCAAACTCCGCCGAGAGGTCGAGCGCATCTACGCGCGCGCAGAGGGAATTGCCTGGCTAGCGCGTCGCGCCCCGCATCAGGCCACAGAAAAAGGGGCCGCCTCCTGCGAGGCGGCCCCCTCTTGCCGGCGTCATGCTATTCGTAGAAAGCCCGGTGCGCGAAAACGCAGGCCTGATCTCTGGTGATCACAAGATCGGGTCGGAACGTGCCGTCGTCGAACCCGCGGACAACGTTCTTGAGCCTGCAATACTCCACGTACTTGTACGCGTACCCGTAGTCCGGATCGGTCGGAAGCATATCCGAGAAGCCGGGACCGCCCACTGGATCGGGCACTCCCGCGTCGCCGCCGCACATGGCGCGCGCTATGAACACGCACATTTCCGCCCGGTCCACCTCCCCGTCGGGGTCGAAAGTGCCATCCTCATAGCCGCGGATGATATCGTGTTCATACACATACTCGATGTAGTCATAGGCCCAGTGATCGTACGGCACATCCGTGAAGTGCCCCGGCGGTGGGTAGAAAGGCACATTCGCATCGCCCCCGCAGAGAATACGGGCGATCACCACCGCCATCGCCGCTCTGGTGGTCGGCTCCAGCGGCCGGAAGACCAGGCCAAGGTCGGGGTCGTCGTAGCCTTGGACTATGTCCCACCAGTAGAAGTCGTCGATCGGGTCGTACGCCCAGTAGAAGGTGGGGACATCGGCGAAGGTGCGGCCATCCCACCGCGTGTAGACATTCGCGCCCGCCGCCTCCGAGATGTTCTCCGCAAGGGTGGTGAAGGTCACATAGTTGCCCAGCCGGTTGATGCGGGGACCCCAGGAGTTGCCGTCAGGGATCACCGGGGCCCCGTTGTCATCGTATGCCCGCAGCAGGGCCCGCGTTGTCCCCGCAACGCGGTTCCGGATGAAGAGCGTGAAGACGCCACCCGAGGACCAGGTCGGGTCCAGATCGAAGGCGTTGGACTCGAACAGCACCAGAGTGCCTGTGTAGTCAAGATTCGGATCGAAGCAGTCGCCGTAGCTCTCCCCGCCCATATCCGTGGCGCTCGCCCGCTCCGTGGTGGCCACCCCGCGGTCGTAGACGTAGATATCATAGTACCAGTCGTGGTCGCCGGCGACCAGATTGCTGGCGAGAGAGGAGTAGGCGATGATCCGCCCGTCCCCGCTGATACACGGCGTCATAGACCCGTCGTCGGCTTGCTCTCCCCAGTTGCTGAAGGTGATCCGGGTGGTCGCCCCCGCCACCCGGTCCCGGACAAAGATGTCAGCGACGTTGTTGGTGTCACCCGGCCCCAGGTTGGTGGCCTCCGACGCGAACACTACATACCGCCCGTCATCGCTGATGCCCGGGGAGAAAGAGGCCCCATTGCCGATGACCCGGGCGGTATTCACACTTATCAGTTCCGTGACTCCCTGCACCCGGTCTCGGACAAAGATGTCAGAAGCTCCGTTGTTGTCGCCAACGACGAGGTTGGTGGCGTCTGAGGTATACACGATGTAACGGCCCTCCGGGGTCATCTCCGGGTCATAGCAGTCCCCGAGAGCCACCGCGCCGGAGTTGTTCACGCTGACGCGGCTGACATACGTTGCCGGCACCGGGGCCACGAATATGTTGGTGAACCCATGTCCCGGGGGCCAGGGACCATAGCCCGAGGAGACGAAGGCGACCAAGTCCCCGGCCGCACTGATCACGGGGTCGGTGTGGTAGCCGTCCGCGGTGATGTACCCGAACTCAACGCCATCATTGCTGATCAGGTAGGAACGCCCAGTCCCCCGGTCGCGTACCCAGACGTCGTAGATGTCGATGCCCTCAGCGGTCAGTTGATAGCGCGCGAAGGCAATGAAGCGACCGATCCAGTCTGGGCAGGGGCTGTAGGTCCGCGTGTCAAGCGGGCTGTTCCCGTCGTCCAGCCCCGCCACATCAACCGCAACTGGCAAGAGGATGTCGTCGGTCAGCGTGGCGCCCGCGATCGCCGCCCCCAGGCAGACCAGGACTCCCAGCCACAGCCATACATGCCATCGCGCCATCTTGCGAACCTCCCCGGCAGTCTCTCTTCCCGACCGCCCCCGCTCGCGTTCCCCGGCCAGGCCAACACGGCCAGCCCCATCTGCCCCACCGGGCCTGGCCCACATTCTACCATAATTGACGCGGCCCGGGGGCAGGAAGTTCCGGCCCCCGCCCCCTTCTTGCTCCGCCCCATCTCCGGCCCCGCCAGCCACTGGCTGCCCCTGCCGTTGGCTGCCCCCCTACCTACCCCTTTAACCACCTGTCAAACCACCCAAACGCATCCTCCTGCATCTTCAAGTCCAACTTGTGGGGGCCGGGGTAGAAGTGGCACGAGTAGCGTTCAGCCGCCCCCGCCTTCTCGTACACCTCCCGCAGCATCTCGTCCGCCCGGCGCATCTCCGGCAGGCTGAACAGCGGGTCCTGCAGGTTGTTCAGCACCATGGTGGGCTTGGGCGCCCGCAGCCCCATGATCTCCGGGTAGTCCAGAAACTTGGCGAGATGCGGAGTCCACATCATCCAGGTGTGGGTCCACGCCTTCCACAGGCTGCAATCCCGCCATGTGGTCATCATCCCCGCGCAGATGCCCACCCCGATCCGCTCATCCAGACCGGCGAGATACACGCTCCTCACCCCGCCCCCTGACAGCCCGCAGCAGCCGACGCGCGTAGCGTCCACCTCCGGCCGCGCGCACAGCACATCCAGCGCCCTCATATCCTCCGCCACATACATCCCCGGCCAGGTCAGGCCCGCGCTGCACAGGCTCTTCGCCCAGATACCCTCGTGCTTTCCCGCCCAGGTGTTGTAGGCAATGATGTCCGCCCGCTCCTCCGCCTCCGTCACATCGCAGGCGTCCTCCCAGCGAATGCTCTCCGGCACGTCGCTCACCAGCACCCGCCGCGAGCCGAACGGCCACGTGTCGTGACACAACACCGCGTAGCCCCGCTTCGCCACCTCGTTCGCCCACGCCTTGCCCCCGTAGTCCTCATCCCGATGCCGCCGCAATATGGGGTGGACTGGGTTGCCGGCATCCGCGATCTTCCGCCACCCGAAGTACTTCAGCCCCCCGTGGTCGTGCAGCGCCAGAATCCCCGGCAGCGGCCCCTTCGCCCCCGCCGGCTTCAGGAACACAGCCTCGCTGGGTGGCCCATAGGGGAGTTGCCAGCGCAGCCGATCTGCCTCCACTCCGTCCACCGTGGCGCGGCTTACCACCTCCGCTCTGGGCACGCCGCCGCAGTCCGACAGGCACACCAGCTCCAGCGCCTTCGTCCGCGCCTGCTCTCGCCACTGCTCCAGGTCCTGGAACTCCGGCCTGCGATAGGAGAGCAGCGGCGGATCGTTCCCGGCGATCACCTGATCCAGAAACTCGCCGTACCCGCCCACCATGTTCAGCTCCATATGCACCTCCACGATCAGCGAGTTCTGCGCCCGCTTGCGCTCTCCTGGTCTTGCGCGGCAGGACTGGCCCCCTCCCTGCGGAACAGAACCGCCCACGGAAAGGCTCTCTGCCCTATGATCGGACTCCTCCAAGCCGCCGCCCTCGGCATCATCCAGGGGCTCACCGAGTTCCTGCCCGTCAGCAGCTCGGGGCACCTCATCCTGGTTCGCCGGCTCTTCGGCTGGCAGATGCTCGCCGACACCCACCTGAACAAGGTGTTCGACGTCGCCCTCCACGCCGGCACCTTCTTCGCGCTGGTGGTCTACTTCAGAGCTGAGATCGTATGGCTGCTCCGCGGCCTGCTCATCACCTCGCGGCAGAACTTGCGGAGTCAGCCGAACTGCCGCCTCGCCTGGCTGATCGCCATCGGCACCATCCCGGGCGCGGTCGCGGGGGTGCTCTTCGAGCACACCATCGAGGACCTGCTCGGCACGCCCATGCTGGTGGCCGCGCAGCTCATCGTGTTTGCCTTCGTGCTCTACGCCGCCGACCGGTGGAGCCGGAGGACCCGCGCCATCAACCAGGCCGGTTGGTGGGACGGCATCCTCATCGGGATCGCCCAGGCCCTCGCCCTCGCACCCGGGGTCTCCCGGTCCGGCATCACCATCACCACCGGCCTCGCCCTGGGGATGAAGCGGGAAGCCGCCGCCCGCTTCTCCTTCTTGCTCTCCATCCCCATCGTCGGCGGCACCGCCGCCTACAGCCTCCTCCGCCTCCTCAAGGACCACGTCACCATGCCGCCCGGCAGCACGGGCATGTTCCTCGTGGGCATGCTCGCCGCCGCCGTCTCCGGCTACCTCTGCATCAAGTACTTCCTCGGCTACCTCCAGCGGGGATCGCTGACCCCGTTCGTGATCTACCGGATATGCTTCGGGGCGGTGCTGATCGGGTACTTCGGGCTGGGCCGCTAGGTCTCGTCCGCGCACAACCTGTCACTTGCGGCGATCTCGTATCCCAGCGCGAGGAGAACCGGAGAGAGACTCTTGACAGGCTATCAAAAGTGGGATATGATAGCTGATGATAGGTAATAATAACCTTGCCAATGCTGCCCTCCAAACGGAAGGAGATACCCTTCTGTTGGCAGTAAAGGAAGCGGAGTCGGCCGCTGTCGGGCGAGAAGGGCCGGCCACTTCATTCACTCTGCGCATGGGGGTCACCATTCCTATGTCAACCAGTACACGCGCTCTGGCCTTGGTGTTGCTGCTCTCCGCGGTCTGCTGAACGCTCATCACTGTCCCAGTCTGCGCGGAGATCATCTCACCTGACATCACCCTCCGCCGGCTGACCACGGATGGCAGGTCGTCCAGTCCCCTGGACTTGGGCTGGTCTCCTGGGGGCGGGTACTTCGCGCACTACCGATGGGAGGCCGGCGGCATCCGACTGGTTGTCCGCACCGAGGACGGCAAGGCGGAGTTCCCGGTCACTCGGGTTGGCTGGCTCTACGGCGCCGCTTGGTCTCCGGACGGCAAGTACCTCGCCTATATGCATGCCGAGAACGACAGCCCGGACAGTGACTGCCGGGTCTACGTCTGGTCATCAGCGACCAAGGAGTCTGTGGAAGTCGCCCGCGGGTACAAGGGCCACCAGTTCGGCTACGGCACCGGCTACGGGATCCCGCTCTGGGCGCCGGACAGCAAGCGCTTCGTCTGCAAGGTCCGGCGCGTGCTGGATCCCGAGGCCTACCGCCTCGCCCCCACCGTGTTCTCGGTAGACGCCAGCACCCCGATCCAGCTCCTCCCCAACCACTGGGACAGCGGGGGGTGGCTTCCTGGCACTTGGTCCCCCGACTCCCAGTGGATCACCACCCGATCGGAGACCTCCGAGAGCGCGCCATGGAGCGTCTGGGTCTGCCGCGCCGACGGGTCCGAGACGAAGGAACTTGTTCGCGCCCAGAGCGATGTCTCTCTCAGCGAGCCAGTGTGGAGCCCGGATGGCAAGTGGATCGCCTACCCCTCCAGTCAAGATCGCTCCAACGATCAGCGCGGCATGAGGGACATCTGGCTCATCACACCCGAAGGGTCCGAGGCCCATGCCATCACCAAGGGCCAGCGCGACAACACCGAAGACCAGATGACCTTCGATCTCCTTCACTGGTCTCCGGATTCACGCTATGTCTCCGCGGTAGGCTACCGGCTGGATGCTCTCGAGGTCTCTCATCATGGCATCTACCTCGTCAACGCCGAGACCAAGAACAT
>Ga0315279_10005259_pt1 | contig 16879 bp, 11 predicted proteins | sample YL17G06_20_MG_FD_203694 | JGI IMG/M metagenome (GOLD analysis project Ga0315279, IMG submission 203694) | Sediment microbial communities from Yellowstone Lake, YNP, Wyoming, USA - YL17G06_20 | ecosystem: Environmental > Aquatic > Freshwater > Lake > Sediment | place: USA: Wyoming | collected...
GACTCCCTCGAACACGTCCTTGCCGACTACCACGCCACCATGACCCAGCTCGGCGCCAACGTCTGGCAGCACACTTCACCTATCAAGAAGGAATGACTTAGCCCAGATCGGGACTGACCCACGGCGGTACTCCCAGTTGCGGCGTGCCCCCTATCCGTCCCCGCTGACTGGGGCGTCCAGGTGAGTGTCGCTGACTCGAGCCTGAGTCGCCCAGCCGAGCCCACGGCTCGCTAGCCGCCCCCTGTGAGCTACCCACGGTGTCCTTGTATGTGCGCCCAGGAGGTAGCCGGCTCACGCACCGGGCACCGCGCGCCGCCGACGCTCACGAGATACCAACCGACCTTCTGCGGAACTTGACGTGTACAACTCCCCACAGCGCGAATGTCAGCGGCGGGGTAGCGGGTTCCGGATGGGTGAGAGTCGGCTCCCCCCGCAACGGGAGTGTTGCGCGACGGCTTTGCGCGAGGGGCTCTGACGCCTGTCACGCCGCCTCTCAGCCCCGCCTCACGTCAGCAGGGCCACTTCCCCCGGCCACGGAAGGGCGTATTCGAGGCGCAACCGAGAGCCGCTCCGGCCCGGCAGCCAGACTCAGGCAGCGCAAAGGGGTGCGCGTGAGATGATGCACGTCATACCGGCATCGGTCGGTTCTTCATTGCCAGTAGCGGCTGTCGGCCCGTCGCGGCCCAGTCCGGGCCACGAGCGGCTGAACCCGGTGGATGGCGCGGTGATGGTGTGGGTCCCGGGCACGGCAGAGGCGTGCCCCAACGGCAGGTTCCGGATGGGCAGCACACAGGACGAGATAGACCGTGTGTGGGAGGCAACCGGGTGGGCGGACTGGCGAGACCGAACCACGGTGGAGCAGCCGGCGCACGAGGTCGAGCTGGACGGTTTCTGGCTCTACAAACACGAGGTCACCGTCGGTCAGTACGCGCGGTTCCTGGCGGCCACGGGATACGTGCGGCCCGCGGCCGAGCTCTGGGTCGCGCTCAAAGACCGTGTTGACCTACCGATGCTCTTCGTGGCGTGGGACGATGCGGCGGCCTACTGCCGGTGGGCCGAGGCGGTGCTGCCGACGGAGGCCCAGTGGGAGTACGCCTCCCGCGGGCCCGAGGAGCGCCTGTTCCCGTGGGGCAATGACTGGGATCGGACGCTCAGTAACTGCGCCGACTACCACGCGGGGCAGGACCTTAGCGACGCGGCCGCCGTGAAGGCCTGGTGGGACACGGTGCCGCAGACGGCCGAGGCGTGGGTCGAGCATCTGCGCCCGGTGGGGTCGTTTGCCGAGGGGGTAAGTTGGTGTGGCACGCTCGACATGGCTGGCAACGTGTGGGAATGGTGCGGCGACTGGTTCGACGGGGCGTTCTACGGCCGCTCGGAGGCACGCGACAGGAACCCCGAGTGCCGGACCAGACAGTCGCACGACCGCGTGTTGCGCGGGGGCAGCTGGATGTTCGATGCCACCCGCTGCCGGGGCGCCAACCGAAACTGGTACAACCCGGATGAGCGCCTGGACTTCGGGATCCGCCCGGCGGTGTCTCGCCCAGGTCCGTGAGATGCACCCCATCGCCCGGACAGTGCTCTGTCACCCAACGGGACAGGCACGTTGAGTGGCCCGGCGCGCCGAGCCAAGGCGGAGGCAGACGACGTGGGGAAGGCCATCGTCGGCGGCGGGAGTCCTTGTTGTCATCGACCAGACGGGCACGCCGGGCAGCGCAGCGAGCACCGGCAGGCATCGGTCCCGGCACGGCTGAACGTACGCTGCGCAATGCGCACTCCCGAGAGCGAGGAGCCGCCAGCTAGATAGGAGACGTTTGATCGCACCGACACTAACGGGGATGGTGTCGGTACCCACCCGCCGACCGAGGAATCCATCGGCTGGGCGCGAAGGGCACCCCACATAGGCGGGCCGGACAGGAAGGGCTCTTCGATGCGCGCGCTCGTCTGCATGACCGTGCTGTGTGTAGCCGCGCTGGTCATCGCATCGGGCTTGGGCTGCACCAACCTGTTTCCCTGGGGCTCGAACGACATCCCCCTCGTGGCGTCAGTGTCTGAGCTCCGGCTGGGGCCCGGGACGGATGTCGGCACATTCGAGATCACTGAGTCGAGGGCCGATCTGTCCCGTCGAGCGTCGCTCCTCGTGACCAACTGCCTCGACTGCCCCCCGGGGGCGATTGGACCGGTCGAGCCCGCGGAGTTCACGACGCACGGTCTGACCCCGCAGACGATGACGGTCCACGTAAGCCGTGCCGGGCTGAGCGAAGGCACCTACACCGGCTATGTGCAGGTGTACGCCGCGAACGGCGCGGCGATCGTCGCGGTCGTGGTGGTTGTCGGCCCGCAGTAGGCGGCGACGCCCGCTTGGCGACCGAGGCGAGGGCTCTACGCGTGGGGCGAAGTGTCTCCGATGGACCTACTGAAGGAACGCCCCCACGCCTGACGAACACGCACGCCGTTGCCGCAGCCGTCGTTAGGGAGGTGCCATCATGGAGTGCCCTCATTGCTCGTACATCCTCGGGCCTTTCGACACCGTCTGCCCCCGGTGCGGGAAGGCGCCCGGAGACGCCGCAGGCCCCAGTCCCGCTCCGGGGGCCGCTGCGGGCCGGCCCGCCTACGAAGCCGACCTCGCCAAGCAGGTGATGGACCGCGCCAAGGTCGGTGAAGCCCAGGCGCGGCGGGCTCTGGAGCAATGCGACTGGGCGGTCGAGCCGGCTGTCAGCTCGATCAGGGGCGGACGCTCACGCAGGAAGGCCCTGCTGGTAGCCATTCCGCTCGTGTTAGCCCTGGCCGTGGGCGCGTTCGCGACCATCCGACACGTGTCAGCGGACCGCGATGCAGCCCACTACATCCCGAAGACTCAGCCGGAAGGGTGGCGGAAGATCGGGCACTGGACCGCGGCCGGGGGCGGCCCCGCTATGGGGATGCCGACGAAGAAGCTCGGCACTTTCACCGTTACCCGCACATGGAAGCTGGTGTGCGGCACCAGCCCGGGACCGGAGGACCGCGTCCTCACTCCGATGATGACCGTCTTCGGGGTCTGCGAGGCTGGCAAGGTCGTCGAGGACATCGAGGAGACGGGGCACTTCGTCGAGGTTCAGGTCGGGGGACAGGGAGAGCGAACGTTCGAGGGGGAAACCGGTACGTTCGATCTGCTCGTGCGGGCCGGGACACGCTGCGAAGCCGAAGTGTGGGAGCGTACTCAGTAGGGCCGGTGGGTGCGACCCGCGGCCCGACGCTCTGTGTGGAACGGAGTATCAGTGCAGGTGCGCCAGTATTGTGGCCCGATTGCTCCAAGTGCGCTCTGGGGGCATAGGGTTGCCAGGCGGGAGCTCTTTGGCGTCAGTCACGTAGAAGGTCATGGGCCACTCGCCCACATAGGTCCAGAAGAGCAGTGTGTCCTCGCCCGACTCCTGCACACCGGCGCGATGCATGGGGAAGTAACACAGGCCGCCGGGCATGCGGGGTGGGGCCACCTCAGTGAAGCCGATGGCGGTCCCGGATCCCCTGTCGGGGTACTCCACTGCGAGCGTCAGCTTGCCACGCGGTGGCCTGCCCTTCCACCACAGATGGAGTTCGCCCCGTTCCTCATATGTGGTGCTGCCCCGCCCTCGCGCATCGGCCCCGGGCAGGGGGAAGCGGACGCCCTCGATGTAGTACCGAGTTCCGCTCGCGAATGCCGCCCGGGCCTCGGCGGGTGCCCCAAGGGGCAGCCAGGGCCGGAAGCAGGCGAGCCCACCGAGCACCCCGACCACGAGGAGGCAGACCCCGGCCGCCCATACCCAGAGCCGCCGTTTTGCGCGGAGCGGGCTCGGGCCCGAGGGGGCGGGCGACTGTGGGCCGTCGAGGGAGCAGCCGCACCACTCGCACGTAACAGGGTCCTTGCTAGACTGCCCACAGCCGGGACATGTTGTCGGCAGACCGGGGGCCGCCCCGGCCGGCGATCCCGCCGCAGGGCCCATTCCTCTCGTCCCTCCGCGCCCGGTTGCCGCGCCGCGCGTCGCCCGGGCAAGCACCCGGCCGCCCGAGACCCCGACGGCGGGTTGGTTCGCCGCCCCGACGCGGAGGACCTGTGTCACCATCGCGCACACGCGGGCGGCAGGCACCGCGCGGATGGTGCGTCACGCTCGCGGCCAGGCAATGCCGGATAGGAGGCAAGCCGTGGGAACCACCAAGTGCATCAAGTGCGGCGACAGGATCGAGCGAACAGACGTGGTCTGCCCGTGGTGCGGGACCGACAACCGCCTCGGGTTCGCCGACCCCCTCGTAGGGGCCCTCCATCACAGGCAGCCCGGGGAGAAGGTGCGGCAGTCCCAACGAGCCGGACGCGCCATCTCATGGACGTTCCGGATCGTCCTGGGAACGCTGGCGCTCGTGGTCGCAGTCCCGGGCGCCTTCGTCGTGAAGCGCGTGTTCTTCCCCAAGGGCTTCGAGGTGGTCGAGGTCAAGCGCGTCGACGCGTTTGGCGTGACTGATCGGCTGAAGTGGCTGGACAGCGGTTCTCCCGACTCATCGCGGGCGAGCTTCGACAAGGATGGGACGCTCGATCTGCTCGCGGTCGGGCGTGAGAGGTCGGACGGGGACTTCCTGCTTCTTCGCGCCAAGATCGCGCACAAGCTGCTGGTGAAGCGGGGCTCAGCGCGGAGTTGGGGGGTGTCGCTCGACCCGTCCGACGTGGAACTCACCGGCGCCGGAGTCACGACCAGGCCGCTGTTCGTCGTGGCGTGGCGAAACGGATCGGTTCAGGTTGACGAGCTCGGGGTCGATGTCGCCGACCCGCCGCTTCCCGAGTTCACCGGCAGCGGTCACTACATCGAGCACCTCACTACCGCCCAGCACAGCACGGACCCGGAAGGGACGCCTTGGGCCTCGGCCCAGGGCATCGAAGTCGACCTTACACCCACGGACAGTGGGGCGTTGCTGAGGTCGAGCTCGGGAACGTTCGCGTTCGCCACCGACCATGTTGAGCAGGACCGGGCTCCCGTGATCGACACCCGGCGGTGGGAGCTCGCTATGGTCTTCCCGCTGCCTCCATTGGGCTCTGAAGGCATCGACCTGGCGATCCTAGGGCGCCGCGTAGCGCACTGGGGCGAGGCCGAGCTATGATTGGGGGAGGGGAGCCGACGCCAGTCGGTCGTCGCGACGCGCGGGACGGAAACGCAACCCGCAGCGACGCGATGGGCGTGCCCGCAGAGCGGCGTGTCCTGACGATGTCCGGGCCTATGACCTCACCCACGACGCGCGCTCTGGGAGCCGGCAGCTACGGATGCTGACGGCAGGGGACGAGTACACACGGGGGCGGGTGTGGGTCGAGGCGCTGAGATGCTTGCCGTCAAGTGGCGTGATCGAAGGTAGCCACGCGGCCCACAGCACTTCACACTCACTTCGCCGCTGTTCGAATGAGGTGCTCTGCGGCCGGTCAAGGCTACTCCCGGCGTCACGGCGAAGCTCGCCGACGCACTCCGCGGACGCTGACGTCCGCGGTCGGCTGCCGGCTCGAGATGGACGGACTCCGATGGCTCTACGTCGGCTCACTCGCGTTCTACACCCCGCGATATTCGCGTTGCTCGTGCTGGCATGTACCTCAGCGGGCGCGGAGGATGACCCACGCCTTGCCTATGCGCGTGAGCTACTCGCGCGCGCGGGCCAGGAGGCGCACGCGACCGTCAGTGTCGATCCGTCCATCACGTGTTCCGAGGGCTACCGTGTCCACCCCGAGTCAGGCGGAGTGCGCATCTCGGGTGGCGGACCGGCGGGGGTGCTCTACGGCGTGCAGGAGTGGCTTCGCTCAGGCTCCCGGCGGGCACGGCTCGCGGGGCGTCCGGACTTCGAGCTTCGCGGCACCGCCCTCTTCCTGATGAAGGACGCGAGCTACGACTATGAGCTCACGCCTGGGGAGTTCCCGTGGTTCTACGACAGGGAGCTGCTCACGCAGTTCCTCGACTATCTCTTCGAGAACCGCTTCAACGCCATCTTCCTGTGGAGTGGGCACCTCTTCCCGAGCATTGTCGAACTGCCGGAATACCCCGACGCGACCAGCCTCAGCCGCGATCGGCTCCTGCGCAACCAGGAACAGTTCGCGTGGCTCACGCGCGAGTGCGCCCGTCGGAACATCAGCGTCCTCGTGCACTTCTACCAGATCCACATCCCGAAGGCTCTCGCCAGGTCACGTGGGATCGCGGTCCAGTACAACCGGCCCAACGAGTTCGTGGCGCGGTTCGTACGCTACAGCTTGGCCCGCTTCCTCGCCGCCTTCCCCGCGGTAGGTCTCTACGTGTGCCCCGGGGAGGCGCTCGCGACGCAGTACCAGCCGGAGTGGATCCGGGATGTGATCTTCGCGGCGGCGAAGGAGAGCGGCAAGGACCCGATGATCGTCGTGCGCGACTGGACGCTCGACGCCGAACGGTTCCGCCAGGTCTGCGTCGGCGAGTACGACAACCTGTACACGGAGCTCAAGCACAACGTGGAGATGATCGTGAGCCCCGTGCCCGACCCGCGGCACGCGTACTGGCGGGGCGTCGGTCTGAAGCACATCGTGAACTTGCACGAGGCCGCCGATGTGAAGCCCTTCCGCTGGGGCAGCCCGACATTCGTGCACGAGATGGTCTCCGAGTGGCGGAAGGCGGGCATCGACGGCGCCGAGGTCTACGGCATGGTGAGCTGGCGCTGGCCCTTCGCGCTCGACAGGCTCGAGCCGACCGAGTCGGGCTTCTGGCCGCCGGGCCCCAAGCTCCTCACCTTCGAGCGCGACGCCATCTGGCTCGCGGCCGTGGGTCGCTATCTTTGGCGGGTCGATCGGGACGCGGCGGGCGAGGCGCGCTACTGGACCGACTACCTCGCGGCGCGGTTCGGCACCCAGCGCGCTGCTGATCTCCTCCGCCGATGGTATGACACGACCGGCCCGATCCTCCCCGGACTCCAGAACCTGACGCACGTCAGGAACATGAACTTCTTCCCCACGGCAATCGGCGCCGAGCAGGCGGTCGATGCCATCCTCGCCGCGGATGGGCAGGACTACCACGTGCAGCCGTGCGACAGGTGGTTCCTGGCGCGGTACCGAGAGCGCTACCGGCAACCGGATCTCGCCAACCGAGTGCCGCTTTCGGTGTCCCAGTATGTGACGCGCCTGACGGCGGGAGAGTGTGTCACCGACGCCATGACGCCCGATCGCGTGGCCTGTCTGATGTCCGAGCTGGCCAGCGAGTCACTGAACCTAGCGCGCGCGGCTCAGCAGAGCGCCACGCGAAACCATGCCGAGGCCGAGCGCTTTGTGACGGACTCCGAAGCGCTCGTCGCCATCACCGCGGCCTGGCGCGGCAAGGTCGATGCTGCGTTCCACCGGGGAATCGCGGAGCGCACGGGGTCGCTTGCGGAGTACCGCGCCACGGTCCGGTGCGCGCACGAGGCGGCGGCTGCGTACGAACGGCTGGTCAGCTTGACCGATCGCACCTATGTCAACCCGACAGATATGCTGCTATCGCTCAACTGGCACGAGGGGCTCGAACGCTTCCGGGCCGACCTCGACCTGCAGCGGGAAGTCCTCCGGCGCGCGGTGGCCCTGGACGCCCGCGGGGTGTACTGGCTCGAGACGGAGTTCATGGACGGCCCGTGGGTGTTCAGGAGCAACTACCGGGGCTACTCGGGCACCGGCTTCCGCGTGAGCCTCGGCCCCGAGCAGCGGGGAACCGTCATAGAGCGGACGGTCACGCTCCGCGAGGCCGGTCGGTATGCGGTGTGGGCGCGCGGCCTCCTCGCCGGGGAGCAGGACCGCGCATTCCAGGTCGAGGTCGCGGGCACGGTCTTCCCCCGGAGTCACGGTGAGCCAGGCCCGCCGGAAGGGCGGTTCACCTGGGTGAAGGTCGGCGCGCTCGACCTTCGCGCCGGCCCTACACGCATCGCCGTTCACGATGCTGGCAGCGGCTACGAGTGCCCCGACGTGATCGCTCTCAGCGCGGACCCAACCTGGGCGCCGGAGTAGCACACGGTCCAGGGGACGCCGTCCTCATCTCCGCCAGATGCAGCGGTAGTTGAACCGCCGGTTCGGCGCGCTGTCACCGTTGATGCAGAGCGAGATCGGGTCCGCGAGATCGGCTGGGTTGTCACACCAGTGGAAATCGAAGGTGAACGCGTCGCCCGTCAGGCCAAGCAACATTCGCGGCACGGCCAGCTCGAGTGCCCGTCCCGTGTAGCGGTACCTGAGGCGAGCCACCTCGACCCACGAATCGGCTGATGCGTTTGGAGCGTAGCGCATGAGCGTCGTGGTCCCGTCGTCCACGACCCTCTTGTTGATGAGGTAGTCATAGCCGTACCAGCCGGTGTCATGGTTGTTGTCGGCATCTATGAGCAGCAGCATCCAGTTGCTGTCCGTGTGCGGCGTCATCGGCTCGTTGGTCTCGACGTAGAGGTACACCATGTCGCGGCCGACAGCGACCTTGCTGGTGATGATGTCGTTGCGGCCCGAGTCGTTGGTGTAACGCAGGCCGCCGTACCCTCCGTAGTCCCGGTGAAACGTATCGCCGACAGTGTCGCGGTATTCGACCTTCACCGCGTCCCAGTCTGAGAAGCCGCCGTCTATCCTGATCTGTGAGAGACCGCGGACTTCAGGGATGGGCCTAACGCCCTTGTACCGTCGAAGGTTCTCCGCCATCTGCATGTAGTAGTTGTCGGTGTAGCCGCCCTTCATCGGCTGGATGGCCCGGTTGAACTCCGCGTTGTACTGGTCCACGAAGAAGTAGGTGCCAGCGCGGCGCATGAACGGGACGGTCTGCCCCGCGGCCGGCTGGTACTTGCCGGCGGTCCACTCATTCCAGTCGTTGATGTAGAGGAACTGCGGAGTGCCCTCGATCGCTTCGTCCCACCTCTGCTGGAAGTAGATGCCATAGCCCTCGGGATGCTCGACCGTCTTCCCGAGCCACGGTACGTAGGTGGGCACCGGCAGATCGCGCTCGTCCAGTTCCGGCTCGCCTCGTTCGCGCGTCCAGGACTTGCCGGTCAGGCTTGACGGATGCTGGGCCGGCGTGACGGCTGCCTCTTCTCTCTTCCCTTCGTGGGTCGACACCAGGTCGCGCGGGTCCATCGCCTTGACCCTGTCATCGGCCATGTCGTAGCCGAAGCTCCAGTTGTCTTCGGTCCCGATGTAGCGGCGCCCGGCCCATTCGTAGTACCCCCACCACATGGTGCGTAGGGTGAAGAAGCTCTTCACCTCTTTGGAGTAGTCCTTGTAGAACTCGTCGGCGTAGCCGGGGTCACCGTAGTGCGGGCTCGCCGGGTCGGCCTTGGCCGCTGCGTCGTAGTGTGGGTTCGGGTTCTGCACACCCGGGCCGTTCGCGTCGGAGCTGGGAGCGCCGTTGTAGAGTAGCAGCGGCTTGCCGTCCCACATGAACCATAGGTCTTCGTACTTGCCCGTCTTGTAGATTTTGTCGTACAGGTCCTGCACCACCGTGATGACCGGGCCGTTGAACGCCCAGAAGCAGAACTGTGGCACCTTGTTGCCCTCTGCCTTCATCTTCTGCATCACGGGGAAGATGACGTCCCACTCGTCCCAGTACCGGACGGCATTGGTGACGTCCATCACGAGGACATCCACTCCGGCGTCGGCCAGCATGGACATGTCCTTGCGGATGACGTACTCGTCCTTGCTCAGGAAGTAGCCCGCCTCCGGCTCGCCCCAGTGGTACGAGCCTTCCGTCCAGAGCGGATTCCCGGCATCGAGCCGCGCGCCAGGATCACCGGCCAGCACCTTGGTAACATCCGCGGTGTAGGGACTTCTCAACGTACCCAGAGAGTCGCTGTGCCACGCGATGTAGAAGATGCCAACGACGCGGCGCTGGTCCTCCTTGACCGGTCCCACGATCGAGTAGTCGGGCATGGTTCTGCCAAGCGCATCGGTCGCCACCCACGTGTCGGGGTAGGTGTCGCGGTAGGCGGGTCCGTCGGAGCGCGCGCCGTTGGACGCGCAGGCAAGTCCGAGCAAGAGGGCAGAGACGGCTCTCGTCATGGACGGCTCCAATCACACACCCCGGTACTCGCAGGCAGTCGGGCAGCACTCGTTGGGGCCCCTCGGGTGACGGGCCACCGCGGTCGGCAGTCGGAACTCCCGCCCGGCGCCGGCTGCTTCTCCCGTCCGACGTGCCGTTCCTGTGCGGCGATCGCCGTCGGCAGCGGGCCGATGACGCTAACAAGCCACGGGAGTCCCGGTCCGACCGCGTGGCCAAGGGGCCGTCCCCAGGGGAATGCCGCGCGAGCGACGAACCTGTAGCGCCTTGCGAGGGCGGTGCCGGAGGCGTGCTCCGCGGGCGTCCGGCTCGGCTCGGAGGTGAAAGACACGGTACTGAGTCCACTCTGCGCCTTCATCGTGCTCGCCACGCCCGGCGCCAGAGCCGATGTGCTCGTGGCGATGCACACGCCAGGACGGATCGAGCGGTACGAGGCTGCCACGGGCCGCTGGGTTGGCACATTCGCGGATGGCATCGCTTCGCCGAACTGCCTGCTCTGGGGCCGGGACGGGAGCTTGCTGGTTAGCACGGGCGGCGTGGGAGGGGCGGGGTCCGTGCGCCGCTACGACCGACGCACGGGCGCGTACCTCGGCGAGCTCATCGCAGTCCCGAACGGGCAGCCCGGCCACCTCGCTCGTGCGACCGGCTTGGCCTGGTACGGCGGCGACCTGCTGGTGGCGAGCTGCGATGACGGCCGCGTGTACCGGTACGACGGGCTCACCGGAGCGTTCCTCGGCGAGGCAGCCGAGGCGACCGCGGGCGGGATCACCGAGATAGCCGTTCGTGGCGACGATCTGCTCGTGACCGACTTCCGCACACAGTCCATACGCTGCTTCCACCTCACGGTCGGGGGAGAGACAGCGCCACTCGTAACCCAGCCCGGCTTTTCGCCTTGGAGCCTGGAGCTGGACTCGGCGGGCAGGCTGTTCTGGGGCGGAAGCGACGGGACAGTCCGGCGCCTCGCGGGCGGAACCGATGCGGCATGGGCCGGCAGGGAACGGAGCCTTGGCAAGCCCATTCACCTGGCGCTGGGTCCCGACGGCCTGCTCTACGGCTCCGCTCTGGATGCGAACCGTGTGACGGTCTGGGACCCCGCCGACGACTCCGCGCGGCCACGCCTGGTGATCGGAGGACCTGAGATGCAGACCCCCATGGGGATAGTGTTCACGACAGAGCCGGTCGTTCCGAAGCCCGTCGTGCAGCTCGCGAGGGTCCAGGCTCGACCTCACGATCCGCCCGTTTCGTGGCGGCTGGAGGCGCGCACCCACGAGGCCAAGCTGACCAGTCTCGGCTGGGACACCGAGGGCGGTTCCCGTTCGGCTCTGAACCTCCTCCGTAGCGCGATCACCCTCGACGTGCTTCGCGAGGGGCACTGCCTGGCTCCTGACGTGCAGTTCTCGATGGCGGACCCCGACACGCTCACGTATAGACTCGACCTTGGCCACGGAGCCGCGCTTAGGTGGTCAGTAAGCCTTCGCGATCCGGGGCTCGTAGTTGGCCTACGCGGCGACGGACGTGCCCGGAGCCCGGCCGACGGAGTGGTCCTTCGTCTTCCGCTCTCCCCACCTGTCGCAGCCACGTGCGTCGTCGCGGATGACTGGACCGAGGACGGTCGCGCCCGCCTGCCCTTCCTACTCCATGCGCCGGACATCGGAACGCTTCGGGTGAGCTGCCCGCAGCTTCCCGACTTGGCGGCCCGCTGGGAGGGCTCACGCTCCGAGCAGACGGCGACCCTCCTGTTCGACTTGCCGACGCCCAAAAGGGCCTCTGGCTTCGAGCTGTTGCTCGAGCCGGTGGCGTTGCCGCCGCCCGATGGCTTGGAGGACCTCTCGCGCTGGGAGTCGGCGCGACGGGGATGGCTGAACCTCCTACAACTCAGCACGGAGCGCTCCGCCGACGGCCCTGGCAGGGACACGCCGCCGGGCGTGTGGGCTAACAACATCATCAGCGACCCTGTCTGCAACACGCTGTACTTCCTTGCGGACCACGTGCTCCTGATGCCGGAGCTCGCGGAAGGCGTCTCGGCGCCCGCCATTCTGCGGCGCGCGGTGGAGTTCTGGATGGCCAGGCCGGCCGATGAGTCCGGCCGCCTGCCCTACACCGTGGCGGACGCCGGCAGTCGCATGGCCGACGCCAACCCTGCGGTCCTCATCGGCGCCTGGGCATACGTCGAGGCTACAGGGGACGATGCTTGGCTGGCGGGTCGCATCGACGTCCTCGAGGCGGTCGGTCGCTACACCGAGAGGCGTGACGTCGACGGCGACGGGTTGGTCGAGTCTGAGCAGAGCGGCAACCGCGGCACGCACGCGTTCGGCGACACGGCATGGGACACGATCTCGAGCGGACACAAGAATGCCTACGTGAACGCGCTCGCATACCGCGCCTGGCGAGGCTTGGCGGACCTCGAAGGGCGCCTGGACCGCACGGACCGGGCTGCACACTACGCGCGCTTGGCGGACCGGCTGCAGGCGGCCTATGTGCCCACCTTCTATAGCCCGGCGCTCGGCTTTCTCGGCTGGTGGCGAAGCGAGGATGGACAGCTCCACGAGCTGGTGAGCGACGTGCCGACGAGCATGGCGGTGAACTGCGGCGTCATGTCCCCCGAACGCGGCCGCGCGATGCTGCTCCGGTATCTGGCGGCCCTCGACTCGTCCGGCTTCGATCGGTTTGACCTCGGTGTCCCGACGGCTCTCAAGCCTGTCCATCGCGATGACCAGTTCAGCACCTGGGGCGGACAGGTTGAGGACGGCTCGGACACGTTCGGCAAGTACCTGAACGGTGGATGCTGCGTCTCCAACACCTCCTACCTACTGCAGGCGCTCTACCGAGTCGGCCTTTCGGAGCGCGCGGACCGGATCCTCGACGCCATGCTGGCCCGTCAGCGGGACGGTGTCTTCGCGAACGGCGGAGGGTTCCAGAACGGGGTCGTCGACCGCTACCCTGACGGGGCGGAGTTCTTCGACTGGGCGGGGAACACGTGTGGGTACGAGGGGCACCTCGTCTATAGCTGGGCGTTCCTGCAAGCCGTGCTTCTGCGCGAGGCGCGCTACCGCGACCGTCTTCTGCCGACGCCGTAAGCAGCGAACGTGGCTCACGCGCCAGCTCAATGGGTGCGGGGTCAGACCGCTCAGGACGAAGGAGGGACGCTTCGGTGCAAGGGGTGCGCGATGTGAACCATCTACTGGCCGGGCATGGGCGGATCGACATCACGCCCCCGCTCGGTACGCACCTCGCCGGCTCGGTGGGCGAACACCGTCCGGCGGAGGGCGTCCTGGACCCGCTATGGGCCCGGGCTCTGGTGCTGGAGGCGGACGGCAAGCGGGCGTGCCTCCTCACACTGGACGTCACGATCGTCACGGCCGAGTACACCCAGCGAATCCGCCAGGCCGCACAACAGCGGTTTGGGCTCCCACCGGACGCGGTCATGGTGCATGCCACGCAGACCCATTCGGCGCCGCCTATCGGCTGGTTCATGCTGGACGCGGACTTCCCCGCCGTCCCCGACGATCTGGAGTGGCTGCGCGGAGGCGAGAAGGCCTACAGCGACTGGGCGGCGGAGCGCGCCATCGAGGCGATCGGCGAGGCCGCGTCATCTCTCGTGCCCGTCTCGCTCGCCTATGCGAGCGGCATCGAGGGACGGTGGGCCCACAACCGTCGAGCCGTCGACCGCAAGGGGCGAGTAGGGATGCCCGGGCCTGGCTGGACCGGTGGCTCACGCGGACCGACATCGATCCGCTACATCGAGGGCCCCATTGACCCCGAACTCGGAGTCATCTGTCTGCAAGACGAGGCACATGGCAGGCGGACGTTCATCGCGAGCTACTCGTGTCATCCCGTACACGTGTTCCCCCGGAAGCTCGTGTCCGCGGACTGGCCCGGCGCTCTCGCGACTCGTCTGGAGGAGCTGGCCGGCGACCCCGGCATGGCGCTTGTCATTAACGGCGCCTGCGGGAACATCAACCCGTGGAACCCTTTTGACCCGGGCTATGAGCCCGATCATACGCGCATGGGCCTGGCCCTTGCCGAGCGCGCTTGGGCCATCGCCGGGGAGCTGCAGCCCCGGAAGGGCGCCAAGGTGGGGCATCACCTTGGGCATGTGGCTCTGGTCCTGCGCGAGCCAAGCGCCGAGGAGCTGGCCTGGGCCCGAGGCGTACTCGACTCGCACCAGCTCCCCACCGACCCGCAAGGACGCGCGACGGTGCTCCATCCCGAGTGGGCCGCGGCCGCGAGCCTCCTGAGCGTGGAGCTCGCCCGCCGGCGCGGCGCGACCCTTGACTACGAGGTGCAGGTGCTGCGGCTCGGCGACGCTGCGATCGTCGGTCTGCCGGGCGAGCCCTTCGTCGAGGGGGGCCTGGCTATCAAGCTCGCCTCACCGGCCGAGGAGACCTACATCGCTCACTGCACAACAGAGTACGTAGGGTATCTGCCGACACGGGACGCCTTCGCTCGAGGCGGCCACGAGGTCGTCACCCGCTACTGGGCCAAGCTCCAGCCTGACTCGCTGGAGCGCGTGGTCGACGCGGCATGCGCCGGGCTGCGCGAGGTGTTCGGGCCGTAGAACCCAGCCGTGTGGTCGGCGCACGTTCATGAGGCCGTGGCCGCGGCCACAGATGAGGAGTCCTCTGAGGCGGTGAAGGAGAACCTGCTCGATCTCTGGGGCACCTACGAGCGGAGCCTGCGCCAAGCGCTGGAGGCCCGCATGACGGACCGCACCGAAGGGCTTAGGAAGCGCATCGAGGAGCGCGCGGCCAAGGAAGGGGACGACATGGCGAAGCTGCTCACCGAGCTGGAGCGGGCCATAGAGGAGCAGCTCGGAGCTCCCGAGCCAGAGGAGTACCGCTTGCAGTTCACAGAGCTTGAGCGAGACGGGTGCGGCAGGAACGGCGCAGTTCTCGAGGCGAGGGTCCGAGCCATACCTTAAGAGACCGAACAAGACACAGAGGAGATCCAGAAGCGCTATGCCAATCCCGAGCCGCGGATGCTCCCAGTGGGGGTGACGTTCCTGGTGCCACAGCGGCTGCAGAAGGGGTAATGCCATGAGGATCAAGCGGCTGGAGTTGGTTAACTCCCGCACGTTCGGGCATCTGGTTCTGGAGGACATCCCTGACGTGGTGGTTCTGGTGTCTCCCAACGGTCTCGGGAAGTCCAGCATCCTCGAAGCGATCATTGGTGCTCACGAGCTTGTTACCCCCTATCACCGAGACGACTACCAGTTCAAGGAGACCTGGAACCAGAAGTACACGCCCTTCTGGCCCAGGCACCTCCCTCCCCCTGTGAGACTAGGCCAAAGCCGTGCGGAGATTGGCTTGGAGGTTGCCCCAACCGATACCGAGCAGCAGTTCCTCTTCGGCGACGTCGCCGAGGGACGGACGGGTCATGCCCACTTCACCATCGAGGACGGCAGGTACGTCACGGAGCAGACCATCGATGGCGACACGCGTGTTCTGTTCCGTTTCCACCCTCCGGAGAGCGGCGTTGGCTTCATCGACTACATCAGGCCCATCCGCTTCTACCGCCATCTCCCGCTGGGTGACTTCTCGAGCACTCTCTCCGATGACGCAACGAAGCAGGTGTTCGCCGAGTTCCATCGCCAATGGCACGAGCAGGACAAGTTCTCCACGTTCAAGAGCTTCGTTGCTGGCCTCCAACTCGACGACTTCTCCCGGCACCAGGAGACCGGCGAGGAGTTCGACTCGCTTCAGGACCTACGCCGCGTGTTCGACCTGTTCTTCGCCCCAAAGCGGTTTCTTGGGTGGCGGCGTCCACGGGACGGAGAGCCGCGGATCGGTGTGGCGACACCATTCGGCCAACACGATGTGGACTACCTCAGCGATGGCGAGAAGGAGATCCTCCACATCATCGGTCATCTCTTTCGGTTCCGCGCTCTGCAGAACGTCGTCCTCTGGGACACCCCCGAGCTACACCTGAACGCAGCCCTAGAATCGCGGTTGCTTCCGGCTCTCAAAGAGGTCGCGCCGCTGAATCAGTACTGGATCGCGACGCACAGCCTCGAACTCATCGGCTCCACCCCGCTCGACAACCTCTACGTCATACGACCGGGGGAAGACGGAGCCGAGATTGAGCGAGCAAGCGGCGAGGACCGCAAAGCTAAGATCGCCATCTACCGTGAGCTGGGGGCGCAGGTTGGCCTTCAGCTCGTGTCGGCTTGCGTGGTGTTCTGCGAGGGGAAGGAGGCACACGCCGACAAACGGCACCTGGAGCGGCTGGTGGGGCCCCGGGTGCCAGGGGTCTGCTTCGTCGCTGGCGGTGGTCGCGGGGCCCTGCTGACCATCGGCTCAAGGGCCCAAGAGCTGCTAGAACAAGCGTCGGCGAACGGCGATTTCCTCGCAGTGGTGGATCGCGACTTCCGGTCTCCTGCCGAGGCCGCCGCATTCGAGGGCCAGCACCACGACCGCGTGTTCGTCTGGCGTGTCCACGAGATGGAGAACCTGCTACTCGACCCTGAGATCGTGTACGACACTCTCAGATTCCACGACCAGTTGGGTACGCTTCACACGCCAGAGGCAGTCAGGGAGGCCCTCGACAGGGCAGCTTCCGCCATCCGCGTGCCGACAGCAGCTCAGTGGACCGCGTGGGAGTTCTTCAGGGAATGCCCGCGACCTGACCATGTGACTCCACGGGTTGACCCATTGGACGCTCTGAGGAAGCACGCTGCAAGCCTCAAGGCAAAGCTGGAGGTGCACCTCGATGGTGAGGCCATCACACGGGCATACGAAGCCAAACTGGTCGCGGTTGACCAGACCATCGCGAGCGGTCAAGCGTGTGTGGAACTGCCAGGGAAGGAGCTACTAGCGGAGTTCTTGCGGGCCAACACCTCGCTCTCGAGGGACGACTTCACTCCAACCGCGGTGAGTGTAGTCATAGACAGT
>Ga0315279_10005261_pt1 | contig 16876 bp, 8 predicted proteins | sample YL17G06_20_MG_FD_203694 | JGI IMG/M metagenome (GOLD analysis project Ga0315279, IMG submission 203694) | Sediment microbial communities from Yellowstone Lake, YNP, Wyoming, USA - YL17G06_20 | ecosystem: Environmental > Aquatic > Freshwater > Lake > Sediment | place: USA: Wyoming | collected...
CAGGCCCTTAAGGCTGGGGTTGTCCAGCCGGCCCAGGCAGCCGGCGGCGAGTTGTTTGTAGGATTCCATCAGATCGCCCGTTCGGGCGACGACGCCCGTCCGCTCGAAGAGCCCTTCCAACTCCGCCCAGTGCTGGCGGAACGTTGATCGGCGCCGCCACACGTCATCGAGCCGCCGTCGGTCGTCGCCTTGGGCGTTTTCGGAGGCGACGGCCAGGAGGATGTTAGGCCGGTCCGCGTGGGCGTCGCCCTTGCGGGGGGCCTGGGCGGTTTCGCCGGCGTGGAAGTCGTCCAGGTCGTCGCGGATCTGGTATGCGATGCCCAGCGCCTCGGAATACCGGCTGAGCACCTCGTGGACGTTCTCGCCCGCCCCGGCCAGGGTCGCCCCCAGGTGCAGCGCCACCTCGAACGCCGGGGCCGTCTTTCGGCGGAAGACGTCCAGGACCTCCGCCGCCGACAGCGGCGATGGGTCGCGGGACCAGCACAGTTCGGCGCCCTGGCCCAGGCAGAGCGTGCGATGTCCCTCGGCCGCGGCGCGGAGCATCTCCACCTTTCGCCCGCTGGGGCAGCGGCACTCGGCGATCAGGCGGTAGCCCTCGCCCAGCAGCAGGTCGCCGACATTCAGCGCCACCGGCACGCCGTGCTCGGTGTGGAGCGTCTGGCGGTCGTACCGGCTGGGATCGGCGTCCTCGATGTCGTCGTGGATCAGCGATGCCTTGTGGAAGCACTCGACGGCGACGGAGAGTTTTCGCAGGTCTTCCGGCAGCGGCGCCTCGACGTCCTGGCGGAGGGCCTGGTAGGCGCAGGCGGTCAGGAAGGGCCGCCACCGCTTGCCGCTGCGGGCGAGCCAGTCGCGGGCTATTTCGCCGGTCCTGCCCTCGGCGGGGCCGAGCGTCTCGTCCAGGCTTGCCGGCTCGAACCAGCCTTCGACCTGCTTTCGCAGTTCGTCGAGGTCCAGCCGTCGGGTAACGTCGTCGCTGGTGAGGTGCATGGCTTCCCAGAGCCAGTCGAGGTCGAGAGCGGTGTCCTTGCATCCGTCGCAGACAAGCGGCACGGCGAGTCCCGGCACGGCCGCCGCCTGCATGTACGGGAAGACCCGCTCCAGCACCTCCAGGCAGCTTACGCCGACGACGGCCTCGACCTGCCCGCTCTCCAGCAGGCTCACGACTGCCGGCGAACCCTCGGCGACGAGCACGACGTAGCCCAGGCGCTGCGCCTCGGCCTGGAGGCCCTGGATCACGCAACTGCCGCAGGAGCCGCACAGCAGGCCGACGCTGTCGATCGCGCCGCGGCATGCGTCGGCGTTTCGCAGGCATTGCGGCAGCAGCAGCAGGCGCCGGCTGAACGGGATTCCCGCGAGCTGGTCGCGCCAGACCTCATTGCTGAGCAGCACCGCCAGCCAGTCGCGCCACTGCTCGTCGGCGCCGGTGGATTCGATTACCCGGTCGCAGTGCATCCGCAGCTCCGCCAGGCCAAGCGGCGGGGTGGGGGCGGTGGCGCGGACGTACTGCCTGACGGCCGCCATGAGCGAGTCACGCCGGATCTTGGTCGGCGGGATGCCCTTCTGCGCTGGCCGGACGGGGCGTGCCGGCCCCCAGGCGGGCGGCAGGATCGGGATGGCTGGTGCAGGTTTCCGCATGAACGGGCGATTCCTTCGCTCCCGCGCGGCCTTGGGCCTGATGCCTTTCGGGGTGGCGCGGGAACGTGGGCTCATTAAGGGGTGGTGTCTTGCCGGCCTCCATCGCTCTGGCAGCAGCGCCCGCCGCCGGTGGGGGTCTCGTCGCAATCGCAATCGCAATCACAATCGCAGTCGCAGTTGTCGCCTTCGGCCTGGCCGCCGCAGTCGCACTGGCAATCGGCGGGCGGCTCGTCTTCGGGCCGGCGGTCAACGTCGCAGGCCGGCTCGGCGCCGCAGTCGCAATCGCACGCGGCGCCGGCCGGCACGCCCGAAATGCTCAGCGACATCAGCACCTGCGGGGGAATCTCGAGCTGCTCGGCCACTTTTGCCAAATCGGCCAATCCGGCCAGGTCGGCCGGGTCGGCCGGGCCGGCCGCGCCGCGTTCGCCGGCGCCGAGAGCTGCCTTTGCCGCCGCCAGCGACGCCGCGCCGCCCTGTCGGCCGCGGAGAACCTGGTATACGTCGCCTCGCAGGGCCTCTTTCAGGCTCTTGGCCGAGTCGCCGTCGCCGGTCTGCTCGGCCGCCTCCTGCCCGTTGATCGGGCCGGTGGGGTAGTGCGGGAAAATTATCGCCGCGTGAGGGCACATCCGGGCGCAGGCGGGGCAGTTGGTCTTGCACGAGGCCGGGTTGGCCACCCGCACGCCGCCGTCGTCAGTAGAGAAAACTCCGAACAGGCAGAAGTCCGCGCACTGCTTGCAGCCGGCGCAGCGGTCGTAGTCGATCACCGGGAACCACGGCATCCACGCACCGGGCTTCGGCAGGCCCAGGGCGGCGCGGGCCTCGTCGAGGGCGCCTATTGTGCCACACGCGCACTTGCCGGCGGCGTCGAGGCAGACCGCGCCGGCGCCGGCGAGGTCCGGCGGGACCTTGCCGCCCTCGAACTCGCCCACGCGGGCAACCGCCGACGTGTCAGCTTGCGGCCCTTGGGGCCCCCGAGCGGGAGCCAGGCCTTCAGGCGCCGGGCGGAGCACGCGGTACCCTGCCGCCACCGCGGCCAGGATCAGCTCCGCGCGCCGTTGCGGCGTCATCACCAGCGCGCCTGGGCCCTCGTATATCGCCACGGTCATCGCCCTGGCCAACTCCGTGGCACGGGCATCCCCGTCAGGGGCCCCAAGGACTTGCCCATAAGCGGATGAATCGCCGCCTTCCTGACGGTCGGCAAGAAGCCCGCGGACGATCTCGTCGGGGGTTGTCTTCCTGGGGTCCAGCACCACGGCGGTTTCCGGCAGCGTTTGCCCGGCGGCGTGGAAGAGCCACTTTGCCGCCCGTCGCGGCGGGCCCGCGATGCGAAGGTCCGTCGCGCCCGACCAGCGCCGCATGGCCGGGTCGCCCTCGGCCGCCAGAAGGCAAATGTCCGGCACGACCTCGAACGCCGCATCTGACGCCGCCAGGGCCGCGATGATCTCTTCGGACTCGCGGGGCGGCGCGTCGCCCGCCTGGACGCCCGGACTGTATACGATGGTCTGGTAATAAGGCATAGTTATCTACCTTTATAACAGCACGGGCCGCAAAGTTGCCCTTGGAAAAACGAGACACAATGCGAATCTTGGCCAGGAAAAGCGGCCGGACCCTATGGCACTTTCCCAACCGCCCCCGGCGGCGTTGCCGTTGCCTTTCGCGGAGCCGCCCTTTCATGCCCCGTGCAATTGCCCTATAATGCCGACGGTGCGGATTGTTTGTCCAGCTTTGCGGAAGGCCCGGGTCCCATGAAGTCTGCATTGCGGCTGCTGCCAGGAAAGCAACAACTTATCTCTTATTTGCCGTTTATGGCGGCGATGGTTTTATTCGCGGCATCGGCGTGGGCCCAGGGTCCGGACGGCCCGGCGCCCGCCGACAAGACGGCCGACAAAGCCGCGAGCAAGCCGGCTACCAGACCCGTGACCGCCCCGGCCAGTCAGCCCGCCCTGGCGACCCAGCCGGCGGGGGGCCTGATTCCCACGGACCCCAAGTCCATCGAGAACATGATCGACCTGCGGATGAAGGAGGTCTCGTCCGATGGGGCGATGGACGAGAAGCTCCGTCAGGAGGTTCTGGAAATATACGCGCAGGCCAAGGCGCAATTGGCTGCCGCGAAGGTGACGGCGGCGCGGACGGAGGCTTTGGAGAAGTCAACCGCCTCGGCGCCCGCGGATACGCTGAGGCTCAAGCAGGCGACGACCCAGCCGGCCAGTCAGCCGACCACCTCGCCAGTCGAGAAGACATCGCTGTCGGACATGGAGGCCCAACTCAAGAAGATGGAGTTGGACCTCGCGGAACTCAAGAAGAAGTCCGAGGCCGCCGACGAGTCGCTGAAGTCCCTGGCCAGGCGCCAGGAGTCTCTGCCGGCAGACATCGTCAAGAACCGCGACGAGCTTGCCGCCCTGCGCGAGAAAGGCGAGGCGATCAGGGCCTCGACCGACCCCGAGCCGCTCAAGCGGGCCCAGCAGTCGTTGAACTGGGCCAGCCGCCGAGCACTCGAGGCGCGTGGCAAGTATCTCGATATGACTCTTTCGACGGCCGACGCCATGCGCAACCTGTTGCGGGCCCAGCAGGAGTACTTCGCCCGTCAGACCTCGCTGTTGCAGACTCGGCTGGCCGCCCGGCAGGCTCTCGTGGCCGCCAAACGCGAGCAGGAATCCCAGCGGCTGGAGCAGGAGGCCAAGGAGAAGCTCATCCAGGCCGCGGGCGAGCATCTTCTGGTCCGGGCGATCAAGGAATACAACCTGTACCTGGCGCAGCTTCGCACCGGCCCGGACGGGCTCGACGCCAAGCGCCGGGCAGTGGCCCAGCAACAGGCAAAGGTTGCCGCCCGGCTCGCGAAAGTAAACGAGGCGTCCGACAAGGCCAGGCAGTGGGTAAAGGAGGTCGGGCAGACCGACGTGGTCGGCCTGTTCCTGCGAAACGAGCGGTCCCAGCTTCCCGACCTCCGCGAGCACCGCCTCCAGAGCAAGCAGCGCCAGGAGAAGATGGCCAGAGCAAAGCTCCTTCAGTTCCAACTCACCGAGAAGTCCAAGGAGATCAGCGACCCCCAGACCCGCGCCGACCAACTTGTGCAGGCTGCCGATCCCCCCATCGCTGCCCAGTACAAGGCCCTTGTCGCGGCCCTGACGGACACCCGAACGGCCCTCAACTCGCTCACACGCGACGAGCAGAGTTTCTACACCGAACTGGTAAACCTGGACTCCGATGAGAACCGCCTTATCCGCCGGGCCGAGGAGTTCCGCTCGTTCATCGACGAGCAGATCCTGTGGACCCGCAGCGCCAATCCGCTGTCGCCGGACGACCTTGGGCGGGCGGGCCGGGCGATGGTATGGTTCGCCTCGCCGGCCAACTGGCGGGCACTGTTCGCGGCCTTGGCCGACAGCATCCGCGGCTCGCCGCTCTGGGCCGCCCTGGCGGTGCTGGCGCTGGCCGCGCTGATGCTGCTGCGCCACAGGCTTATCGCCCGTGTGCGAATGCTGGGCAAACTGGCAAATCACTACGGCCCAGGCGCGATGCTTCGAAGCATGCAGGCGCTGGTGCTGGCCGTGACGGCGGCTGTCACCTGGCCGGTGGTGCTGCTTGTGGCGGGCTGGGCGCTTATCAGCGCCGGCGAGGAAGGGGCATTCGCCTTCGCCGTGGGAAGGGGGCTGATGATTGCCGCCGCGGGTTGGCTGCCGATAGCCGTCGTCGTCGGCATATGCCGAAAGGAAGGCTTCGGCCAGACGTTCTTCCGCTGGCCCACGGACGCCATGAGACGCAAGGTCAGGTCGCTCCGCTGGCTGGTGGCCATAGAACTGCCGCTGCTGTTCATCGCCGCATCGCTCCATGCCGCCTCCCTTCAAGCCGCATCGCTCCAATACCAGCCGGCGATCGAATATCACGAGTCGTTGGGGCGAATCGCTTGCACGGCCATGCTGGTGGTGCTGGGGGCCTATGTCGCCTGGATGTTCTGGCCGGGCGGACGGATGGTTCTCGAAGTCCTCGGCCGGCGCCGCGGCGGATGGCTTTATCGTTTCCGCATGGTCTGGTATCCGCTGGCGGTGCTGGTGCCGCTCTGGCTGGCCGGGGCGGCGGCAATGGGATACTACTACACCACGCTCCAGCTTTCGGGCCGGCTGCTGGTGCAATTGTGGGTCATCATCGCGCTGGTTGTCTTTCAATCCTTGCTGCACCGGTGGTTCACCATCGGCGCCGCCCGGCTGGCCAGGGCCAAGCATTCCGGGCCGCCCAGCGGCGAGGCCCCCGCCCCTGGCGCGGCCTCCGCCAAGGAAGCCCAACTGCCCACCGTATCGGAGGCCGCCGCGCAGGTCAGGCAGTTCGCCGATTACGTCGTCGCCGCCCTGACGCTGATTGCCCTGTGGCTCGTATGGGCCGACGTGCTGCCGGCGCTGAGGGTCCTTCGCGACGTCGAGCTCTGGAAGGTGGGCACGGGCCCCGCGGCCATCTCCGTAAGCCTGGCCGACGCCGCCTTCGCGGTGGTGGTGCTCGTGCTTACCGTCATCGCCAGCAAGAACATCCCCGGCATCCTGGAAGTGGCCGTCCTGCGCCGACTTCAGATCGAGTCCGGGGCATGCTACGCCATCAACGCCCTGGCGCGGTATGTCATCGCGGTGGTGGGCTTCATCCTCACGGCCCGGGCAATCGGCATACAGTGGGGCCACGTGCAATGGCTGGTCGCCGCCGTCAGCGTGGGCCTGGGCTTCGGGCTCCAGGAGATATTCGGCAACTTCATATCGGGCCTGATCCTGCTGTTCGAGCGGCCCATCCGAGTCGGAGACATCGTCACGGTGGGCGAAGTGACCGGCACCGTGACGCAAATCCGCATCCGAGCCACGACAATCCTCGATCTGGACCGCAAGGAACTGGTCGTGCCCAACAAGGAGTTCATCACCAACCGCCTGGTCAACTGGACGCTGTCGGACACGGTCCTGCGGGTGGTGATACCCGTGGGCATCGCCTACGGATCAGACACAAAGCTCGCCCGCGACCTGCTGTTGAAAGTCGGCGCCGAGCACTCGAACATCCTCCGCGCCCCTGCGCCTCAGGCGTTCTTCCTGGGCTTCGGCGAAAGCTCGCTGAACTTCGAGTTGCGGGTCTTCGTCCCCTCGTTCGAAGATTTCGTGGAGGTCCGAAACGATCTGCACATGGCCATCGACGAGGCTTTCCGCAAGGCGAATATCGAGATCGCCTTCCCCCAGCGCGACATTCACATCCGTTCCATCGACGCGCCCCTGCCGGGGGCCCAAGGCCTGCCGGTCAGCCAAGCGCCCAAGGGGCCCCAAAGCGAGCCGAAATCGGGCTCTCATCCATGAATCGTGGTTAACAAGATGCTGGTTCTGCCGAATAACCGTGTTGCGTTTAACGCTTTACAGCCACCGGCAGGCCCGAGCGCCGCGATGGTCCCGATGTGCATCGGGATACGGCACGGGCGGTTTTCCTTCGGGAAGATCGCCTGTTTCTCACTATGCCGTTGGCCTTAAGCGATAAACGCATTCTGTTTCTTCCTGCAAGACCTAACATCCTCCGACCACGTTTTTGGGATGAGAGCCCTAAAAGGCTACCGTGCATGCCGCGGCCCGCAAAGCGGCAACGCGTCCGCGGACGGCGCGACGGCGGCGAGAGCTTGTGGTCAATGCGGCAGATTAACGGGAAGGACTGAACATGAACAGGCGTGAGTTTCTTGCGTGGATGGGGATGGGGGCGGCGGGGCTGTTGGCGAGGCGGGCGATTGCCCAAACGCCGCCGGCCGCGGCGCCGCAGAGCCCGGCCGGGGCAAAGGCGAAGGGCCCAAACCTGCTGATCATCCACACCGACGAGCACAACTTCCGCACGCTGGGCTGCTACCGGGCGCTGATGTCGCCCGACCAGGCAACGGTCTGGGGCAAGCAGGGCGTGCTGGACACGCCGAACATTGACCGCATCGCCAAGGACGGCGCGGTATGCACGAAGTTCTACGCCACCACGCCGGTGTGCTCGCCGTCGCGGTCGGCCTTCATGACCGGGCGATACCCCCAGAACACGCCGGTGACGACCAACGACCTGCCCATGAGCGACGAGGTGGTGACCTTCGCGGAGGTGCTTCGCCGCGGCGGCTACGCGACGGGCTACGCCGGCAAGTGGCACCTGGACGGACCCGGCAAGCCGCAGTGGGCGCCCAAGCGGCAGTTCGGCTTCGCCGACAACCGCTACATGTACAACCGCGGGCATTGGAAGAAGCTCGAGGACACCCCCGCCGGCCCGGCCGTCGCTTCACGCAGCGCCGCCGGCCAGCCGAACTACGACGTCAAAGGCGCCGACGAAAAGAGCTTCACCACCGACTTCCTGGCCGGCAAGACGATCGACTTCATCCGCGCCCACAAGGATGAGCCGTTCTGCTTCATGGTCTCCATCCCGGACCCCCACGGCCCCAACACTGTCCGCCCGCCGTACGACACGATGTTCAACGGCATGACGTTCGAGGCCCCCCGCACCATGAGCAAGCCCGCCTCGGCCGTGGCCGCGTGGGCGCCAAAGCAAGTCGCCTCTCTGGCCGCCGAGAACATGCATAAGTACTTCGGCATGGTCAAATGCATAGACGACAACGTCGGCAGGATCCTCGGCGAGTTGGACAAACTGGCGCTGACCGAGCGGACCGTCGTCGTCTTCACCTCCGACCACGGCGACCTGTGCGGCGAGCACGGCCGATTCAACAAGGGCGTGCCGTACGAGACCTCGGCGAAGGTCCCCTTCATCATCCGCGCGCCGGGAAAGATCAAGCCCGGCACGGTCGTGGGGGAGGCCCTCGGCTGCGTGGACTTCGCCCCGACCATCCTGGCCCTGATGGGCCAGCCCGCGCCGTCAGACGCACAAGGCCGGGACGCATCGGGCCTGCTTGTCGGCAAGGCCCCGGCCGATTGGAAGGACATCACCTTCTTCCGCAGCACCAGCGCCAGCCGCAATGCGCCCGGCAACTGGCTTGCGGCGGCGACGAAGCGATACAAGCTCGTCGTCTCGCCGATCGAAAAACCCTGGCTCTTCGACCTTGAAAAGGACCCCGACGAGGTTGCCAACTACCTCGACGACCCCGCCTGCCGGGATGTCCTGCGCCAGCTCGCACGCGACCTGCTGGCCTACGGAAAGAAGTATGGCGACCCGGACGTGGATGATCCGCCGGTAAAGGCCGACCTCCAGTGGGCGGCCGAGGGAACCGGCCCGTACGTAAGCCCCGCGCGACGCGCCACCCAGCCGGCAAAGGCAGGCAAGGCCGGCAAGAAAGCCGCGAAGAAGGCGAAACAGACGGCGGAGGAGTGAGGCCCGGAGGGCCGACAGCGTTTGGCCGGGGGTGAGCATGCTCGCGAACCCCCGGATAACTCTCATAGATAAACCAAGCCCCGAAGGGGCGACAGAGGCTTACACCAGTGGTGGGCTATTCTGTCGCCCCGTCGGGGCTCGGTGTTCTTGCGCAGTACGGTACCGGGGGTTCCCTTCGGTCACCCCCGGCCAAATGCTATTGGCCCTCCGGGCCTACATCACCCGAAATCGTTGATCCATGCCATGTGTACAAACTACGTCTATGCTTGAGAACCGGCTACCGGCTACTTCCGCATCATCTCCTCGATGTTCTTCCGTTCGACGGCCTCCATCCGCCGGCGCTTATCGAGGTAATGCTCATACTTCTTCTTCTCGGCGTCCGTCCAGGCGTTAGCTTCCGTGTAGTCGCCGCAGTAGGGAACCAGCAGGTCGATCCAGCAGCGGAGCTTGTCCATCTCCTGGCGCGATAGCTTCACGCCGTAGTGCCCCGCGGCCAGCATGGAGATGAGCCCGCTCCTGGCCGAGCCGGCAAAGTAAGGCGGCAGCATCGGCGGGATCGACTGCACGTTGAGCCACTGGACGATCGCGTTGGGCTTGCCCCCCTGCGTCAGCGCGAGATAGGAATCGCTCCAGTACCGCTTGGCGCCCGCGTCGAGGTTCGGTTCGCCCAGCAGGCTGAATGCCCTCTTCTCGCCAGGCGCCAGCGGCCTGGGCGGCATCGCGGCCGCCGGCTTGGCGGCGACGGGGGCCTTGGCGCCGCCCTTCTTGTTCTTGGGTTCGGGCACGGGCTTCATTAGAGCCGAGCGGTCGTTGTGGCAGCCGATGCAGTGCTTGTCCAGGATCGGCTGGATTTCCTTTGGGAAACTGAAGCCCCTCGCCGGGCCGTAGAACGGCTCGATTTCGACTGCACCTTGCCGCACGGCCTGACAGACGTAACCGTCGGCCGGGGAAGCGTCGTTCTTTCCCTCGTGGCAGCCGACGCAGGAGAACATCTCGCCAGGCTGGAGAGTCGACCAGCTCCGCATCGACTGCACGACGCTGTCGTTTGCGTCGAGCAACTGGAAATAAACCGGCGTGCGTGCGGGCACGACGAACATGGCCGAGCCGTCCTCATGCACCGCAACCGAGCCAAGGACGGTCTTCACGTCCCAAGCGCCGTTGCTGATAGACACCGGCGTGCTGGCCAGGGCCCTGCCGGCCGGTCCATCGCTGCGGTTGGAGCCTATTCCGGCGGCCCGGAACTCCATCGTCACTACCCGCAGCCGCTTGACCGTGCCGCGCTCGATGCCCTTGAGCCCCGGACCCACATACACGTCGCGCACGTAGAACACGCCGGTGTCCTTGCCGTAATCCACCGTCGAAGGCCGCGCCGGCGGCGCCGACCGCCGCGCCAGAGGCACCGGCTGCTGGCAGGAAATCTTCGCGTCCGCCGCCAAAAGCTCGCGCCGCCCGGCCAGGTCCATGAAGTAGATGCCGAAAGGCTTGCCGTACAGGCGGTTCCCGCCACTGTGTGGCGTATACGTGACAAGGAAATGCATCTCATCCAGCGGGTATGGGTATTGGAACTGCTCGCCTTCCTGGCCATAGGCGTCAACTTTGACCGCCTCCGCCCGGCGGACCGGGGCGATCAGTGTTACGCCCGTCGCCTCCTGCGTGCCCACCGACGGGTCGATAAGCGCCAGTTTGCCACGCTGATGGCTGTGATGGCCGGAGAGCACGGCCAGGATCTTCTGCGTGCCGGGAATCGCGCGGGCGTGCATTATCGTCGTCGGGAACCACGAGTTGTTGCCGTATGCCTCGGTCTGGCCCGTGCCGTCGGGGTTCATCTGGAACAGCGCCTGGGGGAAAATCTGCCCGCGATCGTTATAGTCCCATCGCGTGTAAATGATCCGCCCGTCGCACGTTACCGTCGGGTAGTTCGAGTGAACCTGGTCGAAGCCAAGGCGGCGCATGTACCGGCCATCCTTGTCGCAAGTGTATAGATTCGACACCTCCGTCCAAAAGCAATCCACCGTCTGCACACAGCGGGTGGAATTGAAGATCATGTTCCCATCCGGCAGGTACGCCCCTTCGTAGTCGGCAAAGCCCAGCCCGGTTGTCAACTGGCGGGTCTTGCCGGTCGCGGCGTCCATTTCGTAGAGGTGATAGTCGTCCTGGCGGTCGGACTTCTTCCAGGCAAAGAGTATCCGCTTGCCGTCGTAAGACACGTCCGGGTCGCGAATTACACCTGCAGCGTCCTCAATCAGAGAACGTGCCTTGCCCAGGCCCGCATCCGCCTCCAACACACAGAGGGCCGTGCCGGCCATGAAGTGGCGTTCGGCCTGGGCGTCGGACTGGCCCTCGGTGTAGGCGTAATGGCTGCCGCCCAGGTCGTAATGCTTTGTGTAGACTATCTTTGGATACTTGGCCAGCAGTGGCGCCAGGCGTTTGGCCCGCCGGGCCTGGCAGGCTTTTAAGTACAGCAGCTTCCAGCGATTATCGGCGCCGGGAACCTTGGCCTGGACAAGTTTCCCCGTCTCGGCCGCCATTTCCCGCCCATCGCCGCCGAGCTCATCCAGGACGCGGGCGAGCATTCGCCTCTCGATGTCGCAGCCGGCCTTGTCGGCAAAACACACTCGCTCGGCCGGGGCCATGTCCTGACGGCACCAGTCCGCAAACAGGTCGTCCTGAGTGACCGCGGGCGATCCGTCGGCCGGGCCGGCCGCGGCGGCGGGCAGAGCCAGAATAAACATGGCGGCCGATGCCGCCAGAAAGGAAAAAACATTGCGATACGCAAGCATGATCACCTCTTGCCGCCGCGACACGTCGCCGGCCGCCGGTGCGGCAAGCGTCGCGACTCTGGACTCTGAAGGTGAAACGCCCGGATCGCCCCTGGGTTACGAACGCATTGGCCTGCCGGCAGGTCCGCGGTCAGGATTGGGCGTATGAAAGAAGCGGATTACCGCAGAGGCACAGAGACGCGGAGTTCATAAGCAGTTCCGAAGCTGGGTTTATATATAGTATCTCTGAGCCTCTGCGTCTCTGCGGTCAATTCCTTCACAGCCTCATTGGGGCTTTTCTTCCGGGGCCGCCCACTTCGCCCTGACCATCGGCGCGCCGCCGTCGGGGGTTGCGATGAGGTCCACGGGCACGTCGTAGGTATGGCTGAGCAGGTCCTGGCGGATCGTCTGGGCGGGTGTGCCGGCGGCGACGACCAGGCCGGCTCGCATCAGGACCAGTTCGTCGGCGAGTCGGGCGGCGACGTTCACGTCGTGGCTGACGCAGACCACCGCCATCGGCCAGTCGTGGGCCAGGCGGCGCATCATGCGGTAGATGTTGAGTTGGTGGCGGATGTCGAGGTGGCTGGTCGGCTCGTCCAGCAGGATCACCGCCGGCTGCTGGGCCAGGGCGCGGGCGATCATCACCCGCTGTGCCTCGCCGCCCGAAAGCTCATCCAGCGTGCGGTCGGCGAAGCCGAGCGTGTCGGTCATCTTCATCGCCTCGCGCGCCACGGCCAGGTCGCCGGGCCCGGCCAGGCCGAGCGGCCCGGTGTGCGCGTAGCGGCCCATCAGGACGATCTCGCCGGCGCTGAAGGCAAGGCTCGACGCCGGCTGCTGCGGCACGTACGCCAGCACGCGGGCAAGCTCGCGGGGGCGGTAGTTTCGCAGCGCCCGGCCGCCCAGCTCGATCGTGCCGGAAGACGGGGCGAGCTGGCCCAGCAGGCAGCGCAGCAGCGTGGTCTTGCCGGACCCGTTAGGCCCCAGCAGGCAGGTGAATCGGCCGGGGGCGGCCGAGATGCTCACGCCGCGCAGGACCGGCTCGCCGGGCCTGTAGGCGAAGGCTATGTCGGTGGCCCGGAGTATGTCGGCTTGTTCGTTCATGCGGCGGCGCCTCGGAATCGCGTGCGGAGCAGGAAGATGAAGAACGGTCCGCCGGCCAGGGCGGTGAGTATTCCTACCGGCACGCGCCCCAGGCCCATCGCGCTGCCGAGGCTTCGGCAGAGCGTTTCGGCGATCATGAGGAAGATCGCGCCCGCCAGCGGCGTGACGATCATGCCCAGGCGGTGGTCCGGCCCGAAGGTCATCCGGCAGACGTGGGGCACGATGAGCCCGAGAAAGCCGATGGGCCCGGCCAGCGCCACGGCCGCCGCGGTCATTACGCCGACGGCGCCGAAGGTGGCCAGCCGCAGGCGGTTTACGCTCACGCCGCTGGAGGCGGCCACGTCGTCGCCGAGGCCCAGCACGTTGTAGGCGGCGGAGTTTGCCATCAGCACGGCCCAGCCGGCGACGATGCACGAGCCGCACACGGCCAGCAGCGCCGTCGGCGTCGAGTCGGGGAGTTGGCCCATGGCCCAGTAGGTCAGGTCGGCGATGCGGTGGGGGTCGATGTACAGGTTGCCCGCCAGCATGATCGCGCCGTTGAAGACGTTGACGATCACGCCGGAGAGGATCAGCGAATACGGGTCCAGCCGGCCGCGGCGCTGGGCCACGAGATACACCGCCAGGCAGCTCGCCATCGCGCCGAGAAACGCCAGCACGGGCGTCGAGGCCCAGGCGGGCAGCGACAACCTTGCCGCCGCGGCCAGGCCCATCATCACGCCAACGCCTGCGCCGCTTGAGATGCCCAGGATATAGGGTTCCGCCAGGGGGTTTCGCATGAGGCCCTGAAGTGCCAATCCGCCGGCGGCGAGGCTCGCCCCGACGATTCCGGCAGTCAGCATTTGCGTCGCCCGCGTGGCCCATATTTGCCGCGTGAGGTCCGAAAGTCTGATGACTCCCACCAGGGTGCAGGCCCCGCCGACAACCACGGCCGCCGCCAAAAGGGCCGCCGCCCACAGGATCAGCCGCCCAAGTGAGAGGCTCGCTCGCACGTCGTCACGGCCGGTCTTTGCGTCGGGAGCGGTCAAGGTTTTGGCCTCTGCATTGCAGACGTCGTGTTTCTTTGCATGCCGACAAGATTCTCTCTCGCGGAGGGCGCGAAGGTCGCGGAGGAGAAGGATAAGACCTGTTTCTTCTCGACCTCTGTGTCTCTGTGCCTCTGCGGTAATCCTCTTTGATTGCGGCCAAAGCCCGCGTCATGGCGTTTTCGCTGCCGCTGCCGGCCGCGTCGCGCCGGCAGGAACCGGCTCGCCGTGGATCATCGCCGCCAGCTTCGGAAGCAGCTTGGCAAGGTGCGGGCCGGGGATCGACCAGTCCGGGTCGCTGACGACGTACACCTGCCCGGATGTTGCGGCTGGGATGTCCTTCCACCGCATCCAGTATGCCTTGGCCGCCGCCTCCTGGCCCGGCGAGACCTGGCAGATGAGCACATTGGGGCGGACCGCGATCACCGCCTCGATCTGCGCCGGGCGCCATCTGTTCTGGCCGGAGACGGCCGCGCCAACGTTGATTCCCCCGGCCGCGGAGATCATGTCCGCCACGAACGTGCCCTCGCCCGCCGCCGTCGGGCGGTCCGTGCCCATCAGGAAGATCGTCCGCTTGCGAGGCAGAATCCTGACGTGCTGCTCGACGGCCTGGATTTCCTGGTTGAAGGCATCGGCCTTTTCGCGGGCGGCCTGCTCGCGGCCAAGCTCGCGCCCGATTTCCATCATGGCCGCTGGAATGTCGCTCAGCGACTCGATGCTCAGGGAAACCACCTTGACGTGCGAATCCACGTCCAGCACGCCCTGGAACTTCGCGGGCGAGGTCTGGGTGAATATCACATCCGGGCGGACCGCCAGGATCGCCTCGCTGCTGAACGACAGCGCGTCGCCGACCTTGGGCCTTTTTGTCCCGGCCGGCAACTCGCAGAAACGAGTAACGCCAACCACCCGCTCTCCCAGGCCCATGTCGAACATCATCTGCGTGATGGCGGGGGAAAAGCTGACCACCCGCTTGGCGCCGGTCTGGGCGGGGCTGGGGCCGGCGCCCCGGCTGCAGCATGTGAGCAAGGCGCTTGCCGCGAGCAGTCCGCAGGCCCCGGCCAGTCGCGTGATTGTCATCCCGGCAATGCTCATTCGGCCGATAGTAGGCCCACCGGGTGGGCGAGTCAAGCGGGGCACTTACGGACTCATCCGCGGTTTTCAGGAAGATCGAGGACGAACTGATACCGGCCGGACCCGACCACCAGGTCGAGCCGGTCGTCATGCGCCTCGATGCCGTGGATGCCGGGTATGGCGCCCTCGCGGAGTTCCCGCCCATTCTCGCGGACGCCGGCAGGCGGCTTTCCCCCCACGGACAAGCTCAGACGGGCCAGGCTATTGGCGGGGATTTGCACTTCCCACTCGATGGAGTTGCCCTTCTTTCGGCCCGCCGAGACAACGCGTCCGGCGGGTATCGTGCGAACCGCCCGCCACTGATTGAGAGGCGAGTGGAAGTACGGGGCGATAACGAGGCTGTCCGGCTCGGGCTCTGACAGGTCCAGGCGAATCCCGCCGAGGGTCTGGTAGAACCACGCTTCGACGGCGCCGAACATCACGTGGTTGTTCGTGCCGCGATCGGCGCTCCAGTACTCGCTCAGCGTGGTCCGCCCGGCGGTCATGTATCCCCACGAGGGGTTCTTCTCGTTCGTCGCCAGCCGCCACGCCATCTCCACGTGCCCGGCCTGTTCGAGACATTCCAGCAGGTACCGCGTGCCGAGGATGCCCGTACTGAGGCAGCCTCCGCGCTTGTGGATGATGTCGGCCAGAAGATGATCCAGCACCGCCTGTCGATGCCCGGCCGGCGCCATGCCCAGGTAGAGCGGCATGACATGCGAGCATTGCGAACCGTCATCGTATTGGCCCGTCCGCGTATCCAGAAATCGCTTGTTGAATGCGGCGAGAATCTGTTCGGCCAACTCGGTGTAGTGACGATGGTCAGCACCCCTGCCGAGCGCCTCGGCCGCCTTTGCCAGGGTCAGCGTGTCGTAGTAGAAGTACCACGTGCCGGTCAGCAGCGGCTTGCCATGCTCCCAGCCCGGGTGGAAGGAACAGTGGTCGGAGTAGCGGTCGGCCGGCAGGATCAGCCCGTCGGCCGTGGCGCGGAGGAACTCGACGAACCTCTTCATGCCCTCGAAGTGATCGCCCAGGAAGCGGATGTCGCCGTAGGTGCGGTAGCAGTACCACGGGATCAGCACCCACGCGCTGGACCAGCAGAAGCTGCCCGATTCTTCGACGGGGCGGGGGGCAATGTAAGGAATATCCCCGTTGGCGAACTGCGAATCCGACAGGTCCCACAGCCACTTGCGATAGAAGGCCGCCAGATCGAAGTTGCACACCTGCTGATCCAGCGCCAGGTGCGCGTCGCCCGTCCACCCCATGCGCTCGGGCCGCTGGCAGTCGTCGGTGGGCAGGCCCATCATGTTGCTCTTTTGGGACCAGACGGTGCAGCGGTGAATGTGGTTGATCAACTCGTTGTCGCACTCGAAATCGCCCACCTGCGGGCAGGACGATCGCACGACGCGCCCCTCGATGGCGCCGGGCCTCGGCTCGCCCGGGTAGCCGGCGACCTCGACGTACTGGAAGCCGTGATACGTGAATCGCGGCTCCCAGACCTCCTCGCCCTCGCCTTTGAGAATGTACGTGTCGGTCTGCTCGGCGAGGTTGTTGGTTCGCGTGTTCAGCGTGCCGTCGGGGTGGACGTTCTCGGCGAAGTGCAGTCGCACGGCCGTGCCCGCCGGGCCGGTCGCGCGAAGGCGGACCCAGCCGGCAAAGTTCTGACCCATGTCGAAGACGAACACGCCCGGCTGCACCTGCTTTAAGGCCCCCGGGGCGAACGACTCGGTCACCTTGATGGGCTCGAGGGCCTGGTGCCGCAGAAGTCCGCCGGGGGCTTCGACCACGTTCGCCGGCGACCAGGCTGACTCGTCGAAGCCGGGTGAGTCCCAACCGCTCTGCTCGAGCCGGGCATCGTAGCACCACAGCGCAATTTCGGCTCAAGCGATGGCGCCGGCAACGTCGATAAGTTCTTCCAACCCACCAGGTTGGAAGGAGAATCGACATGGATGAGAT
>Ga0315279_10005262_pt1 | contig 16874 bp, 20 predicted proteins | sample YL17G06_20_MG_FD_203694 | JGI IMG/M metagenome (GOLD analysis project Ga0315279, IMG submission 203694) | Sediment microbial communities from Yellowstone Lake, YNP, Wyoming, USA - YL17G06_20 | ecosystem: Environmental > Aquatic > Freshwater > Lake > Sediment | place: USA: Wyoming | collected...
ATACAGTAATTGTGGTATCCATACCAGCATTCCTTTCTTGTTATTTCCAAGAAATTTATCGGAAGGTTGGTATGTTTTTGCTTATTCGTTCTCAAAGTTAGTCGCCTAAAAAGTGCGAAAGTCAACACGTGTCACTTTTGGGCGTTACCAAATAAATAGCGATACCACCTAATATTCTGGCCGCCTCGCATAATGAAGTAACCTGCGCCGGAATATATGAAGTAACGAAAGTTCTTACAGGCCCATGTATCTGGGCAAAGTTCCATCCGGCAGTACTAACAATCCCGATATCGGCCTTGATAATATCCTGTGCACTCATTAGCCCCTCAAGCGGCTTTTCAAGTTGTATTGTCTGATCCGCAGTACTTGTCATACTAAATCACCTTCAAAAATTGTTCAAGGATATGGTCACAATACTTCCCGATTTCTGGAACTCTTTTCAGTTCGTTTTTGAAGGACTCCCAACCAGTGAAATCAAACTCGTAGTTTACATTAACGACTCTCCGTTTATTCTCTGTATCAGGTTGTTCTATTGTCAACTGGATACGGCTGTGGTTTCCAGAATCCGAATAAGGGTATCTTAACATCGAACTTGCGTTGATTCCCTGTTTGGATATGATTTGGGCAAGCGGATTATTTCGAGGGAAAAACAGCTCCTGAAAATCTTGGGCCTCCTTTGATGTATCAAACATAATTGTCGAGTTAAAATTGACTCCCACGAGTTTCAGAGGGGTGTAAGGCAAAACCTGAAAATACTTATTAGCAATATCCAAAATTTTTGTTTCTGACCACTCAGAAACTTTAGTATCACGTATTTGGAGTCTTTGCTGATCAACAAAAATTTCTATATTCGCTACCACTAAATTAGCAACAAGGCCGGGGACTGAGATGAACGTGTCGGGAGCAGCTCCTTGTTTCAAAAGCTTGTCAAAGGGAGGGTCGTTTATCGAAATAATACTGTTCACCTTCAGAAAATCGATGTTCAGTATCTGTGGATTTAATCCGCCTAACGCTACAAAACTTATGAAGTTTTTGCTTTGATTAGCCATTTATAAGTGTCCCACTAATAGGTACTTATCGACCAACTATGCTCCTGACTTGAAAAATCGCAGATAACCATCTTTTCTTGTGTCGCAGTTCTAACAAGGAATAGGATATACAATAGTATAGTAAAAAACAAGTTCTTTTGCAATACATTTTATGCTTTCATTTCTGCCACGATTTGCCGGGTGGTGGGGGATTGGCTGCGGTGGGATTCTTTGAATGCAGCAACCTGCGGTTGGTTATTCTTTTTGAAAAGCTCATTGCCGGCGATAACCTCCTGCAGGGCCTTCGACTTTACCCTCGCATCCTTTAAGAAACCAACAGCCCTTGTGCCATAGACCCCGCCTAAAAGCGCACATATCCCAATCCCCAGTTCTATCGCTGAATCTGCTACCTGCCACGCATCAGGCCGGTCGCCGGACTGCTGCACAGCCGTATTAGCAAGCTGCCAGTTCGATTGGGAAAGTATCTCCTCGGCGGAAGCCGCTTTTGGGAATTCCTTCGGCAGACCGAAATAAGAGGTGAATGCCTGGCTTTGCAACTCACTTAGCCCTGTCAATGCCTGCAGCTTCTCCGAGGTACTCTCGGCCCTGGCAGTTTCAGCGGTTACTATCGCCGTGCGATTGTGCAGCCAAGCGTTCTGCTTCTGCTGTTCGCTGGGTGCAAAACGCAAGCTATCGTAGCCAGCCAACAAAAAGGCAAAACCAAAAAGCCAAATTGATTTTGTTGTAGTAATTTCTTTCATTGTTCCGCTCCTTTAATTTTGATGAACTTTACGGCTTTCTGCTATAATGATTTTACATAGGCAAAATTGCTCAGCTTTGCAGGAAGTACCCATTTATGGACATAGCCAGGACATTCAGACCCAGAACTATACTACTATGGCGAAAGGTAGCAGGGCATCCGGAGGCACAACGGATTGTTGGCTTATTTCCCTCGGCTGAGGTCCATGTCATAGACCAGCAACGCTGTCCATCTTCGCTTGATATGACACCATCCAGGGCACTGTTGGCAGGGAAGAAAACCCTGCTGATAGGCCAAACATCGTCCTTTGTAGGGTATTTCAACGGTCAACCTGACAGTACGCGGTCTTGTAGTAAAATGCAAACTGCGACCATCCGTAATGTCCTCTGCCGCCCTTACTACAAATTGGTCCCCATCTCGAACGGTTGTCCTTATTACTGTGTCTATTGCTATCTGGCGTTTGTGTACCGAAAATACGCTCCATTTATTAAAATTAACATCAATTACGACACAATGTTCAGACAGATACGGAGAACCCTGGCATGCTCTCAGGGCAAAATTAGCTTTAATATGGGCGAGATGCTTGATAGCTTAGCGCTCGATCACATCACCAACCTTACAACAATGTTAATCCCATTTTTCTCTGCTTTTCCCAGAGCATATTTGATGCTTCTGACCAAAAGTAAAAACATCGATAACCTGCTGGCCACCAAACCTAACGGACAGACCGTTGTTTCCTGGAGTCTGAACAGCCGACAAATGATAGAAACATTTGAACTGGGCACAGCCAGTCTTGATGAGCGTATCGAGGCAGCCAGACTATGCCAGCAATATGGCTACCGAATACGGTTCCGAATTGACCCAGGCATTCTTTATCCAAGCTGGCAGGCCGGATATGCCGATTTAATTCAAAAGACATTTGCTGTCACAAAACCCGAAAACATAACGCTCGGCATGTTGAGATTTTTGCCCGGCCATTTTCGCCTTGCTGCAGGGGCGTATGGCAATCGCATTCAGAAACTATGCGACTATGAACTTGTCAAAGGGGCTTCAGATGGTAAGCTCCGTTACACACCACGAGAACGTATCGAATTCTACAGGTTTCTAATCGATACCATTCGCAGCTTCGATAAGAATGTCTCCATCGGCCTTTGCAGAGAAACGCCCGAAATATGGGATGTTTTCAAAGACCGATGCAGCCCTACCGAATGTAACTGCTTGATATGGTGACAGACCTTTAAGGTAGTTTTGCTTATCTGTCATTTCCTTGCTTGGTGAGTATAAACAACTGTAGTATGAATAGCTATAGGTTTCGTTAGCATTTCGGTTTGGGTAAAGCCGTTGAGTCAGTTCCTCCTTTTGACTTGATGCGCCTACTGCCTTGCTAATCTGCCGCATAAGTGAGACATTAAATTTATCCTGCAAAATTAGGATTCTTCCGGCATGATTGCAAAGTTCTTCAACCTTCAACAATCCATTAACAAGATTATGAATCCCACCGTCTTCGTTTAAGGGCACTACAACATAAGAGAAAGTTGCTATGTCATAAATGCCGAAATTGCGCGATATACGTCGAAGCTGGTTTATGTTATCAGGAAAGGCCTTTTGTACGGTGATTATTTGATTCTGAATAACCCCACTGCTATGCTTTCTACCAACACGGAAGTAATTTTTTAACATACCTATGCCGGTACCAAGGCAAATACCAGAGGTATCATTTAACACATACATCGCCTCTACTGCCTTGCCTCTTGGCTGGCCCTCCGAATATCCAAGATATTCGAGAACACAAGCAAGGATGTCGGTGACAGCCAAAGAGGCGACCGCAGGCCCCGAACCTATATCAAGAATTCGTACGTGTCCACGCATGAGATTCTCAAGGAACTTTTGTGAGGTCATGTAAGTAATCAGGCTGTTCTGTATCTGAAAGTAGTGTCTGGCAAAGAACACTTCCAGAAATGCGCGCATACTGGCTGCGCAAACTGGATAGCGAGTGTCAGTTTCTGTTACTTGCTTTTTTGTCAGTCGGGATATATGGTAACTCAGTACTGATTTCATAGCATCACTAAGTTCCCACACTCCAGATGGACAAAGATTCCCTCGTACAAGATCCTGCAATGTTTTATTCATGAGCGATATGTCCTCTCAGAACGCCTTTTTCCGTGACGGCAAGAAGGGTAGCATATAGTTGTGTTATCCCTTTGGGTCAAAATATCTTCTCTGGCTTATCAGATTTAGTTGATGGCCTTTCAAGTGCCTGCAGGCGGTATTCGTATGAAATGCTCTTTGCGGAAAGCGTCTCGAGCTTCTGCTGGAAGCTATTCTGGCATTGCAGCAGCATAGTGACATCGCGCTGGAGCAAGTCAAGCTGACGTTGCAGGTTCACATAGCTTCCAATTATCAGACACGCCAGAAATACAAGCTGAACCAGCACGGAAAGATTTATCTGCCGATTAAACTGCCAGCCCGCCGAACGGCCGTCGGGCAAGCTTCGCGAATTATTATCGGCCATTTTCATACCTCGTATTTCGTCGTTCGCATTTCGTCTTTCGAGCGACGATCGCGCACCACGCACGACGAATCAAGCCGGTGCGTAAAAGACATTCTTGTTGCCGACGCGTGACATCACTACGTATGCCCCAGCCGGCAGTGTTCCCTGCTGGAAAAATGATTCAGCTAAATTGACCGCCTGCATTTGCTTTCCTATCTCACTCGGAATCGTCCCTGCGTCGCCTATCACAACAACGATAACATTATAGACGTTGTATGATGCGTTGCTTTTAACCTTAACAGCCCACGCAGCGGCCCTTGCACCCGGCGAAGTAACAACAGATACCTCGCCGCTATTTACCATACCTGCCTCATTACTCATAGCTGTTCCCTTCTTCTGCGAGTGACATTCAGATTCGTGCACTGCTTCGCAAAGTCCATCTGCACCCGCTCCACAAAACCGGCGATGCGGCTGTCGCTCCTGCAGCCAAGCAGGTCTCTGCTTTCAGGGCTGGTAGCTACCCTGTCGCCGACCTGGTAATCAAACACAAGATAGGGCGTCTGTACATCGACAATTTCAATGGTCTGGGGCGCACCTGTCGCCCAATGACGAACGAACTCATAGAGCGCATCGGAATCATCAACCTGGTCCGGCACACCCAGCGTGTCATTTGCAGCGTTTGCAAAGATGCTCCGCTCAGAGACCCTGCGGAACTTAAACTGGCGAGGCAGTGTCACTATGTGCTCAACTACCGGGACAACTGAATTAACCGGCCCATCGGCGACCGCTGCGGTCAGCCGCTCATCACTGACCACCGATGCGGTGATTCTGAATCTCAGCACTCCTTTTAATGCCGCAATCCAGGTATCAACGTCGAGTTGGTCGCTCGACAGCCATATTCCGCACTCATCGAGCAGGTTATTAAAGGCGTAAAGATACTGCCACCAGTGCAACCCGCCATCGAACGACACCTGCAGGAAATAACCCAGTGACTTTCCCTGCTTATCGGTGCTCAAGACCGGCCAGAAACGCCTCCGGCGACGACCAAAATTATTGCTCTGGAAAATCCTGGAAAAGTCGAACACATCACCACGATTGTATGGAGCACCGCTGTAGTCGCCTGCCTCGTTGAGGCACCATTTGCGATATACGTCTTTTACTTGATAAAAAACAGGATTAGTCGAAGGGGAGAACTTGTCATAGTCAGTATCCTCAAGACCCGGGTCCCACGCCTTTATTAACTCAAAGGTCGCTTCATAAACTTTGAAGTCGCCCTGGCCAATATACCTGTGCGTTATCGGCCAAAAGTCTTTCCTGCTGTGCAGCCGAATGACATTTGTCTTGGATATGTTAAGCTGCTCTTTTGGCCACTGGCAGTTTAGCTCGACCGCTCTGCCGGTCTCATTTTTATAGAACACAATCGCTTGCTTCGGCCCCGCCCCGCCGGACGTATGGCGGGGCCGAGGAACAAATTTGAATCTTAAATCGACCCTATCACAACACCGCTGCAGAGATTCCAGAAGGTTTAGGCCTGTGACATCAAGGTCTCTAACTATTTGGTTTTCGGTTAGCGCCTTCAGTTGGCCAATGCCGGGGATTTGTAATTGGCCGCTCGGCAGATATTCGCAGAGCAGATAGTCAATCGCCTCAGCATAACTCCACAATCTGCTTTGCGACGGCTCGGCACAAAAAATCGTATAACTTTCACCGCCGACCGCAACCGGAGCCGGATTAGCATTTGGTTTGCTGTCAGGATTAAATATGGTATCGAGGCCGGCCAAAAACACGCCCTCGCCCTCTCCCTTTGCCGCTCGCTGTCCGTAAACGGAAATCCGCTTCAGGTTCGCGCTGAAATCTACGGCTGTGATTTCCACATTCTCACCTTTAGGTCCCATAGTTGTCTCGATTTTTTCTATTTGGCCACAAAAAACAGGGAAGCTAAAAGCCGCTGCGTCCGGCGGGACACCGTTGAAGTATTGCCGTATGCAAATAGTTTTTCCTGCGGCGAGTTTGGTCTGGAGATTTTCTACATTATCAGGACCGGCAGCGGTAAATGCAGCGGGGTTATAAGCCAATCTGGCCCGGCTAAATTCGGGCCAGCCGCCTCGCACAATCTCCACCGGCTCCAGAATCGGACACAGCATCCCGTCGAGCAAAACCGAAATGGTCGTGGCAGGCAGTGCCGATTGTGTCTGTTCTGACTGGAAAAAATCAATCCTGTTGGACATAAAAAACCCTCTACAGAACCATACGTCATTCTGAGCGCAGCGAAGAATCTCTTTTCTGGTTGGCCAGACCCTTCGTCCGCCTTTGGCGGAATCAGGGTGACGGTTGAGATAGTTTCTAAATGGTCTCCGCACTCAAAATGCTAATTGAGTCCGGAGTGTCGGTGCACATGTCGATTTTCAACTGTGATAAGGAACTATTCTCTATGCCGTATGCATCTTCAGCCCTTATGGCAAACAGGTATCTGCCTGTTTCCAGAGCGATGGTTTCATAGTTGTAATACTTTCGCCCCTGGTAATTTATTGTCGCGATGGGACTTGCGTAGTCGATTTGTCCTGTCCGGCCATCCCAGTAAATCTTAAAATGCTCCGGCTTTGACTTCTGTCCAACAGGACAATAAAACCAAACCAGACGTATCTTGTTGCCGTCCATCTGTTCGGTTTTTGAACAAAAGATATTATTTGGCTGTGGTCTTGCCAGCTCACCATCGGCATCTATTGAAACTTTGACGGCAGCGCTCAGGGTATATTCCCGATAGCCGCAGTTGTTAAAACGCCGAACCACATAAAAATATGTCGAGTTACTGTTGTGCAAAAGATAGCTGGGCGGCCGGATATCACGGGCATCCTGTGCAGCTATAGCCAATATGTTCGTAAAGTCTATCTGTTCCATACCGGCTCCGCGGTAGAGTGCAGAGCAGCCGCTAACGCGAACCCAGAACCAGCCCGCAGTTAACGCCGTCCCAAGTTTGAAAGCATTGGCACTTATCCCGTTAAAAAGTGCCTCTCTTAGCCATTGTCTTTCTATCTCTAACGAACTACTAAACCAACTCTGGGGAGCAAGTGACATCAATGTCCCATACAGAAATGCGGTCCCGGTTATTGTCCCGGAAAGTAAAATCTCCCCTCTTATGGTAACCATCCCATCTACGGCAGCTATACCACCGACGCTTGCTGTGATGTGCAAAATGGCTTTTAGCAGCCCTGTGACATCAGATGCGCTCGCTGTGATTCCGCTTACTTTTCTTATTATTTTGCACAGTGCCGATAGAGCCGCTGCAGAATTTGCCGAGCCGCCGAGGGGCAAAGTTCTTGATAGTAGCACCGATACTTGAGATTGTGCGGAGGCTAAACCAACAATACAGCGAAGCTGTTTTAACGCTGCTGATGTCGCCGATTGTGCTCCTGCGGACCCGGCCAGCCAGATTCCCGCTGCAAGGGTATATAGCAGCTCCCCACCTAATGCTCGCTCAAACATTGCAAACGGTTGCCTATAAAGCCAGGCGATTTCATCTGCACTGAGAGCTCGTCTGTAGAGCAGAGCATGGTCGAATAAAGCTCTGGCACCGTAACTAGTGTGGCCGGAGTCTGCACCGATGGTATAGGTGCTGCCACTTTTGATGTCACTTACAGTTGGGTTGCTGTTAGGAAAACTGCCGCCGGTATCTTCGATGCTGTTTATGTAAAGTCTCGTGTCGATGTCACCCTTGAAAACCAGGGCGATGTGGTACCAGACGTTTGCGACTGGAATGAATGAAGAAAGTTTTACCCCTGTTGTGTGGCCAGCGTTGTCGGTTATAAGAGCGGCAAAGTGATTGGTAATTGAAACATTGAAGTAAAAGTTAAGTGGTTGACTTGCGGCTCGGGTACCAATCATAAAAATATCAGATTGACTGGAGGTCAAAGTGAGCATGAATTTTGTGATGACAGTCATCTCTGTTGCATAATCTATAACGCCAATATTACCCAAGTCTGTATAATCGGTTATAGCATCGGATTTAAGGGCGTGGCCGTGAATGCCTGGGGCCCAGTCGATACTGTATAGTGTGCCGGGATTGTTTCTTCTGCTGGAATCGAAGATTTTGTCGCCCCCGCCTTCGTTCATCAGCCAGGCCCCGACAAGACCGCGGGCGAGGGGGTGGCTTCTATTTAATCGTGTGCCCCTTGGCGGTTTAAGCAGTGGCATTTATCGTTGTCCCGTAATACTTATACTCGAAATCATATTGTTGATTAAAAGATTGCTTGATGTTTTGCCAGTCTGCTCTTATAGCAGAAAGAATCTCGCTTTGGCTCTGGCCTTCGTTCACCGCTATCGAAGCAGCAATCTCTACAAGCCGACCAGAAGCAAGCGCATCCAGTTCAGCCTGTGGCAAGCCGGGAAGATTGGTTTCTGGCGTTGGCACAACACCGCCTTTCGGGATTAGGACAGGAATATGGTAAATGAGCTCTACTGTCCCTCTGCCTGTGCCGGTTTTCGTAATCTTGCCAATATGTATGTCTGCCATCGTTCTACTCCTTACGCACCTACTCACCTACGCACTTACGCACTTTGGTGTCTCCAGGCCTGGTATTTTGCCGTCACTGTTATGGTGTCGGTAGAGCCGCTGCGTTTACAATATAGCCTGAAATGCGCAACGTCCTTAACGATGAAACTAACTTGATTCGGGTCAGTGCCTTTACTCACCACAAATGAGAAAAGTGCCGTATCGTCCCAGTTAGTCCCATCCAGAGACCCCTGTATGTGGACCTCTAAGTTATCCGTAGGACTGGCCGGAAAATCGGCATCAACAATGACGTAGGCGCCCTCGTAGCCGTTTGTTTCCAGGTCAACAGCGTCTGAATATGAGCCGGTGGTAACGGCAACGGCGTTCATAATAGTCGTTTCGGTTCCCCAGCTTTTGCTTATTGTCGCCATTATATATCTCCTTTGTTTAGTCGATGGTCGTTAGTCTAACGACTATTCCCTATCGACTAACGACTATTCATCAATCCAGCGAAACATCTAAATCCCCCGCAGTGAACTTGGCCGTGTCTCCGTTGCCGATGGTCTTGGATGTGCTCAGGGCCCCATAGACAAGTAGATTGCCCGCGTGTTTTCTGCAGGTCCAAACCACAGTTCCATCATTTACTGTCTGCCCCGGCGTGGTCGGCCAGGTTGGTTGGCTGGTACCGGATGTTCCTGCGGTCGTGCATTCATAGTGGTAACCATTTTCACTTGTTGGCCTGACAAAATTGCCCAGACTATACGCCGTCGATCCCACCCAACTGTTTGGAAAAGGCTTGTCTAATAGTGCAAAATGGGTTATTGTTCCCCAGTTGCCAGTAGCCTGCGGGAAAGTAAGCTCGGTGGCATTATCTATCAACCCATTTACGGCGTCATCCCAGTTATTTTCGGCTGTTTGTACCCTGTTATAACCATTCTGGGTGTAAGGTTCTGCCATTCCGGCCCCATCTTCTCCGGGGTCAGCCGTTGACAATGCCACATAAATCGTCGGCGACGTGTAAGTGTTTTTGCAGAATAGGTGATCTAACAGCTTGTTTTCTAAATAATTACCAAAACTACCCATTTTATATCTCCTTTATCTTATTCTGTCTTTGCAACTCAAGCTGAATGTTTTGGAATGAAACAGCCGGTTTGAGTCTGCTAATTAGCTCGGCGTTCTTGTAATGTCCGACTCGCCGTCGGACGGAGTGTGAGTAAGGATAATGGTCTGGCCATCATCGTCATAGTATTTGATTTCCCCGCTCGACTTGTTCTGGATAGCCTTGTTGCCAAGCAATCTTTCAGCGGTCACTTCGCCCTTGCCTGACCAGACAATTTCTCTGCTTGCCACAAGCTGGTCGCTGTCGGCAGGATTAGCGCCAGCCTGTAAAAACACTTGGACGCCGTACCTGCCCGCATTGGTAATAACGGTCGGGAAATCACCTACATATCTGGCACCACCTTTGTCGGTAAGGGTTATATCATAATCGCCCGCATCATGACCGTTTGTCCCCCAGCTCTCGAAGGCTTGCCCCAAAACATACCAGACGTTTCCTCCCCTGTTGCGAACAACGGCATAAAGTGTATTGCTGCTACTGTAATTTACATATATTTCATTGGCCATATATCGACTTCCCGTAGAAGTAGAATTTTTATGTTTCCTCAGTCCAGGTCCCGTTCTTGGCAATGGTCACCCAGTCACCATTGGAATCGGCCACCAGGCTAAGACACTCACCAATCGCATCAGCCGCTTTATATTTGCTGGCGGTCTGGCCGCTGTCATCGCAGATAGTCGCCGCCCCGGGCTCGATGCGTAACTGTTGTGCTGCCTGGACAGCAAAAGTAAATACCGTTCCCGCCGGTGCCGACGCTGGTAGCGTAAGCGTAACTGTTCCGGTGGCACTAAGGTTGGTGTGAACGCTTCCGGATTCTGCTGCCGTGAGTGTGTCATCGCTGGTATGTGCCTCCACTATTTTTTTTACCCCTCCTGCACCGCATGGCACCACAAAATTATGTCCTGCCCGGCAATCAGTTATCGACTCGACGTCACCGCCTGATGTGCTTGCTATCGCCAGACGAATATGCGGCATAGTTGCCATATTCGGAAAGCTGCTGTATTCGTTGGTGACAAGATTGCCGGATGAATCCAGATAGATATAGATATGTTGCTTATTATCTGCCAGAGTGTTGCCGGATGAGCCTCCATAACTTATGAGTTGTGTTCCTATCCAGAACTTGCCGGCTTTCACGCCGATGTCCAGCCCACCTTCATCATAGGCTCTCAAGTCGTTTGCCCGTCGCGCCGCCAGTAGCAGCCGATACAGCAATTTCCGAAATTCCAGATAATAAGGCGCTGTCCCTGTTGGTATATACTCAACGCCGGTTTCGTTTTCAGACTGTATGTTTAACAACTCATTGTCGGATGGATACACCTCAGCCATATCATTCTCCCCGTGTCATTTTTGAAATTTGAGATTTGCAATTTGAAATTCTTATCCCCTATCTCCTAATCTCAAGCACCAATTGATTCGTCTGCTTATCGAATGAAGAAATGCTTAACTTCTCAGCCGGTCTTGCCGCTGGTGTCACCGTGATTGGCTCGGTCTCGCTGCCGCTGCTTGCATTGCCCCTCTCGTCGAGAACCTTGACAGCGAATTTGTAGACGCCCGCAGCCAGTACCGGACTTACCCACTCAATCGTGTCGGCGTCGAGACCGAACTGGCCGTTGCCGAAACTGCCCTTTCCGAACCCTGCCGCCGCAGCCGAATCGTAACCGAAGTCGCTGATGCCGAATTTGCTCATTCCGAACCCTGCCTTATCCTGCCAGCCAGGCCAAATCCTTATAGGCAAGTCACTGAAGGGCATCTGGTAATCGATTTCGCCCGTGCCGCTGTCAAAATAAACTATCGCAGTTGCACCAGTTGGCAAATTCTGACTGCGCAGCAAACTTATTCTCACACGCCCGCTGTCCACCGGTGGCTGCTTAATCTCACCGCTAAAATCAATGTGCACCTGCTCAGGTTGGACAGCGAAAACCTCTATCCGAACCGGCGACTGTGGACTTGTAGGCAGTGGAACAATCAGCTCTCTCTGCTGCGTATCAACAGTCGCCCCCGCATATTGGCCGTTGACATAAACCTGATAGAGTGCATCGTCTAATCCGGACTGCCACCGCACCAGCGCCGCCCGCGGCGTCCCGATATAATTTCCGTCCGCCCGGATGCCGCAGGGCAGTTCTAATGCTCTTACACAATCTATCCCGTTGCTGATAAGTGCCATTACTGCTGAACCTTCAACTGCGTATAGACGATTTCATAATCGACCACCACACCGTTGCCGCCTGCCCGCTCGTTGCTTATCTTGAGGGAATCCATCCGAAGGTTGTCGAACTCTTCGCCGCCGCTTACCAGCGTGTGTATGTCACCGTCCATAAAGGCTGATATCGCGCTGATTTTCTCGTTCATTTGCGCCCGGCTATTAGCGCTCAGCACACCCGTTTGCCTTATCTTTCTGCCGCGGCTGCCCAAGTCGATGCTAAGCACACCTTCCAGTCCTGGCACTGCTCGCTCTATCGAGGCCCGGCTGAAACTGCCCGGCTCGATTTCTGGTTGCTGCTCGTCAAACAAAATTTGGCCGTCTAAAGTGACACTCATGTAAGATGTCTCAATCTGCAATAATCAATTATCAATAATCAATTACTAGTCCCGCACTAACTTCACAGATGCCCCACCTTTGGTAACATCGGCCACTCCATCGGAGCCGGCATCAATACTCAACCGACACCGCTCCCTTGCCCTTTCAAAAAGCGTCTGGTAGTGCAGACTCTTTTTCCAGAAATTCTCGTCCTTGACCTTGCTTGCTAACATTGCATACACACTCGAGATAACTGCAAACACCGATGCTCTTTTTAGGACATCTGTATATAGAACATCCTTAACCTCATAGATGCTTGCAGGATTGCCGGGCCTGATGCCAAAGTATTCGGTCAATTGGAACCCAACTTCGCTGGCCTGCGGCCCGAATGTGCTGACCCGATAAGTTATGTCACTTGCTGCTGGCGGCGCTACAGCCGGGTCCTCCGAATCCGACCGAATGACGGAAATAGTAAGCTGCGTTGCCGAATTCACAGAAACTATCTCGTATGCTCCATCCAGTAAACCGTCTGCCGACCGCAAGTTTATAACCCCGCCTGTCAAAACCTGCGCGTTTACAAAGTCTGCACCACTGGCGGTAAATGTTGTTCCGCTAAGTGCCCCGCCTGTCCCTGCTGCTAACACCTGCCACGGCAGATGTAACTCTCCAAACAGTACCGGCTCATACTTCAAGATATCCGCGTCGTTCGAGAAACTAACCATTTTCTTTAGCCCCTGTTCCCTCTGATAGGGCTGGCTCGGTGCCCAAAGGTAGTTTGCCTTTGGGCACCATTGCCAAGACGTATTATGATACGTCTGCTGTAGCCCTTTACTTAACTGGTGGTCAGATCACGTATAAGCCCATGTGCCGCTTCATTCCGCAGCTCGAAGGTATATTCGCCAATCAGCTCGCCGCACTCATAGTCACCACTGCTGGCCAATGGCTTGAAATAAAAACTCCGTCCCGCCAAAGGCAGCACGCCGATGCGCGAAGAATCCAGAAGCAGTGCCGCATCCTGTGGTATCCACCGGGTCGTAACAATCCTGCAAACGCCGAAATCACTTTCGTAAACGCTAATCATATCGGTGAAAGTGGTATCGCTGGCTGCATAGCTCCGACTGTTGGCGCAGAAGGCGTTTATCTTCCGCTTCTGAAAACCCCCGACCACAATCAGGTTCACGTTGCCACTGCTGCTTTCCCATATCTTGCGCAGCACGTAGTTAATCTTCGCTTCGTCAAGGTCATTGCCCGTTGGGAACCCGCTGTCGCCGGTGTGGAAAACGTTTGTCGCCAGATGCTTAATGATACCCTTCATCGACCTCCGCACCGAGCCGCTGCCCTCCGGGTTACTTGTTGGCTGGCCGCCGTTGATAACCGTGTTCTCAAGGTCACGCAGCAGCTCCCGCAGCCGCTCCTGCTTTTGATAATCCATCTCGTCAGATAAGCCTAATTGGCTGGCAGCTATATCCGTCCCGCTTACTTCTACCGGAGCAGTGAATATCTGCGTATAGTTGCCGTGCCTGGTGCGAGTGGTAAATCTGTCGCTGGGCTTGTCTCCGCCTTCGAGAGCCGCATTGCCTAGGATGTTAATCACCTTATTGTCGGCAAGCGCCTCTGCGGTAGTGCCTGCGTAACCACGAACCACCGTCAGCGTATTGCTGTTGATGGCTGTCACTAACATCAATTCCTCTGACCCTTCAACCTGAATCTGGTCGCCCACGCGGAATCTGCTGCCGTGGTCAACCACAAAGTCAGTGTCGGAAGTCGGATTGGTATAGGTGCTGTCGTTGATTGCGTCCTTATTGGGCAAAAGCTCATCTTCGAGCCACTCATGATGTGTGCTTGTTGCCTCCTCTCTCGGATCGCCCAGCGCATCTAACAGGGGCGTCTCATAAGGCGAAATTATCCCAATCAAATCTGACACGTCTTCAGCCAGTTCCGGCAGAGTCGTGCCCGCTGAATATGTTGCTTTTCCTGTAAAAGCCATCTTTTTCTCTCCTTAATGTGTTAATGCGTGAATGTGTTTATCTGCTCACTCATCTACTCATCTACTTACAAAAAGTTTCTTCGCAGTCTTAGATACTTCTGCAAATCTGCCCGATTACCGGTCGTCGTTGCTCTTTTGGCTGCGGCATCGAGAGTTGTCTGGCTGTTTGCTATCTGCTCCTTTGCCCCCGCAGTCTTTTTCGCCGTTACGGTCCCTCCGGTGCTTGTGAACAGATATTGCTTTTCTTTTTTCAACTGCTCAATCACGCTGTCCGGACCCGCTTCCGGCTCATCTTCCATCCTGGCCCTGGCAATCAACATAGCGGCCTCCAAATCCAACGTCCCTGCAGCAGCCAGTTTACGCATCAGCTTTTGTTCTGTCTGAATGTCCTTCAACTGCTCGGACATCTTTGTCGCCTGTGTTTTTGCCTCCGCTAATTCTTCAGCCAGAGTTTCGACTTTTTTCTCGGCGCTCTGCGCCCTCTTTCGATAGCGGATTGACTCGGCTACCGGAACAAGTCTCAGATTGTCTCCGTCACCTGCTCCGACCTCTGTCTCCGACAAAATATCCTGTGTCTCTGTCTGACCCATAAAAACCTCCAATGGTAATTGGTGAGTAGTGAGCGGCTAATTAACCAATTAACCAATTAACTACTCAACTGACCTCTCCATTCCCATACCCCAATTCTCTGAGCACCTGCTCAGTTGATACTCCAAGCTCTTTCTTTATCTGTGCCTCTTTCAGCTTATCCATTGTGTCCTCCGGCAGCGGGTTTGGAAAAACCACATCCATCTCCCTGTCTGCTTCAGTGGTTCTGTAGGCGCCGGCAATATCGAGTATCGCCAGAACCATTTTGCATATCCTTTTAAGCCCTTCGCTGTAGGCGAATTTCTTTCGGTCGTTCTTTGAAAGCATCCCCATCAGCGTCAGTCTCAGTGCCACCGCGCTTGTAAGGTTGCCGAGCTTATTCTTCAGAACCCCGGCCACTACCGGCGTCACGCCGCTGGTCTTGTCCATCGCCTCTCTGATTTCGGCAATGTGCAAACCCTCGCTCGGCGCCGCTGCATCTCCGCCGAATTCCTCAATCGATGCCTCCGGGTTATCTGTGTGCCACATCCTGCCCGGCGATATCGGCTTATCCTCAAAGCCCTCTATTCCTTTACCCAGATACATCTTAAACGACTGAAACGTGATTCTGCTCGCCCTGTCGCTGAGCCGGGTATTAAGCTCATCCTGCAGCGGTATCAGCGGCTCAACATCGCTTATTCCCTCATAGTAGTATGGCTGAGCAACGTTCTGGATATGCACCACCGGCAGGAATCCCCACGGCAGCTCGCCCTCTGCCACTATTGCCTTATCTTCGTATCTCTGCCAGGCCGTAGCCGAAGTAACCTCCGTCACCGCAACCATCTGCCGCGTATCCCCGTCCCCTCCGCCCCAGGATAGTAATCTGCCCAGAAACGATGCTTTTTTATTCAGGGCGTTCTTCTTCTGGTAAAAGTGCTGCACATAGAATCTAATTTTTTTGTAGTCGTTTTCATCCAGAACAGGCAGTACTCTTGGTGCTTCAATCAGTTCTAATCCGATTGTCTGTGCCAATTGCAGCACATCTTCAAGTGGAAGATTTTGGGAGGAGGAGGAAATGCGTTGTAGGATTTCATCGCCAGGCCTGACGAAACAATCGACAAAACCGTAAACACTTCCGAGCACCGCCATATCCTGGAAAAACCCGATATCGCCGTTGGCCGCAAACACTGCCTTTAGTATCGATTCTATTTCTGCGCGTTTTTGGCCATCCGGCGACATCGAGACAAATCTGATGGGTTTACCGAACAGAAAATCCACCGTCGCGTTTAGTCGCCACGCAATATCGTTCTCAATGACCACTTCTTTCCGCTGAATATCCTTCACCGGCCTTGCTCCGAATAAACCTGCCCCAGCCGAATGTGCAAATCCCGTTATACGTGGCGGCAAACCATATTCCTGTGCCTGAACATAGCACCGCCCAGATTCGCTCACTTTTCCAGACAAGCTGCCCGCCTCGCTTATCTCCACCATCGGGTTGGCGTAATATTCCCACAGCTTTGTAAAGTGCCTCTGAATGTCTATCGAGTGCTCATCAACCAGCCACTCAAAGTAATCCGCATCAAGTCCTGGCTCCGTGGCACGGGCTTCCAGCCCGTGAAGACGATTAAATATATCAAGTTCAAATCCCATCCTTACCTCTCCTGACACAACCCCTCTGTCATTCTGAGCGAAGCGAAGAATCTGGCTTTCGGCAAAAGTCTGCAGCTTACAACCGCCTCACTGTCGAATCCTCCCCACACCACATCAGTTTTGTATTTTGAATTGTAGCTTTGCATTTTGTTGACTTTCGCACTTTTTAGGCGACTAACTTTGAGAACGAATAAGCAAAAACATACCAACCTTCCGATAAATTTCTTGGAAATAACAAGAAAGGAATGCTGGTATGGATACCACAATTAC
>Ga0315279_10005264_pt1 | contig 16870 bp, 16 predicted proteins | sample YL17G06_20_MG_FD_203694 | JGI IMG/M metagenome (GOLD analysis project Ga0315279, IMG submission 203694) | Sediment microbial communities from Yellowstone Lake, YNP, Wyoming, USA - YL17G06_20 | ecosystem: Environmental > Aquatic > Freshwater > Lake > Sediment | place: USA: Wyoming | collected...
CAAAGCAATCAGGTATTCCAGAGTTTAAGCTCACAACCCTTCTTTCAGAAACAGACCTCAAGCTTCTTGAAATTGCACGGGAGGAAGCCCTTGCCCTTATAGGCAATGAAGTAAAATGGAATAAGGAGCATAAAAAGGAACTTATTAATATACTCAAAAGCAAATCCAGAGAAAAAATTTCTTTAATAGAGGTTGCTTGATGAGAATAGTTACTGGCAAATTCAAAGGAAGAGAAATTATATCTCCTCCAAAAAGCATTGAGTTAAGGCCTACAAGCGACAGAGTCCGCGAAGCAATCTTCGATGTGATAAGATTCAACATTGCCGATTCAGTTTTCATTGATCTTTTTGCAGGCTCAGGCGCAATGGGAATCGAAGCAATCAGCGAAGGTGCAAGGTTTTCAGTTTTTGTTGAGAAAAATCTGGTTGCCCTGCGTGTCATAAAGCAAAATATCAAAATGCTTGGCATTGAAAATCAAACTCTCATCATAAAGCAGGATGTTCTAAATTTTATAAAGAGCCCTTTCTCTTTTGAGAGTTTCAAAGAAAAATTTGATTTTGTATTTCTTGACCCGCCATATGCCTCGAAACTTGCAGGACAAACAATGCAAGCTCTTGTAAACTTTTCATTTCTCAAAAGCGATTCCATAATTATTGCTGAGCACTCTGGCAGCGAGGCTCTGCCCGACGATCTTAAAGGCGCGAATTCCTTCAAAAGATTTCGTGAAAAGAAATATGGTAAAATTGCTGTGTCGTATTACTCTACTGAAACTATTATCTTAGAATAAATCCTTTTTTGTCATTACCTTTCAGTCATTTCGAGCGAAGCGAGAAATCTCCTCCTTTTGTCATCGCGAGCGGAACGAAAAGTCCATTGCACTGCTTGACCTGCATGCCTCTCTATCTCTTGCAAATTTTCTTTAACAGGGTGGGCGGGGAGGGGTTTTAGTCTTTAATTTATTTGTCTCTTTTTGTTGTAATTCTTTCTTTTAAAAGCAAGGTTCGGAATTGAGTATGACGATTAACATATAAACGAAGTTGCAAAGCAATTTGTGAGAAAGATTCGTAAAATTCGGTTGTTTATCTGCTGTATTATGGTAATAAAGACAAGGTTACAAAGGGAAAGCTGTTCACTAGAACCAGCAAACTTATTAAACTCGTATTATTACTTCAAGAGATATCCGTTTGTTTTAAGCCAATCTATATGTTTCTTATAATCTGGCATTATTGTTTTCACTTTACTCCAGAAGATTTTTGAGTGACTCTTTTCTTCGAGATGAGCGAGTTCATGTACAACAACATAATCAATCACAGCCAAAGGAGCCATAATTAACCACCAGGAAAAATTCAAGTTTCTATTTGGAGAGCAAGAGCCCCATCGTTTGTTTGCGCTGGTGATTTTAACCTTACCGTATATAAAGCCGTTGTTTTTGGCATACCATTCAACTCTCTCCGAAATCTTTTCATAAGCGTGCTCTTTGTACCAACTTATGAACTCTTCCTTTGCATTCTCAAGATGGTTTTGCGAAAGGAAAAACGCATTCCTAAAAATCAAAAGTTTTTCTTGCCCTTTAACAATCATTAATCGGTAATGCTTTCCAAGGTAAAGGAATCCTTCTCCGTTTACAAACTCCTTTTTTGCAAATTTAGGATCTCTTGAAAGAACTTCTTTCTTCTTCCTCTCAATCCAATTTAGGTGACGAATAACAACATTCTTTATGGTTTTGTCACTTACTTCGAAGGGTGCCTTTACAATCAAATTTCCTTCATAAGTTATTTGAAGGGCTATTGTTTTTCTTTTCGCTCTTATTATTTCTTTTATTTCAATGCCCATTATGCTTTTCTCCATAGATGTGGTATGCAAGTTCTATTATTCTCTGTGCTATTTGGTTTCTAAGATCGTAGAGCAAAGGATTCTCTTTCTTTTTTGGAAGCAAGATGTTGGTAATTATGTAAGATTTTAACCTCTTTTGCTTGTGGTAATTATCCCAGAAGTCAACATATCTTATCTCTCTTTTTATAATTGCAACTGCGTCTTTTGTTACTTCGACAAGTAAGTTTATATCATCTTCTTTCAATTCCTCTAATGGAGTTTTCCCAAATACTAGCTGTTTTATCAAGCCTAAGAATGGCATTTCAGTTTTTCTGTCAAAGCCAAAGTCCCGTTCGCTTCCTCTGCCTTCTTTAAGTTGAGTTCTCAAATTCTCAAGTTCATACGCAAGCAAATCCCAATTTTCTCTATATTCTTCAAGCACCTTTTTCAGTTTATCTGAAAATCGCTCGTAAAATTCTGGGTCTTCTTCAGAGCATTTCGTGATATATTCTGTTATTGCATATTTTAGATCTACCATCTTGTCCCTGGACGACTCTTCCTTTACTTTTGAAATGAAATCATCTGAAAACAGTGGAAGCGGAGGAATCTTGGGGTCAACTCCTTTGGATACCAAATATTCCTCTACAATATCTCTTACTTTGTCACTTGCATCTTTTATACTGAGCTTGTCATCCCTAAATCTGTTTTTCGCAGATTCTTTGATGAAATTGACTATCTTCAGGTCTCTTATATATTTCAGAGCCTCTGGATCTGGAAGAATTTTATCCATTGCATTACTAAAATTTTTTACAATGGCTATAAATTCGTCTCTAATTTCTTCATCTTCGAGAAGTTCAATACAATCTTCGAAGTCTTCTCTAAAGTTTCTTATATAATGCTTTGCAAAAAAACGTTTCAAGTTCGTTGTGGCAATATACAAGCTTGTCTATTGCTTGTGCTTTGTTAAAAACAGCTTGGTTTATCTCTTCAATATCTTCATCCGCATATATAGAGAGAGCTTTTTTTAAATGGTTCAAAACACCTACATAATCAACCACGAAGCCACAATTTTTATCTTTATATACCCTGTTAACTCTTGCGATTGCCTGTAGAAGGTTATGCTCTTTTATGACATTGTCCAAGTACATCACTTGTTCAAGTGGTGCGTCGAAACCTGTAATAAGCATTTCATTCACTATGATAATTCCTACTTCTCCTGCTATTCCACTTTCATCAATTTTATTGAAAGGCATCTTGAAGCTTTTTATAACTTTTTCTTGTATTACTTCATCACTAAATTCTTTGTATTCAGGTGGGTCATTCTGTGCTCCTGAGAAAACGCCTGCAATTTTCAACCTCTCGGGTGTTTCCAAGTCTACGTTATCTGGGTTTTCCCTCTTGAGCTTCTCAATATGCTCTTTGAGCGATTCCTCAAGAGCCTTTTTGTATCTTAAAACTGCAACTCTTGATGCAGCTACAACCTGAGCCTTGAATTTATTTGGGAAAACATGTGTTATGTAATGCTCTATCATATCCTTTGATTTGTCTTTTATCACATTTTCATCTTCAAGATACGCTCTCCATGTGTATCTTCCCATTATTTTATTCTTTTCATCTGCATCAACATTTTGGAAAACTTCCTCAAATTTTGCATTAGCTTCCTCTTCATTTGTAAGTTCCGCAGAATGTGTCCTTCCCTCGTAAACGATCTCAACGGTTACTCCGTCTTCAACAGATTGCTTTATACCGTATCTGTCAATGTAGTCACCAAAGGTCATTTCTGTTTTTTCAATTGGCGTACCTGTGAAGGCTAACTTAATTGAATTTGGAAGAGCTTTTTTCAAATTTGCACCGAGGAGTTTGTATTGTGTTCTGTGTGCTTCATCTATCATAATAAGGATATTCGGAGATGTATTTAATAGCTGGAATTCCTGCTCAAGTTCTCTTTCCTGAAACTTACTAATCATTCCCATGACCAGATCAGGGGTATCAGTTTTCAAGAGTTCTTTAAGCTCATTTATACTCCTTGCGAGTTTAACAGTGTAGCCTACACTCTTTGATGTGTCTCTCAGCTGACGTTCAAGATCTTTTCTATCGGTTACAAACACTACTTTGAAATTGCTTAGCTCTTGGTCGTGATATATTGCTCTGACTGCATACATCATCGTCATTGATTTGCCTGAGCCTTGTGTATGCCAGATGATTCCACCTCTCTCCTCTGGCGTTTTACCTTCCTTTATCTTTTTTACTATTTTTTTCACTGCTCTGAATTGTTGGTATCTTGGCACTATTTTTACCACTCCACCTTTTGAGTCTTCCTTAAAGATGGTGAAGGAGTGGAGTATTTCCGGGAGATTTTCAATTGAGAGCATTCCCAGCACAAAAAGTTGCTGGCTTGTAATTACACCTTCTTCGCTTATGTCTGAAAGAGTGTAAGGATATGGGTCCTTCCACTCCACGAAGTCCTCATATTGTGATGTGATTGTGCCTACCTTTGCAACCTGCTTGGAAGTTCCTACCGTAAACAGGTTGTACCAGAATAATTTTTCGTTACCTTCTTTCTCGCCGCGCCTGTTTGAATACCGCATAAGTTGTGTTATAGCTTCACCTATTGGGTCTGCCGTTGCTGGTGATTTGCATTCAATCACTACCAAAGGTAAGCCATTAACAAAAAGAACTATGTCAGGAATGATATGTTTCTAGGTGCCGGGGGTATTCACTTTAAACTGAGATATTGCAATAAAAGAATTGTTTTCTGGATTTTTAAAATCTAAAAACCTGACTGTTGGGCTTTTTTCACCTGTTTTTCTATTCTCTGATACGGAAGTGTTTTCAAGGAGGAGGTCGTGGATTTCTCTATTTGCTTCAAGCAATGAGTTTGCTTGTGGCATTGTTATCCGCCTCACTACTTCGCTCACCTGGGCATCTTCTATCCATGAGTTTATTCTTTTTATTGAATGTCTTAATTCTTGCTCAAGGATTATCTCTCTAAAACTTTCCCTGAACTTAACGCTTTCTCCATAAATGGGTTCGCCTGAGCTATCAAATTGAATAATCTCTTTTGCATCCTCAGTGTCATCTTTATTCTGCCTGTAAATTTTCCATCCGAGCTTTTGCAGTTGCTCGAGGAAAGAATTTTCTACATAGTGCTCTTCGTCGAGGTTTTTGTACATATTCACTCCGAAAGCTTTCTCGTCAAGGGTTCACTAATCCTATCAAATAAGTTCTTCAAAATAATCCTCATCAACTTTTTTAATCTCAATAGTATTTTTAACATCTACCCCTACGTTATATTTTAACATGTAATCCAACAATTTATCTTTATCAATGAGTACTACATTTAAGTCTTTCAAGCTTTCGGCATATTCGATAGCATCTTTTGTAAAAGAAGATGTAGTAATAAAAATTCCTTTTTTCGCTCCTTTTCCGTGCAACGCTCCTACAAATTTCTGAATTTCGGGTCTGCTAACAGTTCCACTTTCCCACCTTTTTGCCTGGAGGTACACATTATCAAGCCCCAAAACATCTTCCTTTATTATACCATCAACACCTTGATCTCCACTTGCCCCCAACAATTGGCTAGCCTCTTCGAAGGAACCTCCATAGCCCATTTTCACCACCAAATCAATAACCAACTTTTCAAAAAACTCAGGAGAAGATTTTAAGATTCTATCTAATAATTCACTTTTGATGATGTTGTTGATCTCCTCAGCTTTTTGAACTATGATTTCGTCTGGTGGAATATCTCCTTCGGAAGGTTCTTTTCTACCTATTTTTTCTCCAACATTGCGGCCTCTATGAAACTCAGCAAATTCAGGGAATTTTAATAAATATTTAATGTCTATTTTTTCTGGGTTTTCTTTTAACACATCAAGTCCACGCTGAGTTATAATAATATATCCTCTTTTAGGAACGTTAATCAAGCCTGCTTTCGAAAGATATGTTTTTGCCCAACCTACTCTATTGTGAAAAATAGCTTGGTTACCACTTGGCAAAAGTTGGCGCCTTTCTTGATCTGTTACGTTAAAATATTTTACTAAATGCTCCTCACCGTCAGCCATGCTATGTTCATTTTGGTCACCTACAAACTTCAGTAAAGGCAATAAAAAGTCTTGGAACGATGGTATCATTTCTAAACACCCTCCTTTATTAAATTATTTACTCTTACTTTGCCGGTAAGCAAATCTTCCATAAGCCCTATTTTGAGGCGTTCAAGTTTTTCTTTGTATTGTATCTCTTTTTCGATCGTTTCATCAATTTGGTAAAGAACTTGAGCAATGCGGTGCTGTTCCATAATATTTGGTCTTGGTATTAGCACTTTCTTAAGGGAAGACATACTAATAGCCGGTTGTGCTGTAGTGGATATAACTAATTCTAATTTTCCTAACTTGTAATAATAATGTAATAATATCTCCAAAAATTTATTTAAATTATTCCTAGACACTGTTATTTTCAAACAATTACCAGCTAGAATTCCTATTGGATGATTATCAGGAAGAATTGCACATGTCCCACATTGAGCTCCTATTTTTGCCATAACTATATCGCCAGGCAAAACTCTACTCCGGATTTCTGAGCGAAATTTAGATTCATCTACATATAGGTATTTATCCGCAACAAATTTGTTTGATGTAACAAAGCCACTTTGAACTACAGGTCTACCCACTTCTCTGTAATGTTCAATTTTAAGATTACTTCCAAACGGACCATCTACGATTGCATTTTTCTCATTACTTGCAAAATCAGAAACTGTTACCACCTCCCACTCCTTTGGTATCCTACCCAGTGGCGAATCTTTGAATTTGTGGGTTTGCTCGCTTCGGGTTTGTCTGTTTTCGTCTATTCCCTTGGTGAGCAAATCATGCATCAAGCCATGTTTAATCCGTTTGTATTTTTCAATAATCGCATCAGTTTTTTCTATTGCCTTATCCACAGTCTCCAGAATTTCCGCAATTTTCTTCTGTTCTTTAGAGCTCTCTGGAAAAACAACTATAAAATTTGACTTAAAGTAATCTTTTTGCAGATGTTCCAATCCGCTTCCTATAAAGTATTTATAAGTAATATGGTTAATCTTTCTTTGTAAGAAATAATAAAAAAGCTTATTACCTAGAACTGAGTTTTTAATCCTTATAACCCACGTATCTGCTGAATATGAAGCTTTGCCAGTATGAAATTTTACATACGCAGAACCACCAGTGGATAAAAAGATGTTCTCTCCATCTACAAGCAAATGATTATGTTTCAAGACTACCTCTCCACTGGTGAAAAAAGGAAAAAACCCTTCATCATTAGCATCTTCTACCTTAAATGGAGATTTAGGATTCTCAACTATTATCTCCCCTAGCTTCACCCTTTTCCAGCCTTCAGGAAGCGTCTCCACATCGTTTACTTTAAACTCTTTTTTATTCTCCATCTTTTGTCCCCATTAGTTTATTTTAAGTCTTTATGGTATATTTTTTGCGCATTTATTAAGCCTTTATTGTATGCTTGGTTCATCCTTTGACCCCTTAATGACCCCATTATGACCCGTTTGACTCCTTTGTGACCCTTTTAGTGAATAGTAGGTTCCCTTACCTGTTATTCCAACTTTTTCAAACACTCCAAGATTCACAAGCCCTTCAAAATCCCTGCTTGCTGTTTTCTTAGAAACTCCAAGAATTTCTTGATACTCCTTATTGGTAATCCTTCCTCTTTCTTTAACATAAATCACTGCCCTTATTTGTCTATCGTTCAATCCCAAACTTCTTAGATATTCTTCTGTATAGATATCTTTCATAAACCAGAGGTTAAATTCTGAATGGTTTGCTTCAATCTTTAGTTCAGGCAATCCCATAGATTTTAAACTATTCCTCATTCTTTCAATCCCAGAACCAACAGATTCTATTATGCCTGCCAAATAAAATATATGTGCTATCAATGGGTTTCTTGGTTTTGATGTGTGTGCTTTAAGGAGTTGCTCCAAACTCATTTCTTCTGCTAAACCACCAAGATTGTTAAACCAGATTTTATCATCATAAATTTTTATTTGTATTTCTCTTTGTTTAAAATAATCCCTATGCACCAAAGCATTGGCAATGGCTTCTCTTAAGGCAGGAAGGGGATAGTCCCATATGTCCTCTCTTTCAAAACCTTTTATTTCGTATCGAACATTAATGTTATTCTTTATTGCTTCTTCGGTTTCTGTATACTGGGTGAAAAGATTTCCTTGAATCCATCTATCACCTATTATGGTGATGTTATCTTTGAGCCGTACCACCCTTGTTTTAGCACCAAAGAAGAATTGTTGAGGATTTTTGCCAAATAACAGCATGCAGGCATTGGTTATCCTGCCACTTTCTATGAGTCCAATTTTCGTAAGGATATCCTCATTTGGTTCCTTATCATTAAGGGCTATTAACCTCCCTTTTTCTCTTCCTAAGGCAAGAAAATTTTTTATGACTTCCTCATCTAAATCCTCAAGTTTAAATTTATCATTAGTTAATACTTCCCACCTTAAGTCTCTGCGGAAAAATCTTGATAGGTCTTCAAAGGTCATTTCTCTTGTGGTGTTGCCTACTCTTTTGTAATAGATTCCCTTGCAAGATATAGGCACAGAAGACTTTTGAACTTCTATTTTTAGGAGATTTCTTTTGTTAATGCTTATGTTTTCAATTTCTGGCGTAAACCCAAGAGAGTCAACTATTTTGTTGGTAATAGCCTCTAAATCTTTGTCCGAAATTTTAAAGCCCACTACTTCTTTATTATCGCTAACTCCTATAAGAATGGTTCCTCCTTTTGTGTTTGCAAAGGCGGAAATTGTTTTTAAAACTCCCTCATTGAAACTTTCCTTAAACTCAAAACTTTGGCTTTCGCCTTTTTTTATGAGTTCAATAATTTCCTTGCTCATACCTTTTTATATCCTAATTTTTCAAGAAACTCGTCAAGTTTTGCAACCTCTCTTTCTCTTTCCTCGGTTAGCTGGTTTAACGGAGTTTTGTATTTATCCCAGAGGTTCTCAAAAATTCTTATTAGTTCTTTCTTTTCAGCGTTCAGATACTTTGTAAGATAGTCCTTAATAACTTCGTAAAACTTTTCTATGAGTATCTCCCTTGCCTCATCTTCCGTTAAGGTTTCCCGCTTTTGACTTACTTTATCATCAATATCTTGCCTCTTTAATTTCAAATCTTTGTTTAGCTTCTTCGATTCCTTGTCATAAACATCTATTCTTTTAATCAAATTCTCTAACTTTAAGGTTTCCTTAAGGGCTGACTCCTGCGCAGTCGAGCGTAAATCTTTAATTGTCTCCTTTAGGTAATCTATGACTTTATTTGCAGTCTTTTGTCCTTGCTCTTCCTCGTCCCACTCCTCAACTTCTTCAAGAATTTCGTTTAGTTCACTAACAATCTCAGCAATTTTTGCGTCGAGTTCCTCAATGTTCTTTAAATCATCGGCAAAAAATTTTTGTTTTATTCTTTCATCTTCAATAAGCTCCTTGCTCCACCCAGATGAAATAATGGTCTTAAAGTCATACTTTAGCTCTTCCCACCAATTAACAAAAATGCCTGCAATCTTGAATTCATCAATAAATTCAAGAGGAAGCAATTTGTCTTTTAAAGCATGCATTGCCTTATTCTTAAGTCCCAAGAGATTGTTTTTGTGAGGGAGATTTTCTATTTCTTCTTTGGTTTCTTGCCACCACTCGTTTAACGCCTGGTAATGCTCCGCGAATCTATCTTTAACCCCTTCGTGATTTTCAATGTCTTCTTTTATCTTACTCTTATCATCAATATTTTCTAAGAATTCAAGGTTTTTATCATCTTTTTCAGCAAAAAGAACGCTTAAATTGAAATTGAATTTCTCTAACTTCGATTGATGTGTGCTAACTTCACTTTTTGGCACAGACCCTAACAGGTGATGATGAACGTCTTCTGCTTCTCCCTCTGGCGAATTATCCACATATCGCCTTATATTGAGATTAAAGTCGTTTTCTTTAATTTCATCAACATCTACAAGCATTGAGTACTTTGGCAATTCCAACTTCCTATTAAAAACAGTCAATATCTTCTCTATATCCTCTGGCCTTAGGTAGTTCTGGTTTCTGCCTTCTCCATATTCTCTGTCGGTATTTATAAACAAAATTTTGTTTTTAAGGTGCAACGGTTTGTTCTTATTTATTACAATGATGCATGCAGGTATGCCTGTATTATAAAAAAGTTTCTCAGGCAAGCCTATTATCGCCTCAATTATATTGTCATTAACTATTCCTTCCCTTATGATCTTTTCCTGACCGCCACGGAACAAAACTCCGTGAGGCATAACGCTTGCCATTACTCCATTACTTTTCAAACTCGCGATCATATGCTGCAGGAATATTAAGTCGGCCTTCTTGCCGTTTTCTGGAGTAAAGCCGTATTTAAATCTTTCTTGAAATTGCATATTTGCCCTAGAATAATCTTGAGAGAAAGGGGGATTGGCCAAAACTCTATCAAATATCTTTATATAGCCATTCTCTACAAATTTGGGCGTTGTAAGCGTGTCATCATTCTCAATGCCTGCATCGAGGATACCGTGAAGTATCATATTCATTTTGCATATTGACCATGTTACACCGTTAGATTCCTGTCCGTAGAGAGCTAAGTTTCGTGGGTCTTGACCTTGCTCTTCTACATATTGTCTTGACTCAATCAAAAAACCTCCAGAACCGACAGTAGGGTCATAAACGGTCATCCCTTCCTGTGGTTTTACAAGTTTTGCCATTAGCGTTTTTACATGCGATGGGGTGTAGAACTCGCCACCTTTTTTCCCTGCTGAATCTGCGAATTCTTTTAGAAGATATTCGTAGGCAGCTCCAAGTAGGTCGGGAAATTCAAAGTCCTCGTTCCTTAGCCTGTATCTGTTGAAATGGTGTATCAAATCTACGAGTTGTTGGTCTTTTAGGCGCGTTTTCCCCTTTATTGCGTTGAAATCAATATGTTTTAATACTCCATCTAGCTCTGGGTTTGCCTCTTCTATAGCACTGAGAGATTTGTTGAGTTGGTTGCCAACATCCTCTTTTAAGATTAAGATATTTGCCCATCTGGCTCTTTTGGGAACAAAGAAAGTTTCATCGTAAATATTTGTGTCTTCGAGCAGTTCTTCAATTTCTTTGTCAGAAAGACCTTCGGACTTAAGTTTGTTTCTGATTATTCCTCTCTTTTCTTCAAATATGTCAGAAGTACGCTTTAAGAAGAGCATACCAAATATGTATTCTTTATATTCGGAGGCATCCATTTTGCCCCTTAAGATATCTGCGGCTCCAAATAAGTGTGTTTCAAGTTGTCTTAATGTAATCTTTCCGTTGCTCATTCTTCCACCCTTATTTTAATCGAAGCAGGCTTTTGCTTTTCTCTTAACACTTTTGTATACGTCTTACTTCGTATATCCTCACAGCCTTGGCGTAAATATAAACTATTTGAGAGATCCACAATTATAGCCCATGCCCACTCTTTTACAATATGCATGTCCCTTTTCACCTCGTTTTTATCTCAATATCTCTAAAGAAAGCCATTACTCATATTTATTAATTAGCACCCTTTATAAAGTAAAGGCTAAAACAAAACTCTTCTCACCATTAATTATTGCTAAATGAAAACCTTTGTCAAGGCTAATTTCCAAGTCTATTTCAGTATAATACCAAAATTCTTAAAAATTGGTGCAAATATTGGCTTCATAATATGCTCACTAACCCATGCAGAATTCATGAGGGCAAGATAAACAACAATGATTCCAACAACTGCAAGCGCTAACTTAAATAAGAATACTTTTACATTAGGTTCCTGCTTTTTTCTTGCCATTTTATTCTCCTTGATACGTTATCGTAATCATTTGAGTGTCCCCATTCCATAAAACTGTAGCACCGAGATTTTCTGTAACAAACCTTAAAGGAAGCATGGTTCTTTCGTTAATGATTTCAGGCACCACTTTTGAATTTGTTGAATCAATAAGCTTGCTCATCCCATTCACCTTTGCCGTATTCTTTCCAATCCAGAGCTCAATGGTGGTGCTGCCCAAAGTCACGGTGACCTTTTTTGCGGCTGCATCCCATCCAACTTTTCCGCCAAGTGCTTCTACAACTGTTCTTATCGGTAGCAGTGTTCTACCATTTTTGATAATAGGGGGAGAGTCAAGGTATCTTGTTTCTCCATTTAGCGTGAAGGAGGTGCTTCCTATTTGGAGTTTAATAGTCGTTGAAGGTCTGAATGAGGCAATAATATTTTTGTCAGAGTTCATCTTTAGCTGGATTTCAGAGTTAACTGAACCGACATCCCCACTCCAATTGATGAATGCATAACCAGTTTGAGGTACGGCACCGACTGCAACGATTGAACCATCTGGATACCATTCCTGATTTGGGTTCATAGTAATTGACCCTACGCCTGCTATGGTCTTGGTAATCTTAAACACATTCATTTGCTTAAAGACCTTGTCACTTGCTCCAATATAGACAGTACTAGAGTTTGACGGGTTGATTGCAATTGGATAGTTGCTTGTTGAGCCTTACACAATTGCTTATTGGAGCGCTTTGAATTATTATGGACTAACTGAGCAGATTCCAACCACTGTATTTATACAAATTACTTCCTGGAAAGAAAAGCAGGAGGTCGAGGTCTTTGGTGTCAAATATAAAATCGTAAGAGTTAAGCAAGAAAAATTCTTTGGCATAAAGAAGAAGTGGATTGAGAATACTCAAATAAATATTACTGATAAAGAGAAAACCATCATTGATTGCCTTGATAAGCCCCATTATTGTGGAGGGATGATTGAGGTAATTAAAGCATTGAAATATGGCCGTAAGGAGCTCGATTTTAAAAAGTTATCTGAATATGCAAATCAAATTGGAAACTCTGGAGTAATAAGAAGACTTGGCTATGTTTGCGATTTGCTGAATATAAAAATCAAATTAACGCCACCAAATGTGCGCAATTATCTGTTACTTGACCCTACAATGCCTTCGGAACAAATCAAAAATGCAAAGTGGAGGTTGATTGTTAACCTTGACGAGAGAATTATCGGAGTCCTTTAAGTGGTAAAAGATACCGAATTGAAATCAGCTGCGGCAAAATATAAAGTAAAACCTCCCAAAGTAGAACGTGATTATGCACAAAATTGATGTTTTTCTGCAAAATACGCAATCTTTGCAATCTTTGCACAAAATTGCCAAAAAAATGCAAAATAGAATAGGGCATTATTTTATAAGGTTTTAAGCAAGTTTTTTAGTTGTAGAGGTTCAGTATTCTTTTCTTTAATGGTTGTTTTTGATTCAAAAGAGCAATAATAATTTTTGCAGTCGACGGAAAATAATTTTTTCATCCACATATTTTGTAAAAGGGGAATAATAAAATCGAGGAGATTAAATAAAAGTGAATGACAGAAAATTTTCAAGAAGAATTTTGTGGATTGTGATTGCAGCAGTCATTGCATTTTCAATTGCAGGTGGGTATGAGCCAATTACAAGGCCTTACATTGTCTTCTCTTCGGAAGGTGCAGTTTACGGGGGAAGTATGGATGGGAAGACTATAGAAAAGATATTTTTTGAAACCTATGGACAAAAGCGTCTACATTTATTATAATATGTATGCAGTTTTGTCCAGGGAGGTTTGCTATGAACAAAAAAGATGAGAGAATTTATGAGGTTTTTAATGAACGGAACGGGTTTGCAAGAACAAAAGACATCCTGAAAGCAGGTATCCACCGCCGGGATATAAAAAGATTGAGAGATAAAGGGCAAATAGTGCGTGTAAAAAGAGGATTTTATCGACTATCTGAAGTCCCTCTAATTTCTAATCAGGGTTTTATTGATATTGCCAGTGCTGTTCCAGAAGGCGTCATATGTCTTCTTTCTGCACTATCTTATTATGAACTCACAACATTCAATCCTTCGGTTATATCAGTAGCTCTCCCGAGAGGAGCAAGAAAGCCTAAAATAGAATATCCCCCTGTTGAATTTTATTATTTCTCCACAAAACAATTTGAAGCAGGTATTGATACAATAAGGATTGATGGGCATAAAGTTCGTATTTATTGTCTGGAAAAAACTATCTGCGATTGTATCCGCTACAGAAACAAACTGGGACTTGATGTAGCCAAAGAAGGACTATCTGAATATCTAAAGCGTAAGAATCGTAATCTAGAGAAACTAATGGAGTATGCAGAAATCTGCCGGGTCAAACCACTGCTACGGACATGGCTTAATGTAATGGTTTAAAATATGTTTTGGCAATGATTATGAGAAAAGAAATCAAGAATAGATCTGCTTCAATTAAAGCAAGACTTATGAATATAGCGAGAGCAGAAAAGATAGATTTTGACTCTCTACTATTCAGATACTTTCAGGAAAGATTGCTTTATCGTTTGTCAATTTCAGATTTTTCTGATCGTTTTGTATTAAAAGGTGGACTGCTCTTAATTTGTTTGAAGATGCCGAAATATCGTCCGACAAAGGATATTGATTTTCTTGCCGAGCAGATAAAAAATGACATTAATGAAATAGAAAATATTTTTGTTAGCATTGCTGAAATGCCATGTAATGATGGTGTCAAATTTATTCCTTCTTCTATAAGTTCAGAAAGAATAAAAGAAGATGCAGACTATGAAGGAATACGGCTCAAGATAGATGGGACTTTAGGACAGGCGAGAAAAAGATTGCAAGTAGACATAGGTTTTGGGGATATAATTATTCCTGAAGCTACCAGTGTGGAATTTCCATCTTTATTGGAAGACCCACCAAAAGTTAAAGCTTATTCAGTTGAGAGCATTATATCCGAGAAATTTGAGGCTATGATTAAACTGGCTATGGCTAATAGTCGTATGAAGGATTTTTATGATGTTTATTTTCTTTCAATCTCTCATGATTTTAAGAGCGATGAACTTAAAAAAGCAATTGAAACTACTTTTCATAAAAGGCAAACTCCAATCCCGGAAATCCCTTTGGTTTTTCGGCCTGAATTTTACAATGACAATGAACGTCAAAAAATGTGGGCTGCATTCCTTCGCAAATCCCGTCTTAAGAATGAAGATCTGGAGTTCAGAGGAGTAATGGAAAGGATAACTGCATTCTTGGAACCTATAGTGCGTTCAATCAAAGGAAAATCGGAAATAAATAAATATTGGAGTCCTGAAAAGGGCATCTGGGAGTAGTGTGGCTAGCAAAGAATGTCTGCAATGTAAATTGAGGATTGGAATCAATAGAAGTTATTAAAGGTAATGTTGCTGGTTATAAGTGTAAGGAATGCGTAGTAGAATGTCATCCTGAAGTATAACATGATTTGGAGGATAATTTATAATAAGATATTTCTTGAGAGTTTTATTTTTGATAAACTTACTGACCCTTGCACAAAATTGATGTTTTTCTGCAAAATACGCAAAGGTTGCATGCAATCAACTTAAAAATGAACTAGATGTTGATTTTCTAAATTTAATCAATATATTTCTTCCTGGATACAAGTGGACTGCTGATAGCTTTGAGAGTCTCATTGTGAAATTTTCCTTCTTTTACAAGCTGGTACCCAGCTTGCTTGCAATTCTCAAAAACTCTCATTGTCTTCTTATTATCTTTGCCGAGATAATCAGAATGAGGCCTGAGCACTGCACCAGCAAGCTCAACATTAATGTCTTTTGCAAACTCTTTGGCTATGCGAATGACTGTTCCAAAATTGCCTTTCTCCCACCAGCCGCAAGTTGATACAAGCACAATTTTACTTATATTAACATCTTTGTGAAGTCTTGCCCGAGTTCGACCTGCCTTTACCTGAAGTACAGGATCAATTAATGGTAAAAGCCTATTTAAAAAATTTTGAAAATTACCTGGAAGGGGTACGTATACAGGTGTCGCCAAGACAAGAATATCTGCATTGCGAAGCTTTGGATATAGCATTTGCATATCATCATTAATAATGCACTTCCCGGGTTTCTCATCCCAGCAAATAAAGTCGCCTATGCATGGACTAATCTTGAGCTTGCTTGCGTAAAAGAGCTCAGTTTCTGCACCTGCCTCTCTCATTCCTTCAAGAAAAGGATTCAGGATGAGGGCTGTTCTACCTTTGTTCAATTTAGGACTGCCATTAATTGCAAATACTTTTATCATCACGCGCCTCCTTTAAGAACTTTCCTACCAAATAAATTAGATTACTTTCTAAAATTTACCTAAATACCCCCTATCCCCTCTTAATTTCATGTAGGGGATAGGGATTAACTCTTACAACAAACGCTAAAAATTGACGAATGTAAAGCTACCTGTAAGATTCGCCTTCTACTTTCATCATTGGGTGCGGTCCATCTATTGGAAGTCCAGGAATTTGTTTGAGGATCTTGTTTATTGATTCGACATCTTTTGCATCCCATTCACAGATTATTCTGGATACATTGCCCTTATCGTCTAGTTGAATCCATGAGCCAACCCAATAGGCATCAGTATTGGATAGAGTTTTTGATGCTTTTGCAACTGGTTCAGCTTGAGCAACTGGTACAGGTGATGGCATTGTATGAACGACTAGAAATTTTGCCATGTTCATTCACCTCCTTTTTTCACAAATATAGCTTCATAGAAAAACTAAATTTTCTGTCTACTAAAATTTTTAAAAATTCCCTAATTAAATTTTAGTCAAAAATTATTATTATGCAAAAGCATGTACAAGTTGCATATATTTGATACTGTAGATAACATTTAAGTTGCAAAGGTTTTAAGCAAGTTTTCATAGACGTTGAGGTATTGCCTTCTTCGCTTTAATGATTCCTTGCGATTCAAAATCGCATTGATCTTTTGCTGTTCACGGAAAATAATTTTTTCATCCACATATTTTGCAAAAGGGGCAGAATAATTCCTTGGATTATTTATTTTGAGCTGATGCAATGCGAATTATGATTTTATTATTGAATTCAAAAGCTTAAGTGAGATCATGCAATAAAAATTTATCATGAGAGAAATTTCCAAAATACTAATAATCTTACATTTGAAATTAAATTGATATTGTCTTCCTTATGATACAATATTAAAAGAAAATTGTCTTGTTTATGATACAATTTTATTTAATAAACAAGGAGG
>Ga0315279_10005265_pt1 | contig 16870 bp, 13 predicted proteins | sample YL17G06_20_MG_FD_203694 | JGI IMG/M metagenome (GOLD analysis project Ga0315279, IMG submission 203694) | Sediment microbial communities from Yellowstone Lake, YNP, Wyoming, USA - YL17G06_20 | ecosystem: Environmental > Aquatic > Freshwater > Lake > Sediment | place: USA: Wyoming | collected...
ACGCCCGGAGCCGACGGCGGAGGACCCGCACCACGTGTGTCCGGACAAGGCATATGATGATCCCACCGGCGAGGAAGCTCTCGCGAAGCACCAGTGCATCGGACACATGCGCCGTATCGGGGAAGAGACGTTCGACAAGAACACAGAACGGCGCCATCCGGCACGTCGCTGGGTGGCCGAGCGGATACACGCCTGGCTCTCCCGGTGCCGCGGCATCCTCGTGCGGTATGAGAAAAGAGCAGCGAACTACCTTGCTTTGATACAGTTTGCCTGCGCTTCGCTCTGGTACCGTAAACGGACGTTCCGTTCGTTGTGAGATAGTTTCTTACTACACGTGTTCGCCCGCATGAGGCTGTACTGCCCGGCGGGAGGCCCACCGCGCCGGCCGCGCTCATCCAAGTGGGGCAATATCCCCAGCTAAAGAGATTCCTCTCTGCGGTGTTGCCCTCTTCGATGGCGACACCTTCGCTCGGAATGACGGGGCGGTGTACAGAGGGCGGCACAGGCGACAGGGTGCAGCGAAACTAACCAGAGGGCGTATGACTGCTGGCAATGCGCCTCCCGCCCATCCGCGGCGGCTGGCGACTCGATCCATCACACGCGACACGAGGGGTGCCACATGGCGGCATTCGACGGGCTCGGGATGAGCCTGGGCGACCTGGCGCGGCTGTCGTCCGCAAAGACGCGGTCGATCAGCCCGGAGAACTTCACCGGCGAGAAGGGCAGAGGCGGCATGGCGACCGAGGGCACCGGGGCGAACGCGGCGCGCGACCTCGGCCAGGGATGGAAGATCTCGCCTTCCGTCGTCATCAAGGCCGGGACGACGTTCAGCCTCGCCGACATCGAGGGCCCCGGCGCGATCCAGCACATCTGGATGACGCCCAGCGGCCACTGGCGGCATTCCATCCTCCGCTTCTACTGGGATGGGCAGGAACAGCCCTCCGTCGAGTGCCCCGTCGGTGACTTCTTCGCCTGCGGCTGGGGCCGCTACGCGCAGGTCTCCTCCCTCGCCGTCTGCGTGAACCCCAGGAGCGGGCTCAACTGCTACTGGCCGATGCCTTTCCGAAAGCGCTGCCGCATCACGATGGAGAACATCGGCATCGACGACATGGTACTCTACTACCAGATCGACTACGCCCTCGCGCCGGTGCCGGAGGAGGCGGCGTACCTCCACGCGCAGTTCCGCCGCGCGAACCCACTGCCGTACAAGGAGGTCCACACCATCGTCGAAGGCGTCCGCGGCCGCGGCCACTACGTCGGCACGTACATGGCATGGGGCGTCAATACCACCGGCTGGTGGGGCGAAGGCGAGATCAAGTTCTACCTCGACGGCGATGCCAACGCCGAAGGCGTTGGCTGGCCGAGCATCTGCGGCACGGGGACGGAGGACTACTTCTGCGGCTCGTACAACTTCGACGTCGGCAAGGACAACGGCGGCTACCGCGAGTTCACCACGCCCTACACCGGCCTCGCCCAGGTCATCCGCCCCGACGGCCTCTACGACTCGCAGACGCGCTTCGGCCTCTACCGCTGGCACATCATGGACCCGGTCCGCTTCGAGCGCGACCTTCGCGTCACGATCCAAGCCCTCGGCTGGAAGATGAAGGGCCGGTACAACCCCGCGCAGGACGACATCGCCTCCGTGGCGTACTGGTACCAGACGCTCCCGACGGCGGCGTTCCCGAAGCTGCCGGACAGGGACTACCTGGAGGTGATCTGATCCACGTTCGACGCGCATGACGGCGTCGCACGGCGGCGGCCAGCGCAACCTTGTGTCGTATCCGCCGCAATGGTATATTCGATGCTCTGCTTGCGCGGCGCATTCGTCTAGTGGCCTAGGACGCTGGCCTCTCACGCCGGTAACACGGGTTCGACTCCCGTATGCGCCATAAAACGCCGAAGCCTGACCATCGCACGATGGCCGGGCTTCTTCCGTGTGCGGAAGCGGGTCGCCTTTCCCTGTAGGGGCGAGGTCTCCTCGCCCCAGGGCGCCGAGACCTCGCCCCTACGACAACCGGCGGCCACGAGGTCGGACGTTCATTGTAGAGGCAAGGTCCCCTCACCCCTACGCCGTACGGTCGCAGCCGAGACCATAGCGGCGTCGTTACGTCGGCTCGATGCCCAGCGCACGGTCCGTCAAGCAGTCGTACCAGTGGACGTACGTCACGCCGTTGATCACGAGCCGCTGGTGTGTCGGGAGCCGCTCGTCCCAGCCGGGCTCGCCCTCCTTCCGATGCCAACGCAGGCCGTTGTACCGCCGGCAGAGCACGGTGCGCCCATCGCGGGTGAGAAATGCCTCCATGACGACGCAATCCTCGGACACTCGCCCGAACACGTCGATGACGCGGAGGCAGGTGAACGTCCGCTCGCCGATGGTCACGTCGAAGGCGCCCGCGCCGATCTCGCCCGGCCCGTGCTCGCGGAGGGCGTACGAACCGTCCTCTTGTCGGACGAACACGCCTTGGTCCGACATGCGACGGATCATCGGCGGCCCCCATCGCTCCTCGAATCCCTCGTCGAGGTAGCTGAGGAAGACCCGTCTGCCATCCTCGACCGACGAGAAGGCGATCCATTCGACCTTTTCCTCGGTGATCCGCGCGTACATCGTGTGCGTGGACGGCATCCATCCGCTGTCCGCGTTCCACTCGTCCACGTCCACTTCGACGCCGTCGAGGTCGTGGACCCGTGCGGCGCGTACGACCTGCATGTCGTAGACCCACGCGACGCGCCAATGATCGCGTCCGCCTTCCTCGGGCGGGTCGTACATGGCCCACATCGTCCGATTCCCGACCTCGGGGACGCCGAACCACCATGCGCCTTCCCTGCAATCCACGGCGAACGGCGGCTCCGCGCTCGGCGTGATGATGATCTCCGGCCGCCGCACCGGGAACGGCTGACCCTTCGCCCCCTTCCTGTGCCGACTCATCGCGTCCTCCCTTCCCTCGGGAACGGGCATGCCGAACGCCTGCCGCACGTGGTCGCGCGCCTCGAACAGGTGGCGCTTCACGGTCCCCTCGGGCTGATCGTGGCGGTGGGCGATCTCGGCGATGGTGAAGCCGTCGAGGTAGAACAGCCGCGCGGCGTCGCCTGCCGGCGACGGGACGGACTCCAGCGCGTCGGCGAGGTCAAACGTGGCCTCCCGTGCGTCGGCGAGGTCGCGCCCGTAGCGTCCGACCAAGAGTTCGAGCCGGCCATCCTCCGTCGGCTGCCCGCGCCGCTCCGGCGACTTGTGGAAGTCGCGGCATCGGTTGCGGGCGATCTGGAGGAGCCACTGCTGCGCCCGCGACGGGTCGCGCAGCCGGCCAATGCCGACCCATGCCTGCACGAGCGTCTCCTGGAGCACGTCCTCGGCATGGCCTGGGTCGCCGACGCGCCGCCGGATGACGGCGACGAGCGACGTCTCGTGCCGCCGAATCAGCGTGGCGAAGGCGCGTTCGTCTCCCTGGCTGCTGAGGCGGACCAACGCCTCGTCGCTCGGTTCCACCATGCGGCTCACCTCATCGTGTCACCATGATAGGGCGACGCACGAGAGGAAAAGGTTCGTTGAGAGCACATGTGCGGACCTGTTCGGGTTCGGATGGCGCATTGGCGCGGATGGCTCATCAACGGTACCATGTAGGCAGCAAGTTAGCCGGCCCCAACCGACTGCAAAGGGAAACTGGGATGTTGACGAAGCTGAGCATCCATAACTTCAAGAGATTCGACCAAGTGGATATCGAGCTAGGCAATCCCGTGGTGTTCATTGGGCCGAACAACTCGGGCAAGACCTCGGCCCTCCAGGCGCTCGCCCTCTGGGAAGCGGGTCTCAAGCGGTGGCTAGAGAAACGACGAGGGAGGAAACCGCCCGGGCAACGGTCGGGGGTGACCATAAACCGCCGGGACCTCCTGGCGTTGCCGCTCCCCGACTCGAACCTTCTGTGGAAAGACCTCCACATAAGAGACGCGCGCCGCGTCGGCGGTAGGCTAGTCACCGACAACGTGTACATCGACATCGTGGTCGAGGGGGTAACGGCGGACAAGGCCTGGAAGTGCGGGCTGGAGTTCTACTACGCGAATGTGGAGTCCTTCTACTGCCGTCCGCTACGTCTGGCCGAGGGAAAAGCTCCTCAGCGCATGCCTATCCCCGAGGAGGCGGGTTCGACGCAACTGGCATTCCTGCCGCCCATGTCCGGGCTTGTGGCAAATGAGACACGACTGGACCCGGGGGCGATCAACGTTCGCATTGGCGAGGGCAGGACAGCGGAGGTTCTACGTAACCTCTGCTACACGATCTACCGAGAGAAGAGGGGGAAATGGGAGGAACTAACGGCCAGAATCAAGTCATCGTTCGGCGCCAGTGTCGAGGAACCCGTCTATGTCGCTGAGCGGGGTGAGATCGTGATGCGCTATCGGGAGCGGAATGTTCATCTGGACCTATCTTCCGCCGGCCGTGGCCTGCAGCAGACACTCTTGCTTCTGGCCTACATGTATGCGAATCCCAGCTCGGTCCTGCTGTTGGATGAGCCAGACGCACATCTGGAGATACTTCGGCAGAGGCAGATATACCAACTACTTTGTGATATTGCGGAAGAGAACCATAATCAGATTATTGCAGCCAGTCACTCGGAAGTGCTTCTCAACGAAGCTGCTGGCAAGGACGTAGTAGTGGCGTTCGTTGGTCGGCCGCACAGGATCGACGACCGCGGCAGCCAAGTCCTCAAGTCTCTTCGGGACATCGGATTCGAGGACTACTACCAGGCGGAGGACGCCGGATGGGTGCTCTACCTGGAGGGATCGAGCGACCTAGCGATACTGCGGGTGTTCGCCGATTGACTCCACCATCTGAAAGCCGCGGCCGCGCTTGAACGCCCCTTTGTGAAGTACGTTCAGAACCAGCCGAACGAGGTGCTGAAACACTACCACGGTCTCCGCGAAGCCATACCGTCCCTCAAGGCCGTTGCGATCTTCGACTGCCTGGACCGGGGGCTGCCTCCTGACCTGGCCGCCATTGGCACGACCTGGCGCCGGTGCGAGATAGAGAACTACCTCTGCTACCCGGAGACATTGGAGGCTTACGCACGCGCGACCACGCAGGGGGAAGAGGTCGGCCCGCTGTTCCAGGACCGACGACTCGAAGCGATGAGGGCCGCGATCGATGGTGTTGTTGGCGCGTTGGCGACGCTCGGCAAGGGGTCCCCATGGGATGCGACCACCAAGGTGAGCGATGACTTCCTCGCGCCGCTCTTTGAGAGGTACTATCGGAATCTCGGCCTGCCAAACATTATGGCGAAAAAGAACTTCCATGAGCTGGCCCGCTTCGTCCCTGAGGACAAGCTCGATCCCGAGATCATAGAGAAGCTGGACCTCATAGCATCGGCTGCAGAATCGACAAGAGAGAAGTGAGAGAGCTCCAGAGCGGCCCTCGCTACTTGCCCACGCAGAACTCGCCGAAGATCCGCCGCAGGACATCCTCCGGCGTCGTCTCGCCGGTGATCCCGCCGATCTCGTCGAGGGCCAGACGCAGGTCGGCGGCGACGAGGTCCTCGCGCGCCTGGCCGGACGCCTCGTCGGTGGCGCGGGCGAGGTGCTCCGCCGCGCGGCCGAGGGCCAGCGCGTGCCGCTCGCGAAGGATGATGCCGCCCGTGTCGGGGAAACCGGCGCCGCCGATGAGGGCCTTGCGGATGCCGGCGCACAAGGCGTCGATGCCGTCGCCGCGGAGCGCGGAGACGAGGTACGTCGGCCGCCCGGCGGCGAGCGTCCGGAGGGCGGCCACCGCATCGGCGCGGGCGATGTCGGCCTTGTTGAGCGCCACGATTGTCCGCGGTTCGTCGGGCAGGGCCGCCGGCGCGGCGATGTCGCCCGAGGAGTCGAGAACGACCACGCGGAGGTCGGCGGCAGAGGCGGCACGCTCGGCGCGGCGCGTGCCCTCCCGCTCGACGGCGTCGCCCGCCTCGCGCAGGCCCGCGGTATCGACGAGGCGGGCGCGCACCCCGTCGAGGTCCGCCTCGCCCTCGACGAGATCGCGCGTCGTGCCGGGAACGGGCGAGACAATCGCCCGGTCCTCGCCGAGGATGGCGTTCATGAGGCTCGACTTGCCCACGTTCGGCGGGCCGATGATGGCGACGCTCGCGCCGACGGTGACGAGCCGTCCACGGTCGTACGTGGCCCGCAGCGCGTCGAGCTCCGTCCGCACGGCGCGCAGCCCCTCGACCTCGGCGCGCGGGTCGCCGACGCCCAGGTCCTCCTCCTCGAACTCGAGCCCCGCCTCGATGCGAGCGAGCGACGCCGCGATCGCGTCGGAGAGCCCGTGCAGCCGCGTCGATAGGCCGCCGGCGAGCTGGTAGCAGGCCGCGGAAAGCCCGGCTCGCGTGCGGGCACGGACGAGGTCGAGCACCGCCTCCGCCTGAGCGAGGTCGAGCCGGCCGTTGAGGAATGCCCGCTCGGTGAACTCGCCTCGCTCTGCGCGACGGGCGCCGGCACCGCAGCAGGCGCGGACGACCTCCTCCGCGAGGCGCACGCCGCCGTGACAGTTGATCTCGACGACGTCCTCCCGGGTGTAGCTGTGCGGTGCCCGCATGACCGAGACGAGCACCTCGTCGCCGAAGGCAGCAGCGGCACTTCCGGATGCGAGAGTGGGAATCGCGATCCTGCCGTGGACGATGCGATGGCTCGGCAGATCGGCGAGCCGACGCCGGCCGCGGAACAGCGCCTCGGCGATGGCGACGGCCTGCGGGCCGGAAAGGCGGACGATGGCGATCCCACCCTCGCCGGGCGGCGTCCCCAGGGCGACGATCGTATCGGGCATGGAGAAGTCCTCGCGCCGGGCGGCGTCGGCGACGCTCCGCCGATGATATGGGAAAGGGGACAGGCATCGCTGCCTGCCCCCCTTCGGTCCGTGCTCGCCTCCGGCTACCGGCGGCGACGCTTCATCGGGCTCTTCATCGGCGCCGGGTTCGCCGGATGGGCCGCCCGGGCTACCGCCGTGGCGGGCTCATGCTGCGGGCGCATCAGCCAGTACTGGTGCGCCGACGAGAGCGCGTTGAACATGAACCAGTAGAGCACGAGCCCCGACGAGAGGTTGTTGAAGATGAACAGCATCATCACCGGCATGATGTACACCATCATCTTCTGCTTCGGGTCGGTGATCGTGAGCTTCTGCTGGAAGAACATCGCCACCGCCATGAGGATCGGCAGGATGTTCACGCCCCGGCCGTAGAGCGGCAGCGAGAAGGGGAGCTGGTAGACCGTGTCCGGCCGCGATAGGTCGTGAATCCACAACATGAACGGCGCCTGGCGGAACTCGATGTTGTTCGAGAGTACCGCGTAGATGGCGAAGATGATCGGCATCTGGAGGATCATCGGCAGGCAGCCGCCGAGGGGGTTGAACCCCTGCTCCTTGTAGAGCTTGATCATCTCCTGGTTCAGCCGCTGCTGGTCGGCCTTGTACTTCGCCCGGAGCTCGTCCATGAGCGGCTTGAGCTTCTGCATCTTCGTCGTGCTCTCGTAGCTTTTCTTCGTCAGCGGATGGAGGATGATCTTGATGAGCACGGAGAAGACGATGACGATGACGCCGTAGTTGGGGACGATCCGGTGCATGCTGAGGAACGTCCAGAGCACCAGCTTCGAGATGGGCCGGATGATCGTCCAGCCCAGGTCCGCGGCGCGATCGAGGTTGTGCCCCGCCTGGGTGAGCAGGTCCACGTCGATCGGGCCGACGTAGAGCAGGCCGCTCACCTCGGAGCGGGCGATGTTGGCCGGGGCGATCTGCCAAGAGTACGTCACGGCGGCGTTCTTCACGCCCATCGATACGAGCCGCACCTCGGAGGGATCGCCGTACGACGGGGCGAACGCCACGAGGAAGTACTTGCTGCGGATGCCCACCCAATCGGCCCGCCCGGTGAAGTTCTTCGTGGCGGCCTTGCCGCTGAACTGCACGGTCTCCAGCCCGCCGCCGACGAACGACTCGACCTTCATGAACGGCAGCGAGTGGCTGACGTCCCCCTCGGCGGCCGGCACCGCACCGTACCATGAGAACGCGAGCCGGTCGGAATGACCCAGGTCCGCGAAGCCCGCCGCGAACCCAACGGTGTACGACGCGCCCCGGAACGTGAATCGCTTGTAGACCCGGTTCCCGTTCGGCAGCGTATAGTCGAAGTCCACGACGGCGCTGTCTCGTCCCCCGACGACATAGCGGCTCGCGGCCGACGTCGCCTGGAAGACCCGCTGGGTGAGGTCGATCTCGTGCCCCGGCTCGCCGACGAGAAGGCCCATGCCGTAGCCGCCCGGCGGGAGGAGCTCGACCGGCGCGCCGGCGGACGTGCGGTATCCGCCGAGCGTCACCTGCTCGAGCAGTGCGCCTCGGTTCGAGAGCACCGCGGTGTACTGGCTCGTCTCCACGGTGATCTCGCGGACAGGGGTCGTTTCCGCCGCCACGAGCGTCTCCGAGCGGAGGCTCTCCGCGGCAGCCACGCCGGGCGCCGGAGCCGTCGCGCGCCGTGCGGGCGTCGTGGCGCGGCCGGTCGTGTCCACCGGCGCGGTGACGGCGGCCGGCGGCGTCTTCTGCGGCCGGCCGCCGATGAACTCGGCCCACTTCGGCCAGAGCACCCAGATCAGGAGGATGAGCAGGATGGCGATGATGCTGTTTCGATCCACGAGACCGTACCCCTCTCACGGCACCGGGTCGTACCCGCCCGGGCTGTAGGGATGGCAGCGGGCGATGCGGCGGACGGTCAGCCACATGCCGCGGCAGAAGCCGTGACGCTGCAGCGCCTCCAGGGCGTAGGCGGAGCAGCTCGGCTCAAACCGGCAGGCTGGGCCCAGGAGCGGCGATATCGCCGTCCGATACGCCCAGATCAGACCCATCGCCGCCAGGACGGGCCAACGCCGTAGGGAGAAGGCGCCCCAGTTCATTCGACAAATCCCAGTACGACGACCCTCGCGCCGCGGAACGCGCGGTGATCACGAGCGGCCGATTCAGATCGAACCGGCGGACGAGCTCCCGCAGGCGGCGGCGTACCCGGTTGCGGTCGTGCGCCTTGCCGACGTTCCTGCCCACGATGAGCGCCGTCCACGGCTCCTCGCCATCGGGTCCGACCCAGAGGACGAGAAGCCGGCCACACGCCGGCGGACGCAGGTCCTGCACCCGTCGGATGCGCGCGCCCTGCCGCGTCGTGCGCCGCATTCAGACGGCCAGCCGCCTGCGGCCCTTGCGTCGCCGGCGGTTGAGCACTTCTCGCCCGCCCGGGCTCTCCATGCGCGTCCGGAAGCCGTGGGTCCGCTTGCGCCGCACGTTGTGGGGCTGGAACGTTCGCTTCATGTGCTATCCTCGCCGCTTCGATGATGATGGATCTCCGTCCGGGCGATCCCGGGGCAAAACACGGAAAGTGTACAAGGTACTGACCCGTACCTCGTCAGTCAATATGCCTCGCGCCTGCCACAGGGCGATTGCATGAGGCGGGGCGTCGCAGCGGTTCGCTTCCGTCTCACCGTGCAGCACAGACCGAGAGCGAGTGGCCCGGCGAATGAATCCGTCGTGCTCTGCGAGCACGACGGCCTCGGTCGCTGGGCGACGCTATGCAGCCCTCCCGACCTGGCTCTTTCATGCAATCGCCCTCGCGCCTGCCACAGGGCGATTGCATGAGGCGACATGCAGGGCGATTCGCAGAAGGAGTCGGCACGACGAGCGGTAGGGATTCCTCGACTTCGCGGCGGGCGCAGCCATCAGCCGAACGGGCTCCAGTACCTCGCCGCTCCGCTCGGAATGACGGCACATCTTCGGTGGTACTGCGCAACTGAACGCGCGCGGTCATTCCGAGCGAAGCGGCGCACGTTGCCTCCGTCTCGGCATCACCGTCGCCCGCCGCGAAGTCGAGGAATCCCTACCATTCAGGACGACGTCCCGAGCGCAGCCGATTGGCTCCTTCATCACCGGATCGGTTGGCAGGCGACGGATCGCCCCTGCGCCTCGTCTTTCATGCAATCGCCCTGGCGCCTGCCACCTCGCCTCGCAACCACCCTTGCACTCGGGCAGGTGCCTGCCGATTGTATACATGCATCCTGAGACCCTGGCCGCCGCCATCCTCATGAGGAGCGTACGCACATGGCAAGGTTCGGTGAGATCGTCGTCGAAGAAGGCTACGCCACCGAGGAGCAGGTGCAGACCGCGCTGACGTATCAGAAGACCTCCGAGATCCTTCTCGGCAAGATCCTCGTCGACATGTACAAGCTCACCCACGCCGACGTGGAGCGCGTCAACGAGCACCTCAAGACGCCGGATGGAGCGGGCAAGCGGTTCGGTGAAGTCGCGGTCGCCCTCGGCATGTGCACAGATGATGACGTGCGGAAGGGCCTGGAGTTCCAGCACAGCAGCAAAGGCGTCCTCGGCGATGTGCTCATCGCGCTCGGCTACATCACCACGCACCAGCGCGACGAGATCCTCACGATCCAGATGCAGAACGCCGGGTAGACGCGGGCTCGGCCGCCGGGCGGGAGGAAGTTGCGTGTCCGCCGTCAGCCTCGCGGGCAGGCTTCCGGGATCGTCCTGCGCCCTCGATGTGCCATCACCGCAGCCATTTCTCGTCGTTCCACCGACCGTTCCTGCCCGGGGATCGCGGCGCTTTCCCTCCGAACGCGATCTCCCCACGCCTGCCACGGAAGGGTAGCCCCATGGACGCCTACTTCGGCGGGCAGCCGCTCGAGATCGGACCGGGGCCGCACCTGTTCCTTGACGACTGCCTCGTCGAGGACCGCTGGGCCCTGACGCGGACCGTCAACCCGCCGTACCGCCATCTCGGCAACCCGATTCTCGTCGCCGACCGCCCGTGGGAGGAGCGACCATACCGGCCCCAGGTCGTCTACGACGAGGCCATCGGCAGGTACCGCATGTACTACCAGTGTTTCAACGGCACGAACTACTGGTCGCGGCAGGGACCGTCCTACTACGTCTGCTACGCCGAGAGCGACGACGGCCTCTCCTGGACGAAGCCGGAGCAACCGGACGCGCCCTTCGGGGAGCACCGAGCGACGAACATGATCTCCGTCGCCGACGACCGCGGCCCGCGCATCCAGGCGCCGTGGGTCTTCCGCGACCATACGCAGGATGACCCGGCGAAGGCGTACTCGATGATCTACAACTCCGGCGGCCTGCGCCTGGCGCACTCGGCGGACGGGATCCGCTGGACGCCCGCGCGGCCGGAGCCACTCTTCGCCTACCACAGCGACACGATGAACCACGTCGTCTGGAACGATGCGCTCGGGAAGTGGATGCTCTACATGCGCCCGCCGATGTTCAGCTCGGGGCGCAGCGAGGGCCCCGGCAGACGACACCATCGCCGCCGCACCGCGGTCTCGTTGAGTGACGACCTCCTCCATTGGAGCGTCCCGCGGACGGTGCTCTACCCCGACGAACTCGACCTGCCGGACTTCGACGCCACGCACGTCTTCCGGTACCGCGACCAGTACATCGGCCTCGTCACGCTGCTCGACTCGGAGCAAGGCGGGGCGAACGAGGTCATGCTGGCCACGAGCCGCGACGGCCTCCGCTGGGAGCGGCCACTGCCACGGCAGGTGTGGGTTCATCGCGGCCAGCCGGGCGACTTCGACGCTGGATGCGTCTCCATTGGGTCGGACCCCATCCGCCGGGGATGGGACCTCTGGTTCTACACAACCGGCTTCCCGGAGCCGCAGGCCGTCTTCGACCAGGAGGCGGGCATCGGCCTCATGAAGCTCATGGCGGACCGTTTCCTCTCCTTCGAGGCACCGCCGGCGATGGCGGGCGCGGACGAGGAATATGGGTATCTTCTCACGAAAGAGTTCATCTGGAGGGGGAGGCACCTCATCATCAACTGCCGCATGAAGCACGGCGACAGCCGCACGCATGGCGATCTGCGCGCCGAGATCGCCCGGCGGCCCGACGACGCGAGCCCTGCGGGCCGCATGGGCCAGATCGTCCCCGGCCATTCGCTCGACGATTGCGATCTCGTGCGCTCGAACTGCCCGAACCAGGTCGTTACCTGGCACGGGAATCCGGACCTCGGGGCCCTCGACGGCCAGCCGGTCTACCTGCGCTTCCGCATCCGCAACGGCGGGCTCTTCAGCTTCGCGATGGAGGGATAGGAGGATGAGCGAACTGCACGTCGATTCCCTGCCGCGCGCGGAACGTATCCGCATCGCCACGGACATGGGCTACTTCCCCGTGGTCGTGACGACCCCCGACGGCGCGCTCGTCGCCGTCTTCCGCGCCGGCGCCGGCCACATGGGACGCTCCGGTCACCTCGTGGCGAGCCGCTCCGAGGACGGCGGGCGCACGTGGTCCGCGCCGGTCGTCGTCGCGAACACGCGGCAGTACGACGACCGCAACCCGGCCGTCGGCGTGGCGAAGGACGGGATGATCACGGTCGCCTACCACGCGAACGCGATGTACGACGCCAAGGGCCAGTACATGACCGACCGGCGCAACCCGAAGGCCGTCCACACCGGACTCGTCCACTCGACCGACGGCGGCCGCACGTGGGGCGAGCCGATGCTCTTCACCGACCATGCCAAATGGGACGCCATGTCGCCCTACGGTCGCATCCTGACGCTGCCGGATGGCGCGATGGCCATGCCGATCTACGGGGAGAAGAGCTGGCTCCTCTGGTCGCGCGACGGCGGCCGGACATGGGGCGACCTCACCTTCGTCGCCGACGACGTCAACGAGACGGCCTTCTGCCCGCTCCCCTCGGGCGAGTGGCTCTTCCTCGGCCGGACGAGTCTCGACGAGGAGAGGTACTCACTCCTGCGCTGGTCGTCCGACGGCGGGCGCACGTGGTCGGCGCCAACGAAGTTCTTTGCCGGCCGCAGGCTTCCGTCGGACCTAGCGGTGCTCCCGGATGGCTCGGTCCTCGCGGTGTACGGCTACCGTGAGGAGCCGTACGGCGCGCGGGCGCGGCGCTCGACGGATGGCGGGCGCACGTGGTCCGAGACCGAACTCGTCCTCCACGACAAATCGAGGAACATCGATTGCGGGTATCCGTCGGTGGTCATTCACGACGGCTGGGCAGTGATGTTGTTCTACGACGCCGGCGCGACGACGACGTACGACGGCACGGGCGCGTTCTGCGAGGCCGTCCGCGTGCCGGTCGAGGATCTCATCGAGGTGCTGCGGTAGTGCCCTGGGAGAAAGTGGTGGTGATGTCGCGCCTTCTCACCGCATTCGCCCTTGCGATCGCGCTGGCTTGCTGCGCGGCGCTCGTCTCCTGCGCGACCCGGGAGGTAGCCATGTCGGACCCGAAGCCCGCGCGATCGGGCGCGGATCTTCATGTCACGGTGAACGGAAACGACGCCTGGTCGGGGCTCCTTCCGGCGCCGAACGCCACGCGGACGAACGGCCCGTTCGCCACGCTCGAACGGGCCCGCGACGAGATCCGTCAATGGAAGCACTCCGGCCGCTTCCCCGCCGGAGGCGTGACGGTCTACCTCGGCGGCGGCACGTACCCCCTCGACCGGCCGTTCGCCCTCGGGCCGGACGACTCCGGCACGGAGGCCGGTCCCGTCGTGTGGCGCGCCGTCGAGGGCCAGCAGGTGCACATCACCGGCGGGAAGCGGATCGCCGGGTGGACGCCGTTCCGCGACGGCATCCTCCGTGCCGACGTGCGTGCGCGCGCCGGCGTGCGCCCGCAGGGCCTCGACGCGCTCCGCGGCGATCCGACATCGCCGATCCTCTCGTTCGAGCTGTTCTTCGATGGCCGCCGCATGGACCTCACCCGTTGGCCGAACCACGACCCGAGCGACCCGCACGATGGCACGTGGGCCTACATCGCCGGCGTGCCCAGCGAACCGGCGTGGACGACGTTCAACGTCATCGCCGACAAGGCCCGCCTCGCCGCATGGGCGGCCGCGTCGGACGCGCAGGTCCACATCTTCCCGCGGTACGACTGGAGCGACCAGTACATCGGCATCGAGCACGTGAACCCCGACTCGGGCACGATCACGCTTGCGAGCAAGACGAGTTACGACATCGCCCCGGGGCGACGCTTCATCGTCCGGAACGTCCTCGCCGAGCTCGACGCTCCCGGCGAGTGGTACTTCGACCGCGCGGCGAACGTCGTCTACTTCAAACCGCCGGCGCCGATCGAGGGGCATGAGGTCTGGGCCTCGCACCTCGACAACCTCGTCGTCATCGAGGGCGCAGAGCACCTGATGCTGCGCGGCTTCGTGCTGGAGTGCTGCCGAGGCGACGCGGCGATCATCCGCGGCGGGCGGAACGTGTCGCTCGCGGCCTGCACGATCCGGAACGCGGGCGCGTACGGCGCGCGGATCGACGGCGGCACGGAGAATGGCGTCGTCGGCTGCGATGTCTCGGAGACCGGCGGCGGCGGCGTCACCTTCAGCGGCGGCGACCGGAAGACGCTGACCCCCGGGAACAACTACGTCCTGAACTGCCACATCCACCACTACGGGCGGCTCAGGAAGTGCTACAGCGGCGCGGCGAACATCTCGGGCTGCGGCAACCGCATCGCGCACAACCTCATTCACGACGCGCCGCACAACGCCATCCTCCTTCACGGCAACGACCACGTCATCGAGTTCAACGAGATCCACGACGTGGTCCAGGAGACGCAGGACGCCGGCGCGTTCTACATGGGGCGCGACTGGTCCGAGCGCGGGAACGTCATCCGATACAACTCGTTCCACGACATCTACGGCTACGGCTTCCTGAGCGGCGACCCGGCGACCGGCGTCGTCCGGTACGCGAGCCCGAAGTTCGTGTGGCCGGTCTACCTCGACGACAACGCGAGCGGCACGCTCGTCTACGGCAACGTGTTCTACCGCTGCCCCAACGCGGCGGTGATGATCGGCGGCGGCAAGGACAACGTCGTCGAGAACAACGTCTTCGTCGAGTGCTACCCCGCCGTGCACGTCGACGCGCGGTGGGAAGGCTTCTTCAAGCCCGACTCGCTCGGCGGCGTCGGCGACTACATGCGGCGCGAGCTCGCGGCGGTGAACTACGACCAGCCGCCGTACAGCACGGCCTACCCGACGCTGCCGCACGCGCTCGACGAGGAGCGGCTGCCCGCGCGCAACCGCATCGCGCGGAACGTCATCAGCTACGCCCGCGACGACATCCGCGGCTTCGACGAGGGGGCGCAGGCGCCGGGCATCGCGATGCTCTGGCACCTGATCGACTACGACCCGGCCTCGACGGTCGTCGACAGCAACCTCGTCTGGCATTTCGGTCAGCCGGTGCGCGTCCAGGAGCGGCCATTCCTCCAGGGCGATCCGCAGACGATCTCGCGGGAAGCGTGGCAGGCGAAGGGGTACGACAAAGCATCGCGTATCGCCGAGCCCGGCTTCGTCGATCCGGCGAACGACGACTACCGCCTGCGCGATGGGTCGCCCGCCTTCGCCCTCGGATTCGAGCGCATCCCCATCGACCAGATCGGCCTTTACCGCGACGAACTGCGCGCGTCGTGGCCGGTGGATCGCGCCGAACGCCGCGGCGACCTCAGCCGAATGGTGTACACGTACAGGCTTTCCGACCTCGGGCCCGGCGCGCGGTAGCGCGTCGCCCGCGACAAGGGAGGGACGTACGACGATGATGACGCTGCACTTCCCGCGACCGTACGAGCACCGACACAAGGAAGTCGTCGATGTCAGCCAGGTCTACGATCGGGAACGAACCCTGGGCCAGCGGGCCGCGGACCGGGTGGCCAACACCGTCGGCAGTTGGCGGTTCATCATCATCCAGTCGGTTCTCCTCACCGCTTGGGTCATCGTGAACGTGATCGCCTGGGTGCAGCATTGGGACCCGTACCCCTTCATCCTCCTGAACCTGTTCATGTCGCTTCAGGCCGCCTATACGGCGCCCATCATCATGATGAGCCAGAACCGCGAGGCGGTGCGCGACCGCGTGGAAGCTCACCACGACTACGAGATCAACGTGAAGGCCGAGGAGGAAGTGCGGGTGCTCATGGATCACCTGGCGGCGCAGAATGAGGCGCTCGCGACGATCTACCGGAAGCTGGAGGATCTCCACGCGGACCTGGCGCGCGCGGCCGGGGGTTCAGGGCCGACGGAGACGGAGAACTGAAGTGCGCGCCGCAGAATGAGCCGACTCGGTCGGCGGTACGACGCGCCCGCTCAGGCGCAACCCTCGGTCATCCCACGTGCTCTTCCGGCACGATAGCCAGCATGGCGGCCGGAAAGGGCCTGCGAGCGACGGGGAATCCCTTCACTACATGCGCCGCGGCATTCATGCACGGATCGGGCGGCATTCTTCGCAAAGGGATTCCTCGTCGCATGCTACCTCTGTCGAGGCAGCACGCTCGCTCGGAATGACAGCGCGCTGTACGTGAACCGGCGGAGCGAACTGCCACCGGTACACCATGCAGTGCCAACTGCCCCTCCGCTGCCCGCCTCTCATATGTTTCTCTCTTATTGACGCTATAGTCACGCGCCGTCGGATCATGCGTAGGGGCGAACCAGCGGGCGACGTCACCAGCCCGCGTGTGTTCGCCCACTATGGCGACAATAAGACAGTTACGTATCACGCGCTGTCCGCAACATCCCATGCGATCTGGACGAGGGACTCGATCTGGCCTGCGCGGGCCGCCGCGAACAGCGCATCCCGCCGCGAGCCGCCGTACCACCGCAGGCTCTGGTACCGCGCGAGCAGCAGCATCGTCGCGCTCTCGTCGGCGCTCCATGTCACCGGGCCGGAAGCGGCAAGCTGCAGGAGCCGGTCGGCGGCATGGCCGAGGCCCGGATGGCCGGCGAACGAGTGCGCGGCGGGCCAGATGCGTTCGAGGGCGACGAAGAGGCGCATGCCGGCGCCGAGCGCGTCGGCGAGCGCGTGCGGGTCGTCGTCGCCGCCGAGGGAGCCGTAGAGCGTGCAGGCGACCGTCTCCAGCGC
>Ga0315279_10005267_pt1 | contig 16868 bp, 10 predicted proteins | sample YL17G06_20_MG_FD_203694 | JGI IMG/M metagenome (GOLD analysis project Ga0315279, IMG submission 203694) | Sediment microbial communities from Yellowstone Lake, YNP, Wyoming, USA - YL17G06_20 | ecosystem: Environmental > Aquatic > Freshwater > Lake > Sediment | place: USA: Wyoming | collected...
CGGCGGCGGCGCGAGCGGAAGCTGGTGATCAGCGGCCGAACGAAATCTCGAACAGGACGATCTCGGACGTGCTGCCCAGGCGGACGGGCGGGCCCCAGGTGCCGGCGCCGCTGGTGACGTAGAACCAGGTCGCCCCTTTCCGCAGAAGGCCCCAATTGAGCTCGTAAACCCCCTTGTTGATGAGGTTGATGGGAAAGATCTGCCCGTTGTGTGTATGTCCCGAAAGCTGAAGGTCGACGCCCGCCGCGACCGCCTCTTCCAAATGGATCGGCTGGTGGTCGAGCAGGAGGAGCGGGCGACGCTTGTCCAAGCCGGCCAGGATCGCGGCGAGGGCCGTCCGTCGTCGGCCGCGGGGAACCGAGGTCGGGTCCTTGCGGCCGACCACATAAAATGAATCCGCCACGAGGACGGCCTCGTCCTCGAGGATGCGCACGCCGCCGGCCCGGATGGCCGCGCAGGTTCTCTCCAGGCCGCCGTAATACTCGTGATTTCCCGTGCAGGCGAAGACTCCCAGGGGCGGATGCAGACGCTTCAGAACTTCCGACATGCGGAGAAGCTCGCGCGCGGGGGTGTCGTCGCTGGCCAGATCGCCGGTGATGAAGACGATATCGGGCGCCAGGGAATTGACGCGGTCGAGGATCCTAGCCAGCCGGGAGGCCGGCAGGACGGGGCTGACGTGGACGTCCGAGATCTGGATGGCCCTCAGGATTTTCAGAGAAGCTGCCGATTTGGCGATCGGCAGGGGCACGGTCCGCGTGTGGAGACGCAAGGCCTGCATGGTCCCCGCCCCCAACGCGATCACCACCGTGCCGAACACGAAGGCAAAGGCCAGCCGTCCTCCGGTCCGCGCGCTGCGCAAGGAATTCGGGAAAAAGGGAAAGAAGGCGTCGACAAGCCGGACGATGTCGACAAGCACGGTCATAAGGAACAGGTAAAGGACGAAAACGAGATATTCGTAGCCGAAGACCGTCACGGCGTCGGCGAAAAGGGAGGATCCTCCACTCTCCAGCAAGCGGCCGGCTACGACCGAAACCGCGCCGGCCAGCATGACGCCGAGCAGGACGGAGCGGAAGGCCCCCGTCCCGGCCAGGGCCTTCCAGCCGCGCCGCAGGACATAGAAATTGAGCAGACCGTACACGGCGAGAGTGACGGCGAGGCCGATCCAGAAGGGCCATCCGCGGCTGGGCATGTCGATCTCCGGCCCTTCACTATAAATCAAACCGGCGGCTGCCGCCAAACGGGAAAATGGAACGGGACCCAATCAGCGGTGGGGCGCGGCCTCGACCATCCGCCGCGCCCGGTCCGGATCCGCTCCGCTGATAATGAAGAGCAGGTTCCCACGCGGTTGGATAAAGAGGGAGATTTTCTTTGAGTCCTCCAATAAGAACGCGCCGTCCCGGCCGTCAACCATTCTGAACCGGGACTCTTCGCCGAGCGCGCGGACGGCCGCCGCCGAGCGTTCAAGGCAGGCCGCGGGCGTGTCATAAGCCAAGAGATAAACCTCGACCCCGCCGGGATAGCTTCCCCGGCACCCTTCTTTGAACCGGAAAACGTCCCGGGTCGAGAACGGGCGGAGATTGAACAACCCGAGGTGCCCGCGGAAATATTTGAGGCTGGGTTCGATAAGCTCCTTCTGGGGAAGCTGCGAGAGCAGGCCCGGCAGGGAGTTTTTTTCCGGGACAGGAAGGAGGCGGTCGACCCCGCCCCCTACGGACAGGAGGCCTTTCACGGTTTCTTCCGAATCGTCCTGTCCGGTCAGAGTGACCAGGAAACGCCCTTTGCGGAAGTTCAGATAATACCCTTCCAGTCGGCCTTCTTCTCCGAGCGGGACGGTCCGGCCCTCAAGGCTTGTCTTGAAGCGGAAAATCCCGTAGCCGGCGCCGCCGTCCGTCATTTCGAATACTTCCAAGGAGATATTTTTATCGGCCGGATTCTTGTATTCCTGCGCGGCGACTTTTAGGATTCCGTATTCCCGGTAAATCTCCGCTCCCCCGTCGATGTAGAGATACAAATCATCCGGCCCGTAATAATCAGGATCGCCTTTTTTGCGCCATTCCCCCGCCGCGCTCCGGTCGGGCAGAAAACGGGCCAAGGCGGACGCTTGGGTCCGGGACAAAGCAGGGGCCGCCGCCGCCGCCTGGATCGTCATCGCCGTCGTCGCGGCAGCCATGCTGACGATGATGATGAAAGGGGGGAACTTCGCGATTCCCAAAAGCGCCCGCCGGGGACGGCGGAATGCGGACCGGGGCGCGATCATGGTCGATATTCTTCGCCCAGGTTGACCGATCAGGCGTCGATTTCGGCGATCGAAACGCGCTGTAGATCGATCTCGCCCAAGCCGTGTTCAGAGCCGCGCCGGATCATGAGAATTTCCTTGGCCTCGATACCCAGCTGGGACGCCCCATAAGCATCCAGAGCGACCCGATCGACACCAGCCACTACCCGGCCGGGCTGGATGAGCTTGCCCGGCCCGAAAGGACCATTGGTCGAGATCACCTCGGTCAGGTCGACGACGCAAAGCGCCGGCCGGACAGCTAGATTCAGGTCGGCGATGCACTGGTCCAGGTGCCCGATATCGTCGGGGTCTTTGAAGCGGCCGGAATGGAAAAACAGATTGACCTGGGAATAATTGACGCCCATCAGGTTTTTCATCGTCCCCGTGAAACGATTGCCGGCATGGTCCTTAACAATGGGTATATCGATGAGCACATCGTGCTCGAAAACGGCCCGCATGATCCGGGCCTCGGTCAGGTCCTTGCCCTTGGCCAGGGGAACCGGCTTGAATTGGCTTTCCGAGTTCTCGACAAGCGCAAGAGCCGCGCCTTCGGAGCGAATCACTTCGGCTAGGCCCGTGGCCTCCCAATTCTTGGGCTTGAGCCAGCTCAGGACATCAATCTGAGAAGCGCCGGCCTCTCGGCACATCCGGATCACGGCCCGCAGGATGCCCGGCTTGGTGAAGGTTCCGGGATGGGCGCTCTGGCTATTGGGAAGGAGCGCTACCCGCGATCCCTTGGGCACGAATTTCGACATGCCGCCCAGAAGCTCGACGGCTTTGGCGGCCGCTTTGGAGGCGTCGGCCGAGCGGACGGAGGCCAGATCCGGAACGGCCCATGCGGCGAACGGAGCCCTGCTCCGTCTTCCGGCCGCGGTCAACAAGGATCCTCCGGCCAACCCCATCAATCCGGTTTGGGCGGCTTTCCCGATAAAATCCCGGCGTGAAATTTTCATGTCAAGCCTCGTTTCGCGATGTCCATTGCGCATCGCACTTCCCTCTCCCGGCCCCCTGGAACCGGAGATTAAGTTCAGGGCATCTAAGTCTTTGCCGAGGCCTCCGATAAACGGGGCCGGTCTTGTCGAGCAATCCCAGGAGGTACACGAACACTCTCTGCTAACGTGTCTTCTTGGCCTGGAGTACGTTATTGTTGTTTCGCGCTTGTGTTCCTGGGACCTTTCATTAGAACATCAAACGTGCACCAAGGCGGGCGCTGATCGGCTGAACCAAGGAAGCGGGAAGACCAAACGCATTGGCCTTCGACAACGGATAAACCGAGAAGACTTCCTCATAAAATGCCAGCCCGTCGTTCCGGTTTAAAAGGTTGAACACGTCAGCCAGCAATTCCATCTTTGATGTCCCGCCCAGAGTGAAAGATTTGGACAGCCGCACATTGAGCGTCACGGTCGTCGGGAACCTCCAGCTTCCCCGCTGCTCCAAGGGCATGGTATAGTTTTTTTCGCGGTAAATATCCGTCAAGAGCGTGCTGCTGATATTCGGCTCCCAGGCCAAACCCGAGAGAACGCGGAAATCCCCGCTGAGCTGGAAATCCCAGGGCAGCACGTAGGACGACAGCAGCTTGAACTGCCAGGTCCGGTCATAGGTCAAGTGCCCAAACATCAGAGGATTCAGGTAGTAATTGGGATCCGTATCCTGTCCCCATTGATAGCTGACTGGGCCAGCAACGTTGTCGTTATTTCCCTTGCTGTCTTGATAGACGATCGAGCTCATGAGGCTCCAGCGGGAGGTCTCCTTCTTACGGATTGTCAACATGGCCAGATGGTGGCGCCGATAGGCCCACGAACTGTTCGTGTAATACCAATTGCCCGGGATGCGATCGGTTTGATTCCAGAGAGTCAATGTGTGTCCCAGATACGGGTCCGTATATTCGACCTGTTGATAGGCGTGCTGGGTCCGGTCCTCGATAACGACCGGATCATGATCTCTTTTATAAATGTAATCGAAGCTGAGAACAAAATCCCGTAAAAGCTGTTTTTCGAAGCCGACACTGAAGACGTCGGTATAAGGCGAATGGATGCTGGGATCAACGGGGATGATATTGCCCGCCGCCAGCTTATATAACAGGTTCTGGGGTTGCAGGATGCTAGCAGTCAGATTGGCGATATTTTCCGGCGTTGGTACGAACGGCTGAAAAAAGAAGGTGGCGTAAAGGTTCATGACGCCGAGCCCCGGGAAGGCATATAAAAAGCCCTGGGTGACGGTCTTGTCGAAATACCGCCCGAAGTGAGCGCGCAGGAGGCTCGTTCCGTTGCCGGTCAAATCATACGTCAATCCTAAACGAGGAGCCCAATTGTTGAAGGTTACGATCGTCCCGGCCTGGCCGGGGGAAGTCAGCCGGGAGTGATCATAGCGGAGTCCCAGATTGAAATTGAGATTGGAGCCGATCTGGAAATTGTCCTGGGCGAATCCGCTGGCCCGGTCGACCTGGGCCTTGGAATGAACGTGATAGCCTTCAAACGCGTAGGCCATGAAAATTGGCCCGATGGGTGCGATGCCGATCAGCGACCCGTTCGGGCCTGTGGCGTCGGTGTTCTGGTTGGCCGTCGATCGCTCGTACTCAACGCCGAATTTGAATTCATGGGTCGTCCCCAGGAAGTTGTCGGCGTAATGCGTCACGGCGGCGTTCACTTGATGGCGAGTCCGATCGTCGTTGATGATCAGCCCCGATGAGCCATAGGTGCGGTTCACCGATTTGTCGATGATCGACACCGTATTGGGAGACACCGGATCCGTGGCATCCCGGCCGATGAACCCCGCATAGCGGACGTCGAGAAGCGTTTTATCGCTCATGGTCCACAGCCAACTTCCATTCAAAGCGGTGGAACGGAATCGCCGGGAATAGCCGATTTCCGGGCCGCTCCCGGGCTTGAGGCCGAGGTTGTCGTCGTTGAGCGGGTCCGAGTTGATCATGAACGATAGCATATGGCGGGAATTGGGAAGCCAATCCAGGCGGGCCTGGAAATGCGGCTGTTTGAGCGTCGCATACGCGGGATCTCCGTACTTCTTGGACTTCATCGTGGTATAGCCGCCGGCGACGAAATAAAAAAGCTTTTCCTTGATGATCGGGCCTCCGAGATATGCGGTGATCTCGGGATTGTATTGGACATCTTGCGGCTTCAGATCCAGAACCCCTCCGGAATTGTCCCCCCGCAAAGCATTGCCCGAATAATAAAGGCTCAATCCCCCGTGGGTGGAGTTCGATCCTTTCTTGGTGATGACATTAAGGGCCGCGCCCGTGTAATTGCCGAACTCGGCGGGCGCCCCGATGCCGACCACCTGGATCTCCTCAATGGTGTCATAGTTGGGATTGACCCAGGTCGCCCCGCTGTTCAAATCGCTGACGTCGACCCCGTTAAGCATATAGGCGCTGGTGGACGACCCTTTATAATAGGCTGAATCGGCATACCCGCCGGCGCCATAGGCTCCCCGGTCGTTGATCCCGGCCACCGTTTCCATTAAATCGAGAAGATTTCGTCCCGTGGGAATTTTTTCGACCGCCAGGGTCGAATAATTCGTAGAAATCTGGGCCGATTTCATCTCGATTAGGGGAGTCGCCGCAACGACTTGGACTTCCTGGTTGATTTTGGTCTGGACAAGGGTGGCGTGGATAGAGGCCGTCTGGCCGAGGCTGACCCGGATTTTATTCATTTTTTGGATGTTGAAGCCCGCCAGTGAGAATTCGAGTTCATATTCCCCGGGGTTCAGATTAGAAAAACGAAAGGCGCCCTTCTCGCCCGTGACGGCAGTTAAACGTCCTTGAAACAGCTTGGACCCCGTCAAGGTAACGTTGACTCCCGGCAAAGCCTCCCCTTTCTCGTCCGCCACGATTCCTGTCAGCTCTCCACTCTGCCGGACCTGGGAAAAAGCTGGGGCCACGGCGATGGCGATAGTGAGAAGCACCCCGACGCCTACGATTTTCATCCACATCCACGACTTTTTCATGAATCCCTCCTCAATCGTGCGTGTCGAATGATCCCACGATAAAACCAAAGCCGAAGGAGGGCAAGAGGGCTAAAGTCCCCATTATTTTAAAAGGACCAAAGTCCCAGGCTGCTCAGGACCCTGAAAAAACGCCCGGGACGAATGGGCCGATCGATCAGTCGGTCGAAAAGGGAGGCCTGATGCTGAAGAAATTTCCACTCGGACGGAGTCGTCCGAATTTTCCTCCCTATTAATAAGAACGGTCCGGCAAGCGCGGCCTTAACGTTTTTCGCTTCCCAGCAGAGTTTCCCGGAGAATTACGATGAGTCGGGCCCGACTTTTTATGCCCGTTTTGAGGAACACGCTGGAGATGTTGTTTTTGACGGTTTTTTCAGACAGAAAGAGATCTTTTGCGATTTCTCGGTTGGTTTCTCCCTTAAGGATCAGACCGATGACGTCCCGCTCTCGTGGCGATAAATGATGACCGGCGAACCAGCGTTCTAAAGTTTCACTCTCGTCCGTTGAGGGCTGAAGCCCGGAATAATTCTTTTTTAGGAACGCGCGGAGAAAAAGAAGCGCCGGAATATTGATCGAGGCCAACAGTAAAGACATAAAGATGATCCCCATTTTCTGGTTCATGTGATGGGGGATTTTCAACTTATCGGAAAGAATGGCCAACAGGCTCCAGGAGCCTATATAGGAAAGACAAAGGCCGACGATCATCCGTCTTCGGGATCCCCGGTTCATTCCCAGAGCCAGAATGAAAACGACAATGAAAAACAACTGGATTAAAATGAGTTCGACGAGCATGAAGCGGTAAAAATTGAAGCCGGCCTTGTTCATCCCGTCGACCATTTTTTGGCCAAGTACATGATAAAAGACGAAGGCGAATAATCCTGCCTGAATAATCCAATAGATCGCTCGAAACCAGCTCGAGAGAGTCTTCTCAAACGCCTGGGCCACCCAGACGAACATGAAATAAAGGGACACGGCGAGGGCAGGACAGGACAGAACCGGTGACCAAAAGAATTCGCTTCCCGATGGGCTGAGGAACATTACGCCGAAAACGCCTCCGAAAAAATTGATGAAATCGTAGATGGAATAGAAAACGATGGAATAGAAAAAAGTAGAGAGGAAGGAAAGCGCATAGTGGCGCTGTAGCCGATAGGCGCCGATTATGACCGCGGCGGTGATTAGGAGATGGAGGAAATACGCCGCCGTCAAAGTAAGTGGCACCTTCATAAAATATCAAGTTCTATGGCGGCTGTAAAGGAAGGACCAAAGTCCTTCTTGGTAAATCCGGACCTTTGTCCCATGGACAAAACGATCCGGCTGTCCTATTTATGGAAGGATAGGCCTCCTCCTACAAAGAGCGCCGCCGTTTTGGAAGGAGATTAATGAGCATCATGAACCGAATGAGAATGATCAGCATTTTGAGTCTCATTATGGGCTTGATTGTAGGCATGTCCGTTTCTAGCGCCGAGCCCCGGCCCCGGCCATCGACAAGCTCCGATTCCCCAAAACCCTGTTTTAATTATCGCGATGTTGCAGCGGCCAAGTCGATCCGCACCGTTCTTTCCCCCGGCGGGGATATGGTATTGGCCGTCGTGGAAGAAAAGGACGTCGAAAAAAATAAAATTTCGATCCGAACCTGGAAGATTCCCTTCGTGGGTTCGCCAATCCAACCGTTGACCTCTCCGCACGCGGGCGACCGGAATTTCCAATGGAAGCCGGGCGGGACTGCGGTTTCCTTCCTTGGCCAGAGAAACGGAGAGGATGGTCTTTTTCTGCTCCCCATAGACGGGGGCGAGCCCGAGCTCCTTTTCAAACACGAATCCCCCATTCTCGTCTATCGCTGGAAGCCCGACGGAAAAGCCATCGGCTTCATCGTTTCGGATCCGGAGTCACCCGAGGATAAATCGAACCTAGCCCTTCATCGTGACGCGCGGGTCGAGGACGCACCCGGCCCCTCTCAACACATCTGGATTTTCGATTGCGCGGCCCGCCGCGAAGCCCGGCTGACAGACGGGAATGCCTTCTCCGCCATGGAGCTGGCTTGGAGCCCTGACGGGATGGCCATAGCGTTCGTCGCGGCCCCCTCGTCTCGCCTAAAGGATTATACGAAATCGGATATTTACGAAATCGCCGTTTCAGGTACATCCGCCGCTGGCCTCGCTCGGCGTCTGACCACGAATCCGGGAGAGGATATCGCCCCCCAATTCAGCCCGGATGGGAAATTCATAATCTACAGAAGCCGCGCTGCGGGCGATCTTGTCGGAAGCTATCGGATTTCGCGGATGCCCGCGGCAGGTGGAACGCCGGAGGACATCACGCCTAAAGACGATTTGACGCCCCTCGCTTTCCAATTCGGATCCGATCCCTCCATCGCCTACTTTCTTGGATATCGCGGCATTGACTGCGATATTTACCGCCTCGAATTCAAAAGCGGGATCTCCGTCCGGCTGACGTCCGGAGGAGGCGTGGCGAGCTCCCTTAGCGTCAGCCGCGACGCAAACCGGGTGACTTACACATGGGAAGCGCCCGATCGGCCGCAAGAAGTCTTCGTCTCTCAAGTCCCGGACCTTCGGCCTAAGTCCGTCACCGAATTCAACCGGGACCTCGGAAAATTTGCGCTCGGTAAAACCGAGGTCCAACGCTGGAAGGGCGCGGGCGGACGAGACATTGAAGGGCTCTTGATCTACCCGGCCGAGTTCCAAAAAGGCCGTTCGTATCCGCTGATCGTCCACATCCATGGCGGGCCAGCTGGGGTGGACGCGCGGACGTTCGATCCGGAGGCCCAATACTTCTCCGGTCTCGGCTATTTCGTTTTCCGTCCGAATTATCGCGGCTCGGCGGGATATGGAGACGTGTTCCGTCGGCTCAGCGTCGGAGATTGGGGCGGCGGAGATGCCGAAGACATTCTCCTCGGCGTGAAAGCCCTGCGGACGATCGGCGGCGTGGATCCCGCGCGCTTGGCGGTTATGGGATGGAGCTATGGAGGGTATCTGGCTGCCCGCCTGATATCCCTTACCACCGTCTTCAAGGCCGCCGTCATTGGCGCGGGTTTTGAGGACAACCTTTCGATGTGGGGGACGCAGGATTCTCCACCGCACTTCGCTGCTTATTTCGGCGGGCATCCTTTCGAACGCGGTCTCATGGCGCTTTACCGGTCCCGGTCCCCGCTCGATTCCGTAACGACCATTCAGACGCCGGTTCTGCTCCTCCATGGCGATAATGACCAGCGGGTGCCTCTCGGACAGGCCCAGCTCTTTTACCAAGCGCTTCAAGCCAACCACGTTCCGTCAGAGCTCGTGCACTACCCTCGCATGCCTCACGGCCCCCAGGAGCCGGTCCAGCAGCTGGATATCCTGCAACGGCAGGCGGCCTGGCTATCTCGTTATCTTCGCGGCCGAGAGATGGGGTTATGGAAGGAGCCGATCTCGAGTTCTATCCCACCCTTGGCCCACGCCGACGCGACCCATCGTTTCCTCTCCGTTCCGTATGATTTCGAGCACCCCGAGTGGGGCACGCTTCGGCTCTACTATGAAACAAACACCGATTTCGATCCGGCCAAGCCGACACTCATGCACATCCTGGACGGACAATCGCCCCAGTTTGCCGCAGGCGCGCCGGATCGAATGAAGAAGGATTACGGTCTCGAGCTCAACATCGTCCAAATCGAGCACCGGGGTATGCCCGCCTCTCCCACTCCGCTTGTCTCCGCGGGAGGCCGTACGGACTGGGCCAAAGCGTACGCGGTTTTCCGTTCGGCCAACGTGATCCGCGACATCGATGCTGTGCGGCGCGATCTTCTCGGATCCGAGGGGCGGATTCGGATCCTGGGACAGTCGGGGGGGGCCATCCTGGCCTGCCAATACCTTGCCGCATTCGGCCGCTGGGTTGATCGCGCGATCATCGAGCGTGGAACCGATAATCTGGCGACGACGATCGAACGCAACCGGGCCTTCTTTTTCGACGCCCTCAAAAGCCAGGGGGTCTGGGACGCCTATCTCCGTATCCTCGACCGTAAGCCTATTCCGACGTTCCAATTCCTTTGGCTGCTCAGCAAGATGGGCTACGACTACGCGCCGGCCGACGGAATGCAGGCCCGCCTGATACGGGAATTGGAGGAAGGCAACCTCTCATCATATGAAGCACTCGGACGGAAATACGGGCTGGTGGATTCCCAATCCGAAGCCATCATCAGCTTCGGGCCGTTCGCGGTCGTACGGCTTTTTGAAGTGTTCTTCCCTGTCATCGAGGTCAGTCCGGTGGAGTCCTCATACGGACTCATGAAACCTCTTTTCGCGCCGCTCCTCGGCTTGAAAGCCCAAGACGCCCTTAAACCTAAAATCATCAATCTGGAAAAGGAAATGGCCGGCGTACATGCAGAAACCATGATCCTGGCCGCCCGTTGGGACCACGTGGTGGCCTACCAGGATTCGATCGACTTGAGCCGAATCATCCCCCGTTCCCGAGTGATTCTCTTCGACGATACCCACCTGATGCTTAAAAATCGGACATGCCGCTACCATTTAGTCAAGGCGTTCCTGGAAGAAGGTTTGCGGGCCCCGGATATCGATCGGGTCCTGGCCTCGGGCGACTGCCATATCTGGGAGGCCGGGCGCTGATTATGTATTCGTGAAACGGGAAGCGACGCCGCCCGCGCGCCTTGTATAGCGATCGACGCCGCTTCGCAGTCTTATATTTTGACCCCGTCATGTCCCACAATCTCCTGGAGGTAGCGGGGCAGGACCAGTTTTTGGGTGGGCCTTCGATGCTTGGCAAATGATCAAAGTGCTTACTAGAGCAACGTCGATCTATCAGGAGCATAAAATGAAGAAGTTGTCACTTCTAGTACTGGGAATTGGCCTGATGGTGGGAGCTTTCGAGATCCTTGGAAGAGACTTACCAGCGCAGGTGAACGGTAATTCATTCTTGGCGAAGGCGAAGGAGGATTTTGTCACTCGCATGTCACAGGCAGGAATTGTCGGAGGAAGTCTGGTCGTCCTCCAGGCGGATTGCGAACTCCTGGAAGTCAATTGTGGATGGGGCAACTTGGAAAACAAGGCCCCAGCAGACAGTGCGACCATCTACGACTGGGGATCGATCACCAAACTGATAACCAGCCTAGCAATAATGCAGCTCGAGCACCATGGCGGCCTCCGGATTGACGATCCTGTGGTGAAGTACGTTCCAGCGTTCCGAAACATCAAGAATCCGTTCCATGATACAGATGCGATTACGCTCCGGATGCTGATGTCCCATACTTCGGGGCTTCAGGAGGCTTCTTTTCTAGTTCCCCTGTCCTGGGACGATGAATGGCCGATTTGGCAGCAGATCGAACCGAACCTCAACTACATGCGCGTAGAGAGGAAGCCGGGGACGGGCTACGGGTACTCGAACTTGGGACCGATGCTCCTCGGACGCGTTATCGAGGTCGTCACCAGAGACAATTATGAAACCTTCATTGATAAGAATATCTTCAAACCGTTGGAAATGGCGGAGAGCTATTTCAACGCGACACCCTATCATCTTAAGAAAAACAAGGCCCAGAGCTATTTTGCGGGCTCGAAGGGAAGCCTCCGGAAGCTCTATGCGCCCGACCTTGACCAGGGTTTCACGATGACAAACGGCGGCTGGAAATGCTCGATCCAAGATTTCAAGAAGTTCGTCCGGTTCCTGCTCGGATCGGACAACCCCAGAACCCAAACCATATACAACGGAGTTATACCGCGACCAATCCTCGAAGCGATGTGGATTCCGGTCGTTGGGGCCGGACAGGCGGACCTTGCCGCCGGACTCGGATTTCTCGTAAAAATCCAAAACGGAATGTCATTCATCGGCAGTAGCGGTGGGGCAAACGGCTTCGTCTCCAATATGTTCATCCACAGGGAATCAAAAACAGGGGTCTTCATGGTTGGGAACACTGATAACTTTGTCGATGTTATGCGGCCAATCAGGGATTTCTTGATTGAGGCTTTGGCCCGGCGTAAGAGCCATAGGGAGTCATCTAATTGAGGCCCTCCCCGAGATAACCACTTGCTGGACTAGAAGACGTTGCGCTTCGGGAGCCTCATTCCAAAATTGGTCCAGCTAAAAGTGTAGTTTTTTGGCTTTCGATCTGTTCGACGAACCAGTGTGGCATCAAATTTCCAAGCGTGCTATGCCGCCGTACTTTTTCGGAATCCCGTCGCAAACGATTGAACTCCCCACTGTGTCACTTCTGCTTCACCTATTGCATTATTCCATGCAGGTACTGCAAACGGTGGGAACGGTACAGACCGCCACTTTTCTTTGTAAGCCGTTAATAATTCAACAAGTTGATGGAACTGTTGGGATTAAGGGAAAAGCCCGTTTCTATTCCTGGAGGATTTTTTTTCATTGAGGCGGCTCAACCGCGGAACGCGTTGGTGCGTACGATCTCCTCCAGCGGCTTGCGGATCCCGTCGCGGGGCGGGCGGCTCGCCGCGTAGCCCAGCGAGATCAATGAAACGATTTTGTATGGGCGGGGGATCTTGAAGAACTTCCGCGTCTTCCGGATGTTGAACCAGCCGATCCAGCACGTGCCCAGGCCCAGCTCCTCGGCCTGCAGGACGAAATGCTCCCCGGCGATGCCGATATCGAGCAGGTAGAAATTCACGCCCTGGACCTGCCGTCCCAGCCGGTTGGCCAGGATGTCGAGCCGGGCCAGGACGAGCACCAGGACCGGGGCCTGGGCCGCGAATCTGTTCATCCGGTAGATCCCGGAGAAAGCCGTCTCCGTGTAGCGGGCCTTGATTTCGGGATCATCGATGACCAGAAAACGCCAGGACTGGGCGTTGTGGGCCGAGGGGGCGAGGCGGGCGGCCTCGAGGCAGGCCTGGAGCTTTTCCTTTTCCACGGGGGCCGCCAGGTAGCGCCGGATGCTCCGCCTTCGGCGGATAATCTTTTGGAGAGGGGTCGGTTCGCTGTCCATGTCTACTTGATGAGATGGAAGGCCGTCTGGCGGACGTCCAGAAAGCGGGGGCCGCCGCGGACAAAGACCGCGTCCTGCTCGAGCGCGAACTGGACGTCCTGTCCGTCCCATTCGGGGACGGCGGCCATGACGTTGAGCTCGATCGAGTGACAGGTGTCGTAAAAGAGCGGGTAATCACCCGCCCCCGGAACCCCGTTCTGGCGGTCCCACAGCCCGATGGTCGGGCCGGCCGCATGTCCGTGAACACCGAGCGGATGGGTATAGATGCTCGGACGCAAGCCGCCGTCCTTGGCTTTTTTCAGGGCGGCGGCCAGGATTTCGTTGCCCGTCCGCCCGGCCCGGAATTCGGCCAGGAGGATATCCTGCAGGCGGTTGCCCTGGGCCAAGCCTTCTTTCAGCCCCCGGGGCGCTTCGGTTTCCCCTTCCTTGAGGACATAGGCCAGTTGCTGGGTGTCCGTGCATAAGCCGAGATAGACGATGCCCATGTCACAATGGAGCATGTCGCCGCGATGAATGATGTTCGCGTCTTTAAAGGGGCTTGCTTTCGGCCGCTGGATGGAAAGGGAGGGTTGAAACCACGTCGTCAGCTTCAGCCCGGCGATCTTTTCCCGCATCCACCAGACGACGTCCTCGGCGGTCGTCGCGCCGGGCGTGATGACCTTGTCGGAGAACGCCTCGGCGATGATGGCATGGGCGACCGCGACGATAGACGGATAGACTTCCAGCTCTTCGGGAATGCGCCGCTCCAGCCAGCCGACGGCCAGACGCTCGGCGGAAACGAGGCGCTTGGACAGCTCGGGGCCCAGGGCCCGGACCAGGGCGGCCTTGTTCGAGGCCGAAAGCCCGTCGCCGAAGGCGAAAATATCGGACTCGTCGATGCCGATGCGCTTGGGGTTGCGTTCTTTGACGACCTGGGCTAGGCGCTCCCATTGGCCGATTTTATCCGGGTCCCAGATCGCTTGATAGAGACCGCCGATCCCGTAACGGCCGACCGTGAACTTCTCGATCCCGTTCTTGCCCCGGTCGTAAAAAACGAGCATGCTCAGGCGCCGGGCCGAAAGGGAGTCGTACGGAACGAGCGAGAGATAGACCGGGTCTTCCTCGTATTCCCGGCAGATGATCAGCCACATGTCGATCTTTTCTCCCCGCATGAGCTCGGGCAGGACCGTGTCCAGCCTATTCTGAAGCCAGCGGTCACAAACGGGCCCGCGCTCACGAAGCCGCAGGACGGCGGGCGTCTGGGCGGCCGCGCGGATGGGCTCGTTTAAGCCGGCCAGAACGGCCAGGACGAGAAGCATAAGGAACGGGGCAAGTCTGTTCGTGCGCATCGTTTCTCCTTTATCGAAGTTTTTTTATACCCTAATTCAGCCGCGGATAAAAGGCCGGGAGATGGCCAATCGGGCAAGGTCCCACCCTAATTGGATATGCCTTTATATCCAATTAGGGTAGGGAGCGAAGGAGGAGCGTCGCAATACCGTTCTTCCGATCTTAGGAAGAACGGCATGTGTTTTAATCCGTGCCACCCGAATCGTCAGTCAAGCAAAGCCGGGACGGGGCGCCGGAGCAGGCAGGACCCGCCGACCTTATTCCCTTCCGTTGGCCGAGGCAACCTATGTTGGCAGCCCGATTTCAGATGTGATATAGTGTCGGTGAACCCTAACGGGGATATTTTCGTAATTAAGGAAGAGGAGGATCTTTATGAAAAAATTCGCATTGTATGGTCTGGCGCTGGTGCTCGTGCTGACGGCCTTCGCCGCCTGCACGAAAGTGGGCCCTCCCGTAGCCGGTTCGGCCAAGGCCGACGATATGTTGACGATGCTGCCCAAGGACACGATGGGCGTCATTATCATCGACGTCAACCGGGCTATGAACACCGAGGTCGTATCCAAGGCCCTCAAGGAAGGCGAGAACGCCCAGAAATACCAGGAATCGATCAAGAAGCTGGGCATCGATCCCCAGAAGGACGTCTATTTCGTTGCCATCGGCCTGAACGGCAGCATCAGCGGCGGGACCACGTCCGGCGTGGGCGTCCTGAACCTCAAGTACTCCAAGGACGTGCTGCTGGCTAAGATGAAGGAAGAAGGCGCCAAGTTCACCGAGGGCGCTTATGAAGGCGTGGCCACGGTCTCCGTGGCCGAGGGCGAGAAAGAAGAGCCCGAGAACCAGAAGGCCGAAGAAGCGGAGAAGAAGGACGCCGGCGAGAAGAAGGAAGGCGGAGAACAAGCCGAGGCCGCCGAAAAACCGGCCGCCCCCGCGGCCCCCGAGAAGGTCATGATGGGCGCGTTCCTCGACGCCTCCAACATCGCCGTCGGGCCGGAGAAGGAAGTTAAAGCCGTTATCGACATCCTGAAGAAGAAGGCCGAGAACGCCACGGCCAACGCCGAGCTCATGGCCCAGATCAAGGGCGTCAACAAGAACGCCATGGCCTGGGGCGTCTTCGCCTTCAAACCCGAAGACGTCAAGAAGATGGTCGAGTCGACGCCGATGCTGAGCTCGCTGGCTTCGCTTAAGGCCCTCATCCTGGCCTTCGATTATTCCAACAAGATCCTCGATATCGAGATCAAGGCGGTCACGTCCGATGCCGGCAAGAACAAAGAGATCGCCGACATGCTGAACGGCTTCAAGGCCATGGGCAGCATGGCCGCGGGCGACAAACCCGAGGTCGGCGAGTTGATGGGCAAGATCGAGATCACCTCGGCCGCCGACAACGTCCGGATCCACGCCGTTCTCCCCGAAGAGCTTCTCAACAAGCTGGGCAAGATGGCCAAGACCGAGATCATGAACAAGATGGGCGGCGTCAAGGTCGAAGAACCGGCCAAGGGCGAAGAAAAGAAGGCCGAAGAGATCAAGAAGTAAGACAAGCGGCCCAGCCGCTCTCGAGAGAAGTAAGAGTGAGGGCGCCCGCCCGCAAGGGTGGGCGCCCATTTTTTTTAGGAAAGGCCGGGCCGATTTTCAGACCGCTATTCCTCGAAGAGGTATTCCTTGCGGGAGAATACGGCCACGGCCAGGACCAGGGCAATCGCGGTGAAGCCGATCAGCGTCAGGACCGCCGTACCGACCGGGCTGGGATCGAGACGGAAGAAGAGGAACGATTGCAGCCCGCCTGCGGGCGCCGTTTCCGGGCGGAGGATCGATTTGAGGTAGTGGATCAAGGTCAAGCGCTGGGTCGTGCCCGGGAAGTACTGGACGATGTTCTCCCAACCGAAGCAAAAGAAAAGCCCGAACAACACGGATTTCTTGAGGAATACCCCCAGGAACGTGAAAAAAGCCGTGTAGGCGATGAGGGCCAGGACGAGCACGATCAAGCTTTTCAGCAGTACGAGCCAGGCGTCCCCCTCATTCAGATGATCATAGTTCAGGATGAGGAACGAGGCGACGACGCCGGCGGCGACCAGGACGATTGAACGGACCGTGTAGGCGCCGTATTTGCCCAGAATGACGGCCGCCTTGGCCACCGGCCGGGTCGTGAGATACGTGAGGGTCTTGTTCTCGACCTCCTCCGAAACAACCGAGGTGCCGTAGAACAGGGCCAGCATGAGGACAATGAACTGCAGATAGAAGGACATGATGAGGTCGGAAAAGACGCGCAGGCCGGTGACGCCGGGGTCCGCGGCCAGGAGCCGCCGCAGGAGGAAGACGGCCGCCGCCAGGACGGGCAGCGCGCAGACCACAAGCACGGCCCGGCTGCGCCGGGCC
>Ga0315279_10005269_pt1 | contig 16862 bp, 13 predicted proteins | sample YL17G06_20_MG_FD_203694 | JGI IMG/M metagenome (GOLD analysis project Ga0315279, IMG submission 203694) | Sediment microbial communities from Yellowstone Lake, YNP, Wyoming, USA - YL17G06_20 | ecosystem: Environmental > Aquatic > Freshwater > Lake > Sediment | place: USA: Wyoming | collected...
GAGGATCTGATTGTGAGTCAGCACTTTGCCCGCATGGGTTACCAGCAGGCGCAAGAGGTCATACTCCGTGGGGGTCAGCTGAACCTCTTGCCCCTCCACGACCACCCGGCGGTGTTCCAGGTCTACTTCCAGGCCATCCAATTTATAGACGGGCAGGGGAGATTCCTGGATGGTTTTTCGGAGGGCCGCCCGCATTCTCGCCAAAAGCTCCCCGGTCCCGAAGGGCTTGGTGACATAATCATCGGCCCCGGAATCCAGGGCGGCGATTTTGTCGTCCTCCCGGTCCCGGACCGACAGAACGATCACCGGCACTTTCGTCCACTCCCGCAGTCGATGGAGCACTTCGACCCCATCCATATCCGGCAAGCCCAGGTCCAGAATAATGAGCTCGGGGCGGATGGCCACGGCCGCCGTCAGGGCTTCCTTCCCGGTTCCGACGATATGCACGGAAAATTCCGCCTGGCTCAGAACGTTCTTTAAGAACCGCTGGATGGCTTTCTCATCGTCGACCACCAAAACCCTCGGTAAATTTTTCTCCATATTCCCTGGAGTCATCTTGGTAGATCCCCCGCCGGAAATTCATGCTCCGCTTGCGGAAGGAGCGAGAGGAAGGGTGAAAATGATTCTGAATCCCCCTTCGGGGAGGTTCTCGGCCCAGATTTTTCCCTCATGGGCATCCACGATCCCTTTGCTGATGGCCAGACCCAGACCGGTCCCGCTGGCCTCTTCCGTGCGCTTGAGCCGAAAAAATTTATTGAATATTTGCCCCAGGTGCGCCGGGGGAACTCCGGGGCCCTGATCCGCCACTTCGATTTCCACCCGGTTTTCCCGGACGCGGCCCCCCACCAGGATCAACCCATCGGGAGGAGAGTATTTCAGGGCGTTTTCCAATAGGTTTATCAGGACTTGGGCCATGAGAACGGAGTCCATGGGAATGAGGGGAAGGTCGGGGGGGACTTGAATCTTCATTTTCCTCCCCTTCAGGCGGGATTCCAGGGCGGCCAGGCAGGAACCCAGAAGGTCCTGCAGGTCGTAGAGCTCCTTTTTGATTTTGAGAACTCCGGCTTCCAGCCGGGTGATATCCAGCAGATTCCCGACAAAACGGTTCATCCGCTCCGTTTCTTCCAAGGCGAGATCGATCAGCTCCCTCCTGGACTCGTCCCCGGGGACATTCCCTTCATCCCGCAGGCTGCTCAAGGTGCCCATTATGGAAGACAGGGGGGTGCGCAGATCGTGGGAGATCGAATTGAGCAGAGACCTCTCCAGTCTCTCCGTGGCTTGGAGAAGCTGGGCCCGTTCCGCTTCCTGGGCCAGATAGGCTCTCTCGATGGCCAGCGCCGCCTGGTTGGAAAAGGCTTCCAGGAGTCGACGGCGCTCCGGGGGCAACTCCTCACCCGCGTGCTCCATTTTGATCCCCATGACCCCCACAACCCGGGCCCCGGTCTGCAGGGGGAGATACAGGAATTCCGAGGAGGAAAGCGTCTCGGTCCATTTCCCGGCCATCTGGCCGTTGCGAAAAGCCCAGAGAGCTACCGATATCTCCTTTTCCCCCGGCGGAGTCCCCGGCGAGCCGGCCCCCAGGGTCAACGATTCTCCCTCGGGGATAAAGATCGCGACCTGTCCCGGTAAGGTCTCGCTCACATGGCGAATCACGGTATTCAAAATGTCCTGCAGGCCGACCGCCGAGGCCAGACCTCGGCTCAAGGCATAGAGGTTCGTGGTCTGAAATTCCCGGGTCTGAATCGTCTCGGTTTGACTCCGGGCCCGGGCGACCAGAGTGCTGATGACCGTCCCCACGGTAAACAGACCGGCAAAGGTAATCAAATCCTTCGTGTCGGCCACCGCAAAACTGTAATAGGGGGGGATGCAGAAGAAATCAAAGGCCAGTACGCCCAAGAGGGCGGTGAGTAAAGCCGGTTTGAACCCCAGACGGAGAGAGGCCACCACCACCGCCAGGAGATAAAACATGATTACGTTGGTAGGCGTGAGGAAGCGGAGGGAGACAACACTGGCCAGGGTGGCTCCGAGCACCAGCAACAGACTGGTGAAGTAACTCTGCCAGGGGACCCGGGGGGAGGGGGGGGGAACGGCTTTTTCCTTCTTGATCGTTTCCGCATCACTTACCACGTACACATCGATTTCCCGGCTCTTCCTTAGGAGCCGATCCACAAAAGACCCCCGCAGCCATTCCCGCCACCGGGGCCGGGTGGGACGTCCGACCAACACTTTGCTGACCTGATGGGTCCGGGCATAATCGATGACCGCTTCCGGCACGGAGTCGGCTTTGAGGGTGGATACCTCCTGAGCGCCCAGGGATTCGGCCAGCCGCAATTCGCTCCAAATCCGCTCCCGGTTCTCCTGGGTAATCCGGTCGTCTCCCGCGGTTTCCACGTAGAGAACCGACCAGTCGGCTTTCAGCTCCTCGGCCAGACGCCGCGCGGTTCGGATGAGCCGCTCACTCTTCGGACCGCCGCTGATGCACGCCAGGAGGCGCTCGGCGACGGGCCAGAGGCCCTGGGTCGGGTAGGCCTGGAGATATTGGCGCATCTGGTCGTCGACCCGGCTGGCGGCACGTCTCAGGGTGATTTCCCGAAGGGCGATCAGATTTCCCGATTCAAAAAAATTCTCCATCGCCCGGACCGCCTGTTCCGGGATATAGACTTTCCCCTCGCGAAGACGCTGCAACAGCTCTTCCGGCGGCAGGTCCACCACCTCGATTTCCGAGGCCTCGTCCAACACCCGGTCGGGAATGGTCTCCTTCTGGATCACTCGGGTGATCTGACCGATGAGGTCGCGAAAGCTCTCCAGGTGTTGGATATTCAGGGTGGTGTAAACGTCGATCCCCGCGTTTAAAAGCTCCTCGACATCCTGCCAGCGCTTGGGATGCCGGGACCCCGGAACATTGGTGTGGGCCAGTTCGTCCACCAGGGCCAATTGGGGTTTGCGAGCCAAGACCGCATCCAGGTCCATCTCGGATAGCTTCACTCTGCGGTACTCCACCTCTTTCCGGGGGATGATTTCCAGCCCCGGTAACAGGGCTTCGGTTTCGGCCCGCCCGTGGGTCTCTACCAGGGCCACCACGAAATCGACCCCCTCCGCCTTGCGGGTGTGGGCCGCTTCCAGCATGGTATAGGTTTTCCCCACGCCGGCGGCGTACCCAAGAAAAATCTTGAGCTTTCCACGGACCTTTTGCCGCTCCTCGGCCTCAACCCGGGCTAAAAGGGAATCGGGATCGGGTCGTTCGTCGCCGTTCATCCTTCACCCCCGTCGGAAAGCAGAAAAAACTCCATACTCGAAGATCATCCTCATTATTGATTTCCTTTAGGCAAACCCCCGGCTCTGGCGGGGGGGACTCACAGCGTTTGAAATTTTTGGGATGCTTGGGTTGTGGCCCAGGGGCAAGGACCTTCTGTGCAAAAAGCATCGGCCGGGCTGGCCCTCTTCCTGGAGGCTTCGACCGACTTCCGCAAGATGCGGTGGGCCGATCGGGCGACCGGCCGGTCGCCCCTACAAGAAGAGAACCCCTTCATCGGGGGTTCAAACGGTTGGCCCGCCTCGTCCATGAAATGGAAGCCGCCTCATGGTTTTTGCACAGAAGGTCCTGGCCCCTGGGCCTGGCACCCGACCGAAGGCCACCTTACGGTGACGCCATCCATAGTCCGCTTTGAGCGGTTCCCTGTTTTTCAAGCCTCCGGCTCTGCCGGAGGGCATGACCGTCTGAAATCATTTTACTCCTATTTTATCGGGGGAAAAAGGGGGGAAGATGATTCCCCTTGGCCTTGCGGTCCTTCCAGGGCAAGGTTCAGTCTTAAAACATTCACCCTCGGTTCCCCCAGGAAACCCCACTGGCGGGGTTCCGTGAACTTATCCACCCATTTATGGACCTGTTCTTCCGAGAGACCTCTGATCCGTGCCACCCTGGGGGCCTGGTACAAAGCGCCAGCTGGGCTGATGTGGGGGTCGAGGCCGCTCCCCGAGGCAGTCACGAGGTCCACGGGAATGGCCGATTGATTCTCGGGGTCCGCAGCCCGCAAAGCTTCGGCCCTCGCCCTTGCCGCTTCCCCCAGGGCCGGATTCGAGGGTCCCAGATTCGACCCGGACGAAGCAGCAGAGTTATAGGGGAAATCAGGGGTCGAAGAAAGGCGTCCCCAAAAATACTTCGGATCATCAAAGGGCTGGCCGATGAGTTCGGAACCGACAAAACCGTGATCCCCGGGGATCAGGCTTCCGTTCGCTTTTTCCGGGAAGGCGAGCTGGGCGATTCCGGTGACCAGCAAAGGATAGAAAACACCGGTCACGGCGGTGAGCAGAAGAAAAACAATGAAAAGGGTCCTCATTTGCTGGAACATTTCCTAAATCCTTTCTTCCTCCGAAACCTCCTTTTAGAGAGTCCCGATTGCCGCCAGAACCATATCGATGAGTTTGATGCCGATGAACGGGGCGATCAATCCCCCCAGGCCATAGATGAGCAGGTTATTCCGCAGGAGCCGCGCCGCGCCGAGGGGACGATAAGGTACACCCCTCAAGGCCAGGGGGATCAGGGCCACGATAATCAACGCGTTAAAAATAACGGCGGAAAGGATGGCACTCTGAAGACCCATGAAATTGAGCGTTTCCAGGACCGGATAGGTGGAAGCAAAAGCGGCCGGGATGATGGCGAAATATTTGGCCACGTCGTTGGCGATGCTGAAGGTGGTGAGCGCCCCCCGGGTCATGAGCAGCTGTTTGCCGATCTCGACGATCTCGATGAGCTTCGTCGGGTTGCTGTCCAGGTCGACCATGTTGGCCGCTTCCCGCGCGGGCTGGGTTCCCGTGTTCATGGCCACGGCTACATCGGCCTGGGCCAGAGCGGGGGCGTCGTTGGTGCCGTCCCCGGTCATGGCCACCAGGCGCCCGCCATCCTGGTGCCGGCGGATCAGCTTCAGCTTGGCCTCCGGCGTGGCCTGAGCCAGGAAGTCATCGACCCCCGCTTCGGCGGCAATGGCCGCCGCGGTCACCGGGTTGTCGCCGGTGATCATCACGGTTCGGATTCCCATTCGTTTCAGCTGGGCGAAGCGCTCCCGGATTCCGCCCTTGACCACATCTTTGAGGTGGATGACCCCGACGGCTTCCCCGTTCCGGGAGACCACCAGGGGAGTCCCTCCGGAACGGGAAATCCGGTCGACGGCATCCTGGAGGCCCCGTGGAACCCGGTGCCCCTCTTTTTCCACATGGGCGATGATGACGTCGGCAGCTCCCTTGCGGATTCTCAGACCGTTGACATCCACCCCGCTCATGCGCGTCTGGGCGCTGAAAGGAAGGAAATGCATATCCGGCCCCTCCGCCGTTCCCACCGTGCGCCCCCGCAACCCGTATTTTTCCTTTACCAGAGCCATGATGCTCCGGCCTTCCGGGGTTTCATCCGCCAGAGAAGCGAGCTGGGTCCATTCCGCTAACTCGCGGACCTCCATATTCCCGAGGGGAACCAATTCTACAGCCTGGCGATTCCCCAGGGTGATGGTTCCCGTTTTGTCGAGGAGCAGCACGTCCACGTCACCCGCCGCTTCGACCGCCCTTCCGGACAGGGCGATGACGTTGCGTCGAATCAGGCGGTCCATCCCGGCGATTCCAATGGCGCTGAGCAACCCTCCGATGGTGGTGGGAATCAGGCACACCAGCAGCGCCACCAGAACGGTGAGGGGCACGGGGACCCCTTTGCCCGCGGCCTTCACGCTGTAAAGGGAAAAGGGCAGGAGGGTCGAGCATACCACCAGGAAAATAATCGTAAATCCCGCCAACAGAATGTCCAGCGCGATTTCATTGGGAGTTTTCTGCCGTTTGGCTCCTTCCACCAGGGCGATCATACGGTCGAGAAAACCTTTCCCGGGATCGATGGTGACCCGCACGACCAGCCAGTCGGAGAGAATCCGCGTCCCTCCGGTGACCGCGCTCCGATCCCCCCCGGATTCCCGTATCACCGGGGCGCTTTCTCCGGTGACGGCGCTCTCGTCGACCGAGGCAACTCCCTCTACGATCTCCCCGTCGGCCGGAAGGATATCCCCCGCCTCCACAAAGTAAAAGTCCCCCTTCCGCAGTTCGGCGGAGGGAACCAGGGTAAAGTCCTCCGTCCGGGGTTTAAACCTGCCCCCTGCGGGGTATTCCCTGGACAGGACTTTGGCCTGGGTCTGTTTCCGCATTCGCCGCAGGGAGGCCGCTTGCGCCCTTCCTCTTCCCTCGGCTAACGCCTCGGCAAAATTGGCAAAGAGCACGGTAGCCCATAGCCACAAGGAGACCGCCCCGATGAAGCCGGCCGGGGCCTCCCCCTTCCCCCAAAGAGCCTGAACCCAGAAAATCGTGGTCAAAGCGCTGACCACTTCAACCACGAACATCACCGGATTGCGAACCATTTTTCGCGGGTCGAACTTCTTCAAAGCCTCAACCAGGGCGCCCTTGCATAAATGGGATGAATTGAAAGCCTGCTTTTTCATCGTGACTCGTTCATTCATTGGTTTCCCCCTGCGGCAGAGCCAATGGCGGGGAGGCCTGGGCGATCCAGGATCCCCGGAAGATCAGTAAAGCAACAGATGCTCGACCATTGGACCCAGCGCCAGGGCGGGCAAAAAACTCAGGGCCCCTACCATGATGACTACGGCCATGAGCCAGAATACAAAGAGGGGAGTGTGGGTTTCCAAGGTCCCGGAGCTTACCGGGATCTTTTTTTTCATGGCCAGGGAGCCGGCCATCGCCAGGGTGGGGATCAGGATCCAGTACCGGCCGAGAAGCATGGCCAAGCCGAGCGCCGTATTGTAGAAGGGCGTATTCGCGTTTAACCCGGCGAAGGCGCTGCCGTTGTTGTTGCCGGCCGAGGAGAAGGCATAGAGGATCTCGCTGAATCCATGGGGGCCGGGATTCCAAACGGAGGAGGTCCCCTGGGGAAGCAGAACCGCGATGGCGGTCCCCAAAAGCACTGCGCCCACGGGAATGAGGATGATCAGCGCGGCCATTTTTATTTCGTAGGCCTCGATCTTCTTGCCCAGGTACTCCGGGGTCCTGCCGACCATCAACCCGGCGATGAACACGGCCAGGATGGCAAAGGCAAGCATTCCATACAAGCCCGACCCCACTCCCCCGAAAATAACCTCACCGAGCTGCATGAGCCACAGGGGTACCATCCCGCCTAGGGGCATGAAAGAGTCATGCATCGAGTTGACTGAACCATTAGAGGCCGCGGTCGTGGCCGTGGCCCAAATGGCCGAGTTTACAATCCCCAACCTCACCTCTTTCCCTTCCATATTTCCTTCCGATGAAAGGATAGGGGAAGCTGTGTCGGCCCCTGCAATTTTGGCTAATGCCGGGTTTTTCGAATGTTCGCTCCATAAGGTTATACCCAAGAGAACACAGAAAATAAGGGTCATGGCGGCGAGCACAGCCCACCCCTGCCGGGTGTCTCCAACCATCTTGCCGAAGGTGTAACACAGGGCGGCGGGGATTAACAGAATGGCCAACATCTCCAGGAAGTTGGTCAAGGGAGTCGGGTTTTCGAAAGGGTGGGCGGAATTGGTGTTGAAAAAACCGCCGCCGTTGGTCCCCAGCTGTTTAATGGCGATTTGCGAGGCGGCCGGTCCGGTGGGCAGGGCCTGCTCCTTCACCGCCACCGTTTCCGTAACCGGATTGCCTTTGGCGTCCTTCAAAGGCTGCCCAAACGGGTCGAGCTTCGGTTTTTCATACGTGGTTGGCTGCAGAAGGGGGACCGGCTGGTAAGCCCTGAAATTTTGCACCACCCCCTGGGATATCAGGGCCACGGCCCAAAGCAGAGATAAAGGAAGAAGGATGTAAAGAGTGCCGCGCACCAGGTCCGCCCAGAAGTTCCCGATCCCTTGGGCGGTGGATCGGGCCAGCCCCCGAATGAACGCCATCAGGGCGGCCATCCCGGTCGCCGCCGAAAGGAAATTTTGAACGGTCAACCCAAACATCTGGGTGAGATAGGTCATCGTGGTCTCGCCCCCGTAGCCCTGCCAATTGGTATTGGTGGCAAAACTCACCGCGGTATTGAAGGCCGAGTCCGGGGAGATCGCTCCGAAATCCATGGGGTTCAGAGGGAGCCAGCCCTGGAGACGCTGGAGGGCGTACACCGTGAAAAGGCCGAGCAGGTTGAAGAGCAAGAGCGCCCAGGTGTATTCCTTCCAATTCATCTCGGCGTCAGCCCTGATTCCCCCCCAGCGGCAGATGAGCCTTTCCACCGGGCCCAGCAGGGGGTGCAAAAAGGTCCGCTCGCCCTGGTATACCCGGGTCATATACGCGCCCAGAGGTTTCACTGCCGCCAGAAGGACCGCCAAATAAAAGATGACCTGTAGCCACCCGAAGAGGTTCATGACAAATCCTCCGGTTTCAGGAGCGCCCAGAATAGATAGATGAGCAATCCCAAAGCGATCAGACCGGATAGGACATACATTAGGTTCATAAGCTTACCTCCGGAGTCGTTCGCAAGACCTGATCAGCCAGCGGCTGGCCAGGAAAAAAATCAAAATCAGGGCGATAAAAAATAGATCGGTCATTCCCCTTCCTCCTTCGGGTGATTCATGACCTCCGTCCATCCTGAAACAACGGGATCGGTGCGGGAATGTTCTTGGGCGGGTTCCTCCGGCTGAAGGGCAGTCATAAATGCAGAATTCTCAACGCGGGGGGAGATGGGAATATTCCCTTGCCAAGGCTAGAAGAGTCAGAATCTTCTTGAGCGCCAGCTGTCGTCGTTCCCTGGCGGCCGTGTCGTTCCCCGCGGCAGAATACTGTTCCAGAAAGGATGGGGAGCGGTCTTCTCCCCGACAGGAATACTCTTGCCAGGCTTCATCGAATTGGCGAAGAACTTTCCCGTTCAGATGGGGCCGGAAATGGAGGTAGGCGTTTTCATGCCTGGGGAGCGCCTTCTTCAGGATTTCATAGGCATCTCCCTGTTCATCATGTAAACCCTGAATTTCATCCTTAAAAGCTTCAAACAGTCTCTCCGCCGCATGGCGCTTGGGTGTGTTCCGGTTTCTTCTTATGGAAAGATAGATCCAAAAGAAGATCATCGACAGACCGGCCAGGGAAATCATTCTTGTGGTATCCATTTTTTTGCTCTCTGTCTTTTAGCCCCGGAAGGGCGGCCTAGAAGCATTTTGGGTGCTTCCGTCGAAATATCGATGAATCCCCATGGCGAAGGCTGTAAAGATATTCCTCATTCAGTTTTAACAGCTTCTCTTCAGCCTCCCGGGCATCTCCGGAATTCCCGTTTCCTGACTCGATTTGCTCCTGAAGGGATAAAAGACGATCGGCAAGGGTTTTCCGGGCCGGTTTGTTGGGGTAATTTTTCAAAACATTGGACATCATGTGGGACAACTCTCCGATCATGGATTTTCTCTGCTTTTTCCCAGCCACTTTTGCCGCAGTAACAGCCGCCCATCGGGCGTCTTCCTCTGCTTTGAAGGCGTAAATCCTCACCGCATCGGAAAAATAATCCATGACCCCCTTGGAATGCCGGAAAAGGAGATTTTTTAGAAATGCCATATCCTTCACCTCTTGCCGGAGTCTAAGTCCATCCGATTGATAAATCGCATCCTGGCTTGACCCCTTTTATCTACATATATTTTAAACATTGGAGAATCAATTGGGTCTCAAAAAGGGACCCAAAGCCGTCAAGAAAGCGTCAATTTTGGGGGATTTGGGGTAGGATGGGGGTGGCAAAATCCTCGCAGGAACTCCAGGAAATCGAATCCATCAAGGGGGGATTACCTTTGGAAACAGCTAAATTCTATGCCCGGATTCAAATGGGGTGGCCGACCGACCGGAAATAGAAGGTTTCATTCAACTGCCAGCCCCACCCGCAAGGGCCGGTTTTCCGCCAAACAGGATTTTGTTTGGTATTGCGGGAAAAATTCCTTATTCATTTTTGGGAGGATTTCCCCCCAAGGTGTCCGGATTGGCGATCTTTAAAGAAAATTTTTCCCGCAAGGGATGGGACAAATTTTATGCCTCCCTTTCGGGAAGCATAAAATTTGGCTGGTTTAATAAGCTCGGCCTTCAATCCAGACCTGTTGTTCCTCGTAATATCCCGGATAAACCCGAACCTGATAATGGCCGCTGACCCAGTATCCATTCTCATAATGGTCCGGGACCCAAATGTGTTCCCTCCTTTCCGGAACCCAAACCCGGTGTATTTCCCAATGGCCCGACGGCTGGCCTACCGCGGGCGGAGGCTGGTGATAAGGTCCCCCATAATGGCTAGGCTGAGGGGGGATGACCGGCGAAGGATGACCATACTGAAATAGGTTGTAGAGCGTCACCGCTCCAAGTCCGATGGCCACTCCCTCCCAGCGTCCCCGGACCCGATCACCGGCAAAGGAAAGGGATACAGAGTTGAAAAGCATCCCGACCACCAACAATCCTACGATAACCCACCGTTTCATGATAGGGTCACCTCCTGACTTGAGAAAATGAACGGCTTGCAGAATCACTTCGGACGACCGTTCCTTTGCCCTATATAACGCACTAGAACGGGATTGGTTGACAGGCCCGGGAAATTTCTCGATCCGAATTTCTCCAAGCCATATCGATTGGGAAACCCATCGCTGAAATCCCCCCCAACCCCCCTTTGCAAAGGGGGGCAGGGGGGATTTCTGGGAGGCCTTTTCAGAAGGCTAAACAGCTCCCTTTTTTCAAGGAGCTAAAGGGGTACCTCGAAATTATTTTTTCCCCCGGTCATCAGGTGGGAATTATTCTTTCTGCGGGGGTTTATTAAACTGCCAGTCCGGCCTAGGATCCCTGCGCTCCCCCGGGGCTGATCTCTGCCATTGCTCGCGAAGATTCTCACGCTCCTGGGGGGGCAAATCCTGGAACCGCCTGGACCCGCGCCGGACCCTTTCCTGCTCCTCGGGGGAAAGATTCCGGAAGTCATGGTATCGTTTGCGGATAAGATCTCGTTCCTGGGGAGGAAGCTCCTGCCATCGCTTGAACCGCTCCTGCGCCTCTTTCCTTTGCTCGGGGCTCATGTGCTGCCATCGTTCCGCTCCCCGCCGGAGGCGCTCCTGCCGTTCGGCCGGCAGTTGATCCCACTGCTCTTGGAAGGGCCGCAATACCCGCTGCTCTTCCGGGCTGAGCCGATCCCATGGCCCGGCAAGAGCTTCGCGGTTTGGGATCATTGAGAAAAGGATCATCCCCAAGGCCAAGATCAAAAAATATTTGTTCATCTCCCGTTTCTCCAGGCTTTATGTTCGGGCTCTTTTCCCTGCAAAGGTTACAATCCTTTTCCGTTCGGCCTCAGACGGCTTTCTTCGCTTCCCAGCCAACGGTAAAAATCCAGGTTCTGATAAAAATCAATCTGCTCTTGGGAGGTGATAATTTCCAAATCTTCGATTTGCCCCGTCGCGGGGGGGGGAGCGGAGGGACTCAGCCAGAAGAATAAGCCCACCGCTGCCAGGGTCACCATCGCAAAGCTGCCCACCAAGACCCAACGCCGGCGGGGGAAGAATCTCGAGCGCTTTTCTTCGGCAGCGGTCAAGGCGCTGCCCCGGAGCTCTTCCAGCCGCCGCTCGGTATGGCTTCCGAGATTCTCCGTCCCTTGGTTCAGAAGGTCTTGAACTTTTTCCAGGAAGAGTTTTTCGGGATCCTTCGCATTCATGAACGTAGGCCCTCCAGAAGCCCGCGCAGGGTGTGAACCGCGCGGGAGTAATGGGTTTTCACGCTTCCTTCCGAACATTTCATGACGAATGCCGTCTGCTTCAAGTCCATCCCTTCCCAGGCACGCAGGAGGAAGGCCTGCTGCTGCCGCAAGGGAAGATCCCGGATGGCTTTCTCCAAAACGCCCCTTTGTTCCTGCCGCAGGGCGTGATCGGAAGGGTTGGGATTTCCCGTGTCGGGCAAACTCTGAAGGGGGTCCTCCGGGTCTTCTTCTTCGGGGCGGCCCAGCCAGGCGAGGATTTTTCGGCGCACCAAATTTCGGCGGTACCAGTCGGTGATCCTGCTCCGCAGGACCCGGTAGAAGAGGGCTTTCCATTCCTGCTGCGGGCGGATGGAATAATGCCGGACGAACTGGAGCATCGTCTCCTGCACCAGGTCGAGGGCCTCATCGCGGTTCCGGGTGGCGAATTTGGCCATCTGGAAAGCCCGGCGTTCAACCTCGGCCAAAAACCGGCTCATCATTTCCTTTGAATCTAGGGTTGACTCCATGGGAGCTTTCGTATCCGTCTGTTCCTGATAACGCACGGTCTTCAAAAAGGTTGACCGGCAATTTTGATGGACTCGTAAAAACTGAAATTTCCCCTCCCCTAGTGGGAGTAGGGTAGATAACGCATCGTAACTTCTCAATTCTTCCCCAGGGGGTTTTATTTCCTTAAGGAAAAGACCCGGCTCTGCCGGGGGGGCTCACAGCGTTTTACATTTCCAGAAGGCTTGGGTCGTGGTCCGGGGGCAAGGAGCTTGGGCGCAAAAAGCATCGGCCGGGCGAGCCCTATTCTCAGGGGATCCGCTTGACTTCCGCAGAAAGCGGCGGGCCATTGGGCGACCCGCCGGGTCGCCCCTACAAGGGATCAATCCGAGCCCTTAGTTCTGGCGCTGTGCCCGCCCGTTCCATGAAATGAAAGATGCCTCATGATTTTTGGGCACAAGGTCCTTGCCCCCGGGCCTGGCAGCGGGCGGAGATTTTTTTCTGCCCGTCTCTCCCTCGCCCGGCCTCCTTATCATGCTTATCAAGGTTTCATCGCGGTATAAATCACCGCAATTCCGTTCATCAGCCGACGGTACGTCACCCGGGTAAAACCGATCTCTCTGAGGATCCGGCTCAACTCCTCCGGCGGCGGGAATTTACGGATGGACTCGGGGAGGTAAAGATAGGCTTCCCGGGATCCGGCCAGGAGCTTTCCCGCCAGGGGCATGAGCTGAAAGGAATAGAAGTCATAGAGAAAGCGGAACCAGGAGGAGGTGGGTAGAGAAAATTCCAGGCACATGAATTTTCCCCCGGACCTGAGAACCCGGTGCATCTCCGCCAGCCCATTCTCCATATGAGTCAGGTTGCGGACTCCGAAACCCACCAGGGCCGCATCGAAAACCCCCTGAGGGAAGGAGATCCGCTCGGCATCCCCCTGCACGTAGCGGACCCGGTCGTTTAGAGAAGCCCGGGATACCTTGGGCCTTCCCCCCTCCATCATGGCTCGATTGATGTCATAAAGGAACACCCGCCCTCTTTCTCCGACCCTCCCGCCGGCCAGAATCGACAGGTCGGCGGTTCCCCCGCAGACATCGATGACCCGGTCTCCCGGCTTCAGCCCCAGGGTTTCCACGGCCCATCTTTTCCAGGGATAATGAAGCCCGAAGCTGAGGATGGTGTTCATGAAATCGTATTTTCCGGCGATGGAGTTGAAATGCCGGAGGACGCGTCCTCCCTTTTCCCCGGCCGGAATTCGCCGGGAACCAAAAAAAGACATCTCCTCCGGGTCGTTTGGGGGAGCGGGGCTGAGATGAGAATGGTTTTTCGATTTCATAACGCGGTATAGCCACAACCAAAAAATTTTATATCGGGACACAGATAAACACAGATGAACACAGATTTTATACTCGCAGAAGATTGAAAGACAAAAGACTGAATGGGACGCGGATGAACACGGATCAACACGGATAAAGATTCATGGAAAAATTTTAGAAAAATTTAAAGACTTTACACTACATAGTACAGAGATTTATGGGAAAGATTTCAAGATATGGATAAAAACCAAGGATCGAAACTACTCCCAAAGGTTTTACCTCTGAAAACCCGTCATCCCAGAAATCCCCCCTGCCCCCCTTTATGAAAGGGGGGTTGGGGGGGATTTCAGAGAGGGGTCGGCCAAACAAGATTTCTTGGCAAATTTCAAGATTTTTCATTCTAACCGCCCACGCGACGAATCACGTACCTTTCGAACAAAGCCCAAAATTTAGAGAGTCTGCACGTCAGTAGGATAAGGGAAGCAGTGTAATAGTCTGCATCCGTCTCCAGAATATAGGAATTCGGGCGCGGTTTCAATCGCCGGGTGGTCACCGGGAAAAAATTTTTAAGCAGGGAAGGGGAACGGTTAAAGGAGAGTGATGCGGGAAGAGGGCTTTCCCTCCGCGTCGATGCCGATGCGGACTTTCATCTCCCGGAAGGGAAGACCGAACTTGCGGGGAGCGTTCAGGGCATCCCACTGGATTCCGTCTTTCAAGAGCTGGATGAAGGGGTCATCGGAACCGGAATCGAAAAGGATTTCCTTAAGAGTCCCATCCTCCTGATAGAGGATCCTGACCACCGTCGATTTCCCCTGGAGAGTTTTCCGAAGGTCCTCGGGAATGGCGCTCTGGATGCATCCATTCAAATGGGTGCTGGCGGTTTGTTGAAAATATTTCATTTTCATGCCGACCATCCGGTCGCCCATTCTCATGCGAAAGAGATATTGCCCCATCAGGAGCTGGTTGCCAGCATTTTCCTGCATGGCCAGGATAGCTCCTTCGGCGTTCTTCGTCTCGGAGAGGGGGGGAGCCGGCAACGATTCCTCGGTCGGACTTTCGGGCCCAACTTCTGCAGTCAGGGGAAACTCCTGAAAGGAGGGGACGCTCCCGTCCGGAGAGGTTTTTTCACCGGCCGAAACCGGAGCCGGGGGCTCAGGGGCTGGCTGAACGGGGCCGGCCAGGATATGGGATTCTTCCGGCAACAGCGTCTTGGGCCCCTGGGGCGCTTCCTTAGCCGCGGACACAAGGTTTATGACCCAATGGCTGACTTCCTTGACCGGTCTTCGATCGGGCTGATAGAGGACCGCAAGAAGGAGGAGCAGGATGATCGAATGAATGAAAAGGGAATAGAGCAGGGGGCCCGCATATTTCTGCCGTCCCGCCCCCGTGGTCTCAATGAATTCCGGGGTGGGGTCAACGGAAAAGGAAAGAGGGACCTTTCCTATGGAGAAGGAGGAAATGCCTTCTTCTGGATCCGATCCCTCAGGAGAGGCTGAAGAGAATGTTAAATAATCCACGGAACCGCCGCTGGCGGAAATGAAGGGGCGGGGAATACCCCCGCCCCTCAACGCCGTTTAGTCCATGCTGGGCTGCATCAGCAGCTTGATGATGGCGTCTTTCTGCTCATCGGTAATCGCCGTTGTGCCGTCAGTGGTTCCGCCGATCCGATCCGCAGCAGCCTCCATCCTCAGCTTGAAATCCACCTTGGCCTGTTTTTCCTGGTCACGGGTGGGATTACCACCGCCCGAGTAGATGGCAAACCGGGCGTTTTCGATAATCTGAATATCCTCCATCAGCCCGAGGTAGGCGTTGAAGGAGGCACTGGGGGTCATGGCGCTGTAATCGCGGCGCCCGACCGTCCAGGTTGCCGGAGGATTCGCTTCGCATTGTGTCTTCATGAAAAATGCAGGATTGGAGCAAGTTCCCATCCATTCCTGCATGTGGGTGGGTATAGCCAGAGTGTCTCGGGTATAGGTTAAGGCCCCGCCCGTAGTGATAACCTTCGCGGCCATCCAGTTAACCATGACCACCTGGGGAATAGGCCAGTTCTTAGGAGTGCCAGTAAAATCAACGTATTGACCGAAATCGCCGGGGAGCTGGCCAATGAGAATTCCGAAAGCCGTGGCCACGTTGGTTTTCAGGGCGGTAATGTCGGCGCCCGAAGCGGCAATGGCAGTCTGGAAAGCGGTAAAGGCCGCCTGATACCGGGCGTTCACTTCCGCCTGGACGGTGGCAAAGTCTTTCCCGTGGGCCGTGCAATAACCCGCCGGATCGTTGTATAAGTCGGCATAATCCGAATCGATTTTCGCCATGGCGGTCATCATGGCGTTGACCGCGGCGTTGAAGGTATCCACCTGGGCGCCCGAAGCCTCCAGGGTGTTCAGGGCCTTGGTGTATTCTCCCTTGACTTTGATGGCCGCGATGCGCTGGAAGAAAGCGCTCATGGACTGATCCATGGAGGACTGCACGTTGGCGGAGAGCTGGTTGACGATTTCGGGGTGAGCTTCGCACACCACTCCGGCCGCATCATGGGCCACCAGGATCAGGGTGTAATCGATCCCGGCGGAAGAAGCCGCATCCATGAAGACATCGGCCATGAACCCGCCGGCCTTCTGCAACTCCTGCTTGGCGGTGGTTGCGTCGCCGCTGTCCACGGCCGCCTTGAAGCTGGCGGTCAAGTCGCGGAGGGTCTTCTTGCCGGCGGTGGGATTATAGATCAGGTAAGATTTGAAATTGGCGAGCTGGGCGGCGGTCACTCCGGAGGTGGTCAAGGTGTCCTCAAACCCGCCAGTGCCCACGATGGCCACCTTCCCCATGTCGGCAAAGGTGAGGGCATCATTTTCCGTCGCTCCGTCCGACCGGAGGAGGGTTATGAGATAAGCGAACGGAATGGGATCATCCGTCCCGATCTTTTCTGCGGCGGACAGGATCGCATTGGTCTGGGCGGTGGAGAGGTTGTTGATGCCCAGCTGGTTGGTATACCCCGCTGGGGGTGCGGGGACGAACCCTTTCCGTTGCACCACCTGATTGGCATCCTTTACGATAAAGACGATGAAGTTGCAATCCGCGTTGGTGGGCATGCTGGTAAGAGAGAAGCTCAGCTTTCCGTTGCTGTCCGCCGTAGCTTCCGTGGTGCTGTAATCGCTGACCGTTCCATTACTGTTCATCTGCTGGATGGTGATGGTGTAAGCTGCGCCGGGGGTCAGGGCGGCATGGGAAGGAGCCGCCGTCATTCCCCAGCAAAGCACTGCGCATAAAGCCAATATCCAAAACTTTTTCATTCCTAAAACCTCCTTATTTTTCAGATTGTTGATATTTTTTACTTATTCGGCGCTTCCGCTGACATTGCCGGAAGTAGTCCCGCTGCTGCTGCTGCCGCTTCCGCCGCACCC
>Ga0315279_10005270_pt1 | contig 16861 bp, 16 predicted proteins | sample YL17G06_20_MG_FD_203694 | JGI IMG/M metagenome (GOLD analysis project Ga0315279, IMG submission 203694) | Sediment microbial communities from Yellowstone Lake, YNP, Wyoming, USA - YL17G06_20 | ecosystem: Environmental > Aquatic > Freshwater > Lake > Sediment | place: USA: Wyoming | collected...
ATAAAAATAAATGTTGGTTGTGAAAAATATCTGGGATGATCAGATAAAAGTATTTCTATATCTCTGTAAGTTGGGATGTAATCCTCCCAGAGAAAAAAGTTGATATAGGGATTATGTCCAAAGATGACGATGGGAACATTCCTGTCTGACCCAATCAGATCGTTTAATGCGAAAAGGGCCATTTTCTTCTTTTCTTGATATTGTTTCAGTTGATTGCCTTTATGAATTGAAAATCCTGTAATGCTTATGAGCGCGAAGAGATTAAGCGCAATCGCCAGACCATTCATCAATCTCACTTTAACTTTCCCGTCCCTTGATAGTTTATCGAAGTAAAGTAATGCACTAATCATGAGCAGGGGGAAGACCCATATGTAATATCGCGAATGTCCTATAGGTGTTAGGTCGAAATCACTATCAAGGATGGAGGTGAAGGTAATATTTAGTCTACTTGTAGCTACAAACAGAATGCAAAACAAAAAAAAGATGGAAAGCAAGAATCCTTTAATGATGAGACGCTTCGATTCAGATATTTTCCATGCTTTGTATATAATGTAGGTAAAAGCGACGCAAAAAACAAGAGACAGTCCGAAAATGATCATCATGATATGGGAACTGACCAAACCCATTTTTGTCATCACAATATTCAATAGTATGTTAAAGGGTGAAATTAGAAAAAAAGCTCTCACGAATGCTAGGAGCCACTGCGGACTGAAGTGAAGGCTAGATAGAGTTTCCTTTCCTGTTACGAGGCTGCTGAGTTGTCCTGCAGATTCGGTGTTGATAAGATAGACCCCAATGATTGTCAGGATGGGCAATAAAATAAATAAGAGACTCTTAAGAAAAAGGTTCTTTAAATCTTTTTTATTAGAGAAGCTTAGCCATATTAGGGCGAGGCCTATAGGGAGAAAAACTACACCGAGGTATTTTACAAGAAATAGTAGAGAACATAAGATTCCGGCAAGTACTATTACCATGTATTCTAATGCTGATGAAATGATACTTCGGCTTGTATTTTCTTTCCTGAGAATGATTAATGTAATAAAAAGAGGGAAAATTGCCCAAAGAAAAATATCGGTGGAAGAAAAAGCATAAAAAATGGCGGTTACGCTTATACACGCAACAAAGATGCTCTTGGTCCATAAGGTTTCTAGGAATTTATCGGATATAATCGTCCAAAATAAAAAGCCGAAAAATAACAGACATATTTTGATAACTTTTGCGGCCCATTCCAATGAGATTCCGGCTTTCATTATTCCGGCAATGATAAGAGGGTACCCTGGGGGCCAATTGGTGAGATAATCATAATGGGGAACAGACAAATCCTGGGGCGGGTTCCACGAGCAAGTATATCCTTCCCCATTAGCAATTCTATATGCTGCTTGCAATTGCCACGTTTCATCTGTTTCCGGATGGTATGGGTTAATGCAAACTGTAATGGAATAAGGCAGAATTATTAAGAACGCAAGAAAAGAGAGCAAAATAAGGTGATTTTGAAATACCTGAGTCCGCGGCACAAAATTAGCTATCACCTCAGAATCACCCATCATGATGCGTGATGCTTACTGCCATCATTAACAGTAATTATTTGTCACGCCAACTTTACAAAATGACATAATAATATTATCCAACGCTCTGGATATATTTCCCATTTCTTTTAAAGCAGGAACGATTACACTTACTTTGTATTCAATGCAGGTACCTGTAAATATTATAATTAGACCCTTATGTATCCTGTCCGACCATCCATAATCCATTTTTCTATCAACTTATCAAAGTTGTCATCTTGTGATTCATATGGATCATATACCTGCATTCCAATTAGTTTCATTAAAACCTTGTCGTCCTCCCCACAGCAATGCGATCGTCCAAGGAAATTGAAGTAATTGTTTGCACCAGTAGCGATAAACTTTACATTCAAATCTTGCAAAATTACATCATTCCGTATCTGTTCTATCGCACGATAAGCAAGAAAATTTACGATTGAATACACGATTGGCAACAAACCTGTCATAGCCATACCAGCAGCAATACCAACAGTTCCTTGTTCCATAATGCCCATATTAAAAATTCTATCTGGAAACTCTTCCTTAAATCTATCAATAACACCAAACCCCATATCGCAGACGAGCAAAATAATTTTCTTATCTTTTCTTGCGTAGGGTACAATTTTTTCTACAATGACCTCTCTATAATTATTTACATTGTTGCTCATAACGATTCCCCTTTTTTAATTCGTCTTCCGTAGGAAGACGGAAATGAAATTTAGGAACGTTTTCCATGCATCGTAATCCATATCCTTTAATGGTATTCGCTATCAATACCTGTGGTACAAAAAGATTTATTTGGTTTTTTACCCATTTTTCAATAACAGATACAATATTCTTGGGATTATGTCCGTTGCATGTTTTTACCTCAAATCCGAAAGCTTTCATCTTTCTTTGCAAATCATCTTTTCTCTCTTCTGGAGTTAATACATTCCTGAGAAAATCCATAGCCTGTAATTTATTATGATCGATAATGACAGTCAAATTTGATAGTTTATGTTTAACGGCGAATTGAATTGCTTCCCAATTAGATCCCTCCTGCATTTCACCATCACCGACAACACAATAGACTCTATATTCTTTACTTTGTAATTTTGCTCCAAATGCAGTGCCAACTGCTATCGGTAACCCATGACCAAGTGAACCACAACCTGCTTCTATAGCATTTTCCACACTACGTTCTAAACATCCTGGCAGAAAAGTCCCTTTATAGAAATTCTCCCAATCTTTTCGATCAATGTACCCTATATCTGCAAGAATTGCATAAATACCGTAGCAGCCATGTCCTTTGGAGAATATGAGGCGGTCTCTTCCCTCCCATTGTGGGTAATCATAAAGATTTAATATTCTGTAATACAGTGCTGTTAAAATATCAACACAGGAAAGAGAAGGGGCAATATGTCCTGCTCTATTTTGAACGGCAACCTTAATCAAATCTTTCCTTATCTGATTTGCCTTTTTATATAATTGATCGTTTGATAATTTATGAAGCAACTTCATCTTTTTATCTATTTTAGAGTTATTAATCATTATCTTGGCATAAATTGATTAGAATACCGCGTTGATTTCCTGTCAAATAACTTTTTGCCTAATATCATCATATAACTTTAGCGTAGAGAATTTCTTTAATAGATCTATTGTATAATAGATTTGCTCCTTGGTGAGATACTGATGCATAGGTAGACTGAGAATTGAATCAGCTTTTTTGGCATACAGGAAAATCTCCTTTCTTATAGCCAAATTCTTGACAAGGTTTTTGAAAGTTAATCTTGTAAATTTACGAATAGAATTTCCTTATTTTTTCAATAATATAATCTATTTGTTCTTCTGTAAGGTGCTGATGGACGGGCAAAGTGATAATCGTCCGGCAATCAGCCTCGCACACCGGGAAGTCACCTTCCTTATAACCTAGGTAAACTGCCGACTTCTGTAAGTGGAGTGGGGTGGGGTAGTGAATTTTCGCCTCGATCCCATTCTCGTTCAGATACTTGTAGAGCCTGTCACGGTCTCTCACACGCACGACATAAGTATGATAGACCTGTCTAATGTTGGGCCGCCGCGGTGGAATCCGGATGTATTCAGACAGGTCGGCAAACGCTTCATCATATCTCTTGGCGTTGGCAATGCGCCGATCGGTGATGAAGTGAACCTGGCCCATCAGTCGGTTGGCAATCACCGCCTGCAAGGTGTCCATGCGGCAATTGTGTCCCCAAAAGGCAATCTCGTCACGCGTTACCATACCGTGATTGCGGAACAGGCGCAACTTATCATACAGTTGCTTGGAGCGAGTGACGATCACACCACCGTCACCCCAGATGTTAAAATTCTTAAGCGGGTGCAGACTGAAGCCGGCCGTGGCGCCCCATGACCCGACGGACTTGCCATTAATCGAGGCCAAGATGGCCTGAGCAGCATCTTCAACAACAATCAGATGGTGACGCTCAGCAATTTCCATAATCGCAGGCATATCAGCGGGACAACCTGTGAGGTGTACGGGCATGATCGCCTTGGTGCGCGGGGTAATGGCATCCTCGATCTTCGCCACGTCAATGGTGTACTCCTCATTGTTATCCACGAATACGGGCCGCGCGCCGGTCATAGCAATCGCACCGACGGTAGCGACGAACGTGTTGGGCGTAGTGATAACCTCGTCACCATGGCCGACGCCGAAAATCTTCAGCGAGAGCATCAACGAGTCGGTGCCTGTACCAACACCAATGGCATAAGGCAGCCCCATAAGATTGCCGAACCGTTCTTCGAACTCGACAAGAGCCTTGCCGAGGGTGAAGTCGCCAGTCCTGACCAGGACGCGGATATCATTCAAATAGGGTTCTACGTCGGCAAATTGCTGTTCAAGATATGAGTAAGGGACCTTCATCTCATTTCGCCCGATAGAAGCCACGAATGCTGTCCGCGACATACTTGAGTTCAGCCTCTTCAAGTTCCGCATAGACTGGCAGACTAAGGATGCGTTGCGCTTGCCTCTCGGCTATTGGGAAGCTGCCTGGTCGGTAACCCAGGTCGCGTGCGACATTTTGAAGATGGATGGGTATCGGGTAGTGGATCGCTGTACCGATGCCCATTTTAGACAAATGAGCTTGCAGTTCGTCCCGATAATCAGCTTGGATGACGAACGTATGATACACTGCTCGCTCGTGCGGCTTATCGGTCGGCACTTGTAACTGAGGCAGGCCACCCAGATGTTCCTGGTAGAACCGAGCGTTGGCACGCCGCTTCTCTGTCCACGCTTCCAGATAGTTCAGCTTCACAAGTAGCACAGCCGCCTGAACGGTGTCAAGCCGTGAGTTCCCGCTCCACACTACACACTCGTCGCGCGTCTTCAGGCCAATGTTCCTCAGGATCCTGACCTGTTCGGCCAGGCAGGTGTCGTCGGTTGTCAGCACTCCACCATCACCGCACGCATTCAGTGTCTTGAGCGGATGCAGGCTAAAACAGCCCGCGAAGCCAAACGACCCTACCCGCTTGCCTTTATACTCAGCGATAACTGCCTGTGCACAATCCTCAATCACATGCAGTCGGTAAATGCGGGCTACCTCCAGAATTGGGTCCATGTCGGCCGGTCGGCCGGTTAGATGCACCGGAAGTATAGCCCGGCTGCGTGGTGTGATCACCTGCTCAATTAGGGCAGGGTTTATGTTGTAATCCTCACGCACATCTACAAACACCGGGCGTGCACCCAGGAGCGCAATACAACTCGTACTAGCAACGAAGGAGTTGGGTACTGTGATAACTTCATCGCCGGAGCCGATACCCAGCGCTTTGAGGGCCAGGATGAGAGCATCGGTACCAGAGTTGAGCCCCACGGCGTAACGCACGCCGCACAGCTCAGCGAAGCGATGCTCAAACTCGGTCACCTCATCGCCCAGGACAAACTGTCCACGATCAATGACTCGGCCTATGGCAGTCAGAAGTTCGTCCTTGATCGCCGCGTGCTGCGTGGCAATATTCACGTGGGGGATACGCATATGATTGTTCATCTGAGACTCAACGCGTGCATCGTTTTGATGTTGTAGTAACGGATATCTGTCATCGGGTTGAGGATTCTTCCGGTACGAAAGGCTACCACCAAGTCGCGCACTGCATCCTCAATGGTATGTTGGGGAACAAAACCCAACTCGCGCCTGATCTTCTCCGAAGAGATATGATAGGAACGATTATCATCTGTTGGCGTGGTGACGATCTGGACATCCGGTCCAGCGACTTGGCGCACCGTCGCTGCAATCTCTGCCACTCGGCGGTTCTCGTAGCCCGCGTTGAAGATTCGACCATCAATCTTCTCGTCAGGCCATTCCAGAGCCTGCACATACAACGCAGCCATGTCTTCAATGTGAATGTTAGGGCGCATCTGCTGCCCGCCGAAGACCTTTATCAGGCGATTGTTGACTGCGTGGTTGGTCAGGATATTCACTGTCAGGTCAAGCCGCAATCGCGAAGAATAACCACAGACGGTCGCAGGGCGCAAGATCAATGTGACGAAACCCGGCTCCCGCTTCTTGAGAAGGACCTCCTCGCATAGCGCCTTATATTTGGAATAGTCAGTTAGCGGTTGCAGTGGCAAATCCTCAGTGACATTTTCCTCCCCCTTGATGCCATACACACTGGAAGAAGAAGCATAAATGAAACGTCGGACACCACTTTCTTTCGATATATCAACAAGACCAAAAAATGCATCGTAGTTAACAGATTTACCTAGTTGAAGGTCTAGCTCAAAGCTCGGATCATTAGAGATACATGCCAAATGGATAACAGCGTCACATCCAGGGATGACCCGTTCCATTAGCTTTCGATCGCGGATATCACCCTTGATCTGTTTCAGATTAGGATTATCCTTAACAGTGTCCAACACATTCTCCCCGAACATATATAGGTCAAGTACTTTCACACGGTAGCCTTTAGCTAGAAGCTTCGGTACAAGAACGCTTCCGACATAGCCTGCACCACCAGTAACGAGTATGTTAGATAATCTTTTCATAATAACCCACCCTGTATTAGTTGTTCGTCGTTCTTCCTAAAGTCTATCACGTGCCCAGGCCCCCCTCCCCATTCTACGTAAGATGTGGACTTCAATAAAGAGACGTAAGAAATCCGAGGCAACGGTCCAAAAGGACCTGAATGACAGCGCTTTAGATCCTCCTCGAAGTCTTCCTCGTAAGCGCACAGGAACTTCAGCGAAAGTGAAGCCAGCACGAATCGCCTTGACTAGACATTCAGTCTGATAAAAGAATCCCTTGGTTTCCTGTTTCACCACCTCGAACACGCGTCGTCTGTAGATAACGCATCCGTTGGTGTACTTAAACTTTGTTCCAAATGAAAAATTGATAATGAATAAATAGAGTGTAGAAAGCATCCGTCGATCCCATGATCGCACATCCCTATTGACTACGAATGGATTGACGATGTCCACGTGCTCCAGCAAAGGCAACCACTTGAGAAGTTCGTAAGGATCAACCTCCCCGTCTCCTGGCAGCAAGGTAACTGCATCTTTGCTCGAAGTCGCAACTCCTTCCCGAAAGCTGTATCCAATCCCCATCGGGCGTTCGTGATGCAACACCTTGACCTGAGTGTTCTTGCTTGCAAGTTCGGTGGCAATCTCTCCCGTACTGTCAGTGCTCCCATCATTTGCAATGATAATCTCCAAATCTATGCCACCATTTTCAAGTGCGGCAATAATACCTGTCACTGCATCCTCCAGATTCTCTTCCTCATTCAAAGCCGGAACCACTACAGTCACCGAGATTTGTTTATTCACTCCCTTTGACGCCAACACGGCCGAGGCCAGAAGGCCATGCCCCTTCTTCCATGCCAATGTCAGGTTCTCGTGCATTTTTCCGCTCTATTCTCTATTATTATATCCACGATATAATGACAAAGAGATAGGTGGGAGATTTCGACGTATCCATAGGAGTGTGATGGTACGTAGAAATTGATATTTCCCGTGGAACGAAGTGGATTGTCGGGATTGAATCCGGACATGGTAATGATGGGACATCCTTTCCTCTTCGCAGCTCCCACACCTCTAAGAATGTTTTCCGAACGTCCAGAGCTGCTGATAGCGATTAGGATATCGTCCACATCTGCAAACATCTCAATAGGCTTTTCAAAAACGTACTGATATCCAAAATCATTGCTAATACAGGTCAATAGGGAAGGATCATTGAACGCAATGGCTCGTATGCATCCATTTCTCCAGCAGTCCATGGCCTGATGGCTGGCTATGGCTGCACTACCACCATTGCCAATGAATATGACTTTACGTCCAAAAGAAGCTCGCGAAACAACTAACTCAATTGCTTTATCAATCCCCGTTGGCAGTTCAAGCAAGACACCATCTCTGTCTGTTGCCTGAATAGTGAGGAGTAGTTTCCCGAGTTTTTCAAAGTACGAAAATATTTTATCTCCCACTTAGCGTATTTCCTCCTTGCTTCGTATTATTTAAGCAGTGCCGTAATGAATTTGAAAAGAGGCGTCGGCTCCACAGAAGATTTATTGCCGATGATGAGTACTGCCAAAGCTCCAACGGCATTCCCGATAAAGCCCACCACTTGCATGGGATTGCCAGCCGCCACGCAAGGCGATGTAATAGAAAGATAGGCATCACCGGCACCCATCGTATCTATCACCTGTTTGGAAAAAACTGGAATCTCGAAGAAACTCTCTTCCGGTGTAAAAGTTACTGAACCCAGATGCCCACGTGTGACTGCAATCCTTTTGCATTCAAGCTGTTTTGCAACTCTTACTATGAGGTCTTTCAAATTCCCATATTTGTCGTGAGTTGCCAGACGAATCTCAGGCTCATCAATACAAATATAGTCGGCCCGAGGATACTTGGTGATGAGATTAAAACCGGTATTGGCGCTATTGGTTTGAGCATTGATTGCCAGGAACCTGGCCTTCTCACATAGTACATCCACAATGTTCAGCTCAATAAATCCGTGCCCAAAATCGGCAACCATGACCAGATCATAGTCCTGGATGTTTCTCTCGAGATAACGGCACGCCTCCTGAGCCAGAGGCTCAGGCAAGTCGCGGTCATCCAGGAAACATACTTCAAACATTTTGGACAGAAAGGCTGGGTCAACGAAACGTCGTTTGAGGACCGTAGGGGTGTCTTCACGGTAAAAAAACTTTGCCTGTATGTTAGTCTTTAAGTGGGCCCGAATGAAGTCCTCTCGGCTATCCTGTGTGCCCAGGCACGTCACCAGATGGACATCCTTGCAAAAACCAGCCACATGGTTGGCAGCAGCGAGAGCACCGCCAGCAAAGGCTTCTTCCCCCACGTATTTCGTTGTAATGATGTTTGCCTTTGGTGCTTTTCCCATAACTGCACAATAATGGTATTCATCTATGATTGCGTCTCCGATGACAAGCACCTTCAGCTTTCTGAGATCCTTAAGTCGTGTAATGATATCCTCTGGCGAGTGATTCCGACGAAACTCTTCCAAAAACCCCTCGACTTCTTCAGGATAGACATTGAAATAGGCATTCAATAGCCTGGTGGAGCTGAAAGTGATGTCGTCGGTGAAATGAATTCGTCCACCAATAGAGGTAATAGCCTTTTCTTCCTCGTAGATTTTCCCGGTCAGATCATCCTCTCGTCTGGCGTACTCGCTGCCTTTGACGTAGACATTCGGTTTCAACTTCCTTATGGTTTCTACGGCTGTAGGCCACTCATTCAAAGCCACATAATCTACACATTGAAGTGCAGCAATGGATTCAGCGCGAAGGCATTGGTTGAAGACAGGCCGCCCTGGTCCCTTATTTACGTGCTGATCCTGGGTCATGGTCACAATGAGCACATCCCCTTCTCGTTTGGCCGCTTCAAAGTGGCGGATGTGCCCTGGATGAAGCAAGTCAAAGACCCCGTGGCAATGGACGATAGTCTTCCCTTCTCTCTTCAGATTTTGAATGATTTGGGCCAATTCGTCCAGAGTCTTGATCTTTTGAGAAACATCAGGAGTCATCATCTACCTCCATTGGGCGAATTTAGAAACAGGACAGAAATTTGATAGCCTCCCTAACTCCCATTCGTCTGCAAGCCTGTTTAAGACTCTACCGCCAGCTTCTATCTCCGGTCAGGCTGACGATTACCACACCTATGCAGATTACAAGGATACCTACCCATCGCTCCCACGGGATATTCTCGCCCAAGAGCAACCGTGCTAGCAAAGGATTGAGGACAAAGGCTAATGCCAGCAGGGGATAGGCTAGACTTAGATCGAGGCGAGATATTGCAACCAGCCACAGGATCATAGCTCCTCCGTAAAGAGGCAACGCCAGGAGTATGAAGGGCGTAGTGAAGATTCGCGCCAACATCTCCACAGGATGCGAAAGCTGCTCGGCCCCCTATCCTCCCCACCTGCGTCATTCCCGCCTTCAGCATGAGCTGGCCGCTTGCGCCGATCAAAATGTTTGCCAGAACTAACGCCAAGGATTTTAGCATCACTTTCCCCCTTCATGAGCAGACAGATATTCAAACCATTCATTCGTGACCTCAGAGATGGTTTCTTGTGTCCAAACCGGTGCATCTCTCCAATAGTCAATGTTATCCAACAGAATCTTGACACCTTCCTCGAACGAAACCTTAGGTTCCCACCCTAACGTCTTCCGTATCTTGGAAACGTCGGCTTGTGTACAATCCGGCTCGCCGGGGCGTTTGGGTATATGGACCACATCGCCACCTAACAATTCCACCAGTCGGTTGACACTGTAGGTCTTGCCGCTGCCTACGTTGAAGACCTCATTACAGACCTCACATTCGGCAGCCGCAACGAAGGCCTTGACCACATCTCTAACAAAAGTGAAATCCCTTGTCTGAGTCCCATCGCCGACCACAGTAAACGGATGGCGATTGATCTTCTGAGCTAAAAATACCCCAAAGACCGCACCGTAGACTCCAGATGTGCGTGATCGAGGCCCGTAAACGTTAAACAAACGAAGTGATACTACAGGGACTTTGTACACTTTGCCCCAATGCAAGACATATTGCTCACCCAGGTACTTGGTCAAAGCATAAGGGTATTGAGGCCTAATCTCAGCCGTCTCTGGGGTTGGATAAATGTCCGGAATCCCATAGCAAGAGGACGAAGCCGCATACAGGAAACGTTTAACCCCAGCCAATCGTGCTGCCTCTAATACGCTAATTGTTCCATCGACGTTGGCGTAGTGATATTGAAGAGGTTGTTGAATGGAAGGCACAATATCCGCCAAGCCGGCCAAATGGAATACCCAATCAACACCATCGAAATGGGGTCGTATGGCTTCGTGATCGGCCACATCCACGCGGTGCAGGCGGAAATTTGATATACCCTGGAGATGGGCCAGATTCTCAGGTCTACCCGTGGAGAAGTCGTCTAAGACAACCACCTCGTGACCATGATCCAGCAGGCGATTAACAAGATGACTTCCGATAAATCCCGCTCCTCCAGTAACCAAACATCTTCTCATTGAGATCCCTTCGTTTCGAATAAAAAGTGTACCATCTCAAAAAAATTGGGACAAGGATTTTGATGCTTCATAATGGAGAAGCCTCCATTCTACGACATTCCTTCGGCGTCTTCTATTCCCTGTACCGGGGCAGAGCATCAGTGACACCTTAAGCCGCTCCCCAAAAACTGGACAGGGGCAAAACGTGGGTTTTTAGGCCTGCCATATCTTAAAAGGAAGTATGGTATGCTACAAAGTATGAGGAAAACTCACGACGCGTCCTTCAAGGCCAAGGCTCCAATTCAATTCTTCTATCGTAAACACCATGCCCACACTCATTACATCTGATAATATAATAAAATGGAGAGAAGAGCATTTTGGTTTTAAGCTTGGAGTAGTAAGATGATTTTTGTACAAATACTTGCTGAATTTTGAATCCCCACATACAGCACATATCCTCATGGTACCTCCGATGGCCCCGTTTTATTTATCTGCATAGATGACCTGGTGACAAATGTGTTTTGCTTTAAGAATCACGATGTTTGCCTTTGAAGCAAGCTAAGGAAGTCTGTCAACGAGGGCCTAACTGGAAATTGACTATGCTGTAACCTTGAGTCTAACTGCGGCATCAATTCTTCAATAAAAGCCTGTAGCTGAGAAATTGTTTCGAAATAATATATTCCTTCATATTCTTTCATTCCATTGCCACCTGGATAGTTGAATATGTCCAGGCTAATGGGTATTTTACCCTTGATAAAACTGGCCCACCACAAAACGGTTGACACGTCTGATAAGATAATCTTAGTTCTGAGGATCAAGCTCGATGCATTTTCGGACGGTTTCATCACAAGTATGTCTGGAAAGCACTGCTGTATGTGGGAGGTAATGGCTCCTAAAACACTGTCTCTCTCTGCATTTGGATGCAATTTCCAGGCGATTTTCCAGCCTTTAAAGCTTCTTTGAAATATTTCGATTACTTCACACCATTTCTCTGAAATCTTATTTATTATATCAGATTCATCAGCCCCGGTCTGGGAAATTAGAGCATTTGCTAATCCGTAGGTTGGTAGGATGATTATGAGGTTTTCTTCATGTTCTGAGTAGAGTTCTACATTACATTCCATGCCAATGGTCTCAAGAGGATGACGGATTACGAAACGTTTAGCCGCACTAGCGGGGTCCTCCCCTTCTAGCTTAGCGGCCATCTCCATTTCTCTATTAATATAATATAGCTTGAAATCAACGTCCTTCCATATGTTTTTAAGGATAAGTTTTCCTGTAACTAGCTTCATTTTGGGAGCAAAAACCTCACCCAACGTGATTAATGGCAAAAGTTTGAATTCGAGGAGATGCTTGACTTCACCCTTAAGGTAGTTAATGAGTTTCGCAAATGAGGAAGGGATGTGAAGACTGAGCTTCAGCCTATTGACTGCACAGCTAATCCTGGCGCTGTAATCGGCTACGTAGTCCGGGAACATTTGTGCAACTTGAAATATCACTATTTTGTTGATAGTGTTCTGCTTCTTGGCAAAATGCGCCAGGTAGTAGTTGTCAACGTACACATCGTTATACTGAAGCACAACAACACTCGGGTGCTTCAAAACAAGCTCTCGCAGAGTCTTTGAATAGAATCGATGCCTAGCGAAAATATTGGATCTGTTAGGCAGATATATGACCTCTTCTACAGTGCAGAGCTTGATCACATCCTGAAAGGCCGGATCACTTTGGCAGTCCTCGTTTACAATTAGACTCACTCTGTGTGCCTTGGAAATCTCCCAGAGATAATACACTCCTGTTGTCCAAAATAGGTATACTGGACCTGTGGATAAGATTATGTGCGGTGCTGTCCCGTGATTCATCATAATATCAGCATGCTGTGTAGCAGACTTTAGCGTTTGACGTATATATGCGTTTCTCGACTTCTTAAGCTGACGATTTCCAAAGCCTTCGGCGGAGAACTTATTGGAATGGTTTATGCCAGCATTTCAATGCATCTACTCGAGGTATGTTTCCTGTAAGACGTATGCCAGGAGCGTGGGATCTTTTTGGATCTCTGTCTGGTGAAACTCCCAGCCTGCTCTATTTTCGTTCTCCAACTTTTTGCATAGCCCGCCGTACAGCTTACAAAAGAATTTGTTTCGTAATACTCGAATCCTGCGTTCGAGTCCTCTCAGGGTCCTTTCTGTTACGGATTTTTCAGTGCTTGAGTGGTTGAATTTGTCATTACGTGTTCTTTCATTGGCATATAGCCCATAAGCTGTCCTGATTTCGGTAAATGAGTGAGAGATCCCTTGATTAAAGGCTCGTGTTATATGATATTCTGCAGTAATCCTGGAGGTATTGATACAATGCCAGACCAGAGCTCTAGGGTCGTAAAGGCACCGTAATCCCCTCCGCGAAAACTTCAGCATCAAGCCAGTCTCTCCGTCTCCTCGGTACCGCAACAGTTCTTTTGGAAATCCATCCGGGTGAAAACCTCCAAGCTCATAAAGGGTCTCCTTGCCGATAAAGAGGTTGCCGCCACATGCACGAACTGGTTCGATGGGCCTTACGGAATCGCCTTCATCAAGTAGTCCGAGATTATTAAGGCATGTGGACATCCTTATAAGCCACTTGGGGGGCGTTACTTCCCACTTGAGCAGGATACGGCCGGCGACGGCATCGGCATGGCCTTGAACCAGCAATTCCACGCCGCGGATCCAATCTGTTGTTACAATTACATCATCATCCAAAAAGGCCAGGTATGTGCCCTTGGCCTCGCGTGCACCTCGATGCCGTCCGAAGTGCAGGCCCAGTCTCGGTTCAAAAACATAACATATATTGAGTGGTAATTCTCGAGCCTTACCTCGAATTGTTTCCGGAGTGCCATCCGCCGAGCCGTTGTCTACTATCACAACTTCCCAATCGAAAGGGACAGGATTCTGTTTAGCCAGTGAATCAAGGGCGGTGGCCAGCTGAGTTGCATGATTTCTTGTGGGAATAATTATAGAAAGCAAAGTAGAGTTACTCATAACGGATGCCTATCGACCTTATGCCCTTGGAATGGTACAGCATATCCAACCGGCCGTTTTTTCTGTTACTTGATATACCCCAATCCCCTCAAGCGGTCCTCTATTTTCTTTATTTCCTCTTTCGAGAAGATATGGGTGGTATTACTTTTCCTCTCATGTGGAGCTTCACTTACTCTTATTGGTGTTGCATTCACAAAATCCTTGATCAGGGACAATTATAATTCCCGGCTGCATTGACTCATTGCTTTTGTTACCGAAATGATATCGTTGCCTCAATGGAATGTTACCGAAAATCGGGAGGGCAACGACGGTCAAAAATCTCAGCACACCAACAAGAGGGGAGCTCATAAGAGCACTGAAAGAGCGTTATATGGAATCCTCGAAAAAAGAGAAGACAAAGATTTTGGACGAGTTCTCCTCTGTATCGGGGTACCACCGAAAACATGCTGTTCGTTTGCTTGGGCGCCATTCGCATCTACTACATCCGAGTCAGCAAAGACTCGGGCGACGTATCTATAACGAAGCGGTCGGAGAGGCGCTTATTATCACATGGGAGGCGGCGGACCGGATCTGCGGGAAACGACTGAAGGCAATCTTGCCTAACTTGGTGGATGCGATGGAACGTCACGGTCACATCCACCTTGATCCGGAAGTCCAGAGAGGTCTGCTCGCGGCCAGCGCGGCGACCCTGGATCGTCTTCTGCGCCCAATCCGAAAAGAGGCCAAGTCCCGGAAAAAAAAGCGTGGAACGCCAACGAAAGTGAGCCGAGATATCCGCATCCGCACTTTTTCCGATTGGGACGATCCACCGCCGGGTTTTCTGGAGATCGATTTCGTCGAGCATAATGGCGGCTCAACGGCGGGCTCCTATATCCAAACTTTAGTGGCAGTCGATATCTTCTCGGAATGGATCGAATGTGTTCCTCTTCTCGCCAAAAGCCAAGCTCTGGTAGTGGAAGCTCTCGAGATCATCCGCCGCCAGATACCGGTTCCCGTTCTAGGGATCGACTCCGATAAGGACTCCTCGTTCATCAACGAAACGTTACTTGAATATTGTAAAGTCAACCATCTTGAGTTCACCCGGTCCCGTGCCTACCGGAAAAACGATCAAGCCTGGATAGAACAGAAGAACGGGGCGGTCATCCGTCGTTTTATTGGCCACGACCGATATTCGGGGATCGTTGCCGGCTAAGTTCTCGCCCTCCTCTGCCAGGCGGTCCGGTTCTATGTGAACTTTTTTCAGCCCTCCTTCAAACTACGGGGAAAAGAAAAGATAGCCGCCAAAGTGAAGAGATGCTACGATAAGCCCACGACGCCATGCGAACGATTGCTCAGCCACCCGGCTGTAGATATCTCGATAAAAGAAAATCTTCAAGATCTGGGAAGGTCGCTTGATCCGGTGGGATTACTTCATCGCATTCGAGAACAACAGTCGGCGCTGGCGGCTTTGGTCGATCCCGAGAACAACCTCGCCGGACCCGGCCGCCGGAGTCAGGAGCAGTTCATGAAGGAGATGGGGCAGATGTGGCGCTTGGGTGAAGTCCGACCCACGCACCGTGCTGAGATGAAAAAAAGCCATTATTGGCGAACTCGGAGAGATCCGTTTGAATCAGTTTGGCCGGATATTTTACTTTGGCTGCAAGATGAACCGGATGCCACTTCGAAGGATCTGTTCGAGCGTCTTCAGAAGCAACATCCTGATTGCTTTCCCGGCGGCCAATTACGGACTTTGCAGCGTCGCATGCTTAAGTGGCGAAAAGTCATGGCGCGAGGGCTTGTTTATGCTGGGCTGGATGCTCTAGTCGTACCCTCAGGGGTCACTCCCGTGGGTCTCGATAAATCATTTATTCCTCGGTAACATTTCTGAATGAGGCAACGAGGGAGTTGACGTCAGTCAGTTTTGAGGTCTTCTTCCGGGCGAAGAGAATCGCTTCGCATCTTCGGGAGGATACCCCAGGATATCATTCCACGCGTTCCGAGCATATGCCGGAGTCTCATCGGAAGTTCATGGAATGGAATCCGGAGCGGTTCATCCGCTGGGCGGAAAAAAGCGGTTCCTCGACGGCCGAGATAGTGCAGACGCTTTTTTCCTCCCCCGCTCATCCCGAACAAGGCTATCGGTCCTCCTTGGGACTCATGCGTTTGGAAACGCGCTACGGCAAGGAGCGGCTTGAGGACGCCTGCCGGAGGGCGCTTCACTTCAGCCTTCACTCTTATCGAGGCGTGAAAAATATCCTGGAGGCGGGGCTCGATCGGGTGCGCCCTGAAGAACCGGCCACGAAGTCTGAAAAGCCGCATCCTAACATCCGCGGCACGGGCTATTACTCGTAAAAAGCGAAGGGTTGGATATGAACCGCCAAAAGATCGTCGATTGCAGGTCATTTAAACGCGACGTTTTCGGCCCGAATCCGCAAAAGACAAAAAAAATGGGAAAAACGAACGTCTTCACAAGACCTCAGAAAGGAAACCATGCTTCACCAGCCGATCCTCGATAAATTATCGTCCTTGAAACTTTCAGGCATGTTGGATGGCCTGCGGGAGCAGATGGAAAACGGCCAGTATCGGAAGCTCTCTTTTGAAGAACGATTCGGGCTGTTGTTGGACCGGGAATGGAACCTTCGCCAACAGAGAAAACAAAAACGGCGAATCCGGGTGGTCCGGTTCCGTGAGTCGGCCGTCATCCTCGACCGCGGCGAGGTGCTTCATCTGGCCCAGGAGGAATGGATCCGGGAAAAACTGGAAATGGTAAGCTGAATTCCTAGACCTATGGTAAGCAGAATTCCCATGGTCACGGTAAACAGAAATCCCATAGGCAGGGTAAATGGAATTCCCATGGGCTGAGAACTCCTGTAATGTAGAAAA
>Ga0315279_10005271_pt1 | contig 16856 bp, 19 predicted proteins | sample YL17G06_20_MG_FD_203694 | JGI IMG/M metagenome (GOLD analysis project Ga0315279, IMG submission 203694) | Sediment microbial communities from Yellowstone Lake, YNP, Wyoming, USA - YL17G06_20 | ecosystem: Environmental > Aquatic > Freshwater > Lake > Sediment | place: USA: Wyoming | collected...
CAAGCCGCACACATACTCTGACAAGTTCGCGACGGCCAAGGATGATGCCTGTATCGTTGGGGGCACCGATGTCCTTTCCGCCTGAGAACAGCACCAGATCAGCGCCCATCTGGAGGTACCTGCCTAGATTCTCTGTTGGAGGTATCTCTGCTGCCGCATCGACTATCACAGGAATTCTGCGTTCATGAGATACTTCCAAAACGCGGTCTAACGACAGAACCCCCTCTTGTGGATCAAAGACGAAATAGACGACCGCGGCGGTGCTTTCGTTGATAGCTTCTTCAAGCTCTTGAGGTGTTGTTCTCTTCTCGTCTCCGATCTCGACTATCTTGGCTCCTGAAAGTTCAATGCAATGGTCAAACGTGTTGCGGTGGAGTCTCTGTACGATAATTTCGTTTCTCATCCCTTCTGTCTTGGGAAGTCGAAGCATCATCTCCGTGTCGCCTTCAGTCATGCACGCAGCTACGGAGATGACGAGACTGGCAGCCGTGCCGTTAGTGATATAGGCCGCTTCAGCTCCAACGAGGTTGGCTATGAGATTCCCCGCTTTTGTGTGCAGTTCAGTCATGTCCACGTGGATCTTGGAGGCTTCTCTCCATGCTTGCACGATGTCCTCGTGAATCACGGATCCGCCAAGCGCGGTAAGTGTTCCACAGGCGTTGATGACTGGTTTCACACCCAAGTCTTCAAGGATCTTGGTGCGCTCGTCTCTACTCATTGTCAGAAGCTCCCGACTTCGACTTCAATCATTCCAATGTCAGGTGAAAGAGCAGGATGTCTAGGTTCGTCTGAGCTTTTCTATTGTCTCGATGTAGTGCACGAGGCTTCCCAGTGACATCTCCGGAGGGAGACCTCCTCCACAGTTCAGTATCAGCCCGTATGGGCCTGCGTCTCTGATGACCTGTTGGATGTGTTGGTCGATTTCTCGAGGAGTCATCCTGCCGATATCTCTCGTTATTCCACCCATCAGTGTTATCCTGTCTCCATATTTTGTCTTCAGTTCTGACAGTTTCATGTTGTCAGCAGGCTCAAGAGGGTCGACAGAGTCGAATCCGACATCAACGAATTCTCCTATAAGAGACATCACGTTTCCATCTGAATGCAGGGACACTGTCACTCCCTTCTTGTGCAAGCGTTCAACGACCTGCTTGTGCCATGGCTTGTAGATGCTCCTGTATTTCTCAACGCTAAGGAATGGGTACGCTCGTTCTCCTAGATCATCCGTGACCCAGATCCCGTCCACTACGGACTGATCAACAACTCGCTCAGCTAGATCCATCATGGGCTTGAAAGAAACCTCGATCATACTTGTTATAAACTCTGGATCTCTGGCGAGGTCTTTCATGTACGGGATTAGTCCTCGAAGGAACATCCACGGAGTCTCAAAAGGCCCCTTTATCTCAGCCAGTATGAAGTATCCGCGCTCGCGCAGTGCTTTCGCCAGTTCACCCAGAGCACGAATTTTCTCGTCAAACTGGGCAAGGTCAATTGGTTCAATCGATTTCAGATCGTCTTTGGTCCGCACTGGGCTGTATAGAGTCTTGGCGAAGTATGGTCTTTTGCGCCAATACTGTAGTCCGCCGAAGGGATTCCTTGCTATAATGTAATCGACTCCTTCATGCAGTCTGTCGCAGAATATGTCGAAACATCCCGGGAAGCCAGCTATCGGGAGATTGATGATGTCAGTATGGAGGAGGTTCGCTTGGAAAGTCGCTTGGGTCAAGGCGTCTGCTTCGAAGAACTTCTCCCCGAGGAATCTTGATTGTGACTCGATTGAGTTGAAGTCAACCCAGTGGGGGATCCGATCAACCGGCTCGCGTTCAAGGGCTCGTAGGACCCTTTCTCTCGAGTTCAAATATCAACACTTCTCGCGGAAAGATCAACTGTCCGATGCATGTTCTGTTCGGTGACTTGGATCTCTAGATGCTCTCCCATTTTCGTGACTTGACCGAGCGGTACGCAGCGTCCATGATCTTGTTGACAATCAAGCCGTCTTCGTATGTTTCGCGTGGTTGTTTTCCTTCACAGATGCAGGAGACGAAGTGTCTGAGTTCGTTCGGGAAGCCGTATGCTTCCACCTCGTTCCATGTGGGAAACATCCACCCCTTCTTCGTCTCGGCTTTCTCGACGATCTCTCCGACCCTTTCCTCAGACGCCACCGTGAACATCTGAAGCCCGGTTCCTTTGGTCGCGTCGAGAAAGATGGCTCCCTCGGTTCCGTACATTTCGATTCTTAGATCGAATCCTCCGTGGGCAGCCCAACTGTTCTCCGCTTGCGTGAGTTCAGAGCCTTCGTGGTTGACCATTACGACGCTGTTCTCCTCGGCTCTTGTGTCGTGGACGAATGTGGAGGTCCAAGCGCATGCTGAGATGGGCTTCTTCGCGATCAAGTACCTTGCAACCTCGATGCTGTGGCAGCCCATGTCCATAAGCACGCCGCCGCCGGCGAGTTCCGGATCCCAGAACCACTTGGAGTGTGGGCCAAAGTGTGCTTCTCTTGATCTCACCCAGAAGACCTTCCCGAGAGCACCTTTTGTGATGAAGTCTTTCGCTTTGACAACCTGAGGCATGAAGACCTGATTCTCGGCGTAGCAGTGAACCACCCCATATCGTCTCACAAGCGCGAGCATCTCTTCAGCTTCCTTGACGTTTCGAGCTAGAGGTTTCTCGCAGATCACATGCTTGTGATTCTCAGAGGCCGCGCGTGTGGCCTGCAGATGCAAGAAGTTGGGGAGTCCTATGTCCACGACTTCGACATCTGGATCGGCACACAGCTTCTCGATTCCGTCTTCTCCATAGTATCGCTTCTTGATGTCCCATTTGTTGGCAAACGGTTCAACCTCCTGCTTGGTGGCTGCACAAGCAGCGACAACTTCCACATCCGGGATGGCTCGGAACGCGGGGACGTGATAGACATTGTGAATGAAACCGCACCCGATCAAGCCAACATTGACCTTCTTCATTGCTGTGGCTCATCGATCGTATTGAGGCGACGTTTCGCATATATGAGTGACGAGATCGAATGAGCTAACCAGAAGACGAACTGATACTTCAGCGAAATCTGACCGCAATGTAAATGAGAGGAAACAATACAATCTCGTGATCAGGATAGCAGGATACGCGGAGCTGATGGTAATCATGGCACGTAAGCCAGGAGAAGGCAACTATTCTGAAGATGAGATCGAGCAAATACTCGGGATGGAAGCACCAGAAGTCAAGTTTGCTCTGAAAGAGATACGAAAGACGATCAAAGAGGATCCACTCTTGGTTGCGGGGCTGGTCTTCGCATTCGGTATGCTCCTTGGCGTAAGCCTTGCTCGAGGTCACAGGAAGTAGCGATCAGACAGACCACCCAATCCAGCCGCTATGTTCTTATCCACAGAAGCCAAACGCAATCTTTGGCGGGCAACTTGGCGAAGGACAAAGAATCCGAAGAAATGAAAGCAATCGAAGAGGATTTCAAGGTTCTTAGAAAAGATCTCGACATACGACTAGCAGAAGTGCGTGATCAGTTGAAGGATCTTCAGCAGAAGGCCGCGAAGACAGTTGTGGAGCGCCCAATGTTGGCGTTGGGAGTTGCCTTCGTGGTGGGAATGGCCTTCGGTATCGCTCTCTCCGGGTCCAGAGACTAGGCGGAACCCATGCCTGAAGATGAGAAATCCTCGATAATCGAGGCGTTGGTACGGGCAATCGCTCAACGTGCTCTCGGCTTTCTCAACCGATATGTTGACCGAGCTGTCAAACGGGCACTCCGCATGGCCGGCCTGTACATGGCAGGCTTGGTGATCGCGCTTATTGGCATCATCTTTCTTGCAACAGGGATCGTGAAGTGGCTCGCGATGATAATCCCAAGTTGGCTGGCCTGGACCATAGTAGGCATCGTGCTTCTGCTCTGGGGTATGGTCCTGACACTGGCAACGTTTGCTGCCTCGAAAAGCTAGACTCCGCAAGTCCAGCCTGCCCGCAACGCCCGATTGGTCAAGAGGCCCTCTTCTCTTGTCAGGTGGCCGACAGCAGATTGATGAAATAATCCTGCACAATTCTCAAGAGTGATCAGCATAGGCAACTGATCGCTTCGAACTCTCCTTTCGGACTCTTTTTATTTGCATGATGACTTCTCATCGGCACGCGGGGTCGTGGGCTAGACGCCACTTTGCATAGTGGCGGGCTCACCTGGTCTACGCTTCGCGGCTTGGGAGGTTCAGTCGAACCCGGGAGCCCGCGAGGTCGTGGGTTCAAATCCCACCGACCCCACCAAATTGCTGTCGCGAGTGAGGGGCTGCCTCAATTCTACCATAGACCGATTGAAACAGAGAAAACATGGGTGTATCACGCAGTGTGATACACCTTTCAATTCTACCATAGACCGATTGAAACGAGGCGTGGACTGCGTCAGGGGGCTCTCGCTTTGAGTCCTCTCATGCGCCGCTGAATTGTGGATTCTTTGTATCCCTGCTTGCTCATCCACAGTCCGAACGACAGGATTTCTCCGAGACCGCGGACTGATACCCCGGGGTCCTTCAAAATGTGTGGGGTGTGGGATTCGAACCCACGAAGTCCCACGCCGCAACGGGAGACACCTGACGGTTTCTCCCCTTGCATGAACCCTCTTCCCTGGTCTTCAAGCAATAGAGAACATGTCACTTCGTATGGCATGACAAGACGACAAGTCGTGGGGAGTCAGGCTCGAATGTGAGTGGACCTTTCGGCACTTTCTGGTCACAGACATCTGCCAATCCGATCTGTTTCTGATAGTGCTTCATCTGAATGAATATCCCGCATCAATCCGACACAGGAAAAAAAGGGTTTAGTAGCGGGTCATCCATCCGTGTGCCAAGAAAAGGAACGGAATTAAGGAAGCTGCAACGATAGATGTCCGGGTGCCTTGGATGATGCGGCTTGATGCAGGGAAAGCAGCTGGTTATGCTCGGGGGCGCTTCAACGAGAAGTCCCAGCTATGTTGTGAGTCAATTCGTGGAGAATATGCCAGAACTTTCTGGCTAATGAATGATAACGCTCTTGCCGTGGTTCTCTTTGACAGACTCGGCAAGACTGCTCTGCGAGACAAGGTCATGGGGAAACTGAGGGTCTACAGTGAGTTGACCATGAGCACTTTCCATCACGACGCCTTCAGGAATCAAGGATGGGTTGACCCGTTCATCCATCGGGACATCTGCTATCTTGAGCCTCTCAGAACGCCGCGCTGTTATCGCTACAGCAGCAACAAGTTCGACGGACCGCTTGTGTGTCAAGGGGGAATGGGGGGAATAGTGCATGAGGAATGGGACGGATCTGTCTATCAGGATGAGGAGACTTACCCTGACCTGTCGGCCTCCAAGGCATTGTCGTGGCACAAGCAGTATGAGAAGACGGGAAACGCAGAAGACAGAGAAAAGCGCGACTTCTTTGTCAGATCCCTCGAATCCCTGTGGGATTCGGCGAACCTTGGATTTCGCCGACCTAAGCAGAAAGAGGAAATGACGACATACTATCTCGCCGCATACTTGCTCGTGGGAGAAAAGACCGGGTGGCCCGTGCCCTTTGATGAAAACAGGCGTGTAGTGGCGAGGAACATGCTCAACAGCCTCCAGCTCCGAAGCGGTGGATTTGCCACATGGTACGTGGTCAAGAATGGCAAAGTAGTTGGCAAGGATTATGGCGGCAACACTGAGACCACCTCATTGGCTGTGTATTCTGGTATCAGACCACAGGAATACTGTGATTTCCACTGAGACCCCGAAATGAAATTGCAGCAACCGATGCGACCCGACCGGAATGGGATTCGAACCATTCGCCTTATCTTTGAGTACGAGGGGGACAAGATTAGGCTCGTCTAGCGTCAAAGCGTAAGCATGATTCCACCACCACCTACCGCTCGGGCCGTGGAAGGGCAGTCGGGCTTCTGGTACGAGCTGCGCGATGGGCAAGATCGCCCGGTCTATCAACGAATAACGCAGAATCCGATTCGCTTTGATTCAGAAGTCTTCACAGGAGAACCAGAGGAATCGATACGCCGGCAAGAGCTTCCTAGTCCAAAAGGAACGTTTGTTCTGCTTGTTCCCGACGTTCCAGAAGCAGAATCAATTGTGCTATTTGGCGCTCCCTTGCCGCCGAGAATCACTACCTGGTCAGCGAAGGAAGCGATTCGCTTTCCCCTTCGAGGGAAGTGAATTCAGGGGAGAGGAATTCTGTGACTACCTCGGATGGCGCTGTCATTGGCACCCCAAAAATCGTAGATCACGGACCCGCAGCATTGCGGTGGAACTTGGTCGTTCTCGGCGACGGTTATAAGAAAAAGCAATTGGCACAATATCGTGTTCATGTTGGCAACTTTGTGAGTCACTTCCGTGCTACCGTTCCATTTGACCAACTGTGGGACGCGATTAACGTCTATCGGGTGGACATAGCGTCGACAGACAGCGGCGCAGATGACCCAGCGTCCTGCGGTGGATCTGGAAAAACTGCGCGTACATATCTTGATGCCTCGTTCTGTCACAGTGGTATTCGGCGTCTACTACTGGTAAACTCTAGGACGGCTCTGTCAGTAGCCATCGCTCAAGTACCAGAAATGCATTCGACCATGGTGATTGTCAACTCCAGCGTCTCCGGAGGTTCCGGTGGTTCTGTGGCTGTCCTTTCCTCTGTACCGAGTGCCCGTGAAATCGCACTCCACGAGTTGGGTCATTCAGCATTCGGTCTTGGTGACGAGTACGAGTACTACGCTGGATGCGGTAGCGGCGAGTCAGGTCATGACAACTATGTCGGTGGTGAACCTGCGCAGCCGAACATAACAATCGACACAAACTTGGCGACCAACAAATGGCATAACCTAATCTCGCCTGCAACTCTTATGCCTACTACGAGGAACCCCGACTGCACACAGTGCGACCGGCAATCCAGCCCTGTTCCAACAGGCACGGTGGGGGCGTTCGAGGGCGCCTATTACCATCATTGTGGTGTCTATCGCCCCGAGTTCAACTGCCGCATGCGCGCGTTAGGCTATCCTTTCTGCGCCGCTTGCCAACAAGCCATTCGACAACGCTGGCGCCCTTCGCCCCTAGCGTTTCCAGCATTGCAGTGTTAATCCAACTTTCAGACCCGGCCATCCTGCGGTGTCTAGGGAGACTTTGCTTGGTGCACGCACAAAACGTCAAATAGCTGTCGAACAGCGAGTCTCATCACAGTCAGGCAGGCCGTGCTCGTTGGCAACTACAACCCTTTTCTCGGACCTGCATCTCGGGTATGAAGGATTCAACAAAGTTGAATTTGAGGGCTTTCTGACTTACCTAGAGAGGCAGTCCAACACCAACAAGCTCTTGATCTTGGGGGACATCTTTGATCTGTGGAGAGCCGACCCAATAGACTCAATCGCCTACGCTTGGCCCTACTTTGAGAAGCTCAGGAGTCTCAACATCGAAACTCACTACATCATTGGAAATCACGACTATCACAATTGGCTATCCTGCCGGGCAGTAGGCAGGGTGGATTCTTTCCTCTGGACGAAAGCTTGGTACCCTTGGCAAGTTTTCGGTTCGACCTTTGTGACGCACGGTGACTACTTCGATATCTATAGCGTAAGAGTGGAGATCGCTCAAGAAGCCATTTACGCCGTTTACGAGGCCATCTACCACGGCGACAAGACCATAGTTCGCGCTCTTGAGAAGTACTTCTACGATCCGGTCATGCTCTTGATCAAGTGGACTGAGCTTTATCGCAGGAGACCGAAGTCAGCAAAGGCTCACCCGATGGCGACGTACCTCAAGCCTGTTATCGACGTTGAGAGTAAGCAGGAAGTGAGGAGAGTAGGAGAGAGTATGAAGTACTTACGAAGGAACCCGGACTTGGGAGTGAGATTATTCGTTCCGGCCTACTCCAGGCCTGGACTGAGGACAGACTTGCCAAGATTCCTTGCACGGCCCATGACAAAGAAAGCGAAAGTCGCATTGACGAATTTGGACACTGGCGCTCCGACAAGAAATCTGGTGACCAGCAGGGCGCCTCTTGAACTCGCCAAGGAGATTTCCGGGAGCGACAACATAACGGCAGTCATCCTTGGTCATACGCATCGAGCGGAGAACAAAGCATCCCAGCACTGGTGGAACACTGGCTGTTGGGTTGAAGGCGAAAGCACATTTGCCGAAATTGAGAAAGGAAGTATCCACTTGTACAGGTTCAAGAACGGGGCGAAGACCGAGCTGATGGAGTAGCCCTATTGATGCTGTGAACCTAGTCTACGGAATATGGATCGTTGTGTTTGGGTTTCATGGTGCGTACCTCAAGAATCCGCAGGCAAAACCATAGACCAGTGACTTGGCGAGCATAGCTATTTTCCGATCAACAGCGGGGGAATCAGCGTATAGAGTATCAATAGGAGTGATCCGTAAATGGGCCTATACCAGCCGAGGGAGCTGAAAGGTTCGCCTAGTGCAAAGACCCATATCACAAACGAAACGGTCGAGACCACGACCTGCGTATAAGCGGGCGGCAAACCCTTCACCGTTGAAGACTTCCATGAATAGACGACGGTCATAATGACCAGAAATCCGAAGACGATCCAATAAAGGAAAGTAGAGGAATCCGCGACCAGGTCAATGATGCCGCGAACCGTCACAAAAACTGCCACAATCTCTGCCGGTATGTATTTCACAACTCTAGTCAAGTAGTCATCTGGTGTCAAAACAGGCTGTGGCGGAGTAGGAGCTGGGCCCGGTATGTAGGTTGCATAGGGGGCTGGCGGCACCACAGTCGTTAACAAGCTTAGATCTCTAGGCGTGACTACTCGGCGCAAGATCAGAGTCCTCAGTTAATCCTGCGCTCCGCATGGAAAAAAGAGTACCGATCTTAAGTCGGAAAGATGTGGTGAGGTAGGGTTTGATGTGGAACGAGATCCAGAATCTGAACAGAAAGCCACCGAGCTCACGAAATCACGTCGCTCCAGCCTGTGCGCCCGTATTCATGAGATCGCGTTCTCCTTGAGCTAAGGGCGGTAAGAGGGACGTCCGTTCGTTGATGCTATGTCACTGCATCGCAGTCCAGAAAGAGAGCAATGCCTGTTGGGTAACCTACAAATATGTTTAGGTCGACTGCGCAGATCTTCCCACGAGTTACCCCTGTTGTTCTTCCACTCTTAACGATGTCTTCGTCCAATTGGGGTATCCGGATCTCTGTCCGTTCCTGGCCGAATTGTGAGATGGGAGAAGCACCCAACCCAAGAATCTCGTTGGAAACTACTTCTTGCGATATGGGTTTCGCGAATGCAACATCCACGTAGTTCACGGGTGGAGTCTTGCCCAAGTCCAACAATGCTTTGAGATTGGACTTGGCCTCTCCCAGGTTAGGGCCCAGCATTCGGACATCTGTCCATCTATCCAGCCATGCTATCGTATCTTTCTCAACAGACCCTCCGTCCGCGAGCGCGGGCTGAAGAATTGGGTCACCTCGACGACCTTTTCCATAGTTGGTTAGCACGTGCCAGCACGACATTAGCAAGTATTCTCCTGTCTTGCCTCGAATCCAAGCTCCGAGAGTTCCTGCCCCTTTCAACTGGTAATGTCCTACGGACACGCCTGCCGGAGCAGGCCGCCAACGTTTGGCCCTTTCAGGTTCCCTCAGCGGCGAGCTTGTTCTGACTCTGGCCTCTGGCGGACGCATTTCGATAACGTCAGTTAATACGTCCTCTACGGCAGTTGGAACAACATCTCGCGGACTAAGAGCACTTCGTGGAAGCTTGGGGAATACATAAACGACGATGCAGGGCACGCCCGTATCGATCCCACTAGCCTTCTTTCTTCCAAGGCCTACACTCTGCACTTGCGCTTTCAACAACAGTTCATAGCTATGCCGCTGCTTTACGTCCTTGATCCAGGGATCCACAAAGCTATCGTCATCGTAACTTCCGACTTTCATCGGAACAGCACACCCCTTCGAGACTCTCTTGCCCACTCCCGCTGTTCAGTGAATCCGGCATTGTCTCATTTTCACATGAACCCATTCATGAACGCATTCAAGCCTCCCGACCGAAATAGGCTTCACTCACTTTGTGGACTATGTCCAGTTAGACGCTCTACGTTGGGTTCGATTTCTTGGATATGTCGGACTCCGGTTCTGTTAACTTATGTCACGTACTCTAGCAGATACATTGGTAACTTATCGGGTGGCTGATTGATGGGTTTCGTTAGGCGCTTAATAAGGGCATCAAATCTGTTACGCGCTTTGAATCTTCTTGGTTATGCTGTGAACGTATGCGAAAGCCAAAGACATTCCGGACAGTTGTGTAGGATAGTTGTCTCTCTCCTCTCTTCTCCTCTCCTTAACTACAAAACCCCAGCCCAAGTATACCTCAACTAACTGTCCGGTATGTCATTGGCTCCCGCATATGCTGTGAACGTACACAAGACATATACACCCACTTATACCTACACTCGTTTCACTTCTTGTGATGCCATTATGCCTCAGATTGGTGGTTTGTCATTGAAGCATAGGTGTGGGCCTCGCTCAGATGCAAATGCCCTCACTTCTCCGAGTAGAGCATCTTTTGCATTTGAAGAGAGCTTCACTATACTAAACTTCACCATGACAGCGACCGGAGCCACAAGATTGCATGTGGTTATGCCCCTCCCCGCGCAAGCAATTCTGCGGAAGGCTAAACCCGCGAAAGCAGATGCCGTCAAGAAGTGGGCGCACGCCTTGGCTCTTGACTTTCCCGAATTAGCGAACAAGTCGGATAAGGAGCTAGAGAAATCAATCAACTGTCTGCGGGCACACTAGAATTGTCCGCACCATCGGTTCGCTGCTATATTGATACCAGCGTCTTTATTTGGTATCTCCATTCGGCTGCAACGGATGGCTACGCTAAGGCTGAGAAGTTCTTGAAAGATATCGCTAACGGCAAGTATCAAGGGGTTACATCGACCTTGGTCAGATTTGAGTACCGAGGATACCTCAAAGAGGAAAGAGCTATGGTTAATGGAGCCAACGCTAGCAAGAAAGAGTTGGAAGTGTTGATTGACAAGCTAGAGCGTCTCATAGAAGACTACGGAATCGAAGAGGTTGCGGCAGACATTTTGCTTGGCGAAAGCTGGATCGATGATTGTGAAGAAGTTGTCACCCAATGCCAACCAACCCTCGTCCAAGAAGAATGGAAGACGATGAAAGGCACAGATGCCATTCATGCTGTCGTCGCAAATCGTGCGAGAACACAGCAATTGGCAACGCTTGACCATGATTTCAAGTCTTTAAGGGGAGCCGTCTCTCCTTTCGTATTGTGGGACGTGTACTGAATGGCTTTTCCCTTTCTTTCTGATGTCGAAGAGGTGGAGTTCCAAATCCAACACGAAGGATGGAATATTTACGAGCTTTCAGATAGGACAATCTTGAGGATTCGACCAATAATACTGAAGTTCTTCAAGCTGAAGGGAGTAACTGCTCCAGCTGCTCCGATGGGCTTGGGGATATCTGCACAGAACGTGATGACGGTAAAAGCCAAGCCTGAGCTGAAAGGAGTCCCCTCTCGTACCCCAATTGACCCAGTTCACTTGGAGACTGAGGTCGAGAAGGTTGAAGTTCAAGCGAAGCCATTTTCAGAGGAATGGAATCAGTATACTCTGTCAGACGGGACCCCCGTCAGAGTGAAGTTAGTGTTAATCTCTGTTTTCCGCACCAAACACTATGACCAACTCGGTGAACCAGTCTACGTAGTCAAATCAGACAATATCCTTGCGGTTGACAGGAAACCAAAGTAGTGTCCTTGACCCAACTTTACTTTCTGTCTCTTGCGGCCTGTCTGATTAGGTCGAGCCATCGGTTCAGCCCTTCTCTCGTGCTTTGCGGATTAGGTTGAGCATCTTGTTTCGACCCAGTTCTAGTGGTATTTCTGCGGCTTGGGCTGGTGTGAGTCCGCCGAGTCCCATGTGTGGTCGGACGTAGTTGTACCATACTCGGTAGGCGTTCAGGAGTTCTTGACCGCTTTTCTCATGTTTCAGCGACCGCATAACCTTCTCGCGTTCACGTACTGTGCCATTCAGTCGTTCGATTCTCGCGTTTCGACCTGACTTGAGGCTTGAACGGCTCAAGTGTACGATGTTGCGGAGTTCCTTGAAGTCTTGCGCGTATGCGCCCACATAGGATGGTAGACCGTCTGTTACAACGACGCTCGGTGCTTCTTTTGTGACGGTTCTGGCTTGCTTGAAGGCTTCCGATGCTTCGGTGTAGTCTCGGTTGAAGCTGAATCTGCTGGTTAGGAGAAAGCGTGTTTGGTTGTCCATGATGTTCCAGAGGTAGAACCATGGTCCACCGACACCCTTCGGACTCTTGACTTGACGGGTTTCTGGTTGATGAGCAAGTTTCACCATCATCTCATCCGCGTTCCATACGCCCGACTGTTGCGGCTTGAATTGGCTTGTGTAGTCTGCTAGAAGTTGGCTGTACTTGCGAAGCCACTTGTAGATCGCAACATGGCTAACCGAGACACGGTAGTATTCAGCTAGGAACCGCTTGATCTTGCGAACACTGAACCCGCTAAAGTACAGATCAACAGCCATTCCTTGTAGGCGTTCATCTATCCGAGCGCGAGGCAAGTGCGTTCCATTGTCAACGAACCATCTGCGACACGCCTTACACTCGTACTGTGCTTTCATGCCGAGTTTCGTTTGGCGTTTCCCACGCTTCACAAGCGAACTTGAACCGCAGAACTTGCATGATAACGCTAGGTCTTGCGCTAGGCTGATCGTGTCTGTGTCGTCTTGGCGTTGGCGTAGCTTCTCATAGAATTGAACCGCGAGGACATGCTTGCAGGCTTCGATCTTGCCTTCTTTGACTCGATATTGAAAGTCAGGGCAGGTGCACTCGAACTTGCCCTCTCCGTTCGTTACGACATATTGACCGTTGCCTGACTGAGAACGAACCTTGAACGTATGAGCCTCAATCTGCCGAATCGCTTGGGCTTGACCGATTATGCCGAACGCACGAGTCTTACGCGGGTTCTCCAATCTTCGCATCCCCTTCTATGTGGGTATATGCATAGGTACGTGGCTATAAACTTTGCCATGCACGTAGGTACGTAGCAATAGCTCTATAAAGCACCGTACGTATGTGGGTACGCGGGTGCATGAATGGTGAAAACCACTATTGATCTTGAAGATGAGCTTTGGAAGAAATTCAGCATCAAAGTCATCCAAGACTATGGCGGACGCAAGAAGAACGACATAATCGAGGCGCTCATCAACGAATTCGTTGAAGACCCCTCAAAGACCATCGAGGAAGCATTAGAGGAATGGGCGAAGAAACGCGCTAGAGAGAAAGCGAGAGAAAAGCGATAGACATGCCAAAACGCTCCGACGCCAAGATGATCCGAGAAAAGTTCAAGGAACGAAGAAGGGACTACGCACAGGTCATGCAGGTGCTAGAGAACGCGGCTGCTAGGTTTGAAACAGCGCGCGATGTCCCACCCAAACACTTGGCAAAGTTCGTGGTCATTGGTCTACAATCAATCTATCAAAACTTGGACCATGATTCTGATCTAATCGAAGCACTTGAAAAAGACGACAGAGCAACCCGCAAGCGCGTAGAAGATATTCGCAGCGCAACACTCAAAGACCTAGAGTGGCTGGGGAATGAAATAGGTGGCATCAAAGGCGCAAACACCAAAGTGGAGAAAATAGAAAAGCGACTAGAGAAACTCAATAGGAGACTAACGCGCCAAGTTCCTCGTACACGCAATGTGTTGGACAATCTTCTGGAGTCCACCAAAAGAAAGGGTCAAGCTGACGCAGAGCGTTTGCGTAGGGGGCTACCGTATATTGCTTGAAAGCAAGATGTCTCGTGTTGAGTCGCTTTTCGAAGAACTTGAGAGAGTCTACGAGTTGAACATCAGACTTGTAGAGAATATGCAGGCAACTCTGATGTGGATTGTGGAATACTCGAAGGAAACCGGCATCGAGATTCCGAAGCTAGACACATTAGCTCGTCTTGTACGTGAGGCAGACAGACTCACTCAGGCAATCAAGAACCCATTGGTCCCTGAACATAGGTTCATCAAGCCCCTCAAAGACGATGTGACGGAAAGTGAACAGAACCCGGACTCCGCTAGAGGGAGTGGAGCTCAAAGTGCGGGGGGTGGGATTCGCGCACCAGTCTACCAGTATGATTTACCCCATACCTGATCGTTTGGCTGCCTCTTCCTGAGGAAGGATGCAGATGCGATCTCATTCCGCTAGGAAGCTTAGCTTTTCTCTAAGGTCAGAAACAACCTTGTCGAAGTCTGGCAAGTCCTTGGCGAGTCTAGCGAGAGCAATCGTCCAGAACTTCCTTGCTTCACTGAGTCTCGTTTCGTCGAAGACCAGGTCAGGCCTGAAGTTCGCTTTCGTCGCTATGCACTTCTCTATGAGCAGACTCCTAATCTTGCGAAAGTCAAACTCGTGCTCGTTGATGAGCCGCCACAGATCGTAGTAGTCCCTTGTTTTTCCTCTCTGGAAGATGCTCCGTATCTTCTCGACCAGAATCTCGTTCAGTGAGTAGACTAGGGTAGTGAATTCCGGAACATCAGCATACTCGGTTTTCACTTTTCTTCGCTTGGGTTCTTCAACCAGCTTTTCCCGCAGCGAAATGTCGTGGGCAATCCTATTCCTGAAACGAAGGGGACCGAGGAACTGCACATCAGCTAGAATTGCGTACTGGCTTGCTGTGAACCTATCGAATGAATACTGGATGCCGCTCTTGTCCTTCAACGTCTTGAACACGAGATCGAAATGCTCCCTGACATGCTTCGGTGCGACCCTACGAAGTACGGTGAAATCTAGGTCTTCTGAAAGTCGCCACTCAGGGAAGTAGACCTTCCGTATCGCAGTGCCGCCCTTGAAAATCAGGAAATCTCGAATCTTGGAATCCCTCGAGTATATGCCGCTGAGAAGCCACGTGAGCGCATAGTCCTTTTCCAGAGTCGCCAGGTCAAACCCAGTTGTCTTGCTAATCCTCCTCAGTTCGTCTTCATCCATCTAGTGCCCTCTCCAACTCGTGAGCTCTTCCTTCGTCCTGTTGATTATGAGTCCATACTCCTTGGAATAGGCTAGCGCCTTCCTTGGTCCAAGAGGGTCAAGCCACATGAAGCCAATGAGTTTGCCCGAAACAATGTCAGAACGCGTCTTCTTCTCGATACCAAGCAGTTCTAGGACGTACCCAAGCCTTCGTTCGACTACACTCACGCCGATTCTTCTTGAGAAGTCCAACAAGACTGCAAAGTCGAGTTCTTTTCGCGCATTCCAGATTCCTTTTATCGCCTCGTCCAGTCCTCCGCAATACCTTGGGTAGAGCAGGCAGTCGATACTAGTCTTCTCCTGTGAGGATACCATGAACGTGCCGCCTGCTATCTTCTCCTGCACAAAGCCGAAGAACCTCCGCCTCGCAAGTGTCACGAATTCAAACTTCGTGGGTCCGTACTCGACATCTTTCCTTCTCTTTGTGGTTGCAACGAACACGATGCGCGGGACCTGCTCAGTCATGCCCCAATAGTTCAAAGCCGTCCAGAAGCCGATGTAGTATACGTCAACAAGCTGGGGCAGTAGCAGAAACGGAGCTTCCGACCACTGCGCCTCGTAGCCTGCGCGCGCAGGCACAAGTAGATACTTTCCCTTCTCGATCTCCTCGATTCTCCCTTTCCTCTTCAGCCGGTAGAGCACGTTCCAGACCGATGCCTCTGATGTCTTGAGTATCCGCTTTGCGTCGTCAATCGAGAATAGGGACTTGCGCTCCTTTTCGAGCGTGAACAGCAGTTTTAGCTCGTTCGTGCCCAATCGTAATTCTTTTGTAATCATACTCTCGTCTAAAAAGAGTATAGTTACATGACTATTAGTAGCTTACCTCCGGCCGTTTCCGTTCGGCTTCCCGGACAGATTGTATAAAAGGAGATGGGGAGTTCCAACCCGGTACTCCCCCAGATCCTACCTCCAACCAGAAACGGGGCCGTGCTAGGTGGGTTCTAGCTCGACCTCCCAAAAGAGAGATCTCACCCCAGATAAGTATGTCGCACCCAAACCGCTCAAGATTTGAGCAGTCTCCCTGCATTTCGGCAGATCCAAACGGTAGCGTGAATCTAACCGACCCCACCACATTATTCCCTTGAAATGACGTCTTCGGATCAATGTGTGCCTTCACACGCAAAACTAGTTAGTCTCTCGAGCCGATTGGATCTCACGAGGAACGTGTCTTCACACTTTGTCGCTCCCGCATTGGGGATGGAAAGCATTCCACTCGAGAGTTGCCAGATGGTTGTGTTTATCTGCCGAATACTGCCCTATCTGATCCAACTGGTGGTCATATTGGCTGGGCTCTTGGCTGGTCCATGCGTAGGTGCTGTTGCAGGATTGCTAGGTGCGTTTCTGACTTGATATCAGGTTGGAATCCCGTTCATCGTTGGCGGCAACGCGATCTTGGGAGGTCTAGTTGGGTATTTGTCTTTCAAGGGATTTCGGCCTCTGTCCACATCGATCGTTGCGCTTGCTGTCGAATTACCTTATGTGGCAGTGACGGATCTTCTCTATCTCCAACGGCCAGTAGTCCAGATTGTGCTCTTGACACTCTCCTCGACTGAAGTCGGGAGCTTGCGCTCGCCCAGTTATGGTCACAAGCATCTTCAATGGCGTTCGATGCACAACACCGAAGGCTCAGGACTGCGCTAGGCTTCCGTTCTCGGAATCCATTCATGCTACTTGAACGGGCACGGCTTTCTTGGACCGCAGGGTGATTCTTGTGAGGCTACTGAGGACTTCGCTCGCGTCAAGTATCTCAATCAACAAGGGCTTTCCACGCTTGGTGAAATGTATCACAAAAGGTCCCATCTCCTCAGCATAGTCGACTTTACCCTT
>Ga0315279_10005272_pt1 | contig 16855 bp, 16 predicted proteins | sample YL17G06_20_MG_FD_203694 | JGI IMG/M metagenome (GOLD analysis project Ga0315279, IMG submission 203694) | Sediment microbial communities from Yellowstone Lake, YNP, Wyoming, USA - YL17G06_20 | ecosystem: Environmental > Aquatic > Freshwater > Lake > Sediment | place: USA: Wyoming | collected...
GATCTCATTGGTGGCCACATAGCGGGCGGTCACCGCCCGCCCAGACGCCCACGCTCCCAACCAGATCGGTCGGATGGCGCGGTCCACCAGACCGACGTCCCTGCGCCCGACCGAGTCCATGCCATCGGATACATCCGCGACCCGAAGGCCGCGGTACAGCTGAAGAAGCTCCTCATGCTCTGCCATGTTCGCTCTCCGTGGCACACCGTTGCGTAGCGCCACAGGGTTCGCCGAGCGTCACGCCACACCTGCTTCCCGACGCCAACCGGGGGCCCGCGAGAACATCCTCCCCGAGAGGAAAGGATGGAAGCTCCCAGGCGGCGAATGCCTGGGAGTGGAGGGGTCATGTGCTTTGATTGGGGGACAGCCGATGGCAGAGGGTCCGGCGGCTAACCTGCTTGAGGAGTACGACAAGCACTGCGGTTCCTGCGCGCAGTTCAAGGAACGCCTGGAGCGGCTGATCGTCCAGCTCTTGGCCGAGAACTCCATCCGCGTGCACTCTGTGTCCGCACGCGTGAAGGGACGCCATAGCTTCGAGCGGAAGGTCGACACGGCCCCGAGCAAGTATTCGAAGCTCACGGACATCACTGACGTCGTCGGCGTGCGGATCATCACGTATTTCAGCGATGAAGTGGATCAGGTCGCCACTGTGATCGAGAACGAGTTCGAGGTGGACCGTCACAACTCGGTAGATCGCCGCAGATTGATCGACCCGGACAGATTCGGGTACCTCTCGCTCCATTATGTGGTCAGACTTTCGCCCGCACGCCGGCAACTGGCCGAGTACAAGCGGCTCTCACACCTGCCCGCTGAGATCCAAATCCGGTCAATACTCCAGCATGCTTGGGCCGAGATCTACCATGATCTCGGCTACAAGAGCAGAGAGGCAGTCCCCGACGTCGCGGTGCGGGACTTCGCTCGACTCGCCGGCCTTCTCGAATTGGTGGACGCCGAGTTCGTGAGACTTGGGGACGCCCTGCGACGACACGAAAGCGACGTCGCAGCGCGCATCGAAGGCGCTCCCCAGAGAGTGGGCATCGACGCAGCGTCCCTCTCGCACCTGGTCACTCACGACCCGATGATCCGTCTGCTTGACCAGCGAATCGCAGGCAGCCACGGCCGCCGAGAACTCTCTCGCGGCATGATCTCCTACCTGGCCACGCGGCTACGCCTCCTCGGGTTCAGGTATGTGTCTGAATTGTTGGACGCACTCCGTGCACACGCCGATGATGTGGTTGCGCTGGCCAACGAGTACTACGATCAGGAGGGCCGCCCTACTGTCCTGCCAATGGGCATCTCGCTGACCTTCCTGTGCGACTACATCGCCATTGCCGAGAGGTCCGAGCGCTTCTACACTGACATGGAGTTGCAGCTAAACCAGGAGGACGACCCGCAGGTCACCGACTGGATGGCCGAGAGGACGATAGAGGCCTACCGTAGGCTGCAGTCGCGGCGTGCCCGTGCGTCGCAGGACCTGCAGGGCGAACAAGGGCCGGTGCACTAGACTCACGCCTGTCCCGTTGTGCTTTGGCCGCTACCCCCGGACGGCGGCCAGCACCCTCTCCACCACTTCGTCAATGCTCAACCCGTCCGTGTCCACCCACACCGCGTCCGGCGCGGCCCTTAGTGGCGAGTGCTCGCGGTTCATGTCCCGCTCATCCCGTTGCTTGATCTCCCCGAGCACGTCCTCGTATCGCGAGTTCTCACCCCGTTCCTGCAGCTCCAGGTGACGGCGCCGCGCCCGTTCCTCCGCCGACGCGGTGAGGAAGATCTTCACCTCCGCCTCCGGCAGCACCACCGTCTGAATGTCGCGCCCCTCCATCACCACGCCGCCCTCCTTCGCCATCTCCTGCTGCATGGCGACCATTCGTTCCCGCACCTCGCGAATCTCCGAGAGATGAGAGGCGAGCTGCCCGATCCGCTGGGCGCGGATCTCATCGGTGACATCAACATCTTCGACCAACACCCGGTTCGCCCCGCCTGGCTGAGGAACCAGGCGGATGCTGATGGTCCTCGCCAGTCCGATCGCCTCGCCTACATCCTCCCTGGTGATCCCCGCGGCCCCTGCGGCCCAGGCTAGCGCCCGATACATGGCGCCCGAATCAACGTAGGTATAGCCCAAGCGGTCGGCCACCATGCGAGCGATGGTGCCCTTGCCAGCGGCCACCGGCCCATCAATGGCAATGCACGGCCGGCGACGGCTCACTTGCCGTAGACCTCCTTGGGGTCGAACACGCGCTCCTCGAACACCACCAACTCGCCGTCCTCCAGCCGCCGGTAGAAGCACGAGGGATACCCCTCATGGCAGGCCGCCCCGCCCACCTGCGCGATCTTGATCACCAGCGCGTCGGCGTCGCAGTCCACCAGCACTTCCTTCACCATCTCCACGTTCCCCGACTGCTCGCCCTTCATCATCACCCGGCCCTTGGACCGCCGGTAGAGGTGCACCTTGCCGGTGGCCAGAGTCTTTTCCAGCGCCTCCCGGTTCATGTAGCCAAGCACCAGCACCTCGCCGGTCACGTGATCCTGAAAGACCACCGCCACCAATCCCTTCTCATCCCACTTCAACGAACCCAGATCGAACGCCATAGTCCTTACCTTCTTCTCTGCGCCTCTCTGTCTCTGCGGTGATGATGGCCGCTAGTTCACCGTCACCATAAACCCAACATGTGTGAACCACCCCACCACCATCCACAGCACCGCCCCCATCACATCCCCCAGGATGATCCCCATGAACAGCGGCCGGAACATCACATAGCCGCGCAAGCCAGTATAGCGAATCGTCAGCAGCTTGAACACCCACCCCAGGAAGAGCGAGAACCACAGGTTCAGGCTCGCCCACGAGGTCGCCATCACGAATCCCAGCGGGTGGATCGGCCACCACACGAAGCTGATCCTGAGCCAGGAGAGAACGGCCACAATCGCCGCGCCCGCGGCCATGGACACGTACTGAGTGGCGGTGGGATACACCGGATTCTGCAGCCGGTCTGCCAGACGGCCAAAGAACCGCAAGGGATGGGACCACAGCTCCACGACGTTGCCGATCTGGGCGGCGCCGGGTCTGTAGCAGGAGTAGAGGAAAGCGGGAATGCTCACCAGCAGCGAGAACAGCAGCGCCACCGCGATCACCGGCACCAGCTTGCGTGTGGACACCCCCGACTGCTCCGCCAGCCGGAAGCCGTTGAGCACCGAGGGCATCAGGAACTCCCGCAGGTCGAAGGTGAGCGAGCAGTCTACAAAGGTCAGCACCGTGAGGTTGCCCGGTCCCAGCGGGAGCGATCCACCCAGCATCAGCAGGTAATCCACCGGCCAGAAGCTGAGGTGGATCATCAGCATCCCGGCTTCCGCGATGATCCTCGTAAGCACCAGGCAGATGCACACGAAGAAGACCAGGAACAGGGCCGCGTAGCCCGCTGTCATCCCCGCCGCCACCAGCCATACAAACGCCACGGCAATGGCGATGATCAGCCCGAACACCGCCCAGCGGTACCCGAGCGGTTCGCCCCGGTCGTCCACCCCGCGGCCCCTGGTGAAGGCCTTCCGAAAGGCATCCCGAAACGTCCCCCGAAGCAGCCACAGCAGGACCAGCGCCAGCGCCAGCAAGCCCCCCATTTGCTCGCTGTCGCTGATCTGGCTGATCGTTCCTCCCCAGGCGCTGCCGCCCTCGTAGCCAAGGGCGCTGAGCACGATCCCCTGGATCTTGATGAACCACACCGAGGCCCAGAAGCTCGCCGCCACCTCCAGAGACAGCAGATATCCGAAGGCGATTGCGGAGAAGAAGATGCCCAGGTACACCGGCGTGATCGCACTCCACGGCCGGTCTGGAAAGGACTGATCGAGTTCGAAGAAAGTGGGGATCCCCGGCACCGCCGGGAAGTACCGGTGCAGACCGTTGATGAGATGGATCAGGAAAACGGTGCCGGCCCCTATCCACACCAGGCGATTGGTGAAGAAGGCCGCGGACGGGCTGCGCTCATCCTCCCGCAGCACCTCCAAAGGGAACTGCACCAGAGGGAAGGCGAGGCGCTCGCGGTCGGCCCACTGCTTCCGCACCAGCGCCGCCGCGCAGATCATCATCACCCACAGCGCGCCGTAGAAGATGAACCAGTGGGACATCATCCTCACCCACGGCCACCAGGGCACGCTCGCCCCCGCCGGCAGCCCCTCCCAGAACCAGTTCACCGCCTCCGGGTCGCTCACCGCGATCCAGGGCCGGATGTAGTTCCAGAACAGCTCGTTCCACTGGTTGCCGCGGCCGGCGAAGTAATAGGGCACCGTCCCGCAGGGGATCATGTACCTCAGCAATCCCGAGGAGGGAATCCCCGAGGTGACCATGATGATGATGTAAACCACCGCCACCTCGCGGCCACTGAGGAGCCCCCTCCCCCTCCGCCGGTACACCAGGAAGTTCACCAGCGACAACACCAGAAGAACGAAGACCGCCCCGATGGGGAAGTGGTTGCCTGCCACATAGGTGTTGCCGAGGCCGTAGTCGTTGTAGGGCGTGACCGCGTTCAACGCCCCGGCCAGGAGCAAGCCCAGGCTCACGCTCCGCCAGGTGATGCCGCCCCTCGCTGTCCTCAAGTGCTAGCCTCGCCGAGACCCATCTCGCCTCTCACTTCGCTGCTCCGTCGGTCCTCCCCTCGCCACGGTTCCGCAGATGCACCTGCCATCCCGGCGCAAGCTCCCCAGCAGCCTCCTGAGGCATCTCCGACCGGCGGTCGGCCCTCCTTGCCCCCCAGCCAACCCCTGGCGTATCCCACGACCTCGCCTCCGCCTTCTCCCCGCCCACATCCTCTATCTCAGAATCACCCAGCCCCTGTGGAATAACCCCCATGTCAGTCCACCCACGTTGGGCGGACTATGACACAGCTAACTAACTTCGCTACCCGGCGAAGGGGAGGTGAAAACACCAAGATGATGAGTCGACTGGCGAATCGGAAGAGCAAGGGCTTCACCCTGATCGAAATGTTGATCGTGATCGTGGTGATCGCCATCCTGGCTCTGATCGTCATCCCGCGACTCCTGGGCGCTGGCCGCAAGGCCAAGGAAGCCACCCTCAAGGGCGACCTGCACCAGTTGCGGAATGCGATCCAGCAATTCGAGGCTGACTGCGGTGACTATCCCGCGGCCATCGCCGACCTGCAGACTGCTCCTGCTGCTGGCAGCGCCGGCGGCACCGGCATTGCCATTGACACCGCGGGCTGGCAGGGACCCTACCTGCGCACCCCGGACGGCAACCTTCCGGTTGACCCGTTCACGACCCTGGCCGACTGGACCTATGACGCTGCCACGGGCGACGTCCACAGCAGCTCGACTCTGACCGCCATCAACGGCGAGAACTACAGCGACTGGTAAGCTACACTTGCCGGTCGTTACCACAGTCCGCCTGGGCGGGCTGTGACGGACAGTCTAGGGATAGCAGAAGGGACCTCCAAGGCGACTTCTGCTATCCCTTGTCTAGAGGGGCGCAGCGGGCGCCCTCTGCAACTTGGGGACAAAGAAGGTAGGTCATGAAGCGTAGAGCGCGGGGCTTCAGTCTCATCGAGCTGCTCGTCGTCATCGTCATCCTGGCCATCGGACTCACTGCCATCGGCGCCCTGTTCATCGCCGGGACCATCTCCGCAGCCAAATCCAGGCGCATCAACACCGCTCGCAACCTCGCCCAGAAGGAACTTGAAAGACTCCGCAGCGCCGGCTTTGCCGGCTGCATCGTGGACTCCGACATCTTCACCACCGCGGAAGGCTACACGATCATCCAGCAGAACTCCGACGGCACCGGCCGCATCGGCTTCCCGACTGCAGGCCTTCCCCCGGGCTCCCAGGGGAGCATTACCATCGCCTTCTACCAGAGCGGCGCTGGCTACTACCCCAACCTCAAGGACATCTCCGTCGCCGTCACCTGGCCTGGCGGCGGCGTCACCGCAGGCGAAGTCGCCCTGCACACCCTGGTCGCCAACACACCATGAGGAAGGGATCCATGTCCACTACCCGCAGGTTCATCCGTGCTCGGCAGGAGTCCGGCGCTGCCCGTATTGGCGTCAGCTTGCCCGAAGTCCTCACCGTAGTCATGGTGCTGTCGCTCATCATCGGCACTGTCAGCGCTATCTACATTAGCTCGATGCGCGCCTGGGCGCGCGGCTCCACCGAGGCCTATTCTGAGCAGAAGGCATCCTGGGCCATCGAGCGCATGTTTCCGGATATCCGGCTCGGCATGAGCGTCGTCCCCGGCGTCGCCCCCCATGAAGCCAGCTACATCGCCATCCAGTTGCCCCAGCGAAACTTCGACACCGGAGAGAACGCCTACCTCAACCAGATAGCCACCGACGCCAACGGGCGACCCTATCTCGTTCCCGGCGGTTGCGTGGTCTACTACCGCGGCGATGCCGCCGGCAACGCCGATATCCAGGGCGACCACGTCTGGCGTCGGCAGGTGGCCGCGGATGGATCCATCCTTAAGCAAGACTCTCTGGCCGACCACGTCGTGGACAACCCACCCGACGAGTCCGGCCAGCCCAAGCCCATGTTCATCTACTGGCCCGACATATACCGGCTGAAGTCGGTTGAGGTCACGGTCAGCGTCCGTGAGAGGCAAGGCACGCGCGTCAGCGAGACTACCATCAACGGAGAGATCTCCCTGCGCAACCGCTGAGCCCTGCGAGGCGGGGACGGAGCCTGCCCTTAGCAACATCGAAGGGAGCCCCGCTGTATCCCCTTCACACATGCGAGGAGGCTGAAGATGAGAGAGATGTGCGGACGTGTCAAAGGCGACAACTCAGCCGTCGGCGCCAACGGCGCCGAGCGGCAACTCCTGCGGTCGCTCAGGGGCGACCGCCGTTCCCGGGGGAGCGTCTTCCTGCTCGCCATCATCGCTCTCGCCACACTCCTGATCCTGGGCACCTCCCTCCTGCAGATGACAACCAACGGACTCGCCGACGCCTCGGAGCGCAACAAGCGAGCGGAGGCCTTCTCCCTCGCCGAGTCCGGGGTGGACATGGCCCTCGCCAAGCTCTACGAGGACTACGACAACATCAATGAGACCCTGGAGACCACCGGGCACTATGCAAGCGCTTTCGCATTCCCCGAGGGATCGGTCTCCTACACCGTCGCCTCGCCCTACAACGGCATCTCCGACACCTGCATGATCACCTCCCAGGCCACCTCCTGGAGGAACGAGCAGATCGCCATCCGCGTGGTCGCCTCCTTCTTGAGGAATCCCAGCCGGACCTTCGAGGGCGCCATCTTCTCAGACAGCCCCCTCACCCTCAACGGCGCCGGCTCGGTCCTGCCAGACGAGAACGGCAAGGGTGGACAGATCTACGCCAACGGCAACGTCAGCTTCCAAGGCACCAGCTTCACCATGTCCAACGAGGGCGCCATCATCACCACCGGCACCACCAACTGGGTGCCGCCGCAGGTTCCGGCCACCGCCGTCTACCAGCACGTAGCGCCCATCCCCATGCCCATCATTGACCTTGACTACTACGAGTCTATCGCCACCGTCGTGTACAACGGCAACAAGACGTTCAACGACGCCAACCTGGCCGGGATCAACGGCGTCATCTTCGTCAAGGGCGATGTGAAGATGTCCGGGAACTTCTCCGGCCAGGCGGTGATCGTCGCCACCGGCAAGATCCAGGTCACGGGCAGCGTCCTTGCCACCCATCCGGATACCGACGCGCTGGCCCTGCTCAGCCCCAAGTCCATCAAGATCGCCGGCAACTCGCGGGTTGACGGCCTGGTATATGCGCATGGTGTGATGGTGGACGCGGAGACAACCCTCGCAGGCAACATTGAGGTTCACGGCGCCATCTGCGCCGATGTCGTGGTGACCAATGGCAGCATCACCGTAATCTATGACGACGTGTGGGATGGCCTGCCCCTTCCCGGCAAAGGGAAGACCCAGTGGGCCCAGACTTCCTGGGAGGAATTCTACCTGTGAGTAGCCCCTGCCAGCCCCCTGGCCAGGCGGCCCCCTGGTGAGAGGAGAATGCCACTTGCCCCCAGCTCCCTTCCGCGACACACCTGACCCGGACGAGAAGAGGAAGGAGATCCTCTGGATCGCCATCAGCTTCATCGTCATCCTCGCCACCTGGCTGGCGGTGGTGATGCTCTTCGGCTATCGCCCCCTTTCCATGGGCCTTACCTACGATGAGGCGGTGCTGGCGATCGGTGTCGGTGTGCTCCTCCTCTGCGCCGTTCTCTACCTGGCCGCCCGCGAGCGCGAGCAGAGACATACCAACCAGTTCCTGCTCAAGCGACTCGGCACCACCATTGCCGACCTGGACGAGCGCGTCCGCCACCTCAACGGCCTCTGCACCACCAGCGCACAGCTCATGGGCTCACTTGACAGCACCCACATCTGCCGTCTGGTGGTTGACTCACTCGCCGAGATCATGGCCGCCGCGGCCTCCCTGATCTTCGTGGACGAGCAGACAGGCATCCCCGTCTGGGCCATGAGGCACCCCTCCTCACATGCTTCCCATGACGACCGGCAAGCCCCCGCCTCGGACATCGCCTGGCCGGTTCCCACCTCCAGCAGCGATGGGCGGGTGAAACACTTGGAGGCACAGATCGAGGTCTGGAACCAGCTCGGATATGTGATCGCCGCCCCGGTGGCAGTCCGCAAGGGCCTCCAGGGAGTCCTCCTGGCACGGCGCAATCCCAGCGACCCGCCCTTCACCCCCGGTCACCTGAATGCGCTCATTACCTTCGCCAACATGGCCTCCAAGGGCTTCGAGAGCTCAGACCTCTACCGTGAGCTCAAAGAGAGCTACCTCGCCACCGTGCGTTCTCTCATCTATTCCCTCGACGCGCGCGACAACTACGCCGCTGCCCACGGACACCGTGTCGCCGAAGTGGCCGTCCGCATCGCGGAGCAGATGGGCCTGCCCGACGATGTGGTCCGGGACCTGGAGGTGTTCGCGCCCCTCCACGACGTCGGCAAGATCGGCATCCCCGACTCCATCCTCCTGAAGACCGGGCCTCTCACCTCCGAGGAGCGCGAGGCCTGCAAGGCTCATGCCGTCATCGGAGAGCGAATCGTCCGCCCTCTCAAGCCAGGCCCCGGCGCTCTTTCCCTGATCCGCAACCATCACGAGTCCTGGGACGGGAGCGGCTACCCAGACGGGCTTCAGAGAGACCAGATACCCATCTTGGCGCGGGTGGTACAGGTCGCCGACTGCTACGACGCCCTCGCCTCCGACCGGCCCTACCGGCCGGTGATGAGCCAAGACGAGGTGCTCGCCCACTTCCGCGTCAACGCCGGGGCCAAGTACGACCCCGCAGTGGTGGGCGCTCTTCTCGCCGTGCTCCACCATGAGCCCCTGCCCCCGGCCCCTGTGCGTTCCCCTGTTCCCGCCTCCGACCGCGCCGTCTCGCAGATCGGAGCGGCCACTTCGGACCAGGGCCTCCCGGTCTTTGTGGAAGATATCTACTGAGTTTCGCCCAAGAAAGCCTGGGCGAGACTCAGACAGACTACGCTGGAAGACACGTAGATGCCTCACAGACTCTCACTTCGATATGCGACCGGCTATAGAGATAGGACCGCCGAACGGGGTGCCCTACCGTGACTGAAACCGTGACCTCTGCATCCGTGACCGCTGCCAGCAAGGCGCAAGGCAAATCAGACTCAGATCAGCTTGCCGAGATCGTGATCGGGGCCGGCCTGGTTGATCAGCACATGCTCGACCGCGCCCTCGCCATTCACCACACCCAGGGCCGCTGGCTGGGCAGCGTGCTCGTCGAACTGGGCGCCATCTCCCCGGAGGAGGTGGCCCGCATTCTCGGCTCCACCTTGGGCCTGAAAGTCGCTGATCTCACCTCCGTTCCCATCAGCATGGACACCGTGCGCTTGCTGCCGGAGTCCATGGCTCGCCGGTTCGGCGTCGTTCCCGTCTCCCATCTCGACACCATTCTCCACCTCGCCATGGTCAACCCGCTGGACAACCTCGCGATTGATCTCATCCAGGCCCGCACCGGCATGCACCTGGAGCGGATGGTGTCCACTGAGCGCCACATCCGCGCGGCCATCGAGCGATTGTACGGTCAGCTAGCCAGAGAAATGAAGCTCGCCTCCTCTCCCGCCGAGCAAAAGCCGGGCCCAGCCGCTGCCAAGCAGGCGCAGGATATGCCGGAGGTGCTCCACGTGGACGACCTCCTGCGGGTGACGATGCAGCGCCGCGCTTCTGACCTGCACCTCACTGCCAGCACCGCGCCGACCATCCGCGTGGATGGCGACCTGCAGGCGCTCAACCTGGATAGGCTCAGCCCCAAGAAGGTGCACGAACTCATCTACGCCGTTCTCACCGATGAACAGATCCAGGTGTTCGAGCGGAACTGGGAGCTCGACTTCGCCTACAGCATCCCGGGACTCTCCCGCTTCCGCGTCAACATCCACCGCCAGCGCGGCACCCTCGGCGCGGTGTTCCGGGCCGTGCCCGTTGACCCCCCCTCCCTCGACGGCCTGGGAATGCCCGACGTGCTGAAGACCTTCTGCTCCCGGCCCCGCGGCCTGGTGCTGGTCACCGGACCCACCGGTTCCGGCAAGTCCACCACCCTCGCCGCCATGATCCGGGAGATCAATATCACGCGCCGCTGCCACATCGTCACCGTGGAGGACCCCATCGAGTTCCTCCACCGCAACGAGCGCAGCATCATCATCCAGCGGGAGGTCGGCAGCGACACCGCCTCCTTTGGCAACGCCCTTCGCCACGTCCTCCGCCAGGACCCGGACGTCATCCTCATTGGAGAGATGCGCGACCTGGAGACCATCGGCGCCGCCATCACCGCCGCCGAGACCGGCCACCTGGTGCTCGCCACCCTCCACACCACCAGCGCCGCCCAGACCGTGGACCGCATCGTGGACGTCTTCCCACCCCACCAGCAAGAGCAGATTCGCGTTCAGCTCTCCACCACTCTGGAGGGCATCGTCTGCCAGACCCTGATCGCCCTCGCCGACGGCAAGGGACGCACCTGCGCTCAGGAAGTGCTGGTCGCCACACCCGCCATCCGCAACCTGGTGCGGGAGGCGAAGACCCACCAGATGTCCTCCGTGCTCCAATCCAGCGCCTCAGAAGGCATGCAAACCCTGGACCAAGCCCTGAAAACCCTGGTCATCCACGGCAAGATCACCCCACAAGCAGCCATGGCCGTCGCCTCCAACCCCGCCGACTTCCAGATGTACCTGCGGATGAGGTAGACGGCCTTCCTGGGAGCGCAGGCTTCCAGCCTGCTGCGGGTCAGACGTACCGGTGGATGAGGTACGCCGCACTCGCCCTCACTTGCCTTCCGCACTCCCCCCACGCCCGCCCCCGCGTCTTCCGGGTGCGACCGGCAGACGTTTGCTCTCTGACGCGCAAGACCGCCTGTTTCCACTCGTTTTCGCCACCATGGGAATCGTGCAACTTCCTTGCCTTCCGCGGAAAACCCTTGACAAGGCCTGGTATAATGGAGCGGGCAGCGTGGTGGAGGTCTCGGGCTGCCCTTTGTTGCTGGTGTCCGCCAGGAGCCGATGTGAAGACGATACCCGCTCAGAACATCGCCGAGAAGGTGGCCGACCTCTGCATCCAGGCCTGCACCGTCCTGCCGCCGGATGTGGTGGCCGCGCTGGAGCAGGCGCGGCAGCGGGAGGAATCCGCGGCGGGACGCGACGTCCTCACCAGGCTGATCGAGAACTCCGCCATCGCAGCCGAGGAATGGCTTCCCATCTGTCAGGACACCGGCATCGCGGTGGTGTTCGTGGACATTGGTGACGAAGTGCAGGTAACCGGCGGCCGTCTGCGCGACGCGATCACTGAGGGCGTGCGCCAGGGGTATGAGAAGGGCTACCTGCGCAAGTCGCTGGTGGTCAGCCCTCTCGACCGGCGCAACACCGGGGACAACACGCCCCCGGTGATGCACACCCAGGCCGTACCCGGCGCCTCGCTGAAGATCACGGTGGTTCCCAAGGGCGCCGGGTCGGAGAACATGAGCCGCCTGAAGATGATGGCCCCCGCCGAGGGGATGGAGGCGGTGAAGCGATTCGTGGTGGCGTCGGTGGAGAATGCTGGAGCAAGCGCCTGCCCTCCCCTGGTGCTGGGGGTCGGTCTGGGCGGCAGCTTCGAGCAGTGCGCGCTGATTGCAAAGCAAGCGCTTATCCGGTCGCTTTCCCAGCGCAACCCAGACCCGACGGCAGCCGCGCTGGAGGCGGAGCTGCTCGCACTGGTCAACGCCACCGGCATCGGCCCCATGGGCGTGGGCGGGCGCATCACCGCCCTGGCGGTGAATGTGGAGACTCGCCCCTGCCACATCGCCAGCCTGCCGGTGGCGGTGAACCTGCAGTGCCATGCCGCACGACACGCCTCGTATCAGTGGTGACCGAGATGGGCGCAACTGGAATCAGTGACAAGCCGATCGAACTGACGACACCGCTCTCGGAAGCCGATGTGGCCGCCCTTCGCGCCGGCCAGCGAGTGCTCATCAGCGGCGCCGTCTACACCGCCCGCGACGCCGCCCACCAGCGGATGGCGGAGGCGATTGCGCGCAGTGAGGACCTGCCCTTCGATGTGCGCGGACAAGTGATATACTACGTCGGCCCCACGCCGACGCCGCCGGGCCGCATCATCGGCTCCGCCGGTCCCACCACCGCCGGCCGCATGGACCGCTACGCGCCCATGCTGCTGGCGCGCGGGCTTCGGGGCATGATCGGAAAGGGACCGCGTTCCGATGAGGTGAAGGCCGCTTTGCAGCAGCACAAGGGCGTGTACTTCGGCGCCATCGGCGGCGCCGGGGCACTGCTGTCGAAGCGGATTATCGCCGTCGAGCTGATTGCCTACCAGGACCTTGGCACAGAGGCGATACGGCGCCTGGTGGTGGAAGACTTCCCGGCAATTGTCATCAACGACTGCTACGGAGGCGACGTCTACCTGGAGGCGAAGCTGAAGTGGCGGAGGGTGTAAAGGCGTGATCGCCATCATTGACTACGGCATGGGCAACCTGCGCAGCGTGCAGAAAGCGCTCGAGCGCGTCGGCGCGCAAGCGGAGATCATCGCCGCGCCGGAGCAACTCGGTGGCGCCGCGGGCCTGGTGTTGCCCGGAGTGGGCGCCTTCGGCCAGGCGATGGAACGGCTTCAGCAGAGCGGCTTCGACCAACTGGTGAAGCGCTGGGTGGCGCAGGACCGCCCCTTCCTCGGCATCTGCCTGGGCCTGCAGCTTCTGTTCACAGAGAGCGAGGAGTTCGGCCCGGTGAAGGGTTTGGCGATTGTGGCGGGACGAGTGGTGCGCTTCTCCGGCCCGGCCTATCAGTCGCAGGACGGCGAGCCCGGGCTCAAGGTTCCGCACATGGGTTGGAACCGCATCCAGGTGGTGCGGCCGCATCCGGTGACGGCGGGAGTGCCGGCCCACGCCATGACCTACTTCGTGCACTCCTACTACGGCGTGCCCGATGATCCGGAATGGACCGCCGTCACCACCGAGCACGGCCTTGAGTTCACTGCCGCGGTGGGGCGGGGCAGCGCCTTTGCCTCGCAGTTCCACCCGGAGAAGAGCGGAGATGTCGGGCTTCTGATGCTGCGCAACTTCGTCAGCCTGGTGCGTGAGAGGAGTGTCTGATGGAGATTATCCCTGCCATTGACCTGCGCGGCGGCAAGTGCGTCCGCCTGCTGCAAGGCGACTACGCCCGCGAGACCGTGTTCGGTGACGATCCCGCGGGGATGGCCAAGCACTGGGAGTCCCAGGGCGCCGCGCGCCTGCATGCGGTTGACCTCGACGGCGCCCGCGATGGTGAGCCGCGCAACCTGGACGCGGTCGCCGCCATCGTCACCGCGGTCCGCATTCCGGTGGAGCTCGGCGGCGGCATGCGCACCGTCCAGACGGCCCGCTGGGCGCTGAGGATCGGCCTGGACCGAGTGATCGTTGGCACCGCCGCTCTCAACCGCCAGATCGCCGAGGAAATGGCCGCGGGCTTGGGAGAACGAGTCGCCGCCTCCATTGATGCGCGCAATGGCATGGTGGCCGTGCGCGGCTGGCTGGAGACGACGGAGATCAAAGCGGTAGACCTGGCCCGGGAGCTGGCGAGTATCGGTTACCGCACCATCGTCTACACCGACATCAGCAGCGACGGCATGCTCAGGGGACCCAACCTGCCGGCGATGCGGCAGATGGTGGAAGCCGTTCCCGGGGCAAGCGTGGTCGCCTCCGGCGGCGTGACCACCGTCGAGGACATCCAGGCGCTCAAGCAGGCCGGCGTGGTCGGCGCCATCATCGGCATGGCGCTCTACACCGGCAAGCTCACCGTCCAGCAGGCCCTGGAGGCGGCATGCTAGCCAAGCGGATCATTACCTGTCTGGATGTGGACCGCGGCCGCGTGGTGAAGGGCTACAAGTTCTTCGATCACGTGGATGCCGGCGATCCGGTGGAGCTGGCCAGGCGCTACAACGTCGAGGGGGTGGACGAACTGGTCTTCTACGATATCACCGCTTCGCACGAGGGCCGGCAGTTCGTACTCGACGTGGCCGCACGCACCGCCGAGCAGGTCTTCATCCCATTCACCGTCGGCGGCGGCATCCGCAGCGTTGAGGACTTCCGCGCAGTACTCAAGACCGGGGCGGACAAGGTGAGCGTGAATAGCGGCGCGCTCAAGCGCCCGGAGCTGATCACGGAGGCGGCGGAGCGATTCGGCGCGCAGTGCGTGGTGCTCGCCCTCGATGTGAAGCGCGTAGACGGCGCACATCCGGGTCTGCCGCGCGCGGGGGGCGGCGGTCCGGCAGGTCCGCCGCGCTGGGAGTGCTATGTGAACGGCGGCCGCGTGCCCACCGGCGTGGACGCGCTGGAGTGGGCGGTGAAGGGCGAGGCGCTCGGCGCCGGTGAGATCGTGCTCAACAGCATGGACGCCGACGGCACCAGACAAGGTTATGACATCGAGCTGTGCCGCACCATCGCCGACGCGGTGCGCATCCCCGTGGTCGCCTCCGGAGGGGCGGGGACGCCCGAGCACATCTACCGGGCGCTCACCGAAGGGCGAGCCGAGGCCGCCCTGATCGCCAGCGTCGCCCACTTCGGCGCCCACGGCATCGCGGAGATCAAGCGCTACTGCGCGGAGCGGGGCGTGTGTGTGAGGCCCGTCAGCTCCGACTAAGGCCGCATCGCCCCGCCGGAGGCGGGCAGGCATGCGCCCCTACTTGCTGTGCTTGGCGAAGAACTGGTAGTAGCTGAGCTGGTAGTCGGTGGTCTCGAGCCGGTGGCCGGAGTCGGGATGCCCGATAACCTCGGCGGCGCCGCCGAGCTTGCGGAGGAGGGCGGCGGTCTCCTGGGGCGAGGTGACGCGCTCCGCGCTGTCCTTGCCGCCGTAGTGGAACATCACCGGAAGCCTTCTCACCTTGTCGGCGAGCGATCGGTCGTAGACGCCAACCACCAAGCAGGCGGCGGCGAACAGGTGGGGATAGGCCGCGGCGATGCGCCAGGCGCCGGCCGCGCCCATGCTGGAGCCCATGATGTAGACGCGATCGGGGTCAATGCTGAAGAACTCCTCCGCCAGCGCCATACTGTCAAGCACATCGTGCAGACCGGCGTCGCGGTAGCCCTCGTTGCAGCGGCCGTAGGGGTAGACTTCGATGAAGCTGCCCCGGGGGGCGTAGCGGACGAACTCGCGATCCCATTCGAAGCTCTGGATGCACCACTCGTCCTCCCCTATCTCCGGGCCCCACATGCCGTGCAAGCGGAGCATGAGCGGGTAGCGCTTGCTCGCATCGTAGTCGAGCGGCACAAAGAGACAGAAGGGCTGATCGCTGTCGTCAACGCTGCTGCGGTAAGCGACACGCACGTCGCCGCGCATGTCGGCGACGGCCTCCGGGCCGGCGCCGTGCTCCAGCAGCCGCGCCGCCGCGTCGGCACGGTTGAGGGCGCGGGACAGCTCGGCCATCTTGTCGCAGCGAAGATCGGCCTCTTCATCCTTGACGACGATGTTGTTGTCGAGGCCGGTGGTCAGAATGTGTTCGGCGGTTCTGATGGCGAGACGGAGCGTGGGGAGCCAGATGCGCGGCTCGCCGCCTGCGGCCTCGAGCCGCGCCGCGTCATCGCGATACCTGGCGATGGCAGACTGCGCGGCCGCCTCAACCGTGGACGGACCGGAGAACACGTCGAAGCGGCATGGACCTTGGCAATCAGTGTTCATAGTTACTCGTACCTCCCCCTATGCACTTGAACTGCGAGTGGGTAGGTCTTGGCGCCAATGGCGAGCGAACCCCCGGCCTCGCCTGAGAATAGGGCCTCGACATCCCCGACGCGCACGCCGATGGCGCCCTCCCGCCGCACCAGTTCCGCGGCCACCGGCTCGCCGGTGGAAAGCACGTGCAGGAAGACGTCCTCGCTGCGGGCCTGGGCCGGCTGCTCCTCGATCCGCCAGCGGCAGGAGGTGGAGGCGAGGCGGTCGCCGTCGGGCGGGAACTCGTGCCCGCCATAGGTGTAACCCTCGATGGCGTGGATGTACACCTGCTCCGGCAGCAGGCGCTGTACAGTAAGACGACCAGGGCCGTTCTTGATGGTGTAAGTGTGCTCGACGATCTCCGGCTGGAAGCGCGAGTGCAGCAGCCAGCTCTTCTGGTACTCCGCCTTGGTGCTCACCACGCGGTCGAAGATGACGAAGGTCTCCGGGCGGACGAAGACGATCTGACAAATCCAGGACGATAGCTTCTTTGGTGAGTAAGCTTTCGTGCAATCGCCTGCCAGGTAAAGGAACTCCGGCTGGTTATGGTAGGCGATGATGCGGCCCCGGGTAAAGGTCTCCCTCACCGCCTTCCACTCGTCGAGAGAAGCGACGGGCCACTCCCACTTCTTGGTCTGGCCTCCGTCGTTGAAATACTCATTCTTGGCGCCGTCG
>Ga0315279_10005273_pt1 | contig 16851 bp, 17 predicted proteins | sample YL17G06_20_MG_FD_203694 | JGI IMG/M metagenome (GOLD analysis project Ga0315279, IMG submission 203694) | Sediment microbial communities from Yellowstone Lake, YNP, Wyoming, USA - YL17G06_20 | ecosystem: Environmental > Aquatic > Freshwater > Lake > Sediment | place: USA: Wyoming | collected...
TCGGGGGTCTGGCAGAGCGCGTACTTCTTGACCGTCTCCCGATCGAGGCCCTCGTAGATGTCGCCGATGGCGCGGGTGTCGAACGACGGGACCTCACCCCCTCCGTCGCTACGCTTCTCCTCCCCCTCTCCCCGTGGGAGAGGGGGCCGGGGGGTGAGGCCAGGCGTGAAGTCGTACCTGAGCCCGCCCGTATCCGGGTCCGTCTGCCGCCAGTCATCCAGGAACGCCTGGCAGAGGGGCTCGCCGGGCAGCGTGAGATCGCACTCCTGATCCTCGAAGAGATCGGGCAGCAGGCAGGCGCCCTCGCGGACCGCCATCTCGAGGTACTCGCGCGCCCCGAGGTTCGGGAACAGCTCGTCGAAGAGCCGCTCGGCGTCGGTGCTCCGCACGCGCCGGAGCGGCAGCAGGTCGCGGTCCTCCAGCACGCGCAGGAAGAAGACCTTGAGGGCGAAGCTCACGGCGTTCCGGCGGGCCAGCCGGGGGATGTACTCGGTCTCGAAGTTCTCGCCCACGCCCTCGCCCTCGTACAGCTCCTCGACCCGCGCCCGCAATCGAGCTTGGGCGCGGATCTGCGCCTCGATGTCCCCCGTGAACGCAGCCACGTGCTTCCGCAGGAAGTCGAGGAGGGCACGGAACAGCTCCTGGCTCACAGGCCGCCCCCTCCCCGGAACTCGTACTCCGTGCCACCGGTGGAGGGGGCCGACGCGACCCAGTCCAGGCCGTTAGCCTGCAGTTTCCCGATCAGCTCGGCCATCGTGGGGTCAACGCGCCCCGGGCGCATCCCAAGCTGCTGCGCGAGCTGCGCGGTAGTGAGCCGGCGGTCGCTCTGCTGCGAGAGGAGCTGCAGCGCCTGCACGCCGCGCTCCGACAGCCCCGCAGGCATCCTGAGCGCGCGGCGTTCCCCGCCAACGACTACGACGAGTCTGTCGGTGGGCGTCTCCTCCTCTGCGCCGGTGCGGGCTGGCTCCGGGGTCGTCGCCACGCTCCGCTCGGACGTCCACCACGCCGGCTTCGCAGGGGCCGAGCCACCCGCGACGATCGTGGTCACGGGGACGACGCACTCCTCTAGCGACGCGCCGCCGTGGTAGCCAGTCGCCGGCTGGACGCAGGCGTACTCGCCGGAGCGATAGAGCAGCCCGATGGTGTCGATCCCGATGTACGGAACCAGCTCCTTGAGTGTCAGGCGGACAACGCCGGGGGGAGGCGGCTCCCCCTCCATGAGTCCCACGATCCGTTCCTTGATCCCCTCCGCGTCGGCGCGGCGCAGGGCCGTTGACCGGTGGAGCGTGTGCCCGTGGTCGCTGGTGATGATGACAGCTCGGCCGGCGGCGCAGCCCTCCCTCACCGCGTTGGTGAGGTGAGTGATGTCCGCGGCCCCGTAGAGCCTGGGCGCCACCTCTGGGGTCCGGATGTGGTCGTCGATCGTGTTGAGCACGACGGCCACTACGTCGGTGGCCTCGTCGTAGATTGCCTCTCTGAGCGCGTGGAAGCCCTGGTGCAGGTCACCCTTCAGGAAGAGCTGTCCGGTCCTCTTGCCAAGGGCTTTGGTGAACGCCTTGTGTTGTTGGTCGCCGGCCTGCGGCGCGTCTTCCTGGCCCAGCTTCATGGGGTCGCTGGGGATGCCCCCGGCCAGCAGAGCCAGACGCGAGACCTCCGTGACGGACGGGAGAAGGGAGAGCCCCGACCGCCAGGTGGGGCCATCGAGCCCGAAGCCCTCGGCCACGAGGTCGTCCACGAGGCCCACCAGGTCTGGCGCGGAGCACCCGTCGATGCAGACCAGGAGCACTCGCTCGCCAGCCAGGAGCCGAGGCTCCACGATCGTCTTGTGCACGCGCTGGACGCCAACAAGGTCCGTGCTGAAGATGACGTGCGAGTAGTCCTGCGTGATGCCCAGCGCGAATCGCTCGTTGAGCAGGTCCCGCGCCTCCCAGTAGGCGCTGAGCAGGGCGGCTCCCGCGCGCGCAACAGCCGCGGTGACGTTCCCCCGGACCGTGATCGAGAGGCGCTTCGCAGCATGATCTGCGAAGCAACCGTCCACACTGTACCAAGTCGCGAGTCCGACCGGGGCGGTGTCTGTTGGCATACAGGCGAGACAGCGGGCGAGCTTCGCAGCACAGCCCACGGCAGCGAGGTCATCCGTCGCCTCGGCAGCGAACAGGTGCTCACTCTGCTCGGCAATCCTCGCGTCGGAGGTCGGTCGCCCGGCGAGGCACTCCTCCATCTCGCGGCCGAGCGCGTGCGTGAGGCACCGTGACAGGACGGGCGTGTAGTCGCCATCGCCGAGGGGCTGACCGATCTCACCCTCATGGTCGCGGATCAGCTTTCGGCCATCGGGACCCAACTCCCGGAGCGCCGCCATCGCGAGAGCGCGTACCTCGGCTACGAAGTGCTTGCCCGCAGCGTCCTTGTCTGTCGCGCGGACCATCCGGTCCGCGCGGAGCTTGCCCAGGCTGCCGATGGCGGGGCTCGACGTGATAGCCGACTCGGCCTCCAGGCGCGCCCCCTCCACAAGGAGCGTCTCGACGTGCGCCCGGTCGCTGAGGGCCCAGGTCAGCACGTCCGCATGGGCTGGGTAGCACTCCCGGGCGCGCCCCGCCAGGATCGGCGCCAGGTCGTCCTTCAATGGGTGTCCCTTGCGCTTCAGGTTTCGGTAGGCCCGCGCAAGCGCCAGCGCGGGACTCGCCTGGTCCAGTCGGAAACCGAGCGCCGCGTCGACGATCTGCCGGACGACCTCAGCCTCCTCCACCTGTGGAAGGTGCAGAACGTCCTTCTGCGGAGATGGGACGCACTTAGCGGCAAGGTCGCTGAAGTGGTGCTCGCAGAGCCGGCGCAGGTGTGGACGCTGAACGGCTTCGCACCACAGGAGGCCGGTCTCGGCGCCCAGGGCATCGCGTACCGAGACGGGCCTGACATGCCGCTCGTGCGAGCGCGCGCGGAAGTCCGCCGGAAGCTTGTCCCTCTCGGTCCACGGCGGGCAGACCACGAAGACAACGTAGGTGTCCCTCTGCTGGCACAGGAAGCGCCGTGCCTCAAGCTCGCTGTCGAAGACGACGATAGGCCACAAGTCGCCCTGGAAGCTCACCGCATCCCACTGCACAACGCCTGCCGGCGGGCCGAGCGGGGCATCCATGTCCCACTTGAGCAGCACGAAGTCCGCCTGCACAGACCCGTCGATCTGCGACAGGTGGAACTTGATCGCGGCGAGCGGATCCGTCACTGCACATCCGCCTTCACAGTGATGGAGAACGTGACGGCGGGCGCCCCGTTGGCGAGAGCCGACCGCACCTCCCCCGCTGCCTCGGCCAGCTTGGCGTCGAGGTCGGCGGTGCAGCATGTTCGCGGCGGGAGGACCTTCGCGTCCGGCTTAGGCGGCCCAACCACCCAGGACCGCGCATCCTGACTCCACTTCCGCGTCCGATCCGAGAGAGTGGCGTCCTGCCCGACGGTACCCAGGACGGTCGCCAGCTCCCGGGCCAGCTCGGTAGCTTCCTGCTCCGACGCCTGCCGTCGCGAGACAGCCTCCAGGCTCGTCGGGTCGATTGCGCTGAGCGCTTCGTCCAGCGCCGGTATCTGCGCAAGCGCGTCCAGTGCGCAGTCTGTCTGCCCGTCGTCCGAAGCCCACTGGACGATGGCGGTCAGCCCATCGTGCGAGTCGTCGTGGTCCGCGCGCGCGACGCCGTTGAGGGTGCAGACACGCTCCAGGAGCGCGAAACGAGCGTCCAGCTCAGACCCGACGGCATTCGCGACTCGGCTCAGCTCGGCCCGGGCGCGCTCGCAGAGGCGAGCTACAGCCCCTGCGGCTTCGTGCACGGCACGCCAGAGGTCGTCTTGGGCGGCTACGGAGTGATCCGCCTTGATGGCTGCATCGAGTTGGGCACCTGTCTCCGGGCCTACCTCCTCGCGTAGGCCGGTCGCAGCCCACCCCCGCTGGATCCGGCGCTTGGCCTCAAACCACTTTACCGGTGCGAGAGCACGCCCCTTCACCAGTCGCAGGCCGTCGAGCTTCCCCCAAGTGAGCGCGGTCTCGGGAACAGCCTCAGAGCCGCGGAAAGCGCGGTAGCCGAAGCCCCTCGTCACCAGCAGCAGGAAGAAGTCGACGAGGAAGCTCGGGAAGCCGAACTCCGCCACGAGCCGTGAGCGTATGTCGTCCGTCGTGGCCGGCTGCTCTGACGCCAAGTCGAGAACGCGGCGCAGGTAGCGTCCACTCTCCTCGAGGGTCCAGTTCCGGTTACCCAGCGTGCCCAGCTCCAGGGGCGTGGCGACGGCCTCGATGCGCGTGCGGATGTCAGTGGTGTCAGCCTCGATGCGGTTCCCGCTTCGGCGTGCCGGTAGGACCACATCCTCAAGCAGCGCCTGGAGCGCGCTCGCCTGGACAGTGCTCCTGAAGCGCGGATGGTTCGGATGCAGCCGATCGAGCACGGTGTCCGCGATCCGCTCCAGGGCTTCCTCCAGAGACCCGGTGTCGAGCGAGGGCTGGATCGCTGTGTCTAGGAAGACGCACTGCGCCGCGCCTCTCAGGTAACAGTCCTCGAGCTTCTGGAGGAGAGCCGTTCGCTTGGACGCCCTGAAGTTGAAGAGCTGGTGCTGAACCTGGTCCTGCTGCTCTTGGCTCAGCCGCCTGATGTGTTTCGCCTTCAGCTCCTCCGATGTCGGCCCCGACCCGCTCAGCAGCTCCAGCTTCGCCAGCTGCTCCAGGTCGGCCAAGGCCTGTGCATCTAGGAACTGGGGGAGCCAGAACCCGATCGGGAGCGCGCCGAGGTCCGCGCGGGCGCGACGTACGACCTCTTCGTCATCCGCGACGCTTCGAGTCGGATCGATGTCGTACGGGTGGTCTATGTAGAGCGTGAACTCGCCAGAGACGGTCATCGAGGCCGGCGACAGCTCGGAGACGTTGGCGAAGATGACCTTCGCCGGCCGCTCAGTGCCACGCCACTTGTGCTTGAAGCCGGGAACGGCGCCATCCTTGATCTCACGACCCAACAGCTCGCGCATGAGCGACATGAACGCGCTAGAGCGATCCTGCTGCGATACGGAGATGCGGGGCAGGATGTCGGTCGCCAGCCTCACGCCCTCCTGGATGTTGACGCTAGCATGGCCAGCGCCTGGGTTCGCCGCGTCCGGCCGGAACACCACGAGCTCGCACTGGTTGGACAGCGCCGTGAGGATGGCCGCGACCTGTGCGTGCGACGCCAACGACCGCTTGCCGCGCAGATCCTCTGGGTTGAGGTTGACGATACGTCCCACCGTGATGTCATCGCCGAAACCCCTGGTGAGCTGACACAGGAGAACGGTCTTCAGGACGGTGGCTGCACGGCGTTGCTGGTCCTCGTCGTCTGGGAAGGCGCGGCCGATCGCGGGGCGCAGCTCCTCGTGGTACGTGCGGCGGACGCCCTCGAGTTCGCGGGTCCTTCGGTGCCCGCTGTCCAGCACGCCGCGCTCCGTGAAGACGACATCAAAGAGCCCATGGTACGGGACGAGCTGGCCGACGGCCAGATCCGGGTAGCGCACGATGAGGAGCTCATAGAGGACGCGGATCGCTGTGCGCTCACGGCTGAGCTGGTTGGTGATGTCCACGAGTGTCTGAAGCAGAGCGGGGTGGAACGGGTAGAGCCTCCGGAAGTCATCCTCAGACCAGTCGGAGACCAGAACCTGCCGCGTATCGGGGTCCATCCCGGCAAGGCAGCTGTCCACCGCAGACCGAAGCGCCACTGAAGCGCCCTCGTCGCGAGGCCTCAGGATGCGCTCCTGCGCGATGTAGGTCAGGTCATGGTCCTGTAGCTGGGTCTCGCGCGGGAAGCGATCCGCGAGTCGCTGCAGGGCCTCATGGATGTGGTTCTCGCTGGTGTCCCCGGGAACGGTGTCCATGATATTGCGCTGCCGGGCGACCACAACCCACAGGGGGCACGCTCGTCCACCCTTGCTGTCCACAAGCGCGCCGAGGGCGTTGATCTCGTCGATGTAGTTGCGACCGCTCTTCCCCGCCAGGTAGAGGATCAGCTCATCGACCAGCAGCAAGACCGCGCTGTAGCCAAGCGTGCGGGCGTGCGCGCACAGCACGCGCATGCCTTCAGTCAGGCTCGGGGGGTAGAGACCGCGGATGTCGTCGGTCGGAAGGTGGCCGTCCGCGTGGAGGATGCGTGCCGCCAGCTCCTCGCGGGCGTCCTCGTCATCGACGAGGAGCAGGTACTGATCCCTGTCCAGGCCGACGAGTTCCAGAAGCCGGAACGCCGCATCGCCAAGCACCTCTCGCTTGGCCTCAAAACCAGCTATCGCGCCATCCACATCGGTGAAGGCGCAGCGGTCCTTGCCTAGATGGTCGAGTCTGGCATTGACCTGCGTGTAGATGGCGGTCTCTAGGCTCCGTTGGCTCTGCATGAAGATGGGCACCACAAGGACAGCATGGGCCCCGAGCCATTCTCGCTCCTCCGGTTGGACGAGTGACGCGACGGCTTCGGAGTTGGCCCACAGCTCGGGGTGATCCATAAGCACCAGTCCGACCAACGACATGAAATGGCTCTTGCCGCTGCCGAAGCTGCCATGGACCCAGTGACCGTCACCAGGCTCCGAACGCTCGACCGACGCGCGTATCCGCTGGAGAAGCCCAGGCCGGCGGCTCCCGCTCTCGTCAGTGGCCGGCCCGACAAGCTCTCGTCTGATGTCGGCTGTCAGCACGTAGTCGCGCACGGTCTGCGCGATGCACGAGGGGGTGTCGAAGTCGCCGACCTCGATGACGCACTTCGGCACGGACACGGGCAGGTCTAGAAGCTCTCTCACCAAGGAGGACACTGAGCTCACTCCTCAACCACGATGGGCTGCACGAGCCCCGCGCCCATGAGGGCCATCCGGTCGTGCAGCACGATCCGGCCCGCCTGCCAGGAACCACCCAGGCAGAGGACGACGTGCCTGTCCGAGCTGCATCGGTAGGCGTGATCTGCGACTGCGTCGAAGCCGTACGCAGCGGGCGTGTTCACGTTGTGGACCAGCACAGGGCACCCAGCATCGGCGGCGTCACTGACCCCGGATGCGACCGCCTCTAGCACTGCGACCGTAGGCCCGCGGATACCGGCGCGCTCGTGCGCTCGGTAGCGATCCCACCCTCGCCGCTCCATCTCCGCCACGACCTGAGCGTCGAAGTCGTACGGCACTGCATCGAGCTTGGCGGCGAGCTCGTGCGCGAACCAGAACGCGTCTGCTACCGGGACGACAACGGGCACCAGGTTGAAGTTGCCGAGGGTGGAGAGCCGGTCCGAGACCTGTTGCGCAACGGTGACCACCCGCGCCAAGTCACGAGCCACTGAGGACCACCTCCACGGCAGCCTGCACAGGGTCGCCAGGAGCAAAGGTGACGTCCACGTCAGGGCCGACGCGTGCTAGCCGCACGAGGCCCCTCTGCTCCGCCCAGCCGATGCAATGCGCCGCGTAGTCGCGAGTGACGAGGACGACTGACCTGGGCCCGGAGGGGCCAAGAACGTAGGGCCGACCGCGAGTCGTCCAGCGATGCAGGCGGTAGTCGCCGACCAGTGCCGCGAAGAAGACCGACGGGTCGGGCCGTTGGGCGACCGGCCAGCTCGCCGGCGACCCGCTGGTGTAGCCGAACTTCCGCAGCATGGCGGCTTGGGTCTCTCGCGTGCGCCTGAGGCTCCCGTCGGCACAGGCGACCAGGTTCGCCGCAAGCCACTGCAGCCAGTCCGCGACCGTCACGGCACCTTCTGACGCGCCTTCACCATCGAGCAGCGGGACGTAGAGATCCCAGAGCGCGTGCCGCAGGAGTGGAGTGTGAAGGCAGTACAGCGCCGCGAAGAGACCGCGCGTGCGTGACGCCGGTAGGTGGGTGTCGCCCAAGGCCAGACCAAGAGGGTCGGGGCGCCACTCACGCGTGCCGCAGCCCATCACGCTCTGCAGGGCCATACGCGCCACGTCACGTCGCCGGCCCACCGAGGTGTGCGTGAGCTGCGAGGTGGCTGCCGCCATGGCTTCACGCCACGTCGAGGACCTAGCTGCACAGGCGGACACCAGCCTGGCCTCGTCGAGCTGAAGCGTTCTCGTGATCGGGCCGTACGCGGGGCGACTGTCGGGGCTCTGGCTCATAGCAGCCTCAGTTCCCCACCCGGCAACAGCAGCTCCGCCAAGGAGTTGCGGACGCTGCCGTACCTGTCCTCCGTTCCGACGATGAGCGCGAAGCGTCGCTCGCGAACCAGCGATGACGCGAGACCGGGGTCTACTGTCGCGTTGAGGGTGGTGCCACCTGGAGTGGTGAGTTCGAGGGCCACCAGACCCGCATACAGCCGCTCCCGCCAGGACCCGCACGCAATCACGAAGCTATCCTGCAGGAAGACGTCCGCACTTGCGAAGACGATCCGGTAGGCGAACAGGCCGCCCGTACCCGGAAGCTCTAGGATGAGGTCGCCGGCGTGCGCCGTTGGGACTGGAGGCCCCCACTTCGGGCCTGGCGGCAGCAGACGGTCTGCAGCCCATCGGAGGAAGTCATCAGACGCCATACCGGCCCTGCTCCGCGCGCTGCCAAGCCACACGTGGGCCGCATGCGGGCAGCCCGACAGGATCCCGCGGGTCGGCGCCTCGTCAAGAACCACGGAGGCGTCAAAAGCCCACGGGAAGGGCACTGCACCATCGAGTATGGCCGCCTCGATCAGGTCCGGCTCGCCGAGTTCACCGGCGAACGCGGCCCACTTCGCCGGATCTGGGGCCGACAGCCGCTCTGGAAGCCTGCCCGACTGCTCAGCGCGCACCAGAGCGTGTATGGCCAGCTCCACGAAGAGCCTGGCCTCTCGCGACGGCGTGCCTGGCAAGGGCGCCTGCATGCTACCGACCTTCTCCCCGCCGGCTCCTGCCCTATGGAGCCATCACGACGCTGACGGAGCGGTGTGTGCCGGCATGGACGCTTGCCGGGCGCCATCCCAGCGTGTGCGGATCGTCTCGAGTCGGGGTACCTCGGCCTGACGTGAATCCGGGCCCAGATCCGGGCATTCTGCGCGGCCCGTGTGATCGCCTTCCGTGTTGTGCAGAGACACCCAAGTGGGCGATGGCCCGTGCTGCGTTCAGCCTGAAAGACCGGTACCCTTATATACCAGCGCCTGCTACTACTCCCTAAGAACAACAGACACCTTACCCCTTTGGTCCATGCGGACAGCCCAGCCACAAGCGCCACAACCGCGCCTGCGAGGAGAGGTCGCAAGAAGCCCCACGAAGAGCGGAAGACCCCGAAGCCGGGCAGGACAGCCACCAGCGCAGTCCAGCACACCACACCGATGTAGAGAGGAGACCGACCACAAGAGCAACTCACGAGACTATCGCCGCGGAGAAGCCCGGAAGACCACGAACAACGCCAAGACAGGGAGGTGACAGCATGGCAGCAACGACGCACGAGGCGACGCCCGAGACAGAGCTAGTCATCCATTACGTGACCACAGGCAGCGACGTCCACGACGACATCAACGAAGCACTCGAACGGCTCCACGCACACGCGGATCAGCCGGACCAGGTAGACACAGGAGTCTGGACACCAGCAGAAGCCGCGGAGATGATCCTCGCCGAGAAGCTACAGAGCATTCTCGCAAACACCCCTTGTAGCGACCTCACGCCAGCGGTCCACAGCGACCTGCTGGACCTGGCCCTCAGCCGAGTCAACTGGCACCAGGTAGCAGCAGCACTCCTCTAGAGCCCCCCGACCACACAGCCCAGACGCTCACAGCCACGCGAACGCGCGGCCGGTCAGCCACGTACGCCCCCCCAAGAGCACAGTCCCCGTTCGCGCTTCCCGCACTGGAGTGAACGGGAAGCGCTCACACACGCGCCCCGGAGGTGAGCAAGATGAACCAAAGCACGAACCAGAACGCCCAGCGAGTCACGACCGAGGACCTGCGCAAGACGGTCCACGGCCTTGCCGAAGCCATCGCGAACGGCCAGAGCGACCAAGCATTCGACCAGTACCTCACGTGGATCAGCCGACTACACCGGTATTGCTGGGGCAACATCGGCCTCATGACGACCGAATGGAAGCACAGGCAAGAAGCAGACCCGGGCCTCCCCCCGCTGTCGCACGTCGCAAGCTACCGAACCTGGAACAAGCTAGGCCGCCAAGTCCGCAGAGGCGAGAAAGGCATCGCGATCCTGGTGCCTATCGAGCTAAGCGGCAAGACCCTACTAGACGACGAGACGAGCGAGGAGAAGCACCTCAGGCCAAGGACAGTCTTCCGAGTCGGCCACGTCTTCAGCGTCAGCCAAACAGACGGAGACCAGACGCCGAACTGGAAGCAAGACCTAGGAACAGACGCAGCAAAGCTCCTGCCCACGCTCACGGAGATTGCGAAGGAGCACGGCATCGAAGTCGAGTTCGCGCCGCTCGGAGCCGAGAACGGCAACAGCAAGGGCGGCAAGATCACCATCAACAGCCTCAGGCCCCAAGGCGTCCAAGCCCAAACCATGATCCACGAACTAGCGCACGAACTCCTCGAACACGCCAAAACCAACAGGAACGCGACCGAGCCACCCGGCAGAGCCGTCATCGAGGGAGAAGCAGAGGCGGTCACGGTCGTCGTCATGAGAGCGCTAGGACACGACACGGCAAGCAACGGCGCCGCCTACATCAGAAGCCACGGAGGAGACGCCAAGACCATCACAGCCAGCCTGGAACGCATCGCCAAGACAGCCAAGACCATCCTCGAAGACATCGAAGACGCCTCCGGCGATCACCACGAAGACGCTGAGCCGGCAGCCGCGCCAGCTCTGACCGCGGCGTAAGACGCAGGAACCAGGCGAGCGCCTGGGAGCTCCCGCAGGCAGCACGTGCCCCGGGCGCTCGCCAACCACCCCGCAGAACCGAAAGCCTTAGGTACCCCCGCCCCTTACCACCCGGTAGTGGAACCTGAGTGGGTCGCCCAGCAGGCACCCATGCAGCCCCGAAAACCCGCCGGGCACGCGCCTCCGACCCACCCCACGACCCCCAGGCCGGGCACACCCCCACCAACCGACAAGGAGCCAGAGCCGATGAAGGTAACCACCAGAACGCTCAAGTCCATCCTCTACCGCGGGAAACTCGCACACAGCCTGCTAGCACCGGAGCTAAAGGTCGTAGAGGAGATCCGAGAACGGGAAGACGAGTGCATCCGACTCCCAGGCTACGTCCTAACAGAACGAAACGGAGCACTCGAGATAACGGAAGTCACCATCATCGACCCGCAACAACTACGCCTCAAGCTAGACACCTAGCAGAAGCCCGACCAACCCCCACGGGAGGACGTCGGCAGAGACGCCTACCCTACCCCTCACTGCTCTCCTCGTCGGCCACGCATGACCACAAGTCGAGCAGCGCGGCGAGACGTTCGGTTACGTCGGCGAGGGTCCTCTCGGACACGGCGCCCAGCCGCCCATGCAGGCGCTCACGCGACACGGACCGAACGGAGTCACACAGGACCACGCTCTTCCTCTTGAGGCCGCCTTCCGGCGGGTCCACCTCAAGATGCATCGGCACCGAGTACTTGAGCCTACCGGTGATAGGAACGACGACCACAAGGCCTGATCTGCCAGCGTTGAACACATCGGACGAAGCCACGAGCACCGGCCGCGTTCCGCCCTGCTCATGCCCCACCACCGGGCTCGGCCTCGCCAACCACACCTCGCCACGCTTGGCATTAAGCATCGGCGCTCACGTCATCCCCGTCGAGCCCGTCCATGAGCGTAACGTCCCACTCGGCGCGCTCACGGAGCAGCTCCTCCCAGGCTCCCTTGTCCGCCCGAAGGCGAGCGTAGGCCTCGTTGGTCGCCTCTAGTAGCCTGCGCGCGTCGACCGCACGATCAGCAACGCCCCGCACCGGCCTCAAGACAAGCGCCCCGTTCTCGACACGAGTCCGTAGTCGAGACCCCTCGCCGATACCCAGGTCAACGCGAACACGCTTGGGGATCGTGATCGTCCCTCGCTGACCCACCAGCACCAAGTCTGAGTCCGCCATACTGTATCTCCGATCTTCTGAATCCCTGACGTACGGTATGGTTGCCCGGACCTCGCCAGGTGTCAAGCCGCGGTACGCCACCACGTGCCGGTCTGAGCTCTCTCCTTCGTTCGCTCTTGCCCCGCCTTCGCGAGGGCAAGAGCGTCCTCGGAGGTGCCACACATGGCAGAACAAACGAACAAGCAAGCGGAGGGAACGGTCGAGCACACAGCTCAGAACACGCCAACCCGGTTCGGTGTGAAGGTCGACGGGAACTGGTACGACGGCTGGGGACAGTGCCAAGACGTCAGGGGCAAGAACGTGAGGATTGAGTACCGGGAGAAGGGCCGGTTCCGCGACATCCAGACCATCGCCGTCATCGAGGGAGAGGCGACCGAGCAGGTATACGAACGCCCGCCGAAACCCAAGCGCGGCGGAACACTCCCGCAGCACCCGGTTGTCTTCCAGGAGTACGTGATGGACGACGACGCGGACACGCAGCGCCGATGCGCCGCCCTATCGGCAGCAGCAGGGTACGCACAGTACTGGTCGCCCGACGAGGTACTCTGGAGAGCAAAGCAGTTCGAACACTGGCTGGCAGGAGGACCAACACCACAAGCACCACCCCAGCCGCACCTGCACAACGAGCATCCCGACCCGTACCTGTGGTGAGACCACCATGGCAACACAGCAAGACACGCGCCTGCTCACCGGCAAGCTCACCTGGATCGAAGCCGACGGACCAGACGAGCAGGAGATCGAAGTCGAAGGCACATGGCTCCGGGTAACCGGGGCCTGCCCCGACCTACGAGGGCAAGACGTGACCATCCTCTACCGAGAAGACGGACCCGCACTCGTAGCCATCCGCATAGAGGGACGAGGCGAAGACGGCGAACACCGAGTCCTGTGGGAACCCGGTGAGCAACCGTCAGACGCTCAGTAAAAGCCGACGCCAAACGCACGCAGGCTCATCCCCCTGCTCGCCTCGGACCGGACCGACCCAACCGGCAACGGACTCGTCCTCCTCACCAAGAGCGCCAGCGCCCACTACGTGGAGGGCGTGCCGACCAGGAACGTCACTGCCACCTTCAGCCTGAACCCGGAGCCGATCGCGGACCTCTGGGAAGGCAAGTTCGCGGACGGGGTGAGGGGCACGCCGCCGATCGCGGAGCGACCCGAGGCATCGCCGCGCGCGGCCGACATGGGCTTCGAGGTGCGATGGCGCGTCGACCCGATCATCCACATAGACGGGTGGGAGAACCTGTACCGGGAGTTCCTCCACGCGGCGTCCGAGGACGGGCACAGACCCACCAGGATCACTCTCGGCACTCACAGGGAGACGCAGCTCTCGCTCGCCAAGTCCGCCGAGGGATGGGGACTGCCACCGGTGCAGTGGAAGCCGAACACGCTCAGCAGGGCGGAGCCCACTACCGCCTACCGCACAAGGGCAGAACCCGCATACTCGCCCACCTCACCAAAGCCATCCATGACGCATGGGCGGGCACCGAGCACCAGCCCATCGTCTCCCTGTGCAAGGAGCCACGCAACGTCAAGCAGGCGTGCGGGCTCGACCACAACCAGTGCAACTGCAGGTAGGGCGTAGGCCGCTCTCGTCTGGGGGATGGTTGGGGCAGACTGCGCGCTGGCAGAGCTTGGCTTGGCCGCGCCAGCTCACGAGAGATCGACCCCACGCTCTCGGTACTGCTCAGCCCATCGGCGGACTAGCAAGTCGGAGAGCGAGTGCTCTCGGCAGATCTGGCTGACCGGCTTCTCGCCGTCCTCGACGTTGCGCACGATCTGAAGCTTGGGCTGCGCACTGAACTCCCGATCGGCCATGGGAACCTGCCCCCCCACCCCTCCTCTGGCCGATCGATGCTGCCCTGTCGCAAGCGGTTCACAGGTTGGTGTAAGATGATCTTCGCGTAAGGACACAAGCTCAGGGGCCCGGCCCCCGACCATAGAGAGAACGGACCAACATGCCGACCTTCGACTGGCAGGAGCGAATCAGCGTCCATCCCGACGTCTGCCACGGCAGGCCCTGCATACGTGGTACGAGGATCATGGTGTCTCTGCTGTTGGACTACATCCAGGCCGGAGAGCCGACCGAGGCGATCCTGGAGCAGTACCCGCAGCTTGCCGCAGAGGATGTGCGCGCCGCACTGGCGTACGCCGCGTGGCTTGCGCACGAGGAGGAGCGGCAGCCTCTCCACACGGTCGCCACGGGATGAAGCTCAAGCTCGACGAGAACATGCCTGCGGCGCTCGCGGACCTTCTGGCCCGGGACGGGCATGACGTTCAGGATGTCCTAGCAGAAGACTTAGGAGGCGCGGCGGACCCCCGCATTGTCACACAGGCAGCTGATGAGGGGCGAATGCTGCTCACCTTCGACACAGACTTCGCCGACATCCGCGATTACCCCATCGGAACGCACGCCGGAATAGCCGTGTTCCGCTTGCGTGATCAGCGCTGGCGCACGCTGGAACCGGCCGTGCGACGCCTTCTTGCGCAGGCGCAACAGGTGGACCTACAGGGCGCCCTAGTCATAGTGGACGCAATGAGGATACGCATGCGTCGGGCCTAGGGCATCCCCAGAACCTCGCATGGATCCCCGACCCCCTACCGTTGCGCAGCGATGGCCTGGACTGGGCGGGGATCGATCACCTTCGTTCGCCCTTGCCCCGCTCCCGCGAGGGCAAGAGCGTCCTCGGAGGTGCCAGCAATGGCAGAGCAAGCGAACGAGCAGGTAGAGCGAACGGTCGAGCACACGGCTCAGAACACACCAACCCGGTTCGGCGTGAAGGTCGACGGGAACTGGTACGACGGCTGGGGACAATGCCCCGAAGTCTGAGGCAAGAGCGTCCGCATCGAGTACCGGGGGAAAAGCCGGTTCAGAGACATCCAGACCATAGCCGTCATCGAGGGCGAGACAACAGAGCGAGTCTACGACCGACCACCAAAGCCAACAGGCAACCGACTGACAAGCCGGTACCCCCTCGTCTTCGAGGAGTACGCCGTCGAAGACGCCGAAGCGGACAGACGCCGCGTAGCACTCGAAGCAGCAGCACGATACGGAGCGACCTGGGGACCAGAGGAAGTGCTACGAAGAGCCAAGGAGTTCGCGGACTGGCTCGCAGGAGGACCGACCCCACCACGACAGCCTATCAACGAGTCGGGCGCGGACGGCGACCTGTGGTGAGACCACTATGGCAACACAACAAGACACGCGCCTGCTCACCGGCGGGCTCAACTGGATCGAAGCCGACGGACCAGACGAGCAGAAGGTCGAAGTCGGAGGCACATGGCTCCGGGTAACCGGAGCCTGCCCCGACCTCAGAGGCCAGGACGTGACCATCCTCTACCAGGAAGACGGACCCGCACTGATAGCCCTACGCATAGAGGGACGAGGCGAAGACGGCGAACACCGAGTCCTGTGGAAGCGCGGCCAGGCGGACGCGGCCCGCCACAGGCCCGAGGCAGACCGTGAGGGCGGGAGGAGGCGTTGACCTCCTCCCTCCCCGTGCGCCCGGTCAGTGCGCGGTCCTCCACTCGCGGAAGCGTAGCACGCACTCCCAGGCGAACTGGTTGGCGTTCCTCTCGCAGTTGCGCCATCCGACCTGTCGCGTGTGGCGCTGGAAGTGAAAGAGCTCGTGTGACAACACCGTCACGGCGGCCTTCTCCGCGTCGTTCACGTACCGGCTACAGGAGCGCTCACGACGACGATCGACCGACCCAGGAGGACCTAAGTCCGGCATGATCGGTGTCGGGTAGGTCACGCCGGCGTCCACCGCGCACACGATGGAGTAGAGCCCGCTCCGCAGCCCCGCGGGTGGGCGGCGCCAGTGGCCGTCCACCGGGCCGGGGACGATGTCGGCCACCTGGACAAGGGTCACGTGGAGGCGTGACAGGTCGTACCGCTCGGCCTGTTCCACGAGGAATCGGAGCGAGTCGACGGGGTCCGTCTGGTTGTCGACGTACGGCCTACCGTCAGAGCTTGGGCGTAGCCTGTGCGCGTCAAGCGTCCTGAGCAGGGCCCGCAGATCGGTCACCTTGCGGCTGAGGACAGCGACCCGCTCCAAGGCCTCAGGCCCCGGCACCCCCGCCAGAGACCGCAGCTCGGCCTCAGCGCCGCGAAGCCGCTCGCGCTTGACGGCGATCTCCCACTGCACATCGATCCCGGACCAGTCTTCCATGCGCTCCCCCTCCGAGCGTCATCCGCGTGCTCGCCGTCCACGCCTAGTCCGCGGCGCCGCCGATCGCGGGCAAGCTATGCCGAGACTTGCGTAACGGCGAGGCAGGACGCCTACGGGCCGATTGCGCGAAGCTGCTTGAGAGTGCTCAGCATCTCGGTGAGCAACTCGCGCCGCCCCATCTCTCGGATCCGGTAACCGTGGAGAAAGCCCATGTCCGGCCACCCGTCGCGAGGCACCGAGGCAAACCGCAGGCCCCCTCCTCAGAGCCCGGAGGGCGACAGAGGGCCCGCTCGCGACCCCCCTCAACCCAACCTACTGCCAGCGGCGCACGGAGTTCCGTCGCCCCGATGGGGCTCCACCATCTCGACGCCCCAGTACCACGGCTCACGCCGTGGCCTCCGGGCTTCCCATCCCCCGGGGAGCGCCATCGGCCCGACAGGGCTCTGCCGCGCGCTCGATGCACAGCCCCGACACTCGCGTGGCGGAGCGCGAGGTGCCGCGGGATGGGGGTATCCGGGCTCGCCGGCACGGAGGCCGGTGCTCTTCGGGTGGCGGCAGCGTCGCGCGTCCTATCCATTCAGAGCCGCCGTCCCCGGCGGCGAGACGGAATGTACCACGAGACAGGATGATCTCGCCGCCCGTTGTCAGGCGCTGACGTCGCCGGCCCAGCCCTGAGCCACTTCGCTGCCTGGAAATGTGAGCTCCTACGGCCCAAC
>Ga0315279_10005275_pt1 | contig 16839 bp, 22 predicted proteins | sample YL17G06_20_MG_FD_203694 | JGI IMG/M metagenome (GOLD analysis project Ga0315279, IMG submission 203694) | Sediment microbial communities from Yellowstone Lake, YNP, Wyoming, USA - YL17G06_20 | ecosystem: Environmental > Aquatic > Freshwater > Lake > Sediment | place: USA: Wyoming | collected...
GTGATGGAGTTTGCCGGAACCATGTTCGGGCAGCCGTTTGAAGGACTGGAAATTGTGGGTTACGATAATCTGAAGAAGAAATATGTGACTTTCTGGATTGACAATCAGAGCACAGGTTTCTATCTGACCGAAGGGACTCGGGACACTTTGACCCGCGTCGAGACGGAGACCGGCGATTGGCCAGACCCGATGACGGGCAAATCGATCAAAATCCGGAGCATTACTAAGTTTGTGAGCAAAGACGAATACGTTTATGAACTATATATGAGTCCGCCCGGCGCTAAAGAGTTCAAGAGTTTGGAAAACAAGTCAACGAGGAAAAAGTGATCTTTGCGGAGGCTGGGCTCATCGGGCGGATAGCTTAGGGGCTACGTGGGGCTGGGTATGGGGCTGTCGTGACCTCCCCCAGGTACTGCAGAATTGAATCGCGTGTGAGAATGAGTACGGGACGTCGTTTGTCCGGAGGCTTAAGCTTCTACCAGCGGATTTCGCGTCTCTTTATTCCTCACCCCAACGCTGTTCCTTTTCCCCCGGACTGAACTCACCCCTCCTGACGGGACGTGCTTCGTAGCCTTTTCGGTGTTGACGTTCAAGCCCGGCGAGAGTCAACCTCCTGAGTGCTTCACGTAGTGCTTTCCGCGCAAATGCGGAGCGGGTGGCCCGGAGTCGCTTTACGGCCTGATCGACCGCCTTCACGAAATCTTCGTCAAGAGTCATTCGAATATTGCCTATTTGGCGGCTTCGCTGCTTGGGGGCTCTTCCTTCTCTGGAACGTCGTCGAACCTATAGACTAGTTCGTTTTCCCTCGTCATGCCCAGTTGGTCGCGGAGGGCTTTTTCCAGGAGAAACGGGTTATTCTGGTAGAGCTTTGCGGTTTCGCTCAGTTTCGCTTTCTCTCCCACAAGGAGAGCTGCTTCGCTGTCGAGTCGTTTGAGCTCGCTCTTTGCTTGCGTCATCTTGACAAGGCCATGTTCACTCGCGACCACCTGGTATGCGAGCCAGATGCACAGGGCCAGTAGAGCGATCCGGATGAGGAGCTTTCTACCTCTTGGCTCGGGTCTTCGATATCTTACAAGTCTGTGTCGCTTGATTCTACTTGCTATGTCTTCCATGTGCCGATTCTCGTCACCTCAGTCGCGGCGGCTCTATGTATCAGACTCTCAATACGCTCATCCCGGCAAACTCTGCGGCCTCCCCGAGGTCTTCCTCAATCCTCAGTAGCTCGTTGTATTTGGCTAGCCTATCAGTTCTCGAGAGCGAGCCGGTCTTTATCAAACCGGCATTCACAGCGACAGAGAGGTGTGCGATGAAGGCGTCTTCGGTTTCACCCGAACGATGCGAAATCGCCGTAGCGAAAGAGGCGCGCTTCGCAGTCTCTATTGCCTCAAGCGTCTCAGTTACCGTGCCGACTTGATTGACCTTAATGAGAATCGCGTTTGCCGCCTTCTCTTCAATGCCCCGACGGAGACGTGTCACATTTGTAACAAAGAGATCGTCTCCCATAATAAGCATTCTCCGGCCGAGCTGGCTAGTGAGAAGCTTCCATCCCTCCCAATCATCCTCAGAGAGACCGTCTTCAATCAGCACTATTGGATACCTGGAGGCGAGTCCGCAATAGTATTCGACGAGTTCGGCTGCCGTTCTTCTAGGGTTCTTTTCAGACTGAAGTACATACTCCCCGTCATGATAGAACTCAATTGCTGCGGCGTCTATGCCAAGAAAGACTTCTTCACCAGGTCTATATCCTGCCCTTTCTATCGCCATCATAATGAGAGAGAGAGGCTCTTCGTTTGATTCAACGTTGGGTGCGAAACCGCCCTCATCCCCGACGGTGGTAATGCAACCTCTCTTGCTCAGGATCTTCTTAAGGTTGTGAAAGATTTCAGCTCCCATCCTCAGAGCTTCACTGAATGTAGAAGCACCTGCAGGAAGAATCATATATTCCTGTATGTCGGCATTATTGTCAGCGTGAGCGCCTCCGTTCACTATGTTCATCATCGGGACCGGTAGCACCTTTCTGCAATCGCTTCCCAAGTAATTGTAAAGATCAACGCCACTACTTCCAGCAGCGGCGTATACAACAGCCATGGACACGGCTGCTATCGCATTTGCACCCAGGTTCGACTTATTATCTGTCCCATCCATCTCAATTAGAAGCCTGTCAATTGCAGCTTGGTTAAGAGCATCTTTGCCCTCGAGTTGCCCTGCGATCCTGTCGTTCACGTTTGCAACAGCTCTTCTGACACCTTTTCCGAGGTATCGAGCCTTGTCCCCATCTCTCAGTTCAATCGCCTCGTGTGTCCCAGTTGAAGCTCCTGAGGGTGCGCGGCCCCTTCCCATTGAGCCGTCGCTGAGGACGACATCCACTTCTACTGTTGGATCGCCCCTCGAGTCAAGGATTTCTCTAGCCTTTACGTACCTAACAGAGCTCATCTTCACCTCCGAATGCGTCGTCGGGCCAGTGTCGCGGATCTTCGGATATCACTCTAACGCAAAGCTAACACTATTGCTACAGTTTTTTCGTGTCTGAACCGTCCTGCCCTCTCCGTTGGCTTGACCACACAATAGGTACAGGACTTTCCCCAAAAACTGACATCTCATTTGTGCAATTGACTTAGTTTCAGGGTGTTACACGATTTGCGAAGTGGAATCGGTGAGTTGCTGCCGTTCGTCGAAAAATGGGGGAACTTCATGTAGACTAAAGTGGGTCTCCTGTTGTAGAGATTGGGGTCATGATCACAAGCATAAGCTCAATCTTTTCAAAGGAGACCCGAGATGGATGATAGCAAGGTAGCGGGGAGATTGCGAGATCAAATAGTTGTATTTTCGGGGGAACTCACGTGTGGTTTGTGCAAGGCTGCACGGCGGTTTGTTACGGAGATGCTCTACGGGATACAGGCGAGGCAGAGCGTGATGCTGAGTGAGATAGGGAGATCGCTCAATGAGCGGATAGCGTTGAAGAAGACAGAGACGAGGTTATCGAATGAGCTTGGGAGGGTGGGTTTGAGGGAGCGGGTGATGGAGAATCTATTGAGGAGAGCCAGTGGGCGTATAGGGGAAGACACGTTATTGGCATTGGATTTGAGCGACATCAGCAAGCGGTATGCGCGAGGTATGGAGTACATGGCAGATGTTCGTGATGGTAGTACTGGGGAGCTGTCGCGTGGGTACTGGACGTTGCAGGTGATAGGATCTGAGTTGGAGGAGACGCGGGTGACGCCGCTGTATGGTCATTTATATTCGCAGTTGGCGCCGGGTTTTGTGAGCGAGAATGAGGAGATACTGCGTGCTGTGGAGTTGGTTTCGCATCACACAGAAGGTAGGGGCATATGGGTGATGGATCGAGGAGCAGACCGGCGGAAGTTAATGGGGCCGCTTCTTGATCGTGGTTTGCGTTTCATCATAAGGCTGGTAGGTGACAGGCATTTAATCTGTTCTGGCAGGCCTGTGTTAGCGAGAGAGCTTGCTTTGAGGTGTCCTACGCTGTATGCGGATCGGTATGTACGTGAGGAGTCTGGTAGGGAGAGGATTTACACGATTGAGTATGGGTACAGGCGTGTGAGGTTGCCTGGAAGGTGCGAGAAGATGACGCTTGTTGTTGTAAGAGGTTTTGGTCAGGAGCCCATGATGTTGCTTACTAATGTGGAGGTGAAGCGTAGTCGTCGGTCGTGTTCGTTCGTTGTGCAGAGTTACGTAAGGCGCTGGCAGATAGAGGACACTATAAGGTGCACGAAGCAGAGTTACGGGGTGGAGAATGTGAGGTTGTTGGGTTATGAGCGTTTGCAGAACATGATGGTGCTGGTGTTGTGTGCTATGTATTTTGCTGCAGTGTATCTGGGGGATCGGGCCAGGTTGAGGATTTTGGCTCATCATGCGTTGGTGGCCGCTCGCAGGCTCTTCGGGATACCAGACTTCCGGTACTATGCTCTTGCCGATGGCATAAGGAAACTCCTGGAGGGCGTCAGGAGACCGTTGCTGGCCAGAGTAGGTGCTGGACCCCCAGAGTTGCAGACCTCCTTCTTCAACACCTGAATTTTTGGGGAAACTCCACGGGAGGCTTTCTCCTTGACAATTCTTGCGGGGAAAGATAAAGTGGTGACGGCATAAGTTCCCTACAGTCGGCAGATGTCCAGTGCTCACGTAAGCTAAGCTTTCAAGGAGCAACGGACATAATATGTGGTGTTTTACCCTCGCGGCCATTGAGCCAACGACCATTGAGCCAATCAAGCTTTTCGCGACGGATTTGACATTCAGATGGTTCACGGTCCTGGTGGTTGCGTCGCTGTGCGTTCTATTTGTATCGATAGGCTACTTCCTGTGCTTTCGATTTTACCGCCGTCCCTTCTATGGATGGTGTACGCTTGCGTGGTTTATTAATGCTCTCTATCTCGCCATCGAGGCTCCGTTCGTTTCTTACCTGCACAAGCCTGCGTTTGCCTATTTCATATTCTTGGTGGGCACCCTGGGTACGTTCCCTTTTCTAGCCGCCTCGATCTCTTTGGGGGCTCCTAGGTTTCCGTGGAAGCTTTTTGGTATTTTGAGTGTTATCAGCCTGCTCCTATTGGCGGTGACTACGTTGAGTGTACCTTACTTTGCCGGGAAAGAGCTTTTGTCTACCGACGTTTTTCCATCTGTGACCATAGGTGGCGTTGTCTTCTCAACGTTGGTGTTGTTCTTCGTGTTCTTACGCCTGCCCAAGGAGTGGTATCCCCACGACGTATGGCGAAGGCGCTCGCTCAGTCCAAGTGACCTATCATCCTCCGCGCCCGAACAACCTCTGAGTCCTGAACCCCCTGAGAAGGAACGTGATCCTCTCGCCGCTCCCAGGAGATGGGTGCGATGGACATTTTTCGGATACGCGGCGCTGCAGCCGCTCTATTTATACAGGAAGACGCAGAACACTGACCTCCTCCTCGTGATCTTTGGCGTTGCGCTTCTTCTGAAAATCCTGAACGTGTGTGCATTGCTCAGGGCGTTCGCCTCGGACCTCTTGGCGATCAGAGAGGATGTCGCGCGCGATAGTGCCCTCGCAGACCTTCGTGCGATGACCTTCGCAATTCAACACGAATCCAATACACCGATAGGCGCGCTGGCCAGTCTGTATGAGGAGTTGAAACGAGAATACCAACACGACTTGAGGGTGAAGACCTATGCAGAGCGTCTCAAGAGGGAAATCGTCCGACTCCGCGGCGCCAGCCGGATTGTCAGCATTGTGCGCGGGAATGTGGAGTTCTACCGGAAGATCATGAGTAGGGTCTCGCTTGAAGATGTCGTGCGTTCTGCTTGGAAACACGCCCGAATTGACGCGCCGCCCGGAACAAACTTCGACTTGCAGGTCTCGGGAAGACCCCAGGTTGAAGGACTGCGAACCCTCCTTGAAGAGGTCTTCTTAAATCTCTTTAAGAACTCCATTGAGGCTATTAACGAACGGAAGGGGTCGACGCCAGGCACGATATCTGTAAGGATTTGGAGACCCAAGGACGGCACAGAGGCCGTGATTACTGTCGAAGATGACGGAGCAGGAATTCCCGTCCAGATACGACCCGAAATCTTCAAGCTCTTCTCAACTAAAACAGAAAAGAAGGGTAACCCAGGCCTAGGTCTGTTTATCTCAAAGAAGATTGTGACGACTATTCATGGCGGGAGCCTTGACATAGACTGGAGTGAAGTGGGTAAGGGAACAAGAATGATTCTGGCCCTTCCGATATCCAAATACAGATCGAAGGTACAGACACCCAAAGCCTGAGAAGAGGAGTAGAGCATGCGACTGGAAGCTTATGGCGATCTTCTTGACGACATAGTGAACAGATCTGCTCGAGGAGTTCTTTTTCGAGCTCTGGTGCTTGACGACGAGGAAGATTTTATCGAACAAGTCAAGCCGGGGCTTGAAGCAGAGGGCTTAGTCGTAGACGCCGCTAAAAGCATTGCACAAGCGCGCCGCTTGCTAGATTCTCAGGAATACGATCTTGTGATTATAGATATCTTTCTCCCTGCGGACCCTGAGGGTCACGGCGATCGTTTCATTTTGACCTATAGGAGCTTAGTTGGTAAAGCGGAGATCATTCCAGTTACACAAATGCAGATTGAGACGGTGGAGTATGCTGCTGAACTGGACAGAGCAGGGACGCAAGTCATTCCCAAGGGTGAGTTTTGGCCGGTAGTAAAGGAGAAGATTGAAGAACTGCGGGCTCGAAAGATCCATGCGATCTCTGAGGCCCTTTACAGGGTGAACGAAAGCGTAAGGAAAGCCTTGGCGTCTCCTGACCTGCCAGGGTTTGACATGAAAGGGTTGGAGCGCGATTTGCCTCTTGCTCTACGTGTTCTGCCGCACCTTCAGGATCTCTTCGTTAGGGCCATTGAGGACATGCAGGATCAATCCTCTCGGTCGTTTTGCTTTCTAGGGCGCACATTCTCCGCCACTGAGGTGATATCCGAGGTAAAGGAGGGAACGTCTGTGGGTGCTGAGTTCCTCAAGATGTTCATAGAGAGTCTTCTGTACGAACCTCCTCAACGACGGGATGAGAAGCACGATGGCTAATTTTAACACCTTCAACAGATGGTGGAGGGACCTGTGGGGTCACCGGCACTTGGAACCAACATTGCAGCCTTTAATATGCTTGATTGTTCCTGCCTATGATAACCTGACACATCTATTTCACTCTTGGCTGGTCGGTCACTGGAGTTTGCACGTTTCAACTCGCGTTACGTTAGCAACCAAGGCGAATGCCAGTTACGATGAGCTCAGAAAATGGCTGTCAAAGTCGGCCGCAGAATCTCATTACCGATTAGTCATCTTCTGCGGCCACGGCACTCCCGATGCACTTCTGACCGCTCCAAACCTGGGCTTTGGAAACGTTAGCGTCAAGGGCGTAGAACACGGCATGTTGGTTAACCCATTTGTGCCTCCTGAGTCGCGCGACGCACTGTCTTGGTTCTGCTTCTGCTGTTATAGTGCACATTTTCTTGGCAAGCTCCTTGGTACTTATCCCAACAGTAGATTCCTGGGCTACCACGCACCTATTTCATTCGAACTGGCCCACGGGGGGCGCCGCTTCTGGCGCAAGCTCCTCAGTGAGGCGGTGGCGGAACTTGTAAACGGGCACGATCTGGATAAGCTCCGAAGAAGATTAATCGCTGAATACGATTCTGCCATAGCATATTACAAATCCGGGTCTGGTCGCTCAAATCCACGGCAGTTCTTTATGGTGCTATCTCTGGTACGGCATAGGACAGCTCTCTCAATGCACTCGTGGAGGTGACAACGTGTTTCTGCTCCGTGTGCGTCTGTACTTGACAGAACTTGGGATTGCTATTGGCAGAACCACTCCGCTGACAGCTGGGGGACATAGGCCGACTTGGGTGTCGCTTACGATGCAACCTCTTATCTCTTTGGCGGTGCTTGGGGTGGGCGCGTATGTGATTCACGACCCATCTACGTCTCAGGAGCTGAAGCATGTGGCTGCTGGTTGGATAGGATTCGTACTGGGATATTGGCTCAGCTGATCGCCTTTGTTACAGTTTGGAATTAATGGCGTACTGTGGAAGCATCTAAGAGAGTATACGTTCCCAGTACTCTGAAGAGCCGGGAACTCTGCGCTAACCCCTGATCTGTACATAGCAAAGAGTTCTTCCATGAAAAACCTCCTATCAGCTATTTCAAACCGTTGATTTGATTCCAGTCTTCTATTCGTCCTTCTGTGGAAAACACGTACTCACTAGTCGGACTCTGGGCTTCCCAATCTAACAGACGGTCTATCGCAGAGCCTTGCGTGCTCATTAAGGGATAACATCAAGGCAGGACGTTAATTATGGGCGGATTCGTCTCGGAATAGCCCCTACGCTGCTGCCAGGCAAAAAGTTCTAACGTCGTCCAGCCTGGGGAGCCAGATGTTCGCACGGGATTTCCTCCTCAACGCCCCCTATCGCAGGTCCGCAAGGAGAGCACAAAGACTGAGGAACTGAACCTCGATGTCCCCGTACCTCCGCCTGTAACCACGGGTTACATCATTTGCTACTGCGTAGTTCTTGCCTGCTGGATACTGCCTGCGGAATGCCTGGAGATTACTGGGATCGAACTCGTCAGCCGACCACTTGCATTCAATGGCTGCATGAGGTTGCCCGCGCTTCGAGTAAACGAAGTCTACCTCATGCCCACGTTTGTCGCGCCAGTATCGAATTGTCCTGGCTTGAAACACTCCCTGAATCTCGTTCAGGACGAAATGCTCCCAGAGTTGCCCCATGTCTCCTTGACGCAAGCGCTGCCAGCCGCGATGGCAGCATACAAAACCAGTGTCGAAACCATAGACCTTTGGAGCTGCCACTATCTCTGTAGGCCTGTGTTTCGTGAAGGGTCTGACTACATGAGCAACAAATGTTGCTTCTAGCACGCTCAGATAATTAGAAATAGTCGTACGGCTTGCTTCGCAAGAGCGTGCAAACTTCGTCGCTTCAAACACTCCACCAATTTGAGGCGCAAAATGGAAACGGTGCGGCGATTTTTCGAGCCACCCCCACAAAAGGAACACCCCTTCCGCCTAAGTCGTCTACCAAAGTTGCCTGGAAGGGGTGTGGGGGGACCTCGGCCGGGGGTGAAGGGCCGTGAGGTCAGCTAATCCCTTTTGCCGATGGTGAAGTCAAAGCTTGGATCCAGCGTTTTAATCTCCTCTGCAATCTGATCGAGTTTCTTCTGGAGGTACTCGGCTCCAGTCCTCTTCCATTCTGAGTAAACGTCGAGAAGCAGGTTCTGCTTCTGCTTTATCAGTTCCTTCTTTCCCTCTATGTCTACTGTCCTTTCGAGATGGTAGACTTCTCCTCTTGAAAGTCTCTTCATGATGTCGGAGTCTTGGCCCCTCAGGTGCGAGAGGATTCTTGCGTATCTATCAAAGCCCAACGAAAGCTTCTCCAGCACCTCTGAAATTGCCGGGTTCTTCTTGTGCACCTGCTGGCTGAACGTATACGCGAAATGATAGTAGGCTTTTCCTCTCCCGATAGAAGCTTCTTCAGACGGCAGGGCTTTGTCTCGTGCTTTGTTCAGTATCAAGGCTGGATTGTCAAAGATTCCTACTGAGACCAGAAGAAAATCGGCGCTGGTCTTGTAGATCGTGTACTTGAGTCTTGCGTCTGTTGAGTTTGCCAGTCGCTGGAACACATCGGTATCGTACTTCGAAAGAGAATTTCTCGCCCGGTCCACGTACTGAGGGTTGATGAATGAATTCAACAGTTGCGCCAGATAGACGTTAACATCCTCGTCGTAGCAATCACGGTTGGAAAGAAGGCCCGTCTGCACTTTTGAGTAGAGGAGGCAGTGCATCATAAAGAGGTACGTCGGTTGTAGCTTCCTATTGCTGGTTGCGAGCTCCGTGTGACGCGTCCTCTTGGTTTCCATCTAGTTCCTCCGTCTCTGCTGCAATCACGCTGCAGATTTCAGCTTCCAAAAGATAGAAGAAGCAACTAGCATGCCACGCACCCGTCGTCTCACTTCTGTATTTCCTTGTGTCACGGCAGATTAGGGGGCCGTATTTGGACGAGGACGCGCGTTCTGTCGAAAGGTAGTGGGAAAGCGGAACTTTCATCAGTTTAGTTGGAAAAACTCCGCAACGAGGTTCGAACGGGAAGCATTGTGAGGATATCTAGGCCGGCAGAGTGGTGGGAGGATTGATCCCCCCGCTTTTCCCTATTGACAACATTTTGCGTATATGCAATAATCTACGTGACAGACAAACGAGGTCATTTTCTGTCTTTGAGAAAGCGTTTGGCAAGCCGTGGACACGTCGTCCGGGCAAGAGAGATTCCTGCGCGGCCTTAATCAGTCGTGAACGAGGGCGAGGCTCATTCTCGTCGGCGATCGTGCGCGTTCCTCGCGCCGGCTTGCATTTTCAAGGGGTTGGTTGGAGGTGGCTCAAGATGAGACTGTCGCGTTCTGTGTTGTGCGCTTGTGTGGGTGTGGGTATGGTGTACGGCGGGCTGCTGGCGCTGCCGGTGCCGTGTGGTGAGGCTGGGTTTCGTGTGAACAAGCACGGGACGATGATCTGGTCGTCGCCTGATAGTAGCTGGTGTGTGGCTGGATTCGGGCAAGGGCGGCGTGGGGACCTGGTTCCGTTGTTGGATAGTCGGCCGCCTGGTGTTGATGCGCTGAAGATGTTTGAGGCGATCGAGTATGAGCCGGGTGAGTGGTTGGGTTTGTCTGTGGTTCTTGTCTCGGTTGATCGTGTGGTGTTCACGAAGGCTACTAAAATTGTGTTGATTGACAAGGGGGGGAGACGGATCGAAAGCGAGGCGTGTGTGTTTCCTGTGGACGAGATGCAGACGAGGCTTTATGACACCAGGCGCGAGGTGGTTGTTGTTTCTAAGAAGACGGTGTGGTGCAGGAAGAAGGACGGACTTCCGAGCGGAGCTGCTAAGTTCCCTGCTGGCAGTTTTCGATTGAAGGACATTGTTGAGTTCGAGGTAGTGGGAGCGGTCGAGGATACGTTGCAGCGAGTGGCGAAGTGAGAGGAGGTGAGTTGCTGTGTTGAGGTTTGTCGTTGTGTTGGTTGTGCTGATTTGTGTGATGGCGCCTTGTGTGGCGTCGGCGTGGAACATGTGGTGTGATATCGCCATGGCTACGGGGAAGGTGAGTGACTGGATCGTGTGCGGGGTGGTGGCGGTGATGATGGGTGATGGTATTGAAACGTTGAACGGGTATGTGGTGTATGGTGGTTGATGGTGGTGTGGCTGTCGCATGAGGAAGGCTGACGTTAGCTAGTCTTCCTCATGCGACGTGTGTGTGGCGAGTGTAGACGGGGACGCAAGAAGATATCTGCCCTCCTAGACTTTTCCTCATTCGATATTTTCATCGGCGGACAAAGGGAGCGGCGGAACGGCAGGTACGTCCCCTCCCTCGAACGAAAAGAAAGCCGGATCCGGAGATCGCCGGTCACTAGAGTTCACAAAATGAGGCTTGATTCCACCCTCGGTTGATCGGAATGCTAGCGTTTGGTTTGCACGCCAGGGGATCTGTTACCCACGTGAAGCTGGACGTGGTTATCTTGTAGCCACCGAATCTCATTCATTTCTCACGAGTTTCCGTCTTCGTTGCCGCGACTGGTGATTTAGGTTTCAAAAGCCGGGAGCGGGTTGTGTCTGGCTGAGAACGCGGGCGTCTGATTGATCACATAACCGATTGAAAAATGAACAAGTAGGGAGTATGTGAGAATCACGAAATCAGTGCCATCCTGGCACAACTTGTGCGAAGAGTAAGAATCGGTACAAACGGGTTGCCGTTTGGAGTTCCTAAGCGTTAGGTGCTGACGCTTGCGAGGAGGACTAGATTTGTTGCGTGCGGCAGTCGACGTAGGCCAGTGTCGCTGACGGAAAAGACCGGCAAGATGGCAAGACGCGAAAGTGGTTGGTGGTTTTCAGCAGGACAGTGGTGACGGTATGCCCGTTGGTTGGCAGTATGGCGTGTGAGGCAGCTGCATGAGAAAGTCTGGCGTGAGCCAGCCTTGCTCGTGCAGCTGTTCGTGGCCGCGTGGCGGGCTGTTGAGCTGTGTGTGCTTCATCGCCGGTGCGTCTAGACTCGCTAAAAGGTCGGGCTGGTGAGGCACGCGCGCTGCGGTCGGTCGTGCGCGTTCCTCGCGCCGGGTTGCATTTTCAGGGAGTGGAGGAGGTGACTCGAGATGGGACTGTCGCGTTCTGTGTTGTGTGCGTGTGTGGGTATTGGACTTCTATATGGCGGGCTGCTGGGGCTGCTTGTGCCGTGTGGTGATGCTGCGTTCCAGGTAACCAAGGATGGTGTGTATGTGTGGGAGGCGCCGAGTGGTGGCTGGAAGGTGGCGACATGCTTCGTGACGCGGGATCTGGGTAGGCTTGAGAGATTCATGGAGAATAAGCCGCCTGAAGTGGAGGCCGGGAGGATGTTTGAGCTGATTCTGCGTGAGCGTGGTGTGTGGATGGGGTTCAGTATAAAGTTCGGTAGGGTTCAGAAGCTGGTGTTCACTAAGAGCACGAGGGTGGTGTTGATTGACAAGGCAGGGAAGCGTTACGAGAGTGACGAGTGCTTCTTCTACCCTGACGGGTTGCAGAGTCGTGTGTATGACTCGAGGAAGGCTCCCATTGTTGTGACCATGAAAAGCGTGGCGATTAATCCGAAGAGTGGGCTGCCGCTGATGGAGGTTAGGTTTCCGGATGGTGCTTTCCGGTTGAAGGACCTGGTTGAGTTCGAGGTAGTGGGAGCGGTCGAGGACACGTCGCAGGTAGCGACGCAGTGAGAGGAGGTGACTTGCTGTGGTTAGGATCATCGTAGTTGCCCTGTTGGTGGCTGTTCTCTTGGTGCCGAGTGTGGCGGCGGCGTGGCCTGTCCAGTGCTGGTATGCGGCTGAGACGGGGAAGTTGTTTGACTGGATCCTTTGTGGGGCCGCGCTGGTAGCGAATCAGATTTGGGAGGAGGGGTCTGATCGGTATGGGCCGCCGGCGCCGTAGTGGTACGGTTGTTGCGCGAGGAAGTCTGGCGTTAGCCAGTCTATCTGTTTTCTGTTGTGGACTCGGCGCTTGGTTATTCTGGCGCGGTTTGAGTGTGCTATTGCAATGAACGCAGAGGCCATGCCGCAAGGCGACCGAGGAGAAAATGATGAGTTGTGAAATCGGTGGCAAACCGCCGAGTGCTTATCCGAATTGGATTATCAGTAAGGATCACAGCTACCATGTCGGGTGCATGGCCGAAGCCTACGAGAACCTCAAGGCCAGCCCCACGTTGGCAGAGCTGATGACGAGTGAGGAAGCGAGAGAATTGTTGGATCTTATTCTTGATGAGATGCAAGAATCTCTCTGCCCTAACCTTCGTGACGCACTACAGCAGAGGGCAAAGGAGAAGCCGTGAAACGCGCGCTCTTCATCTCGCTCTGCGGTCTCTTACTCTGTGCTGTCGCCTATGGCGGCCAGGCGGGAAAATCCTGGGACTACGTTCCCAAAAGCATGCTCCAGTATGTTGACACGACTGGTCTGTGGCGCGTGGTGGGAGCAAGAGACATGAGGTCATACATAGAAGCATACGAGGAAAGCAAGGATTGGGGATTCGGGCGCGATTTTCAGCTGATGGCTCAGGAGCCAGGCGATTGGTATAGCTTTCAGATTCAAGTGCGCGGCAGTAATCGAGTGATTCTGTCACGCGAGTCACGAATAATCGCCAGAGACAAAAACGGAAAGGAGACTGTCGGGCAAATGTGCTTTGTCACGTCTGATTACTCGGGGGCAAACCTTTGGGATGTTCGTAAGCAACCGCTCATGCTTCGGATGGGTATTTTCCAGGAGGGATCGGTCGGTGTGCCCATAGACGTGAAGTTCAAGTGGGGAAAGATGGACTGGTCGAAAGTCATGGACTTCAGAGTCGAAGGCATCTCAGTCCTCAAAATCCCGCCTGAAGGGAGGTGAACGGGATGCGAAAGCTCACCGTCTTGTTTGTGGTGTTTTTCCTGGCTGTGTCTGTGATCGTAGCGGTCGCGCCTGCGGTTGCGGGCTTCTACTGCGACCTGTACAACGCTGCCTAGATGTTCAAAGGTACGCCGTACTACTACGGGCTTGTCATCGCCTGCATCTCCGAGGCGATCATGGAGAGCGAAACGGGAAGGTACTGGTAGCAGTGACAAAACTGCGAGGCTGACTGCCTCGACTGGTGGGATGGCCGTATCCCCTCGCCGGTTGAGGCAGTCTTCCTCGTGCAACGTGCCAGATGTCGTTAGAAGACCGAGGCAGCCGAGCGAGTTCGGAAGGATGGGGCATGCTCGGCCCTGGTCGAGTAAGCCCCTAGTCGTTTCCGGATGAAATCGGTGGTCGTGGTGATATTGTTGCGGTCTGCGGCCGCTAACCTACTGTGCTCGGTAACGCACTGCTAGACACTAGAATGTAGAGACCCCTCGGGTGTCCAACATCAAACACGCCACCGCCATCGCTTGACAGGCGTTGGCCCGCAACGTCACCGCCAACGCAAGGTGGGTATTGACCCACGGTGTGACAACCGCGGGTCAGTCGGCTCATTTCCCTAACCTGTTGCGTACGTGGAATAATCTGTGTGACAGACAAACGAGGTCATTTTCTGTCTTTGAGAAAGCGTTTGGCAAGCCGTGGACACGTCGTCTGGGCAAGAGAGATTCCTGCGCGGCCTTAATCAGTCGTGAACGAGGGCGAGGCTCATTCTCGTCGGCGATCGTGCGCGTTCCTCGCGCCGGCTTGCATTTTCAAGGGGTTGGTTGGAGGTGACTCGAGATGGGACTGTCGCGTTCTGTGTTGTGCGCTTGTGTGGCTGTTGGGTTGGTGATTGGGTCTCTGCTGGCGCTGCCGGTGCCGTGTGGTGAGGCCGGGTTTCGTGTGAACAAGCACGGGACGATGATCTGGTGGCCGCCTGATAGTAGCTGGTGTGTGGCTGGGTTCGGGCATCCTGAGCCTGGGGATTTGGTTCGGTTGTTGGATAGCCGTCCGCCTGGTGTCGAGTGTTTGAAGATGTACGAGGCGATAGAATATGAGAGGGGGCAGTGGTTGGGTTTTGGTGTGCTGCCGATCTCGGTTGAGCGGGTGGTGTTCACTAAGGCTACTAAAATTGTGTTGACTGATAAGAGTGGGAAGCGGATCCAGAGTGAGGGGTGCCTGTTTCCTGCCGACGAGATGCAGACGAGGGTGTACGACACGAGGCGCGAGGTTGTTGTTGTATCTAAGAGGACGGTGTGGTGTAGCAAGAAAGAGGGGGTGCCGAGCGGGGCTGCGAAGTTCCCTGCGGGCAGCTTCCGGTTCAAGGACATAGTTAGTTTCGAGGTTGTGGGAGCGATCGTGGACAGCGTGCAGCGAGCGGCGAAGTGAGAGGAGGTGACTTGCCGTGAAGGTGCTGGTTGGGTGGTGATGCTGGTGCTGCTCTTTGTGCCCTGTGTTGCGAAGGCGCTGGATGTGTGGGGGTGTGATGTGTGGCTGGAGAAGGGGAACGTGTTTATGTGGGCGGTGTGGCGCGTGGTGATGTTGCGTCTGGTTCGCGGCCGGCGCGTCTCGGCTCGCTAAAAAATCGGGCTGCTGTTGCGCGCATGGTTCGGTCGAACGCGTGCGCACATCGCGTCGGATTGCATTTTCAGGGAGTGGAGGAGGTAGCGGCCGTGCGTGGAAGTTTGTGATGCGAGGGGTCGGAGAGAGGAGTGTGAGATGAGGAGAATGGGGTTTGTGTTGATTGTGACGCCGTTGGTGGTGGCGTCGCTTATGTCGTTCTGTGATGCACGGTTCTACGTGGGTAAGAAGGGTTCGATGGTGTGGGTGCCGCCTGGTGAGGGGTGGGCGGTCGGTGGTTTCGGTCGGTGGCCGACTGAGAAGCTGCCTATGGTGATGCCTGAGAGACCTGCTGGCCAGGAGGGGCTTAGGCTGATTGAGCTGATGGTTGATGAGCGTGGTGAGTGGCTGAGGTTTGGTGTGGGGTTTAGGAGTGTGCGGAAGGTCGTGTTTACGAAGGGTGCGAAGATCGTTGTAGTTGACAAGAAGGGGAATCGTTACGAGAGTGAGGGGTTGTTCTTCTGTCCGGATGAGGCGCAGAGCGAGGTGTATGACACGCGGAAGATGAGCGTGGTTGTGACGATGAGGTCTGTGTACTGTCGGTCTGCTGATACGACGGCTTTGGGGACTGCGAAGTTCGCTGAGGGTAGCGTGCGCCCTAAGGACATCGTCGAGTTTGATGTGGTGGGTGCGGTCGGGGACAGCACGTATCGAGATACTGAGTGAGAGGAGGTGCGTTGGTGTGAGAAAGGTGATCCTGGTGGTTCTGCTGCTGTCGTTCTTGATGCCCGTTGGTGTGGCTGTGGCGCTGCCGCTCGAGTGTGAGGTTGCTTATGAGAGCGGGAAGTTGGCTGACTGGATATGGTGCGGGGTTATCCTGGTGATCCGTGGTTTTCAGGCGGACAGCGGTGACGGTATGCCGGTTGGTTGGCAGTGGTGATCGTGGGCTTGTTGAATGAGGAAGTCTGGCGTTAGCCAGTCTTCCTCGTGCAACGTGTGTGAGGTTGTGAGGGAACAGAGGCAGACCACCCTGGTCGCGAGAGAGGGGCATCCTTGGCCTGGGGGGTGGACCCAGAATGTTGGACAGGTTTGACCTCCGGTTATTGTGATTCTATTTCCTCTTCAGGCCCCGCACATAGACGAGCGGAGCGACGTTTCCCAGCGCCGAATGCCTCCTTTCTCTGTTATAGTACCTCATCCGATTCGCCACAACCTTTTTCACCGATTCGATGTCCTGTGCATCGAGAAAGAGCGATCGATTCTCGTTCTTAAACCGACTGAAGAATGATTCCATCTCGGGATTGTCCTTCGCACCATTGAGCGCATAGGAGAGACGCGCCTTTGCGTTGAAAAGCAGCTCCCGAGCCCACCGATATCCGGTGAATACCGGATCCTGGTCGCTGTGGACGATCACCTCTTCCGGGGTATATCCCAACTCGGCAAGTGTCGCTTTCGCCATCTCCCACGCCTCAAGCGCAGCCTCAGTCACCGCCCTCTCGCTCAGCTCCCAGCCAAGCGCCACCTTCGTGCAGTGGTCAATGATCACAACGAGCTTCGCCTTCCCACACGCATACACAAGCTCACTAAAATCCGTATAGATGAAGTGCACCCCAAAAGGCTCTATCCTCTCAAGTCGTCTCACTAGATTTGCCCGATCACCTACCTCCGATACCATCCGCCGGATCACGCTCGGCCTCGGTGGCTTCACGCCCCTGAGAACCACAAGCCCCCACAACCGGTTGAGCCGCTGTACCACTTTGCGGCCGACACGCACGTCATAGACATCACGAAGCTCATCAGTCGCCCGGCGATAGCCGTACTCCGCATGCTTCCTCGCTATCC
>Ga0315279_10005276_pt1 | contig 16839 bp, 17 predicted proteins | sample YL17G06_20_MG_FD_203694 | JGI IMG/M metagenome (GOLD analysis project Ga0315279, IMG submission 203694) | Sediment microbial communities from Yellowstone Lake, YNP, Wyoming, USA - YL17G06_20 | ecosystem: Environmental > Aquatic > Freshwater > Lake > Sediment | place: USA: Wyoming | collected...
AGGCGCTCAGGATTGCCTGGTAATACCGGATCTGGACCACCGGTTGATCGTGCGCTCTTTGCGTTACGCAATCGAGCGGCAGCGCATGCTGACGGATCTGCGCTTTGCGCTTGCATCGGAAAAAGTCCTCATGGAAGAACTGGACCGGAAAAACAAGGAGCTGGTCGAACTCTCCATCACCGATGGTTTGACCGGCCTTTACAACCATCGGTTCATTCAGGAGCGTTTCGACTTCGAGTTCAAGCGGGCCTTGCGATACCGCAGCTCGCTGGCCTGCATGCTGATCGATATCGATCATTTCAAATCCGTCAATGATACCTATGGGCATCAGTTCGGTGATTATGTACTGGTGGAGATCGCCAATATCATGCGCTCCAATTCGCGCGAGGTCGATATCTGCGGCCGCTATGGCGGCGAGGAATTCATGGCCATCACCAATCAGACCGGCGATGAGGCCATGCGGTATGCCGCCAAGCTTCATGCGGCAATCGAGAAATTTGTCTTTTCGCAAGATGGGCACACGGTGCATGTCACCGTCAGCATCGGCGTAGCGGAATTCAAAGACGGGCTGAAGAAAAAGCAGGAATTGATCGAGCGCGCCGATACCGCGCTCTACTGGGCAAAACGCGACGGCCGCAACATCATACGGCAATGGAAAGAGATGGAGGCCGAGGATCTGCATTCCCTCGATCATATGGGTATCGAGGGCCTGCGCAGCGAGCTGGTGCGGCTTTCAAATGAAATGCGCGCAACGTATATGGAATCCGCCAATGCGCTGGTGCGCGCCATTGACGCCAAGGACCATTATACAAAGGAACATTCTAAAAACGTCTCTTACTACGCCGTGCAACTGGCGATCGCTCTGGGGCTATCGGACAAGGAAGTGGAAATCATCAAATATGCCGGCCTGCTGCATGATATCGGCAAGATCGGCGTCGCGCAGGATGTCCTGCTGAAAAAGGCAAAATTGACGGATGAAGAGTTTGATATCCTGAAAAAGCACCCGGTCATCGGATCAAACATATTGCGTGACGTCAAATTTCTCGAAAAAGAGGTGCCCATCATCCTGCACCATCACGAGCGCTGGGACGGCAGGGGCTATCCGCACGGCCTGCGATCGCGCGAAATTCCGTTCGGCGCGCGCATCATGGGCGTGGTCGACGCATTTGACGCCATGACCACCGACCGCGTATATCGTCCGCGATTGTCGCTGCCTGAAGCAATCGCCGAACTCAGCCGCGGCAGCGGCAGCCAGTTTGATCCCGAGATCGACGAAGCATTCATCGGTTTGCTGAAAAAACACGAATCGCTGGTGCAATACGCCCATAAATTCGAACAACTGCCGGAGCAACCAGCGCGGGCCGATGGACCTGCGAAGCCGGCGCGATTCAGCGGCAAGCGCCGCCTGCGCCGGCCTTTGCAAGGGGTACATAAATGAAAATAACGATCAAGGAAGAGCCTTTGGGCGCGGTCATGATGGTCGAAGGAAGCATGTCGCAGGACGATGTGCAGATTTTCCGTGTCAAGCTCCTGGAGCTGGTTGAGGCGGGAAAAAAGAATTTCATAATCGACATGGGCGCGGTGCCGTATATCAGCAGCCTTGGTCTGGCCGTGATCGTTGACATTCAGAACAGACTGAATGCATCGCAAGGATATATCCGCATGGCCCGGCTTAATCCGATGCTCAAGAATCTGTTTACCATTACGAATTTGAACCGGAAAATCGCACTGTATCATGATGTGGAAGAGGCGCTGAAGGCCTGATCGGGAGCATTACGCCCGTTTTTCCGCCACCCCCACCAGCGCGCTGTAGGTTGCCGGTACGCCCGCTCCGCCGGCGTATCGTTCCTCGTATTTCCTGCAGAAATCGAACAATTCCTTCACCGACATGGGTTCGCCCTTGATCGCCGAGGCGCCGATGGAGACGATGCTTTTTATGACGTCGAGCGCGCTTTTATGCCAGTTGGTACCGTGCAGATGGACCGGTCCCGCGCATTCCATATCGGACGCGGACAGGGCGTGTTCAATCGCATCCCTGGGGAGAAAGCGTACCGGTATATCGCAGCCGAGGTCTGTTTTCAAGCGCGTGAATTCCTGAAGGTGATCGCTCAGCAGAATGGAAAAAAGCAGGCGTCCTCCCGGTTTGAGAAGGCCTGCGCACTCGGCCACAATGCGCCGGGGATCGGTGGTCCATTGAAGGACGGAATTGAGTATGATGCACTCAAATGGCTGAAGGCGGAACGGGAGCGCGTCGACATCCGCCAGCACCGCGGCGATGGCGGATGAGTTCCGCGCCGCGGCATAATCGAGAACATCACGCGCGATGTCAAGGCAGAGCAGTTTTTCCGGCCAGAGATCGCGGGGAAGCATTTCTTCGAAAAGCCCGGTGCCGCAGCCGGCGTCGAGCCAGGTACCCCGCAGCCGGGATGTGCGCTGCAACAGATGCATTGCCGTCTCGCAGCATAAGCGCGCAACGTACGCATGGCTTTCATATTCCGTCGCTTTTTTAGAAAAAGCGCGGGCAATGGCCGGTTTGTCGGGTGTCTGGATCATGGGGTGTGCCTGCCGATGTCATTAATATACGCTCCGAAAGCGCGGCATTCATGCTGAGGGCGCAGGATTATCGGCTGCATCCAAGGTGATGGAAATCTTCTCTTTCGCCAGCAGTTTCAATTCTTCCATGGCCTGGTCCCCCCATCCGGGCAGGCGGGTCACGAAAAACGCGTCGTTATGCCATAATGCATCCGTTCCGATTTCCGGATGTGAAGATAGATACGAGTCAAAGAGGCGTGTCCGCGGCACCGGCGAAAGAAACACCGGCTTGGGCCGGACGCCGAGCGATGCAATGAATTCGATTTCCCCGCGCATCTGCCGGGCCGTCTGACCGGGCAATCCGCCCATGATGTATATACCTATTTGTGAAGCTGAAAAACCGGATTTAAGCAGGACCGAAACGGTATCGCGGACCATTGCCCGGCCGGTTTTTCCGCAGGTATCGCGGCTGAACTCTCCGCTGCCGCTTTCATATCCGAAGCGCAGCGTGACAAATCCCGCTTGAAACATCCGGTCGGCGATGTCGGGCGTCACCCAGCGCACATGCATGCCGTTGGGGACATGGAACCGCGCCTTGATACCTTCGGCCAGCAGCGACCGCAGCAGGGGCAAAAGGCCGCGGTCGGCCTGATACAAAAGAGCATCATCGTAGAAGGCGAAATCCCGCGCGCCGCGCTCATACCATGCGCGGATTTCTTGCATGACAAGCTCGATCGGCCGCGCCTGGAACCCGGGCTGCAGCACGGATGAAGCGCAGTACGTGCACGCATACGGGCAGCCCTGTGTCAGCAGGACCGGCCCATGAGCGGGATTGGAAATGAGAGCGGCGCCCTCCGCCAGGGACGGCGGTCGGGTATCATGCGGCGGATCGGAAAGAAACGGTATTCCCGCCGCCTGCATGTCCGTGCCGGAAAAGATGGGCCGGCTGACAATATGCGCATCCGGAAAACGGCGGCGCAGGATATCCGGGACCAGGATCGCCGAATTACCGCCCATCACCAGCGGCGCGCGGGGAAAGAATTCCCGGAGAATGTCGATGGTCGCCTGCAATCCGTCTATCCAGTAGGTCATGCCGGTGCCGCAGAAAATCACATCGGGCGCCGGGCAGGCGCCAAGAAAAGAACGGAGTTCATCAGCCGGGCGGCCATACAGCTTGTATTTCCGTTGCAGATTACGATACACCGGCGGCTTCGGCAATTCGACATGGCAAAAATCGCCGGTCCCATATCGCTTGTCCTTTGCGCCTGCCGTGCGTGAAAGGCAGTTGAAAAAGCTGATGTTCCAGGAGGCGTGCGTGAGGGATGAAATCAGGAGATACAACCCGAGCGGATGCATCCACTCGTCATAGAGCTTGAAATCAGCGGCGTACGGGTTGACAACCAGGGCGTTCTTCATGGCGCTGGCACCCTCCAATCCGGCAGACCCATGAGGACCGGGTGCTATCGGGCCGATGGCGGGCCTGGTTGCAGCGAATCGGTCTGCACCTTCTGGGAATCGGGCGGCTGCACTTTTTGCGCAAGCGCACCTTCGATGGCGCTGATATAGGAATCCTTCGGCATCAGGCCGATAAGGTTGTTCACCACTGCTTTCTCTTTCACGATAAAAACCGCTGGGATTGCGGAAATGCCGAAATAGGCGGCGATTTGCTGGTGAACATCGGTATTGATTTTTATGACTTCGATCCTGCCGCGGTATTTCTGTTTGATTTCCCCGATGATAGGCGTCAGCATGCGGCAGGGCATGCACCACGGCGCCCAGAAGTCAATGAGCACCGGCACTTTTGAATTGACAATACGGTCGGCGATTTGCCGGGATGAATCAATCGGCCCCACAATCCGGGGCGCTTGCGGCTGCTGGACGGTTTTCGCGGAATCCGCCGCCATCGCCGCGGGAATGAACAGAATGACTGTGAGAAGCCATCGCATGAGTTCAGAACTGGTTGATATAGGTGAATCGTAGTTCGCGGCTCCATCCCAGCCGGCGGTTGTTGTCGTTGACGCGCATCTGCAGAATGTCTATGGCGAGGAATTCCAGATGGAATTGCGGCGTGAAGGCCCAGCGGATGCCGGCGTTGAGAAATCCCCTGAGGGGATGCAGATAGTCGCGGCTGTCGGGATCCCGGACATTAAGGGCGAAATCATATTCGCCGGCAAGGGCCAGCTCTTCATTGATGTTCAGGTCCAGGCCGGCAAAACAGTCGGGCCATTTCACCTTGTTAAGCTCCTCAAGAGAATAATTGACGCCGCCGTGGAAACCGAGCTGTACCGTCTGGAAAAGGAGATAGCTTTTGCTGAGAGAGAAGAAAAATCCCGGTGACTTGTAGACAAAACCCTTATAATCCCCATTCTGGATGCCGCCGCTGCCTTGGTGATCATATCCCAATGCCATGGCGGGAAGAATATAATTCTCCTCTACTATCCGGTATTTAATGAACGCGCCGGGGTAGGGATTGGGCCTGGCCGGTCCGCGGCCGATAATGCCGTCACCACCATAGCTGATGCCGATATTGAGCCGGTCGGTAATGCCCACGGCTATGCCGGCGCATAAACCATTGCCGGGGATTGCGGAGTCTCCGCTGGCGAAGATGCGTGTTTCAAAGCTGTAATTCGCCCTGGGAAGAACGCCGGCGGTATGCTGGTTGACCAGGCGAATCGGCTGCATCATCCGTTCCGCGGAGGACACAAAGGCGAAAATCGCCGCCCCCATGATCACGGCCGACGATAATTGAAGGGACCTTGCGGCGAGAATAGGGAAACGTATGCGCATGGGGATCGCCTTTCAGTTGACTTCGGTTTTCATCGCTTTTATCCGGCGGTCGTTCAATCTCTGGATCACTTCTTTTTTTCGCTCATGCTCGGCCAGCGTGTTCGAGAAATCATGGGCACCGCTGCCGTCCCACTTTGCAACAAAATATAATTCTTTGGTCTGCGGGGGCGTTGCCGTTGCCTGAATGGCCGAAAGGCCGGGCGAGCAGATTGGTCCCGGCGGAAGGCCGGCGAACCGGCGGGTGTTATAGGGATTGTCCGCGGAAAGTTCCGACACCCGCAATGGACCTGAAAATTTGCGGAAGATATAGCGGACCGTGGGATCGGCGCCCAGAGGTTCGCCGCGCCTGAGCCGGTTATAGAAAACCGCGGCGATTCTGCCGCGTTCTTCTCCGAGCGTCGCCTCTTTTTCAACAATCGACGCCAGCGCGATGAGCTGGCGCCGGCTGTAGCGGCGGGCGATCGCCGAATCGATGGATACCTTCGCGAATTTGTCGCGAAACTGCCGCGTCATCCGCATGATGATTTCCGCGGCATCAACGCTATCGGGAAGACGATACGTATCGGGAAACAGGTATCCTTCAAGCGACGGGGCATCAATAGCGCACCGGGATATAAACGCGGAATCCGCGCACAGGCGCACGAATGCCGTCGAATCTATTCCGGCGGCGCGCGCGAAAATGGATGCCGTCTGTTCGACGGTCATGCCTTCGGGAATGGTTATCGACTGTTCGTGCGCGCAGGCATGCAGCAGTTTTTCAGAAGCGGAAAAGATCCCTTCGCCGGCGAAAAACAGGTAATCGCCGGCCTGGATCTTTTTTTCATATCCCCGCATTCTGATCCATGCGCGCAGCAGCAATTCCGATCGCACCACGCGGTTTTTCCGGAGCGCGGCGCCGATCGAATGCAGCGATTGGCCGGGCGCAACAGTCAACGATACGGTTCGCGAAGTATCCGGACGGGGGAGAAGCAGAACGGCAGCGGCCGTGGCGCAGACGATCGCCCCCGCGATAACGATCAAACCTTTGCGCGAAGTCATCATGCGGTACGTCCAGAGCAGCGCGTACAGGCCGTAGCCGGCGATTGCCAGAAGGTACAGCGCGCCGGTAAACCAGGTAGCGCAAAGCAAGCGGAAGAATGATGCCATTGTTTGCCGATGCGCATGTGATGGATGAAATTCTTATTATAAAAATAGTATAATGACCACTGCCGCCGCAGGGATCGGTTTTACACGGCAGGAAGTATTTTAATGCTGGAAAGAAGATCGGGCAGCCGCCTGGGAGGCGAAAGCGTCCCGGGAGGAAAGTCCGGGCACCACAGGACAGGATGCCGTGCGTCAAGCGCGGAAGTTCCGTTTCGTAATCGCGGAACGGAGCGCTGGAAAGTGCCACAGAGAACAGACCGCCCTGTTCCGCTCTCTGGAACGGAACGGAGTGAGAGGTGAAAAGGTGAGGTAAGAGCTCACCGTCCGGCCGGGCAACCTGCCGGAGCCGGTAAACCCCATCCGGTGCAAGGCCAAGCAGAAGGAGTTCCGCCGCTTGCGGCGGAAAGGGGCTGTCCGCTCCTAATTCCTTCGGGTCGGCCGCTCAATGCCCCGTTTGTACGGGGCCAGATAAATGGCTGCCTCTTCCCTTCGCCTTCGGGCGGCGGGGACAGACAGAACCCGGCTTACAGATCTTCTTTCCGCTTTATTAAAACGTTTTCGGATATGGTATCTTGCTGAACGCGAAAATTGGAATATGTGCCTGTCTGGTCTGCGCAATGTCAATTGCGCAGACACCCGATACCTCCGCGTCCGACAGCAGTCGGAACCATGGGCCGGAATCCGTTGCCGGACGCCGCATCGATGCGGTGCGTATCCTTGGCAATCGCGTCACCAAAACCAAAGCCATCAACCGCGTGCTGCGGATCAGTCCCGGCATGACGTATGATTCGGCCGCGGTTTCGCAGGCGCGAAGGCGGCTGAAGGCCACCGATATTTTCAATCAAGTCGATATTTTTCCGCATGTCAGCGGCGACAGCCTTTTCCTGTATGTGATGGTGAAAGAGCGTTTTTACCTGAGCATCGACGACATCGGCGGCGAATGGAACACTACGAAATATGCGCGCGAATATTCCTGGTGGCAATTGCGCGGCAGTCTTGCCCATTCAAATTTCCGGGGCATGATGGAGACGTTCAAGGTCCGCGCCTCGTTCTGGGAGGGACGTTCTTTCGGCGTGGGATGGACCAAACCGCTGCCTCCGTCACCCTGGTATTTCGGCGTGGGCATGGGCATCAGCGATGTTCCCGACCAGGCAACGCCGTGGCGGCGCGCCTCGCTCGCGGGAAGCCTTCTTGCCGGAAGAGGCATGCTTGACTATTCGCGCGTTTACGCGATACTGACGCCGGCCTACCGATGGATGAGCTATAAAGGCATTGAATTGCCCGATTCTTTACAGACGGTCAGTCCCGATTCACTGTTGAAATGGAAACTCCGGCATTATGAATATGTTGATACATCGCTGCGCGATGAAAAAAGCGATACCATATTCAACGAAGCGCTTTTTTCACTTGGATGGTCCACCGACCGCCGGGACAATACCTTCGATACCCGTTCGGGTTGGTATCTGGGGATGCAATTGATGTCGAATTATCTGCTGCCGAATGACAAGCGCTATTCGTTTGTTGAATTCGACGCCGATACCCGGTTGTATCACCGGGGCATTCTTGGCAACCATACGGTCGCATGGTGGTTGAGGGGAGCATTGCGCGATCACGACGCGGGGATATTCAAACATCTGATGGCCGGCGGGGAAGGCTCGGTGCGTGGTTTTCCAAATGACTATCTGGGCCGCGCCAGCAGCGCGAATAACCGGGTCATTCTGTCAATGGAATATCGATTTCCGATCTGGACCACGCCGGCTTGGGATGTGCCGGTTCTGTCGGAAATCCATCCCGGTTTTAAAAACTTCTGTTATCGTTTCGACGGCGCGTTGCTTGTAGATTGGGGACATCTGTGGCATGATGCGGCCAAACCGTTTGAAGTCCGGGAAATCGGCAATGATCTGGTTGACTGTTTTGACGACGGGCTATGCGCCGGCGCCGGATTGCGGGTGCTGGTGCCGAACTTTCGCGCAAGCCTGTGCGCCGATTTCGCGGTGGGATGGCGCAAACCCTGGCGCGAGCAGGATATGCCGTGCTGGTCGATGAATGTGTATGTAGGCATGCATTATTAAGACGTTTTCCGGCAGATCGCCATAAACGACCAGCGCTCGATGACCGGTTCTATTTTAATTATGTCAAGGCCGCCAACCAGCTCCAGACAGGCGCGCAGGCTTTCCGGCGTAAATGCATGTTTATGCGAAGGATCGAGTGCAATAGAGTTGATAAACCGGTCATCAGGCACAATCATGCCAAGCGTTCCTCCAATACGCAGCACGCGTTTCCATTCGCGCAGTGTTTTAAACACATCGATATAATGTTCGAGATTATGGCGCGCGACGACAAAATCAAGTTCGCCGGTGGCGAACATCCGGAGATCGTCCCCGGATGCCTGGATGTCCGCGGCGATCCGCTTCCCCGCCACGCAACCGATGGCGCCTTTTTCCCCGGGAGCGATGATATCGATGCCAATGCAGTTCGGATTCGTTTTGCGATGCCCGCACCCGACATCGATCCCTTTTCCTGTTTGACAATACGGTAGCAGCGCCAGACGCTCCGGGTGGTTCTCCAAACGCCGCCGCCGCTCCAGCGCATGCCGCCGTTTGATTGCGGGGCTGAATAATTCGGCAATCCAATCTATGGCGCGCTTAAGGTCCCGGGGCATGCGGATTCCTTAGGAATATAAACCCTTTGCACAAAAATACGTCGCCGGCATTTGCCATTGATGCAAAAGCACGGGCGCATCCGGACCAATCGTTCGCTCGCAATACAGCGCCGCGGACCGATCAAAGCGACCCCGTATCCCTTTCAGCGCAAGTCGCTGCCGCGCGTCATGGATCATAAGGTCTGCATTTTGCGCATATTCTTCATTAAATCCGTTTACCTCCAGCAAATGCTGGCGATGAACGCAGAATGGCGCGCTATCGCAACCGTCCTGCGGCGGCCGGAGAAGAAACCGGCGAACAGCAAGGACGCCGCGCAGAAAGCTTATGCGATCCAAGATCCGGTTGATGATTCGTTTATCGATACTCATAAGTGCCGGGACCATGAGCGCGCTCGGCCTGCAGCGGAGCAGACAGCGGCGCAGGAAGTGTCGGTCGAGGATGAAGGAATGATGCAGTACAATCACCATCTCGCCCCGGGCAAGAGCAAGGGCGTGGTTGAGTTCGTGTTTTCCATCAGCGCTTATCCGATCAATCTGCTTGAAGGAAAATGCGGTTGGCGCGTGAACCGGAGGTGAGCAGAAAATGACCTCAAAATTCCCGCATGACTGCATCGCGATTGACCGGCTCATGCATTCGAGCATCGCAGGATCCGTCTGACCGGCAATAATCAGAGAAAAAGAGAGGGTGGTCGCCAATGCGCGCGCGGCCTTCGGCGCGGACGCAGCGGAATCGTTTGCGTTTGTCGGGGATTCTGCTATGTCCTGCGCGAACGAATACGCCGGCGCGGACCTTCGCGATCGCTCGATGATGGAAAGAACAAATTCCGCGCGATGCCGGGGCAAATGGTACTTGAGCGAATGCGCATGGCCCGCCTGCCCGATTTCATCGGCTTCCTGCGCATGGGTGCTGTAATAGCGCGCCTTATCAACCAGGTCGCCGAGATCATTTTTCACGAATATCGCGCTCTTTTCATGGACGAAATTATCGCGGATATGGATCGTGGGCTTTTCCGAAAGAAGCATCGAACAGCATAGCGGAATTTCCCAATACCGCAGCGTATCGAACCCAAGCCCTCGCACCGAAAGACCGACATGACTCGACGAAAGCCTGGTCAGATAATCGTTGCTGCCGTAACGATGGGCGGGCTGGGAACCCCTGATGAAAACATCATCCTTGAAATACGGCTGCAGCAGTTTTTCGGCCGTGCGGCGCAGCGGGTGGGACGCGGAGGCAAAAAAGGCAAAACCATGCTCCTTCTTTTGCAGGGGGATATGGGGAGGCAGGCTGGAGGGATCAATCGATAAATTCAGGCTCCAGCAGTTATTTGACGGATCGTATTCACGGTCTGTTTCGCGCTTGAAAATGATGTCAAATGGTTTGTCCGTGCGCGCGCGCACCAGTCTGCGCCACCATGATTTTCCAACCAGGCCGCCGCCGATTCCAGGCCAATCGGAACCGTCGACAAGCACCACCGGCCCGCGATTGGCCCACCAATCGGCGATATGCAGGAAGTTGCGCAACGGCTCCGTCTTTGCGCTTGCGATAATCAAGGTATCCGGCTGGAAACGATGAATTGCTGATTTCAGGTTTTTATCAGGTTCCCGCTGAGACGTCGCATCAGGGAAAAAGCCGATTGAACGTGGATAAGGTATTTCGGCTTGATAATAGGGAGGATAATACGGATATTCGCGGATTGCATTTCTGCCCGCTATTTCCACCAGCCCCCGATAGAGACTGTCCTGCAGATAATCGTGGCGGCTGGCTATCAGATAGAGAATGCGAATAATCCCGCCCGCTATTTCATATTCAATTTCGACACCTTGTCCATGCTGATGCTGAACGATCCGTTTTTGTTTTTCCCGACGAGCGTAGTTCCGGCGCAGATGAAAATCCTGCTGTCGCTCATTTTGCCTTTGCCGGGCGGGGGAGTGGTGCCGCGGTTGCTAAAGTTGATTTTGGCCGGGAAAAAGATTTCTCCGTTGATCGTCCGGTAGTTGATGGAATCGACTTCAAGCGATTCGATGCTTTTAAGGGGAATGTCCCACATGGAATCTCCAAGCAGAATGCGGACGGTGTGCGCGGGTTCGGCGCGAAGATTCGTAACGGCGGTTTGGAAACCCATGCGGTCGACGACAGTCCCGGAAATGCCGCAACCGCCCAGCATCGCGGCGCAAAGAATGGAAAAGAGCGGCGTTTTCGTTGGGTTCATGATTCATCCACCTTCTGGTCTTTCAGGAATTCTTTTTCGTTTTTATATGTTTTAATCAACCGCGTAACGCCCACGAGGTCGAGCACTTTGCGCACTTCGTTGTCTTCGGCGATGATGTATATGGACCCGTTGTTTTCCTGCACGTCGCACAGACAGTGGATGAAAATGCTTATGCCGGCGCTGTCAAGGTACGTCGTGCGTTCGAGATTGAAGACAAAGTGGTGCTGCCTTTTTTTAATGAGTTTCGATATGTCGGTGTCCAGCAGCTTCGTGCTGGTCTCGGTGTCGATGTTGCCGATGATATGGATCATCGTGAATTTCCCTTTTTTCTCCAGTTCGTATTTCATGGCGAAGTCTCCCGTTGAGGTTGGCGGATAGTGCTCGGGGCGGTTGTCGCGACCGCTCGTTCGAACAGCAAGTGGATATTTCCCATTGATTCTTCCAGACACGTCGTATGCAGAGACCAGCCTTCCCGCGCCATTCCGGCGGTAACCTGGTCGATTTCGTCAAAAATCTTTTTCGGGTTTCGCTGAAGTCCCACGCGCACGACCCGTTCGCAGGCTTCCTTCATGCCGTTCTTCTCCATCGCCGCGGCCGCGTTACCATTTCGTTTCGTTTATTGACGGACGATATTCCGGAAACTGGGCGTAAATATGCGTCATGGCGTTCCAGATAAAGGCCGCATCGCTCATGGTGGCGTCCGTGGTCGATTCCATGGCCGACAGGCGCCACACGACTTCGGCGCTGTCGATCTGCCACAGTTCAGCTTCCAGGGAAACACACCGGCGGGTCCGGCCGTACAGGTTGCGCACCTTCATGCCGCTTTTCAGGTACATCGCCAGCAGGTAGGCCGCCGGCATCGTTTTCCAGATCGAATCGGCGCTATGCAAAGGAATCATGTTTCCTTTGTAAAGTGCCCGGTAAAATTTTGCCAGCGAAACCGAGTCGTGCGCGGCTTTATACGCAGCTTCGAATTTATCGCGAAATACGGGCTCCAGGTCGCTTCGCCGGCGCGTGAGCCAGGAGCCCTGGTGCTGCGGCGACAGAAACCGCGTGGTATCAAACCCGGTTTTCGCGAGCAGGGGAAGGATCAGGATGGTCTGCCCTGAAAGCCGTTCGGGCCCGAACGAAGGGTCCTGATGCAGCAGCTTGATCGTCACGGCCGGCGCCGGGGAACACTCCAGGAATGCGCCGGCTGCAAGGAATGCCACGATGAGAGGAATGCGGGCAATCATGTTGATTTCATTCTATCATTCGACTGATCGCAAGTCAACCGGCATGCCGCGCCGATTTTTTCATTCGCGCGGCGAACATGCCGTCAAACCCATGGGCCCAGGGCGTAATGCGCAAATAGCCGTCGTTGGTCGAGCAGTTCGCCGGAATTAACAATGGCGGCTTTTCGCGGCTGACTTCCTCATGCCGCGACAGGAACGCCTCAACCACCTCTTCATTTTCCTCTTTTTCCATGGAACAAGTCGCGTAGACCAGGATGCCATCCGGTTTCAGCAATTGCATGGCGGAATCGAGCAGCTCTCCCTGCAGCCGGGCCTGTTCGCGTATCGAATCCATAGTCCTGTTCCAGCGGGCTTCCGGATGGCGATGCAACACGCCGGTGCCCGAGCATGGCGCATCGACCAGCACTTTATCAAAATATCCGGCAAAGGGCGGTTTGCGGCCATCCGCTGCAAGAGGAATGACCGTGCGCAATTTCATTCTCCGGATGGTTTCGGTGACGCGTCGCAGACGATCAGGCGAAATATCGCAAGCGCATACGCGGCCTTCGGGTCCGGCGAATTCCGCCGCCAGTGTGCTTTTGCCCCCCGGTGCGCTGCACAGGTCCAGCAGACGATCGCCGGGCTGGATATCGAGCATGGCAACAACCCACCCCGATGACGGCGATTGGATGACGCAATCGCCGCGCTCCAGCACGGCGATCTGGTCGGGCTGCAGCGATTTGACAAGTGGGTAATAGAGGTTGAGCAGACCGCAGGCATTGCCGCAGATCGGCCGCACGTCGAATTCGAATTGCTGCCGCGTAACACCCCGCATGCGGCGCCGCAGATGGACCTGCGGCCGGGCATTGTTGAATGCCAGCAGCTTTTTCGTGTCGCCGAGTCCGAATCTGTCAAGCCATCGTTCGACCAGCCATGACGGATGGGAATGTTCGAGCGAGAGACGTCCGGCGAGCGGCATCGCGGGACTGGGCTTGATGGGCTGTTTGCGGTGCTTGATGATGTTGCGCAGGAGCGCGTTGACAAGTCCGGCGTAGTAGCGGAGTTTTCTGCTGGATTTGGCCGCGTTGACCGCTTCGTTGACCGCCGCATGATCGGGGACCCGGTCCATGTACAGGATCTGATAGGCGCCGATCCGCAGGATGTTCCGAAGGCCAGGCTGCTTCAGCGCATCATTGTTGTCCAGAAAGCGGGCAATGACATAATCGAGCGTGCCGCGGCGGCGCATGACACCGTATACGACATCATAGGCAAAGCGGCGATCGCGATGATCGATATGATGAGCGGCGAAAGTATGATCGATAAGACCATCCAGGCTTTTGCCGGTTGAATCAAAAGCAGTAAGTATGGACAGGGCCGCATCCCGGGCGTTCACTGGAATCGCGCTCCTTTTATCAGCTGGTGGCCATGCAGGAAAGCGCTGACGCTCATGGTGGCTTTGCTTTCCGGCTTCACTTCCAATATGCGCAGCCTTCCCTTGCCGCACTGCACAATAAAGCTCTCAGAATCCACTCTTGCGATTGTTCCAGGCTCCAAAGCCGTGATTTCTTCATCAAGCGGCAGCGCCCATTCGATGCCGATGCGTCGGCCTTCAAGCATGGTATGCGTTCCCGGGAATGGTTTGAATGCCCGGATCCGGTTGAAAATCGCAGACGCCGGCATTCGCCAATCGATCCGTGCCTCGGCTTTAGTCAGCTTGGGGGCTTTGATTGCCAGCATCGGGTCCTGCTTGATCGGCGAAAAAGTCTGAAGGCGGATTGACTCAATTGCTTCCAGAATCGCCTCCGCCCCTAAAATGCTCAGACGATCATAAAGGGATGGCGCACATTCATTTTCAAGGATCTCTGCTTTTTTCTGGAGAATTATTTCGCCTGAATCAATGCCACTATCGATTCTGAAAATAGTTACGCCGGTTTCCTTGTCTCCGGCTTCGATGGCGCGCTGTATCGGAGCCGGCCCCCGCCATCGAGGAAGCAGGGACGCATGTATGTTTAGCGTTCCAAAAGAGGGTATTGAGAAAACGCTTTCAGTGAGTATTCTAAATGCAATAACTACAAAGAGTTGTGGATCAAGTTCTCTCAAAGTTCTTATAAGGCTGCCGTCTTTCAAATCATCTGGTTTGATTACCGGCTTTTTTAACTTTTCATATGCATATCGCGATACCGGGGAATCTTCAATTTTCCGCCCGCGTCCCTGGGGTCTGGCAGGGGTTGATACGATAGCGGCAATATTGTGCCCTCCGGCTATCAGCCGTTCCAAGGACGGTATGCCAAAGCTGCTTGAACCCATGAAGACTATGCGCATGCAGACTCGCTGTTCTCAAACATTAATCGAAATAAATATTGATGAAAAAGCAAAATCATCCCAATAATATAGTTCCCCACAGACGTAGTAAATGCATGAATGCGGTTAACTATTGCATTTAGAGATAGCCAATATTTAATTTATTCTTTAGCAGCGGTTCCGGCCTATCGACTTGATCTTTATAAAATTAGACTTGTCATTGAAACCTCAGGTTAAAGGCTGTACGCTAACTTCCAGCAATTAAAAATAAAGGAGTGCGCAGCATGTCGGCACCATATATTCCGCCGCAACAATTGGCTGCGTTTTGCAGATATTGCGAAAAAGTCGTGCCCGCGCACCTGGCTCGAAGCATTGCGGGCAATGGCCGTATTGTTGATCGTGAATCTACCTTTGAATACTGTTGCACAAAATGCCTCAAGTCGTTCTGTATTGCCGGCAGAGATATAGCCGAAATTATTAATAACGGTCCTAAAAAGAACGTCGATCCCCGCGAATATTCCCCAAAAGACACTTTTTTTATCGGCGAATTGATTCACCATCACAAACTGAAAGACGTGGGCTTGGTGGTGGGCAAAGATTCAGGTTCATCCAGCAGAATCTTTGTGCAATTTGAAAAAGCCGGTCTTAAAAAGCTTGTTGAGAGCATAAAATAGGCTGATTCGCCATCCTGCACGCTTGTTCAGAAAGTAATCAAAGCCGAAAAACAGGGCGCCGGCTCAATCATATCGGCGCGGAGCACGTAGGCTGCGTCGATCGCGACGGTTGCTTTGTTCATCATCGTGGACAGACCAAGCCCCAGGGATAGCCCATTCCAATTCGTTTTGCGATATGAATCATTCTGTTCGCCACCAAGACGGTTGAGTGCTTCTTCAACGTCTCTGCTGCTGAAGGTATACCCGCCTCGCAAAAAGAGCTGCCGGCGATAGATATCCGCTTCCATGCCGATATTGCAATTAAGAAAATCATCCGTAGCTTTGACCAGATCCGCTGCCAGCCGGGACGATGGCAGGCTGGCAGGCACATAGGAAATTCCGATCGCCCCGCTTGTAGGCAGGGAAAGCCGTTCGCTGCTGTGCGCCGAATAGGCCAGGCCGAGGTTACGCACAGCCATACCAAGGATAATCCGGGAGTTATCCAGGCGATATTGCGCGCCGAGATCGCAAGCCATGCCGTTGGTTGCATAATATATGCCGGGTGTGTAGACCGGCTCATTCATCGCCTTGATAGTGGCGCCAATCGAGAAAGTTTCCCATACGATGCGCGACCATGAAAGCGCTCCGGCCATTGAATAATTATGCCAAATGATGCCGGTATTGATGCCGGCTTCATTAATCTCCGGCAAAGCGCCTGCTGAAAAATAGAGGAACGAACCGCTCATGACGCCGATCGGAAATCCGCCGGCGATGAGCGGCATGCCGAACACGGTTTGCGTGCCGCTGAGGTCGAGATTGAGAAAATAGGGGACATACGACGTGGTCAATTGCGGTGACGGCAGGTAGCCCAGGACCGCCGGATTGGTGCGCACGCCATAAAGGTCCGCCGGCAATCCCAGGGAAGCCCCGCCCATGGCCGCCGTGCGGGCGTCATAGCATATGTCAAGAAACGGGAACGCAGTGGTCCCCGCCCGGGCGGCGACACTGCGTGTTTGCCCGGCGATAAAAGCGGCTAGTATCAACAAGAGTATGGGGAAACGGTTCATCGGATATTGGTGTCCTTTGCGGACGCGCCGGCGCCGATCATGCGTATCGTATCGAACATAAAAATACAATAGTTCCCATCGGATACGGCAATCTTCATCCTGCGCGGCTGGCTGCCCGTGAACCTATCGTAGTGGACTTCCCACGGCGTTGCTCCCGCGCAACGGCATGCCGCCACGTCGATGTTGCGCGCGTGTTCCGTTATGCTCGTAGAGGAAGAACCGGACTTCCATATCAGAATACGATGCGGTCCAGCCTTTTTGCATGAATCG